>ENA-UPSB01000891-UPSB01000891.1-bioreactor-metagenome-genome-assembly--contig:-NODE-891-length-42285-cov-6.379801_pt1 | contig 42285 bp, 39 predicted proteins | sample MGYA00238182_ERZ773286 | MGnify/ENA primary metagenome ERZ773286 (study PRJEB29026, sample SAMN07631240) | bioreactor metagenome | isolation source: Switchgrass digestor | place: USA: Dartmouth...
GCTCTAGTATGCGCCGCGCGCCGGCCGGGCGGGGCCCGCACCGTCCCGGTTGCAGGACTTCCGTGGCTCAACACGAAGTTCAGAGCTGAAACTCTACACGCACGAAGAGGGTGTGCCCCGTGAGACCCTCTCCTACCCTCATCCTCCGCATCAGCATCACGCTGCTGATCGCCGCGATGCTGGGCGGGCTGGCCGGGTACCTCCAGATCAGCCGGGAGCCGGTCATCGCGGCCAACTACCCCGTGCGCAGCGGCAACCCGCCCCTGCGCTTCCTGATCGTGGCCCCGGCGCAGGACAACTCCTTCTGGACGCAGGTCTACCGGGGCGCCAGCGAGGCCGCTGCGCGGCTGAACGTCACGGTGGAGATGCAGGGCGCCCGGCGGGCCTCGGTGGAGGAGCTGGTGCAGCTGATCGACATGGCCGCCGCAGCCCAGGTGGACGGCATCATCACCCAGGGGGTGGAGGATGCCTCCCTGGCGGCGGTCATGACCAAGGCCGCCAACCGCGGCATCCCGGTCATCACCGTGGAAACGGACATCACCGGGTCGCCCACCCGCCGCCTAGCGTATGTGGGCACCGACAACTACCAGGCGGGGCGGCTCGCGGCCGAGGAGCTGATCCTGCGCACGGGCGGCGAGGCCGTGATCGGGATCGTGCGGGGCCACCTGGGGCCGGAGGAGTCCGACCTGCGGCTGCAGGGCTTCCGGGACGCCCTGACGATGGCACCCAACATGCGCATCGTCGCCGTGGCCGAGTCGCAGCTCAACCGCAACGTGGCGGGCCGGAAGGCGCTCCAGATCCTGCAGCAGTACCCGGAGGTCACGGCCCTCTACGCGACGACGGAGGTGGACAGCATCGGCGTCGCGCAGGCGGTGGCCACCGTGACCGGGAGCCGCGACATCCTCGTGGTGGGCTGGCGCAGCGAGCAGGGCTGGGCGGAGGAGCCGCTCAGCAACCTCGTCCGGGTCTCCATGGTGGAGGACCCGGCCGCCATGGGCCGGGTCGCGGTGGAGGTGCTGGAGGCCTACCTGCGGCGTGACGTGCGGCCCGACCGGGAACTCTCCACCCCCGTCACCGTGAAGTCCAGGGGGCGCCACCTATGAGGCTCACCACCGTCCAGGCCCGTCTGATGGCCACGATGATGCTCATCGTGCTCCTGCTCTCGGCCTTCGCCCTGCAGATGTTCACCCACTCCCGGGGCACGGCCAACATGTACCAGGAGCGGCTCGCCGACCTGGTGCGGGTGGCCGAACTCACCCAGGCAGTGGACGAGGCGGCCCGGACGCTGGGCCAGCTGGCCACCGACCCCGCGGCCGGCCAGACCGAGGCCCGCTTCGCGGCGCTGCGCTCCGAGATCTACCGCCTGCGCCGCGAGCTTCCCCAGGCCACCGTCAGCCGCACCGGCGCCAAGCTGATGGTCGACCTCGACAACATGACCGACAGCTTCCTGGTGGAGGCGGGCGCCGCCATCCACGCCTTCCGCGCCGCCAACCTGGACCGCTACTACGAACACGACCGGGAGGCGGCCACCATCGCCCGGTACGTGCGGGAGACCGCCGACCGGCTGCTGGCCGCGGAGCTGGAGGCGTTCAGCGAGGTCTACCCCGAAGTGCTCGAGCGGGATCAGCTCCTGCAGCGGATCGCCCTCACCGTGCTGGCGGCCGTCAGCCTGATTGTGGTGGTGGCGGCCTGGTCCTTCGCCCGCAGCGTCACCGACCCGCTGCAGGCCCTGGCCGGCGCCGCGCGCCGAATCGCCGGCGGGGATCTCACGGGCCCGCCGGTGCCCGTGGGGGTCGACGAGGAGATCAAGGTGCTGGGACAGGCCTTCAACCAGATGCAGGAGAGCCTGCGGCGGCACATGGAGGAACTGGCGTCGAAGGCGGAGCTGGAGCGCCGCCTCCGCCACGAGGAGATGGAGAACCTGCAGATGCAGAGCCTGCTCCGGGAGGCCGAGCTGCGGGCCCTGCAGTCGCAGGTGAACCCCCACTTCCTCTTCAACACGCTCAACATGGTCGCCAAGACCGCGCTCATCGAGGGGGCGGACCGGACCTGCGGCCTCCTGGAGACCGTGGCCGACCTGCTGCGCTACAGCCTGCGGGCGCCGGACCGGCCGGTGACCCTCGGGGAAGAGGTCGCACAGGTCAGGCGCTACATGACGATCCAGCAGGAGCGCTTCCGCGACCGCATACGGTTCCGGTGTGACATCGACGAGCCCGCCCTGGCCGTCACCATTCCCTGCCTCATGGTGCAGCCGCTGGTGGAGAACGCCGTGATGCACGGCATCGGCTCCCGGGAGCAGGGGGGAACGGTGGAGCTGACGGTGCGGCGGGCCGGCGACCGGGTGCAGGTCGTCGTGGCCGACGACGGCGTGGGCATCCCGGAAAACCGGCTGGCAGCCCTGATCGAGGGCACCGCCGAGGTGAACGCCCGGGGCCACACCACCGGCCTGGGCCTCTACAACGTCCGCCGCCGCATCGAGCTGTTCTACCGCGACCAGGCCACATTCCGCATCGAGAGCGCCCCCGGCCGGGGGACGCGCTGCCTGATCGAGCTGCCCTACCACGTGGATCCGCACACGGCCGGGGCAGACCACGACCAGACAGGGGGGGAGAACCGTGCGCATCCTGGTGGCTGACGACGAACCCATCGAACGGGAGGCCCTGCGCGTGCTGCTGCAGCGCCACCTGCCGGAGGCCGAGGTGGTGGGCGAGGCCGGCACCGGCACCCAGGCGGTGGATCTGGCCGAGCGCCTGCACCCCGACGTGATCCTGCTGGACATCCAGATGCCCGGCCTTACCGGGCTGGAGGCCCTGCGGGAAATCCGGAGCCGCTGCCCGGACACCCGCTGCGTCATCGTGAGTGCGTACGACTACTTCCACTTCGCCCGCGACGCCCTGCGGCTGGGTGCGGTGGACTACCTGCTCAAGCCGGTGAAGCGCGACCAGATGGTGGCGCTCCTCCGGCGCCTGGCCGCGGAGATCGCCTCGGAGCGGCAGAAGCGGCAGGACGACCTGGCCCGCAAGGAGCAGCTCGCCCTCGTCCGGCCCCTGGCCGAGGCGGAACTGTACCGGCTCCTCATCAGCGGCGAGGCCCCCGACCGGCGCGCCACGCTCCAGCAGTTCCTGGGGATCGACTTCCGGGCCGGGTTCTGCATGGTGCTGGGCCTCACGCCCCGGTCGTTCCCGCCCGACATGCCGGGGCCCGAGCGCGCCCGCCTCAAGGAGGCGGCGTTCCAGTACCTGCACTCGCTGGCCCACTCCCTCTGCACCTGTGTCATCGGCGTCGAGGAGAGCGGCGTGAGGCCGCTTCTGGTCACCGTGGATGTGCCGATCGACGAGTACCACAGCCGCACCTGGTCCTCCGCCCTGGCCCACCGCCTGCGCGACCGGGTGAAGGAGCAGACCGGGGTGCGCCTCCGGGCGGGCATCGGCCGGCCGGCGCTGCCGGGCGCGCTCCTGCGCTCGTACCAGGAGGCCATGGCGGCCTTCCGGTTCGAGGACGTGTCCGAGAAGGTGACCCACTTCGGCGACCTGGAGGGGCTGGAACCGGCGGAGGAGGCCGGGGCGCAGTCCCCGCCGCGCCTTCCGGACCGCTGGCGGCCCACCCCGGCGGTGCTGACGGCCGTCGCCCGCGGCAAGCGCTTCATCGAGGAGCACTTCGCCGAGGAGCTCTCGCTGGAGCGGGTGGCCCGGGAGGTCTCGCTCACCCCTTACTACTTCTCGAAAATCTTCAGCCGGGTGTGCGGCGAGAGCGTGGTCGACTACCTCACCCGCGTCCGCATCGAGGCGGCCAAGCGGCTGCTGGCCGACCCGGCGATCTCGATCAAGGAGACCTGCTTCCGGGTGGGCTACAACGACCCCAACTACTTCAGCCGGGTGTTCAAGAAGGTCACGGGGCAGACGCCCACCGAGTACCGCACCAGCATGGTCTAGGGGATGTGGCGCGTGCGCAAACTCACCGTCCTGCTCATGGGCCTCGCACTCTCGCTCGCAGCCTGTGCGGCACGGGAGGCCGCCCCGAGCGAGGCCCAGCCGGACATCCTGATCGGCTTCAGCATGGATACTTTGCAGGAGGAGCGCTGGCAGCGGGACCGCGACCTCTTCGTCGCGCGCGCCCGTGAGCTGGGCGCCGACGTGATCGTGCAGGCCGCCTCCGGCGACTCGTTTCTGCAGATGAGCCAGGCGGAGAACATGATCGCCCGGGGCGTGGACGTGCTCGTGGTCGTCGCCCACGACGCCGAGGCGATGCGGCCCATCGTCAGCGAGGCCCGGGCGGCCGGGGTGAAGGTGGTCGCCTACGACCGGCTGATCCGCAACGTCGACCTCGACTTCTACCTGGCGTTCGACCACGAGTGGGCGGGCGTCCTGCAGGCCCAGTACCTCGCCGATCAGATGCCCCAGGGGCGCTACGTGCTGCTCGGCGGTGCGCCGGCAGACGACCAGGCCTGGGAGGTTCGCAAGGGAATCCATCGCGTGCTGGACCCGCTGCAGGAGCGGGGCGACATCGAGATCGTGCTGGAGGAGATGGTCGAAGGCTGGAGTGCGGAGGCGGCCGAGGCGCTGGTCGAAACGTTGCTGCCACCCGACGCCGGAGCCCCCGGGGAAGACGCAGCGGACGCGCCCACCCCCCGCCCGATCGACGTGATCATCGCCGCCGACGACGCCCTCGCGGGCGGCGCTGTTGCCGCGCTCTCCCGGCACGGCCTGGCCGGCCAGGTGCTGGTGGCCGGCCAGAACGCCGACCTGGAGGCGATGCAGCGGATCCTGGCCGGCACTCAGACCATGACGGTCTACAAGCCCATCCGCCAGCTGGCGGCCACCGCAGCCGAGGTGGCCGTGGCCCTGGCCCGGGGGGAGCATCCCTCGGCGACCCGCACGACCTTCAACGGCAAGGACGAGGTGCCCACCCTCGTGCTGGAGCCGGTGACCGTGGACAGGAGCAACTGGCTCGACACGGTGGTGGCAGACGGCTTCCACCGCAAGGAGGACATTCTTGGCATCCCCCACTAGCACAGATTCGTCTGCCGGCAATCCACCCCTCCGCCGGCAAGGGAGCAAACCGGTCCAGCATCAGGACAGGATCGTGCAGAGCACCCGCCGGCGGCATTTGCTACGCTACAGTTGGCTCCAGAATTCGGATATGGGGGGATCGCACAGATGAACCGGTTCTTGAAGGTCAGTCTCGTTGCGACGCTCTGTGCCGCCCTGCTCCTGGCCGCCGGCTGTGGCGGTGGGTCCACCCAGAGCGGGGAGCAGAACAACACCTCGTCGCAGACGCAAACCGAAACGCAGACCCCCTCCTCCGGCGAGAGCACCACCAGCACCAGCTCCGAGAAGCAGGTCGAGATCTTCTCGTGGTGGACCGGTGCAGGTGAGGCGGCCGGCCTTGAGGGCCTGATCCAGCTCTTCAAGGAGAAACACCCTGACATCGAGGTCATCAACGCCGCGGTGGCCGGCGGCGCCGGCACCAACGCCAAGGCCGTCCTGGCCAGCCGCATGAGCGGCGGCAACCCGCCCGACACCTTCCAGGTGCACGCGGCCCACGAGCTGCTGGACACCTGGGTGGCAGCCGACAAGATGGAGCCGCTGAACTTCCTCTATGAGCAGGAAGGCTGGTACGACGTCTTCCCGAAGGGGCTCGTCGAGATGATGAGCAAGGACGGCAACGTCTACAGCGTGGCCGTCAACATCCACCGGGGCAACGTGGTGTTCTACAACAAGAAGATCTTCGATGAGAACAACATCACCCCGCCGACCACTTTCGACGAGTTCTTCACCGTGGCCGAGACCCTGAAGGCCAAGGGCATCACCCCGCTGGCCCTGGGCGACAAGGAGCCCTGGACCGCCCTGCAGCTGTTCGAGTCGGTCCTGCTGGGCACCATGGGGCCTGACAAGTACAACGGTCTGTTCGACGGCAGCGTCGCCTGGGATGATCCGGGCGTGCGCGAGGCGCTCGACATCTTCCACCGGATGCTGCAGTACATCAACGAGGACCACTCCGCCCGCAACTGGCAGGACGCCTCGCAGCTGGTCGCCGAGGGCAAGGCGGCCATGAACCTGATGGGCGACTGGGCCAAGGGCTACTTCACCACCGACCTGGGCCTGAAGCCGAACGAGGACTTCGGCTGGTTCACGTCCTGGAACACCGAGGGCACCTTCATGTTCATCTCTGATACCTTCGGCCTGCCGAAGGACATCAAGCACCGGGATGCGACCATCGAGTTCCTGAAGGTGCTGGGCTCCAAGGAGGGTCAGGACGTCTTCAACCCGCTGAAGGGCTCGATCCCCGCCCGGACCGACGCCGACGTGAGCAAGTACGACGTGTACAGCCAGCAGGCCATGCAGGACTGGTCCACCAACAAGCTGACTCCGTCCATCGCCCACGGCTCGGCGGCCAGCCCCGGCTGGACCGAGAAGATCCAGCAGGTGGTCACGGTCTTCGCCACCACGGGCGACGTGGACCAGGCCCTGAGCGACCTGGTGACGGCAGCCCAGGAAGAGCTCAAGTAAGAGGGGCTGAACGCAACGAGGGCCGACTCCACCAGTGGGCCGGCCCTCTTCCTTCACCCTGAACCGGGGGTGGGTCGAGTGAAAGCGGAGCGGCTGGAACGGTTCGTGCCGTTCCTCATGGTCTTACCTTCGATCATCCTGATCGCCATCTTCGTCTACGGCTTCATCGGCTGGACCGGCTACGTCTCGCTCTCCAACTGGAACACCTTCGTCCCGGACCTCTCCTTTGCGGGGTTCAAGAACTATATCTACATGTTCAAGGACTTCCGCTTCCAGTCCGACCTGCGGAACACGCTCTTCTTCAGCGTCCTCTTCATCGGCTCGTGTCTCGTGATCGGCCTGGCGCTGGCGGTTCTGGTGGACCAGAAGCTGCGGGCGGCCTCGTTCTTCCGCAACGTCTACCTTTTCCCGATGGCGCTGTCGTTCGTGGTCACGGGCGTGGTCTGGCAGTGGATCCTGAACCCGTCCACCGGCGTGAACCTGCTGCTCAAGGCGCTGGGGATGAAGAACACGCCGCTCTGGTACGTGAGCACGCGCATCATCCCCGCCATCAGCGTCGGCCGCATCAAGTTCGGCCTTCCGGTGGCCATTCTGGCCGTGATCATCGCCGGCGTCTGGCAGCAGTCGGGCTTTGCCATGGCCACCTACCTGGCCGGCCTGCAGGCGATCCCCGACGAGGTGCGGGAGGCGGCCAGCGTGGACGGCGCCACGGAGTGGCAGAAGTTCCGCTATGTCATCCTGCCGATGCTCAGGCCGATGACGATCACCATCACGATCATGCTGGCGCACGTGTCGCTCAAGACCTTCGACCTGGTCTACGCGATGACGGGCCCGGGGGCCGGATACGTCACGGACGTGCCGGGCGTGTACATGTTCGAGACCTCGTTCCGGGGCAACCACTTCGCCAACGGCGCCGTGATCGCCATGGTGATGCTGATCTGCTCGGCCATCGTAACCGTGCCGTACCTGCTCGGCCGGGGGAGGAGGGATCTGGGCGATGTCGACATCAACTAGCGCCGTGCCTCCCCGTTCCGTGGCGGAGCGCCTGAAGGCACCCCTCCTCTACCTCCTCATGATCGCGGTGGCGGTCTTCTTCGTCGCCCCGGTCTACGTGATGCTGGCCACGAGCCTGAAGCCGATGGACCAGATCACCCTGGAGCAGATGTGGCAGTGGCCGCGGACCTTCAGCTTCCAGAGCTACGCCGTGGCCTTCGAGAAACTGCGCCCGAACCTCATCAACACCTTCGCCCTGGTCATCCCGGCGACGATCATCTCGTCGCTGGTGGGGTCGCTGAACGGCTACGTGCTGGCCAAGTGGCGGTTCCGCTACGCCGACCAGGTCTTCACCTTCCTGCTGTTCGGCATGTTCGTGCCCTACCAGTCGATCCTCATCCCGCTCATCCGGTTCCTGCAGGAGATCAAGCTGTACAACACCATCTCCGGGTTGGTACTGGTGCACGTCGTCTACGGCATCCCGATCACCACGCTGATGTTCCGCAACTTCTACGCGCAGATCCCCGACTCGCTCATGGATGCCGCCCGCATCGACGGTGCGGGCGTGTGGGGCGCCTACGTGCGCATCGCTCTGCCGCTCTCGCTGCCAGGCTTCGTGGTGACGGGCATCTGGCAGTTCACCCAGATCTGGAACGAGTTCCTGTTTGCGGTCTCCATCACCCAGTCGACCAAGCAGCCGATCATGGTGGCCCTGCAGAATTTGTCGGGCAGCCAGATCGTGCAGTGGAACGTGCAGATGGCCGCGGCGCTCATCGCCGCCCTGCCCACTCTCCTGGTTTACATCCTGCTCGGCCGCTGGTACGTGCGCGGGCTGATGGCCGGCGCGGTGAAGGGCTGATCGCGGGCATGCTATAGCCGGGCCCGACTCTCTTGGGGAGGTGCCTGGCATGTCCGAAGTGTTTCCACCGGAAATGCGGCAGGCCGACAAGTGGGAACTCAGGCAGCGGTACAACCCGGTGGATGTGGAGAAGGTGGAAGGGAACCTGCGGATGACAAAGGTCCGCCGCACGATCCCGGTCACCAAGCAGTACTACTCCAACCACCACGGTCCCAACGAGTAGGCCACGGGGAGGAGGCGAAAGCCTCCTCCTCTTCTGCGGTTCTGAACCGATGCGGCGCCTGCGCCGTTTCACCTTAATGAGATGCTTCTGAACCCCCGTTCCGCCCGGCCTGCGGCCTGCATGGAAACCCGCCGCACCTTCCGGCTGCCAGAGCGGAACGAGCCCTGTAAACGACAAAATCTGGGCTGACGCTTCCGGAGGTGAAGGGAGCGCGATGCGCCTGGCGTCAACGGCGGTGCTCCAGATCCGGCGCCTGACGGCGACCGCACAGCGGCCCGACTGCTCCCTGCGCATTGCACCGCAGCCCGGCGGATGCTGCGGCCAGTTTCTCTACATGTCGCTGGACGTTCCGCAGGAAGGCGACCTGGTGGTCCGGCAGGACGGCGTCGCCGTGTACGTGGCCCCTGCCCTGGCCGAGGTTGTGGAGGGGGCCGTCCTCGAGTACAACGACCGGCTGAGACCGCCCCGGTTTCGCTTCCGCCGCCTGAATGCCCAGCACCGGTGCGCCTGCGGCCGCTCTTTCGGCGCGCCCTTCGTGGGCAAGTCCCGGCAGTGCCGGGCCTACGAGCTCCCTCCCTGGCTGGAAGGAGCCTGAGCAGGCACCCGCACCGGCCGGCGCATACCTGACAGCGTCTGCTCAACGGGAGGCCGTCGCGTCTGTTTCGCCGCCGAGTTGTCTACAAGGCAACAGATTTATGGTAACATTTTGCCATACCCATGAGCACCGACAGAGGGGGAAGGCGAATGACGGCGGCGAGCGAGCGAGAAGGGTACTTCGGGCAGTTTGGGGGCAGCTTCGTCCCGCCTGAGTTGCAGGAGGTCCTGGACTACCTGGCGGAGCAGTTCTTCCGGTACAAGGATGACCCGGAGTTCGTCAGCGAGTACAGGTACTACCTCAGGGAGTACATCGGCCGGGAGAGCCCGCTGACCTTCGCCCGGAGGCTGACGGAGATGCTGGGCGGGGCGCGGGTCTACCTGAAGCGCGAGGACCTGAACCACACGGGCTCGCACAAGATCAACAACGTGCTGGGGCAGATCCTGCTGGCCAAGCGGAGGGGCGCCAGGCGGGTAATCGCCGAAACCGGGGCCGGCCAGCATGGCGTGGCCACGGCGACCGCCTGTGCGATGTTCGGGATGGAGTGCGTCATCTACATGGGCGCCGAGGACACCCGCCGCCAGGCGCTGAACGTGTTCCGCATGGAGCTGCTCGGCGCCCGGGTGGTGCCCGTCAGCAAGGGCCAGGGCCGCCTGAAAGACGCCGTGGACGAGGCTCTGGCCGACCTGGTGGCCAACTACCGGAACACCTTCTACTTGCTGGGCTCGGCCGTGGGCCCGCACCCGTACCCGACCATGGTGAAGCACTTCCAGTCGATCATCAGCGAGGAGTCCAAGCGGCAGATGCTCGAGAAGGAGGGCCGGCTGCCGGATGTCGTGGTCGCCTGCGTCGGCGGGGGGAGCAACGCGATCGGCGCGTTCGCGCACTACCTCGACGAACCGACGGTGCGCCTGATCGGCGTCGAGCCCGACCAGGCCGCCACGCTGACCCAGGGCGTGCCGGCCGTCCTGCACGGGTTCAGGTCCCTGGTACTCCTGGACGAGCACGGGAACCCCCGGCCCACCTACTCGATCGCTGCCGGCCTGGACTATCCGGGCATCGGGCCCGAGCACAGCTACCTGAAAGAGTCGGGGCGGGCCGAGTACCACACGGTGACCAACGAGGAGGTGCTCGAGGCCTTCCAGATGCTTTCCCGCACCAAAGGCATCATCCCGGCCCTGGAGAGCGCCCACGCCGTCGCCTATGCGCTCAAGCTGGCCCCAACCCTGGACAGGGACAAGATCATCCTCGTCAACCTCTCGGGCCGGGGCGACAAGGACGTCGAACAGGTCTTCCGCATGATCAGGCAGGCGCAGTAAATCCCGCTCCCGGGTCCGGCCGCATAGGCTGGGCCCGGGGTGTTCTTCATGGGCGCACTTCCCGTCTATCGCGACGTCCTCCTGGCTCTCGAGGCCGCGGCGCGCGGCGCCCCGCTCTGGCCGGCGTTTCACGACATGGCCTACCGCCCCCACCGGGCCTACTTCGACGGCCTGGCCGAGACCTACGGCCCGGCGCTCCTGGACCCTGGTGGGCTGCCCGGAACCGTGTCCCGCCTGGCCCCTGCCCTCCACCGGGCCCTGCGGCCGGCGCCCAGCTATGACATGGAACGCCGGGCCGGGGAGATCCTGGACGCGCTGCGCCCGCTGCTCCCCGGCCCGCTGCCGCCGCTCTACCTGGCCACGCTCTTCTTCGCCGCCCCCGCCGCCACCATCGCCGTCGGGGGACGGCCGGCCATCGCCCTGGGGCTGGAGCGTTTCTCTCCCGCCCCGCCGCCGGGCCCCAAGTACTGGTACCACCCCGACGAGGTGGTGGAGATGCTGCCCCACGAGGCGGCCCACGCCGTGCGCATGGAGGCGCTGGGGCTGCCGCCCACCCCCCGGCGGCTCACCCTGCTGGACATGGTGATGCTGGAGGGAACGGCCCTGCTCTTCACCGACCTCCTGCTGGGCCGGGAGACCCTGGCCACCTTCATGGACCCCTTGCGCCTCGCCTGGCATCGGGCGCACGACGCCGAGGCGGTGGCCGCGGCGGCCCGGGATTTCGGCGCCGCGGGGATGCCGGTCTTCCTCCGCTACTTCAGCCGAGAAGCGCCCATCAGCGGCTACTGGGTGGGCTACTCCCTCTGCCGCCGCTACCTGGACCGGTTCGGGACGGGCGCCATGCCGGAGCTGCTTTGCCTGCCGTCCGTCGAGATCCTGCGGCGGATCGCCTGAACGGAACCCCCGCCGGGTTCCCGTTCCGCCCGCCGGTCCATCCCCCTCCCGAGCCGGCGGGCCTCCTCAACCCCCGGGGCCTCCCCTCACCATCCTTTCCCCACCACCACCCGCTCCTGCACGAACCCGCTGCGGCGGAACAGCGCCAGCGAGGCCCCGTTGTGCAGGGCGATCTGCGCCACCAGCCCGCGGGCGCCGATCCGGCGAGCGTGCGCCTCCGCCGCGGCCAGAAGGCGCGTCCCAATGCCCCGGCCCCGGAGGGCGGGATGGACCCAGATGTCCATCACGACCACCTCCGGTGCCCCCGTGAACGGGTTCCCCTGCGGCAGCAGGAGCACGTGCCCCGCGAGGGCGCCGTCCGGCGCTCCCGGCGGCGGTGGTCCGGCGAGCTCCGCCACCAGCAGCGCGCTGTCCGGCACCGAAAGCACGAGCCGGTACATCTCGTGAAACTGCCGCTCCAGCGCACCGCCGCAGGCGTGCGGCCGCTCGCGGCCCACCAGCTGGTCCCGGGCGGAGGCCACGCCCCGCGCCAGCACCAGAGGCAGTTCCGCCGGTCGATAGGCCCGCACCCGCACCATGTGCCCTCACCCCTCCAGCCACGAATGCTTATGCGGCGCCGTTCGAGTTGAGAAGGACGCGGCCGGACGCTATACTGAGGGGGAAAGGGGGGTCCTTCGCAGTGGCCGGAGATCGATGGCAGGGCGCGACGACCGACCGCGGAAAGCCGCGGATCTACATCCAGCAGTACCTTGACCTGAAGCTGCCCGAAGAACGCTACAAGCAGATCTGCAGAGAGATGGAGTTGGAAGAGCCGTTCTCCGAGGAGGCGGCCACCGCCGTGATGGAGGCGTTTTTGGAAGACCTGGACGACGGCTCCCAGTGCGATTCGGTCCACTTCCACCGGGGCGACGGCATGGTGGTACTGATGACCGTGGTCTCGTTCCCCTACAGTCAGGCGACGTACGACCGCCTGATGGCCGCCTATCTGGCCAAGAAGGCCCTGGGACAGGCCGAGTGAGGGGCGGTGCGCCGCCGAGGAGCGCTCTGCTCCTCGCTGTTTTTTACAGCAGGAAAACCGGTGCCGGTCACGTACTCCAATGCGTGGAGTGGTCTGACCACCTGACCGACTTGCTCACATGGAGCCCCACGCGAAAGGAAGATCGACGCCATGCTCAAGCCCGAAATTCTGGATGCGCTCCGGCAGGCCGTGGGCCCCGAGTGGTGCCTCACCAGCAAGGCAGACTTGATGGCCTACTCCTACGACGCCACGCCGCTGTACCAGCGACTCCCGGACGCCGTGGTTCTGCCGCGCACCACCGACGAGGTCGCTGCCGTGATGCGCGTGGCCCACGAGCACCGCATCCCGGTGCATACCCGCGGCGCCGGTACCAACCTCTCGGCCGGCACCGTGCCCACGTCCGGCGGCATCGTCATGTCTCTCAACCGGATGAACAGCATTCTGGAGATCGACCAGGAGAACCTGACGGTCACCGCCCAGGCCGGGGTGGTCACCGCGGCCCTGCACAAGGCCGTGGAGGAAGTGGGCCTCTTCTACCCGCCCGACCCCGGCTCCATGACCTCCTCCACCCTGGGCGGCAACGTGATGGAGTCCGCCGGCGGCCTGCGGGGCTTGAAGTACGGCGTCACCAAGGACTACGTGATCGCCCTCGAGGCGGTCACGGCCGACGGGCGCGTCTTCCGGGCCGGCGGCAAGAACGTGAAGGACGTGGCCGGCTACGACCTGGTGAAGCTGATCTGCGGGTCGGAGGGCACCCTCTGCATCGTCACCGAGGTCACGCTGAAGCTGCTGCCCATGCCCGAGACCAAGCGCACCGCCCTGGCCATCTTCGCCGACATGACGGCGGCGGCCCGCGCGGTGTCCAAGATCATCGCCAACCGCATCATCCCCTGTACGCTGGAGTTCATGGACAACGGCACCATCCGGGCCGTGGAAGACTACGTCCACCTGGGCCTGCCCACCGACGCCGCCGCGCTGCTGCTGATCCAGCAGGACGGACCCGCATCCGTCTGCGACGCCGACATCGCCCGCATCGCCGAGATCTGCCGGGAGGAGGGCGCCACTCGCGTGGAGCACGCCAGCGACCCGACAGAGCAGGACCGGCTGATGCAGGCCCGCCGCTGGGCGCTCTCGGCCCTGGCACGGCGCAAGCCCACCACCATCCTCGAGGACGCGACGGTACCCCGCAGCCAGCTCGCCCCGATGGTGGCCTACATCCAGAGCGTCGCCCGGAAGTACAACCTCGACATCTGCACCTTCGGGCACGCCGGCGACGGCAACCTCCACCCCACCTGCATGACCGACGAGCGGAACAAGGAAGAGCTCGAGCGGGTAGACCAGGCCTTCGCCGAGATCTACGCCAAGGCGCTGGAGCTGGGCGGCACCATCACCGGCGAGCACGGCGTGGGCGAGGCCAAGGCGCCCTACCTGGAGTGGAAGGTCGGCCCCGTGGGCATCGACCTGATGAAGGCGATCAAGAACGCCTTTGATCCGCACCACATTCTGAACCCGGGCAAGATGTTCGCCGGCGAGACCCGGAAGCGGGTGGTGGTGCGGCAGTGAAGGTGCAGATCTCGGAGGACATGGTCCTCAACTGCATGCGCTGCGGCTTCTGCCTGCCCGCCTGCCCCAGCTACCGGGAGCTGCAGGTGGAGTCGGCCAGCCCGCGCGGCCGCATCGCCCTCATGCGGGCGGTGACGGAAGGGAAGCTCCAGATCGAGGACATCGCCGGCCCGCTGGACACCTGCCTGGGCTGCCGGGGCTGCGAACCCGCCTGCCCGGCCGGCGTCACCTACGGGCACATCCTGGAACAGGGCCGGGCCCAGCTCGCCCAGGTGCGGCCGCTGCCCGGCATCGTGCGCTGGGCCTACCACTACCTGCTGGGCACTCCCGCCGGCATCCGCTTCTCTGGCTGGGCGCTCTGGCTCTACCAGAAGCTGCACCTGAACGGCCTGGCGCACCGCTTCAACCTGGTGGAGAAGGTCGGCGGCAAGGGCCTGGCGGACATGGAGCGGGTGATCCCGCCCGTGGCGTCTCCCGCCCGGCGGGCCGCGCGGCAGCAGGTTAACCCGGCCGTCGGCCAGCGCCGGTACAAGGTGGGCTTCTTCACCGGATGCCTTTCCGACATCGTCTTCTTCGATACCAACCAAAACGCCGTCGAGGTGCTCACGCGCCTCGGCTGTGAGGTGGTGATCCCGCAGGGCCAGGGCTGCTGCGGCGCAGTGCACGCCCATGCCGGCGAGCACGAGATGGCCGTGGCCCAGGCGAAGCGGAACATCGCCGCCTTCGAGCAGGGCGGCTTCGACTTCATCGTCAGCACCGCCGGCGGCTGCGGTGCAGCCCTCCGGGAGTACGACAAGCTGCTGGCCGACGACCCCGAGTGGGCCGACCGGGCGCGCCGCTTCTCCGCCCGCTGCCGCGACTTCTCGGAGCTGGTGGAGCAGCTCGGGCCCATCCCGATGGGCGAGATGCCGGGGGTGTACACCTACCAGGACTCCTGCCACCTGCGCAACGTGCAGAAGGTCGCCGCCCCGCCGCGCAACCTGCTGAAGGCGCTGCCCGGCGCCCGGTTCGTGGAGCTGCCCGAGGCCGACCGGTGCTGCGGCGCCGCCGGCACGTTCATGATCACCCAGGCCGAGATTTCGGACAGGCTGCTGGACGACAAGGCCCGCAAGGTCGAGAAGACCGGCGCCACGACGCTGGTGGTGGCCAATACCCCGTGCCACCTGGAGATGCTGGAAGGCGTCCGGCGGGCCGGCCTCGCCGACAAGGTGCAGGTGCGCCACATCGCCGACGTCATCGCCGAGGCGATGCGCAAGGCGCCCGCCACCGGCGGGGGCCGCTGAGGTACCCGTCTCCTGCGGATACGTCAAACCACCCAGGGGCGCTCGCCCCTGGGTGGCTTCGTTCTGCAACAAACGGGTGGGCAGAATCGTATTATCTAGGGATGTGACTCCGAGGGTTACCCCTCCGAATCGGCCGCCGGGTCACCCTTTGCATCGGAGAGCGGTTTCCGGTTCATCATTCCCTCGTGCAGGCCGTGGTACCAGGCCACCTCGGGCTCCCCCGGCCGCCAGCAGAGCAGCACCTCCTGCCCGTCGATCAGGGCGGGGAAGTCGACCAGGTACCCGCCCTTGAGCTCTCCGCCCAGCTGCCGGATTCGGTCGCACTGCGTCTGTGACAGGATCCGGAGGAAATCGAGTTCGGCCTCTTCCTTGAGGAAGGTATAGGTGTCTACCTTGTCGTCACGCCGCCGGGCCTCCACCTTGCGCTGCCTGAGGCGCCAGTCCTTCTCCTGAATCTCCGCGTCCAGGCGCCGCAGGTAGGCGATGATGCGCTCCAGTTCGGGAATGAGACGGTTCACTTCTTCAGGCGTAAAGTAGTGCTTCCCCAAGACCCATCCCCACTTTCGCTCGGCCGTGCGACCGGTTTACGCGCATTATACGGATTCGGAAGGGCAGAAGTCAAACCCTGCCGGTCCACCGGCGGGGCACGAAAGGTGGATCCCCTGCGTTCATGCTCCTGGATGTCCGCATCGAGTACCTCTCCACCCTGCTCCTGGCCGGCTTCATGGAAGGCACCGGCATCCCCTGGCCGGGCAGCCTCATCATGGCGACCATCGGCATACGGGCGGCCCACAACTGGCACGACGTCGGCGTGCTCACGGTCGCCTTCTGCCTCGGGTACACCCTGGGATCGCTCGCCCAGTACGCCGTAGGCCGGCTCCTCGGTGGGGCGGCCCTGGCCTGGCTGGCGCCGCACCACCGGGAGCGCATCGAGCAGCTCATCGCCCGCTGGGGCCTCGGCGCCGTGTGCTGGGCGCGCCCCCTGGCCATCGGCAACTACGTCTCCATCCCCGCCGGCATGGTGCGCATGAACCCCCTCCTCTTCTGCCTCGCCACCTTCGCCGGCGCCGTCCCCTGGGCCGTGGCCACCCTGGCGGCCGGGCGGCTGCTCCGCAGCCACCTGGGTGCGCTGACGGACCGGCTGGAGCGGTGGCTCCTGCCCACAGTCATCGCCCTGGCCGCCCTGCTCCTGTTCTGGTGGATCCGAATCCTTCGCGGGACCAGTACCATTCAAGGTTTCCGCACCGTCCAAAAAGGCGGATGGGCCAAGCCAGGCAGGCCCAGGTAGTGCGGAAAGGATGTGGCCCTGTTGGCAGTCGACAAGGCAAAGATCGAGCAAGCCGTGCGGATGATCCTGGAGGCCATCGGGGAAGACCCCGGCCGCGAGGGGCTGCTCGAGACGCCGCGGCGGGTAGCCGACTTCTACGAGGAGATCTTCGACGGCCTCGACCGGGACCCGGCCGAACGGCTGTCTGCGATCTTCCACGAAGACCACGAAGAACTGGTGATCGTCCGCGACATCTCGTTCGCGTCCATGTGCGAGCACCACCTGCTCCCCTTCTTCGGAAAGGCCCATGTGGCCTACATCCCCCGCAGCGGGCGGGTGGTCGGACTCTCGAAGCTGGCCCGCATCGTGGAGGACTTCTCCCACCGGCCGCAGCTCCAGGAGCGGCTGACGGCGCAGATTGCGGACCTGCTCATGGAGCAGTTGAACCCCCACGGGGTCCTGGTGGTGGTCGAGGCGGAGCACATGTGCATGAGCATGCGCGGCGTGCGCAAGCCCGGCGCCAGAACCGTCACGTCGGCCGTGCGGGGCGTGTTCCAGACCGATCACGCCACGCGGGCCGAGGCGATGGCGCTGATCCGGCAGGGAACGGCATGATGCGGCGAGCCTCCGTGACCACCCGTCACGGAGGCTCTGCTCTTGCCACCATTCCCCTGAGCACTGCGGGGAACCCTGTAATGGTAGAACCCGTCCAATGTGTTAGTTATATGGTTACTGAGGTGAAACGCCTTGCCTATACGCAGACGACTGGTGGGGCTCGTGGCCGCCGCGGCTCTGGTGCTCACCGCGGCACCTGCCCACGCCAACTCACCACAACCCCTTACCCTCTACGTGAACGGACGGGAACTCTACCTCCCGCAGGTGCCCATCCTGCAGAACGACCGGGTGCTGGTGCCCATGCGGGCCTATCTCGAATCGCTGGGCGCCGAGGTCGGGTGGGAGCCCCCTGATCGGGTCACCGCCACCCTGGGAAGCCACGTCGTGCAGCACCGCATCGGCGAGCAGACCGCCTACGTCGACGGGCGGGAAGTGTACATGGACGTGCCCTCCCGCATCATCCAGGACCGCACCTACGTGCCCCTCCGGTTCCTTTCGGAGGGACTGGGTGCGACGGTGGAGTACAACGGCGCCACCGCCTCGGTCACCGTCGAGACGGCGCCGCCCGGCCAGCTGGAGGTGATCGACGGCCCGCTGAACATCCGCCAGGCGCCGTCCACCTCCGCCCCCATCCTGATGACCGTTCCGCTGGGCACCCGCCTGGAGATCGTTTCGGAGGAACCGGGCGCCGAGTGGACCGAGATCCGCCTGTCCGACGGCACCACCGGCTGGGTGGCCAACCGGTACACCCGCACGCTGGGCAGCCAGCCCGTGGTGGAGCCCTTCCTCCCCCTCCTGGAGGAGCGGGCCTTCCTCCAGGTCGGCGGCCAGTGTCTGGGAGCAGTGCCGGTGCTGGACAACCTGACGGTGGTTCCGCTGGTGGAGACGCTCTCGGCCCTGGGCGGCTCGGTGAGCCGCGTGGCGGACAGCACCACCCTGGTGGCGACCCTGGGCGGACGGCAGCTCTACCTTACACCGGGATCCACCGAGGCGGTCCTTGACGGCCAGACCATGATCCTGAGCACCGCCCCTCTGGTGGCCGGCGGGCGCCCCTTCGTCGCCGCCCGCGACCTGGCCCGGGCCTTCGACCTGCCGCTCACCTGGTCCAATGACACCCGCACCGCCTCCTTCGGCCAGGCCGCCACCGCCTGCAACCCGACGGTCGGGACGGAGTCGTACATCATCCTGGACGCCGCGACCGGTGCGGTGCTGAGTGAGTACCACGCTCGTACGCCCCGGGCCATCGCCTCCACCACCAAGGTCATGACGGCCTTGCTGGCCGTCGAGCTGGGGAACCCTGAAGCGGTGGTCACCGTGAGCAGCAACGCCGCCAGCCAGCCGGGCACCAGCGTCTACCTCCGGGCCGGAGAGCAGCGGACCCTGAGCGAGCTGCTCTACGGGCTGATGCTGGTCTCTGGCAACGACGCGGCGGTGGCCATCGCCGAGCACCTCGCCGGCAGCGAGGAGGCCTTCGCCCGGCTGATGAACCAGCGGGCCGCGGAGCTGGGGGCCAGGAACACGTACTTCGTCACCGCCTCGGGGCTGGACGACTGGGTGGACCCCTACTCCACCGCCGAGGACCTGGCCACCATCGCCCGCCATGCGCTGCAGAACCCGCGCTTCCGCTCCTACATGTACCCGTCGCAGTGGACCATCCCGGGGCCCTGGGGAAACCGCCTGCTCACCAACAGCAACCTGTTCACGCTGCGCTACCCCGGCGCCACCGGCGTGAAAAACGGCTGGACCGAGAAGGCCGGCTACACCCTGGTGGCCTCGGCCTGGCGAGGCGGGCGGGAGCTGCTCCTGGTGCTCCTCGGCGCCTCCACCCGCACGGAGCTGTACAGCCAGGCCTATAACCTGATGGACCACGGGTTCGAGCTGGCCGCCCAGTCCTGGCTCCTCAACTGACCGGAACGGAACAAAAGCCCCCCGCCGCTGGCGGGGGGCGCTTGTTCATGCAACGCGAACTAAGCCATTTCCCGGGTTGTGGCCAGGACTGTTGCGTCAACCGGCGCGAGGAAGCAGCGGCCGGGCCCCTTCACCCGTACCAACACAGGGGAGAGCACGGGGCGTCCGGCGACCACCCCCTGCACACTTACCTCCAGCAGGCCTGCGAAGTCCGGGTGGTTCCAGCTGAACTCGGCCGCGGCCGTGAGGGGGTCGCATGCAGTCTGGATGTGCGCGTCGGCCGGCCAGCGGGTTGGGGTGAGGCGTTCGAAGTATGACACCGCAATCTCTCCTCTCCACAACCTGGCCATGCTATTTTTCGCCAGAGAAGCTGGACCTCCTTCCAGTCATAAAGGACTAAAACGCGCGGCCAATTGCGACCGCGCGCTACCTCGAACGGTCACCCCATCGAGAATAATTGCTTCATTCGCTTAACATTAGCGCGGCTCACAATGACCTCGGAGTGGTTCTTGTCCTTTAGCTTCATGATGTAAGCGCCGTTGAAATACGGGCTGATCTCCTTCACCTGGTAAATGTTCACCAGGTAGGAGCGGTGGCTGCGGAAGAACTGGTTGGCGGGCAGCCGCTCCGTCAGCTCCTGCAGGGTGTGCCGGGTCAGCAGCCGCTCCGAGTAGGTCTGCACGTACACGTTGTAGCCCTCGGAGAAGATATACACGATCTCGTTGAGCGGCAGCGGGATCTGCTTGTCGTCCTTCTCGCACAGCAGGAAAGAGAGCTGCGGCTTGGGCTCCTCCGCCTGGCGGGCGGCCTCCCCCGCCTTCTCCGCCTTGCCCTCTGCCGCTGCGCCCTTCGCTTCCCGGAGACGCTGGATGGTCTCCGCGAGCCGCTCCGCCTCGATGGGCTTCAGAAGGTAGTCCGTCGCCGGAATCTCGAACGCGGAGACGGCGTAGTTCTCGTAGGCGGTGACGAAGACCACCTTCGGCATCACCGCCCGGCCCTTCAGGCTCTTGGCCAGCTCCAGCCCCGTCATCCCCGGCATCTGCACGTCGAGGAAGATCACGTCGTACTCCAGCGCGTTGATGAGCGCCATCGCCTCGCGGGCGTTGGTTGCCTCCCCGATGATTTCGACGTCGGGAAACTGGCTGAGCTGGTACCTCAGTTCCATCCGGGCAGGGTATTCGTCGTCAACGATGAGGGCCCTCAGCACCATGGACAACCTACGCCCCTTTTGGAAATACCGGGTGTTTTCCTTCCATTTTAGGTGACCCCGGGCGCTGTAGCCAAGTCCCTTTTTGTGACGACCGGCTCAATCGCCCTGGCCAGCCGCCCGCTGCAGGGGGATCCGCAGACGGATGGCCGTGCCCCTCCCGGGGATCGAGCGGATGCGCAGCCGGTACTCCGGCCCGTACAGGGAGACGAGCCGCTCGTTCACGTTGGTGAGCCCGAGCCCCATGTTGCTGCCGAAGCCCTCCTCGAACACCCGCCGCTGCGTCTCCTTGTCCATGCCGACACCGTTGTCCGCGATCAGGACATGCAGGTGATCGCCCACCTGCCGCACGCGGATGCCCACCACCCCCACATCCTCCTTGGGGGCGAGGCCGTGGACGACCGCGTTCTCCACCAGCGGCTGGAGCGTGAGCACGGGCACGGAGGCCCCCGTCACCCGGGGGTCGATCTTCAGCTTCACCTGCAGCTTCTCGCCGAAGCGGGCCTGCTCCAGGGAGAGGTAGATCTTGATGTACTCCAGCTCATCCTGGAGCGTGTTGAAGTTGCCGCGGGTGGTGAGCGACCGGCGGAAGAACTGAGACAGGTTGACCAGCAGCTCCCGGGAGCGCTCGGGATCGGTGCGGGAGAACATGATGATCGTGTTGAGCACATTGAACAGGAAGTGCGGGCGAATCTGCGCCTGCAGTGCCTCAAGGCGGGCCCTCACCGCCAGCTGGCGCTGCCTTTCCAGTTCGGCCAGTTCCATCTGGATGCCCAGCAGTGCGGCGATGCCCACCGCCAGGCGGGCGACGTAGCTGGGCAGCGGGGCCTGGGTGGCGCGGTAGAGCTTGAAGGTGCCCACCACCTTCCCCCGGAACTTCAGCGGCGTGATGACCGCGGCTTTAAGGGGATGCGGGCAGTCCGCCTCGTCGCAGGAGAGCACCCGCGGATCGTTCACCACCCGGGTCTGGCCGGTGTCGAGCACCTCGCGGGTGGCGCCGGTCAGAATCGGCCCGCCCTGCCGGTGGCGCCGGCAGCCCACCCCTGAGAATCCGAGAACGACCCGGTCGTCCGTGATGGCCACCGCGTCCATCTCGGTGATCTGGCGGATGATCTCGCAGATCTTCTGGGCCGACTCGAAGTTGAGCCCCTGCTTCATGTAGGGCATGGTCTCCTCACCGATGCGCAGCGAGGTGTCGAAGCTGGTGATCGACTCCAGCGCCGCCGGCGAGAGCGCCTCATCCTCCGCGGCACGGCGCAGGAACAGCGCCACCGCCAGCACCTCCAGGCCCACCACCAGCGCGGCCCAGACCGGGGCGTAAGCCGGCTGGGCCCACACCAGCCAGAGCAGCAACACCCCGCCCACGGCCACCGTGAGGAGGACCGCCTTCGCTTTCTGGTTCACGCTCCCCTGCCTCCCTCTCCGCCTCAACCCCGGCGCCCGTGCCGCCGGGGGATATCGTCGCGCTACCCTTCGCCGTCAAAAGAGGCGCGTACGTAGCTCCCATCCTTCATTTATTCTCGGCGACGCCGGCTCTCGCCTGCTGCGATCCGGCTGCCAGGAGAGGAGGGCCCTGCCACCGTGAGTGCAAGACCCCCTGTCGCCCAGCCGCCCACCGAGGTGGTGCCGGGAATCTACCTGGTCCAGATCCCGATCCCCATCCCCCTCCGCTTCGTCAACTGCTACCTCCTGCGGGGACCATCGGGCTGGACGCTGGTGGACACCGGCTTCCACGACGACCTGGCCCGGGAGGCCTGGCCCCGGGCGCTGGACTACCTGGGCATCCGCCCGCAGGACATCCAGCAGATCCTGCTCACCCACTACCACCCCGATCACATGGGCGCGGCCGGGTGGCTGCAGGAGCTGAGCGGCGCCCCGGCCTACCTCCCCGAACCGGAGATGGAACAGTTCGAGCGGTTCTGGGGCGAAGGGGCGGCCGAGATGGGCCCGCGGCAGATCGCGTTCTTCACGGCGCAGGGCATGGACCCCGATCTGGCCCGGGCGCTCGCGGCGCTGCACGACCACACCCTGGCGATGGTGAAGCCCCTGCCGGCGGTTAGGCCCCTCCCGGACGGCAGCCGCATCACGCTGGGCGGCGCCAAGTTCGAGGTGATCTGGACCCCCGGCCACTCCGACGGCCTGGCGGTCTTCTGGGACCCTGCCCGCTCCCTTCTGCTGGCCGGCGACATGCTCCTGGCGACGATCACGCCCAACGTCTCCGTCTGGCCGGGGTGTCGGCCGAACCCGCTCGCCGACTACCTGGCCTCGCTGGAGCGGGTGTCGCGGCTGGGTGCGCGGCTGGCGCTTCCCGGCCACCGGGCGGTGATCCACGCCGTGGCGGAGCGGGCCGCCGAGATCGCCGCGCACCACGCCGACCGGCTGAACCGCGTGGTGGCCGCCGCGGGACCGGAGGGGGCCACCGCCTGGGAGATCTGCCGGCGCATCTTCCCGGTGGAGGCGCTCACGCTTCACCAGGTGCGCTTCGCCGTGGCCGAGACGCTGGCCCACCTGGTCTACCTGTGCGCGGAGGGGCGCATGCGCAGGGAGGGTGCACGATACAGGCAAAGTTAGAGCGCCGGCAGGAATGCCCGCCGGCGCAGGTGCGAGGTCCGACTCTAATGCGCGCAGCCGCCGCTGCCGCAGGACCGGGGAGACCCGGCGGCGCCCGCCGTGCGGAAGGACTGGCCGCAGCTGCAGGTGGTGACGGCGTTGGGGTTGTGGATGGCAAAGCCGGCGCCCATCAGGCTGTCCACGTAGTCGATCGTGGAGCCGTCGATATACGGCAGGCTGGCGGGGTCGATGACGACCTTGATGCCGTCGAACTCGGCCACATTGTCGTCGGGGCGCGGATTGCGCTCCAGCGCCATGCCGTATTCGAAGCCCGAGCAGCCGCCGGGACGCACCAGCACCCGCAGGGAGAGATCCTCGCCCTTGGCCTTGATGATCTCCTTGAGCCGCGTCGAGGCCTTTTCGGTCAGCGTGATATTCACAGCCCGTTCCCTCCTTTGTTGGCTGAACCATAGTGTACCATGAAACGATGGAGGTCCGTCAATCACCGGCGTTCGGCTGCCCTGCGCGCGGGCAGCGCAAACATATGAAACTCCTTCGTTATGTTTGACGACGCACCCTGCGTTGCGATACTGCCCGATCTCCCCGTGCCGGAAATGGGCGGCGCCCGGCTCCATGGCCGGGCGCCGCTGCGCGCTCGCCGGGATTACGGTTACGGACGGTCGATGGTGAAGACAGGCGAGGTCCAGGTCTCCCAGTCGCTCTTCGAGGTGCCCAGGGGCTTCTGCACCTCGATGACCAGGACGTAGTCGCCGTCGGCCACCGGGCGCTCCTTCTTGCCCTGCATCACGTAACCGTCGAAGGCCACGGCGAAGAACCCGGTCGGCGAAGAGTTGCGGGCCATGTACTCCTCGTCGACGAAGTAGCTCACCGACCCGCCCTTCGCCGGCCGCACGCCGATCTTCACGCGGCTGGCGTGATGGTCCAGGTGGAAGAGCACGTACGGCAGGTCGCCGTCGGTCATGGTGAAGACGGCGCCTTCGCCCTCCCGATAGTAGGTGTCATCGATCACCCGCGCCAGCCACGGGAAGCCGTACGGGGTGGGCGTCAGCACGGTCTTGGCCTGGTAGTCGCCCTTGTAGCCGGCGTAGGGCACCCGCAGGACCGGGCCGCCGCCGCTCACCGGCGTGAGGACGATGTAGCCGCCGTAGATGGTGCCGTCGGGCAGCGACGGGTCAGGCGCGATGGTCACCTTCACCTTGGTAACGCCCTTCGGCGAGAGGGTCACAGTGTTCTTCTGGAACGTGACGCTGTCCTCGCCGATGTAGAAGGAGGGCGAGTAGGTGTCGCCGCCGGTGGAGACGGCCTCCACGTGGCTCAGGGCGTAGGTGATCCGCCGCCCCGTGTCGTTGCGGATCGAGATGGTCTCAGAGATGGCCTTGCCCGTGTACTCGCCCAGCGCGAGCTTGGGCGTCTCGACGTACACGCCGGTCAGGATCGCGTCGTCGATCCGGAGCATGCCGGCGCCCTGGCGGTTCACGCTCTCCAGGAACCCGAGGGCCGGATTGCCCCACCAGTTCTTGGGCTCCGCCGTGCTCAGCAGCCGGGCCGCCACCTCATCGGGCTTGGTCTTGGGCCGTGCCTCGAGCAGCAGGGCCACGGCGCCCGCCACGTGCGGCGAGGACATCGAAGTGCCGCCGAGGGTGGCGTAGCCGCCCGCCTCCAGCGGGTAGGTGGAGTAGATGCCGCCGCCCGGTGCGCCGATGTCGGGCTTCAGCGAGAGGTCAGGAGCAAGCCCGTAGGAGCTGAAGCTGGAGATCAGGCCGCCGGTCGGGCTCTCAAAGGAGCCCAGTTCGTCGGTCCACTCGAGATAGAGGTCATCGCCGTAGGACAGAAGCTCCCGGATCATCAGGCCGTCGTCCTGGGTGATGGCAACCACGGGGATCGTGATGGCCTCGTCGCCGGCCACCGTCGGGTTGACCCGGCCGGAGGTGTTGTTGTACAGGATGACGGCCGCGGCGCCGGCGTTCTGGGCGTTGAGGGCCTTCTCGTAGAAGGTGCAGGTGCCGCGCTGCACGAGCACGGCCTGGCCCTCGAAGCTGCCGGCGGGCACCGGGGCGCAGAGCAGGTCATTGCCACTGCCCAGGTCTGCGCTTGCGATGGGCAGCTCGCCCTCCGTGGGCGGCAGAGGGGAGGCCGAGGCCGAGGTGAAGCCGACCTCGAAGCCAGCCACGCGGAAGAGGGGCAGCGTCGCGTGCGTGTTGTCGAAGGAGGCGACGCCGATCACCCGCGAGCCGTTGCCCGGGGCGCCCGTGGAGTAGAGGCCGTATTCACCGTTGTTGCCAATGGAGGCTACCACGACGACGCCCTTCTTCACCAGGCGGTCGGCCGCGACGGCGGTCGGGTAGTTCGGCCACTGGAAGGAGGCGCCGAGAGACATGTTGATGACGTCCATCTTGTCCTTCCAGGCCCGCTCCATGGCGGCCAGGATCACGTCGGACGTGGTGCTGCCCTCGCAGCCGAACACCCGGTAGGCGCCCAGCGTCGCGTCGGGGGCCACGCCCTTGATCTTGCCGTTGGCGGCGATGATGCCCGCCACGTGGGTGCCGTGGCCGGCTACGGCGCAGTCATCCGGATCGGGATCGGGCCGCGGAATCGGGTTGTAGCCCGGGTCGTCGGGATCAGCGTTGAAGTCGTCGCCGACGAAGTCGTAGCCGTACGCCACCTTGTAGCGCTTGCCGAAGCCACCGCCCAGGTCGGGGTGGTGGTAGTCGATGCCCGTGTCGATCACCGCCACCTTGATGCCCTTGCCGGTGTAGCCCAGTTCGGACTGCACGATGTCCGCGCCGGTCATCGCCAGGGCGGTCACCATGTCGATGTCGTCAGTGGGCTGCTCCACCTGCGGCCGGGTAATCTCCACCACCGGGTAGATCGCCTTCACGCCGGGCATCCGGCTGAGGGCCGCCACCTCCGCGGGACCGGCCATGACGGAGATGCCGTTGAAGAGCTCCTCATACTCGAAACGCTCCTGGAACTTCACGTTCTGCCGCGCCGCCTCGGCCCGGAACTGCGCTCGCTCGTTTCGCACCGCAGTCGCGCTGCCGCCGTCGGCCAGCGGCGCTCCGGAGAACTCCACGAACCAGGCCCGCGGCGTCTCGTCCACCATGTCGTCCGGCCAGTAGATGGTGGCCGGCTGGTCAGGTTCGAGCTCCTCCACCTGCGCCGCCGCCGGGAACGCCGTACCCAGCAGCATGACCCCGACCAGGACCGCCGTGACGAGTCGCTTGTGCTTCATCTGGGAAACCCTCCTCCCTCCCCGCTGTGCGGAGTTTCATGCGCCCCGGACCGCCGGGCGGCCTGAAGGGCGCAGGGAGGAGCATTCGGCGGAGTGAGTATTTATTCCTGCTGTATTCACCCGACTATTTTCTATTTCGCGTTGACTGCGACGAGGGCGAATGGAACCTCCGTTTTCCAGGCGCCTTCCCCACAGGCGGGCAGGCGGTGTAAGATGAGGTTGATCTTTACCTCTGCAGCAAGGGAGATGGACATGACCCCCACACTGCTCACCCTTTCCGTGCTCGGCACCGCGGTGGCGGCGGGGCTGGTGGGCTCCATGCTGGGCCTGGGCGGCGGCATCATCATCGTGCCGGCACTCACGCTGCTCTTCGGCTACGACTTCCGCACGGCCGTGGCCGCCAGCGCCGTGTCGATCATCGCCACCTCCACCGGGGCCGCGGTCGCGTACCTCCGGGACCACATCACCAACACCCGGGTCGCCATGTTCCTGGAGGTCGGCTCCACCCTGGGCGCCCTGAGCGGGGCGTTCATCGCCGGCTACTTGCCCACCCGCTTCCTCTTCATCCTCTTCTCAATCCTCATGGCCTACTCGGCGTACGCGATGTTCCGGGCCCGGAAGACCGAGCTGCCGGAGGGAGTCGTGCCCGACCGGGTGTCGCAGCGCCTGCAACTCCGGGGTTCGTACTACGACAAAGCCCTCGGGCGCACCGTCTCCTACCACGCCACCGGTGCCATCCCGGGACTCCTGCTGATGTACGTCTCGGGTGCGGTGGCGGGCCTGCTGGGCGTCGGCGGCGGCACCTTCAAGGTGCCGGCGATGGACATCGTCATGCGGCTGCCGATCAAGGTCTCCACCGCCACGTCCAACTTCATGATCGGCGTCACGGCGGCGGCCACCGCCTCGGTCTACTTCGTGCGCGGCGACGTCGACCCGCTGGTGGCCGGCCCGGTGGCTCTGGGCGTGCTGGGGGGCGCCCTCCTCGGCTCCCGGCTGATGGTGAAGCTGAAGGGCTCCACCCTGCGCCTGCTCTTCGTCCCGCTCCTGCTCTACGTGGCGGCCCAGATGGCCTGGAAAGGGGTGACGTACTGAGATGGAGGACACCCGCACCCCGGAAGGCTCCCGCTCCCCCGAGCGCTCAGTGGCCCGGGGAGTGGAGCAGGTCGAACTGGCCGTCTCCCTGCTCCTGCGCCTGGGCACCGCCGTCTCGGCCTGCCTGATCGCCGCGGGCCTGGTGCTCTTCCTCGCCACCCCCGTGAGCTTCGGCCCGGCCCTGGTGACGGCGGGGCTGGTCACCCTGGTCTGCACCCCGCTCCTGCGCGTTCTGGCGGCCATGGTCATCTACTTGCGGCTCGGCGATGTGACGTACGGGGTAATCTGCCTCAGCGTCCTGCTCTTCGTCCTGGCGGGCTTCCTGCTGGGTCAGACCCACTGAGCGGGCTGTGCCCAAGAACCCGGTAAGCGAATGTTGAGGGGAGCCCAGGCGACTGAACCCGCCCGCGGCCGTCGGAGCGCCGGTGGCAAGGGCGGAAACAGGAAACCGTGGATCGGCAGGTCTCCATGCCGATCCACGGTTTCATCGTTGATAACGTATCGCCGGCCCCTCATTCGCTGCCGAACTCTCGCTTCAGCGTCGGATAGGCCCGCAGGATGTCCGTGCGGCTGAGGATGCCGACCAGGCGTGTGGGGTCGTCGGCTGCGACCACCGGCAGGCGCCCCACGTCGTGGCGGGCCATCAGGAGGGCAGCCTCGGCAACCGTCTGGTCAGGCGTCACGGTAATCAGGTTCTTCGACATGGCCCGGGGCACGGGGGTGGCCAGCCGCCCCTCCAGAGGCACGTCGCGCACGTCCTTCAGGGTGATCATCCCCACCAGCCGGCCGGCGGCGTCCACCACCGGGTTGCCGCCGTGGCGGGTCTGGTGCATCAGGTCGATCACCGCCCGCAGGTCCATGTCGCTGCGCACCACGTCCACCCGGTGCGCCATCGCTTCCCCTACCTTCACCTCCCGCAGGTCGTGCAGCTGCCAGGGCAGCAGGATGCCCTGCTCGGGCAGGTGGAGGGTGTCCACCGAGAAGGGGTTGATGCGCTGGCTGAACACCGCAGCCACGCCGCAGGCCACCATGGCGGACAGTGCGATGCGGTAGTCGCGGGTGATCTCGAAGATGAGGGCGAGAGCCGTGAGCGGCGCCTGCGTGGCTCCGGCGATCATGGCGGCCATCCCGACCACGGCGTAGGCGCCGGGCTGCACGGCCACGCCGGGGAGCGCCAGCGCCGCGAGATGGCCGTAGAGGCCGCCCCCCATCGCCCCCAAGAAGAGGGCCGGCGTGAAGGTGCCGCCCGTCCAGCCGCCGCCGCTGGTGCAGGCGATGGCCACGAGCTTGCCCCCGAGCAGTGCGGCCAGGGTGAGCAGCGGGAGCCGGCCCTCCAGCGCGTCCTGAATCGTGCGGATGCCGGGGCCAAGGGTCTCGGGCAGGGCGAGGCCCACCAGGCCGAAGAGCACGCCGCCGAGGGCGCATCGCAGCGCCGGCGGCAGCCACTCCCCCGGGAAGCCCCGCGCCACCCGGGAAAGCCACGGCCCGGGGAAGAACCCCAGCTTCCGGCCGACCTCCTCGCCGCCCCAGATGGCCGCGATGTAGAGCCGCGAGAGCGGCGCAATGCAGAGGCCCAGGCCGAGGAAGAGCGGGATCTGCACCGGGTCGAGCACCGCGTAGGCCGGGATCGGGAAGGCCGGCTGCCCCGTCATGGCGTTGGAGAGCAGGGCGGCCACCGTCGCGCTCAGGGCGGCCAGGGCGAAAGAGCGGGCCGTCAACGGCGCCAGCACGATCTCCATCGCGAAAAAGGAGCCCGCAATGGGGGCGTGAAACGCCGTGGCGATCGCGGCCGCCGCCCCGGCCGTAACCAGGGCGTTCCGCCAGCTCGCCCGCACGCGTGTCGCCTGCCCCAGGGCAGAGCCGATGCCCGCTCCCAGGAGCACCACCGGCCCCTCCCGCCCCAGCGAGCCGCCGGCGCCCAGGGTGAGGATGGCGGCCAGCGACTTCAGCAGGGTCGTGCCGGGCCGGATGCGGCCGTCGCGCCGCACCCGGGAGAGGATCACCAGCGGGATGGCGTGGTGGCGGTCCCCGGGCGGAACGAGCCGGACCACAGCCGCGTGCACGAACCCGAGCGCGGCGGGGAAGAGCAAGAACGCCAGCCACGTCGGAAGCCCGGCGGCGCGGAGCCAGCCGGGCAAGACCGTATATCCGAAGTCGAACAGGGCACTCACGGCCCGCTCAAACAGCCGCACCCCGAATGCGGTGAGTGCCCCCGTGAGCACCACCAGCGCCAAGAGCAGAAGAAGGGTCAAATCCGCGAGCCGGACCGGTGCGAAGAGTTGCCGCCAGTCCGACCGCGGATACCCCAGGTCACGCGGATCCACGTGCTGCGCACCCCCGAACTTCCTGATCGATTCCCCCCGCTCGGCCCTCCGCTGCTCCGAACCCCTCTCGTGCGTCGCCGCCCCGCAGTACCGGACCCGGGCGCGACCGCCCGGGCCCGGAGAACACGTCGATAGTGCGTCCCTCCCTGCAGCCGGCGGCGGCGCTCACTCGCCGCCGGCCCCGCCGTTGGGAGGCGTCGGCACGCCACCCGCACCGCGGCCGGGCGGCACGGGTCCACCCCCGCTGCCGCCGGGTGTGATTAATCCACTGTCGGCTTCTGCCGGGGGCGTGGAATCGCCGCCTGCCCCGCCATCGGGCGGCTCGGGTTCACCCTCGCTGCCGCCGGGTGTGATCGACCCACGATCGGCCCCTGCCGGAGGCGTGGGCTCGCCGCCGGCCCCGCCACCGGGCGGCATGGATTCACCCCCGCTGCGGCCGGGTGCGGTTGATGCACCTGCGGACCCGGCCGGAGACGCCGCGCCCTCGCCCGTTGTGCCGGCGGGGGATGCAGCACCGTTCTCAGCGCCGCCGGCAGGCGACGCTGGACCTTCGCCAGAGCCGCCGCTGAGTGGTGCAGCACCCTCGCCCGATCCAGCGGCAGGCGGTGCAGCACCCTCGTCGGACCCGCCAGCGGACGGTGCAGCACCGCCGCCAGACCCACCGGCGGGCAGTGCCTGCCCACCGGCCCCACCGCCCGGTGGGACGGGCTCCACCAGCCCGCCGCCGGCCAGGTAGGTGCTGACAACGCGGGTAATCTCGGCCAGATCGGAGGCAGCCGCCGCCTCGTCCACGCCCGCGCTGAAGAGGGCGATCGCGAACGGGCGTCCGGGCAGGAAGACGATGCCCACGTCGTGCACCATGCCCGGCAGCGTGCCGATCTTATGCGCCACAGTAACGCCCGGAGGGGCGCCCGCAGCGATGCGGTCTGAGAAGACGGTCTGCGTCATGAGCCCCATCAGGGTACGGTACAGGCCGTCGCCTTCCACCGCACGCCGGTAGGCCCGCTCCAGGTAGACGATCATGTCCCGGGGCGTCGTGGCCCGACGGCCGGTCGGGAGGTTTGTCACCGTGCCGCCCTGCGCCAGCATGTACTGGCGGAAGTTGTCGAATCCGAACCGCCGCAGGAGCATGTTAGTGGCGATGTTGTCGCTCACGGTGATCGCCAGGTCCACCAGTTCCGCCACCGTGTAGCAGTCGCCGGGAATCGAGTCCTGGAGGATACCCGTGCCGCCCTCCCAGTCTGCGGGATCATAGGTAAGGGGCTCGTCCAGAGACGCCTTCCCTTCGGCCACCAGGTCGAAGACGTACATCGCCAGCGGCGCCTTCACGGTGGACGCGGCCACGAACACCTGGTCCGCGCCGACCGCAGCGGTGGCGCCGGTCGTCAGGTCCAGCACGGCCACGCCGTATTGACCCGGCCGGGTAGCCAGGTAATCCCGGAGCGCCTGCTCCAGCTCCGCCAGCGCTCCGGGCTCCGCCGCTGCCGAGCCGGGAGCGACGTAGGGCAGGGCCTCGCCGGCTGCAGCGGCCGCAGCCAACGGCGACCCGGAGGCGCACACCCGGGGAGCCCTCGGCGCCACCCACGGGCGGGTCGGGCCGTCCCCATTCTCCCCCCGGTTGGACTGGTTCGTCGGGCGCTTCCCGTTCCGGTCTTCCGCGGCCTCGCCGCTCTCGCAGCACGTTTCCCGCGGCGCGCTCGTCTCCGGCTCCCACGCGGCCTCTTGCTGCACCGTTTCGGCCGGCGTCTCCGCCGCGACTGCGTCGCCGTCCGTCATGTTGGCCGCGGGCGACGTGGCCGGAAGGCCGGAAGCCATGGCCAGCAGGGTGGTGATGAGGGCCGCCGCTACCAGCAGACAGAACGCCTGGTACACGCCCCTAGGACTCCGGCCTGCCATGAACGTTCCCCGTCCTTTATACGCGAGGTGCAACTAATGCTACACCTGTTGTATACCGACACCTGGGATAATTCAAGGGCAGACACCTGGGCGGCCGTGCGTCACCGGGGCGACGTGCCGATCCCCACCGGCCTTCGTTCACTCCTCCACACAGGACCCGCCCTGCTCCTGCAGCGGCCCTGCTCACGGGTTCGGCGCGCGAACTCCTCAGGCCGACGTGCGACCCCCAGCTTCCGGAGCTCTACCTGGTCAGCGGGTCGATGTGCGGCCCCCTGGCTTCCGGAGCTCCACCTCATCACCAGGCCGACGTGCGGGCCCCTGGCTTCCGGAGCTCCACCTCATCACCAGGCCGACGTGCGGGCCCCGCCCGGCTCCGACCACTCCACTTCCAGGTTCAACATCGGCGCGAGCAACCCGGCGGGCAGGTAGAGCCGCCCGCCGCAGAGCACCGAGCGGGCCGGGACCACCGTGCCGTTCAGCACCGCCTTGTCCACGGCATCCCGCCCGGCCGGAAAGTGCACCGAGAGCACGTCGCGCTCCCCGAGCAGGCTGGCGGTGCGGCGGGCGCCGTCCCAGTAGACGCCCCTGCCCGCCAGGTAGGGCTCCACCAGCCCCTGCACCGGCAGCAGGACGTCCGCCGGGTTCGCCGTCCCGTAGCCCGTCGCCCGCTGTTCCGCCCCGTCGGGGCCGCGCATCGTCACCGCCACCGCCGCCAGGCCCTGGAGGGACGCGCAGGTGGCGCCGCCGGCCCCCGGTTCGCGCTCTGCCGACCCGAAGGCGGCGAGCAGTCCGCCCAGGAGCAGGGCCGCCGTCCCCCCCAGGAGCGCCACACGGGTGAGCCAAAGCGCCAGGTTGCGCACGCCTCTCTCCTCCCTCTCGCCGCGCTTTCCCTCCTCCCATTCTAACCCGTTGCTGGAGTATTTCGGAAGACATGCAAGATAAGAAGAGACCGCGGGCGTTCCCGCGGTCTCTCTGTTCCGGACCGGATGAACCGGGCCTACCGCCGCACCAGCAGTTCGGCCACCACCTCGTCGCCGGCGGTCAGGCGGATGATCGGCACCATGTCCATGCTATGGGTGAGCGATCCGCCGAAGGTCCCCGAGGCGGGCGTCACCCGCAGCCAGGCCCACGCCGCCCCGGCGGGCAGCGGCTGCTCCAGCCGGTAGGTGCCGTCGGAACCGGTGACCACGGCACGAGTGCTGCTGCCGCCCTCCAACACAAGCTCCACCCGGGCGCCCGACACCGGCTTCCCGGCCTCGTCCAGCACCCGGCCCGACACCACGGCGTTGCTCTCATAGATCATCACAGCCTTGGTCAGCTGCCCGCCGGCAGCAGGCAGCTCGCTCAGCACGACGCCGCCCTGGCTGTAGCCCTCGTGGCTCACCGTGAGCAGGCCCAGGGTGCCCTTGGAGAGATCAGCCGCAATCCGGAAGTACCCGTCGCCGCCAGCGGCCGCCTGGCCGACCACCCGGCCGTCCAGGTACAGCTGAACGTCCGCACCCGGCACCGGGCGGCCCTGCAGATCCACCACCACACCGTCAACGGTGGCCGTGCTGGGCATCAGGCGCACGGTGGGCAGGGCATCGCCGGCGTTCAGCGCCGCCGTCATGTCGATGTCGCCGCTGGGCAGGTAGCCCTCTGCGGTCACCCGCAGCGCCGCCCACGGCGTGGTGGTGGGCACGTTACCCAGCCGGTACCAGCCGGTGCCGTCCGTCTTGTCGTGGCCGGCGGTCCGGCCGTCGGCCGTCACCATCGTCACGTCGGCCCCCGCCACGGGCCGGCCCAGGGTGTCCACGATCCGCCCCTGCACCATGGCCAGTGCGGGGCGCAGGGTCGACTGCACGTAGAGCCGGCCGCCGCCCGGGATGTGGAAGGTGGTGGTGGTGCTGCCCGACACGACCACCTCGCGGGTGGGCACGTAGCCCTCCTTGCTCACCCGCATCATGTAGGGCGACTGGGCGAAGCCGCCGTCCTGGCTGGCGTCCACGTTCTCGATGATGAACTTGCCCTCGGCGTCCGTCGTGGCCTTGTACATCACGTGTGAGCGGCGGATCAGCTCGACCGTGGCGCCCTCGATCGGCAGGCCGGTGGGACCGGTCACCATGCCGGTCACGGTGGCCCGCACCAGGGACTGGTCATTGAAGCTTTGAGCAATCAGCGGGATCTGCACGGTGCCGCCGGGGCTCACGGTGAACCAGTCGGAGATGGCCAGGTCGATGTGGTCCACCGTCAGGCTGTCCACGGCGTTGTAGGCCACCAGCTGGTAGCGGTAGCCCTCGCCGGCCGGGACGGCATCAAACCGGACCGCCCCGTTGGAGTCCACCCGCGCCGTGGCCACTTCGCCCAGCCCCTGCCGCATGAGGACGATCTCGGCGGTGCGGATCGGGCGGTTGCCGATGGTGGTGAGGACCGCCTCCACGGTGCCCGTGGCCCGCTGCAGCTTGATGCGGTTAAGCCCGGAGAAGTCCAGGTTGCCGCCGGGAAGGACCGTCTGCGGCTGGGTCTCCACCGGCGCGTAGCCGGGCATGCTGACCCGCAGGCGGTACTGATCGGAGGGGAGGGCGAGCTGCGCCGAGAACCGGCCGGTCACGCCGCTCTCCATCTGGCCCACAACCACGTTCTCGCCCCGGACGAGCTCGACGCGGGCCCCGCGGATCGGCGAGCCGGTGGCCCCGTCGACCACCTCGCCGGTGACGCTGATCGTCCCCTGCGAGAGTGAGATCGCCTCCACGGTCACGCGGCCGCGGCCCACCGAGACGCGCTTCTCCGTGGGCACCTGGCCCTCTGCGACCACGATGGCCCGGTACTCGCCGGGGGCCAGGTCACGAGCGACCCAGCGTCCGCCCTGCGTGGTGCCCTGGGCCACCAGCCGCCCGTTGCTGTTCAGCAGGGTCACGTGGGCCGTGGCGCGGCCTTCCGTGTCGCGGATGTAGAGCTGCAGTTCGCCGCCGACCGGCTCCAGCGTGATGCTGCGCACGCCGGGCTGGGACGGGTCAAACCAGCCGGTCTCCTTCACCTCGTACCCCGGTGCGGTGGCCCTGGCCTGCCACAGGCGGGTGCGGCCTGCCGTGTAGGGCACCCGCACCAAGCCGTCCTCGCCCGCCTCCTGAAGTGCGACGAGGCCCTGCCCGAGTTCGTACACCTCCACCGTAGCCTTGGCCACCGGCCGGCCCATCGCGTCGGCGACGCGCAGAAGCACCTCGGTTCCGACTTCCTGGGCGGCGGCCGGGAGGGCCGTCAGGAGCACGAGCAGGGTGGCCAGCAACGCCGCGGCCATGCGATTCGCTCCGGCGGACTTCCTACGATAGCAGTTCACGCGCACATCCTCCTTATTCGTAGCGCAGGGCCTCTATGGGATCGAGCCGCGCCGCCTTCGAGGCCGGATAGACGCCAAAGATGACCCCGACGGCGGCCGAGAAGCCCAGAGCGAGAATCACCGAAGAGACGTCGATCAGCATGGAGATGCCCATCGCACGGCCGGCGAGCCAGACGGGGATGGCGGCGAAGGCCACGCCGATCAGCCCGCCCACCATGCAGATCACCACCGACTCGATGAGGAACTGGGTCATGATGTTGCCGTAGGTGGCCCCGATCGCCTTGCGCAGCCCGATCTCCCGGGTGCGCTCGGTCACCGAGACCAGCATGATGTTCATGATGCCGACGCCCCCCACCAGCAGCGAAATGGCGGCGATGGAGGCGATCAGCCCGGTGAGCAGCCCGGTGATCGACGAGATGGCGGCGGTCATCTGCTCCATGCTGAAGCCCATGTACCTGGCGCCGTGGTGGGTGCGCTCGAGAAGGGCAATGGCGTCGTCCATCACCGCCTGCACGTTTGCGCCCGGCTTCACCTTCACGACCAGCGCCCAGATCTCGGAGGTGCCCGTCATGCGGCGCACCGACTCCACCGGCAGGTAGACCGTGGTGTCCTGTGCGCCCAGGCTCTGGGTGAAGGAGCCGGTGGTGTTCTGGACCACGCCGATCACGTGGTAGGAGAGGCCGTTCACCTTCACGCGCTCGCCGACGGGGTTGTAGTTGTTGTCGCCGAACAGCCGGGTCACCGCGTCCTGCGCCATGGCCACGACGCGGGCCCCGCCCTCGATCTCGGCCTCGGTGAACCAGCGGCCCTCCTGCACCTTGAGCCCCAGGGCCTCCGCGGTCCCCGGGTAGACGCCCAGCGCCACCGAGGAGAGGGTCTCCTTCTCCCACTCGAGCCGGACGCTCACGTTGTCAGCGCCGACCACGGCCTCGATGTCGGGCAGCATGGCCTTCAGCGTCTGCATGTCCCGCTCCTTGAACGGTTCCATGCGCGCCAGCGTGTCGGTCGCGCTGATCGAACCGGGGAAGACCTGGAACACGCCCGCCCCGAGGCCCTCCAGTTCGCCCAGCACCGCCGCCTCGGTGCCGCGCCCGATGGCGATCACCGCGATGACCGAGCCGACGCCGATGATGATGCCGATCATGGTGAGGATCGACCGTAGTTTGTTGGCGAGCAGGGCCTCCCACGCCACCCGGAGCGTCTCGGGGATGTTCATTCCTCAGGTCCTCCCATCTCGGCGAGGCGCTCCAGCGCGCGGATGGGGTTGGGCACGGGCTCATCGCTGACGATCTTCCCGTCCCGGAGCCGGATGACCCGGTTCACGTGCTGGGCCACGTCCGGTTCGTGCGTCACAATCAGGACGGTGGCCCCTTCCGCGTGCAGCTCCTGGAAGAGGGCCAGGATCTCCTCGCCGGTGCGGGAGTCGAGGTTGCCGGTGGGCTCGTCGGCCAGGATGATCGACGGGCGGGTCACCAGCGCCCGGGCGATGGCCACGCGCTGCCGCTGGCCGCCGGAGAGCTCGTTGGGCCGGTGGTTGATCCGGTCGCCGAGGCCGACCCGCTCCAGCGCCTCCCGGGCCCGCCGATGCCGCTCCCGCGCCCCCACTCCGGCGTAGATGAGCGGCTGTTCCACGTTGCGCAGCGCCGTCATGCGCGGCAGCAGGTTGAAGGTCTGGAACACGAAACCGATCTGCTGGTTGCGGATCCGGGCCAGATCCGACTCGCTGCGGGCGGTGATCAGCTTCCCGTCCAGCTCGTACGTGCCGCTGGTGGGCCGGTCCAGACAGCCGAGGATGTTCATCAGCGTCGACTTGCCCGAACCGGAGGGGCCCATGATCGCCACCAGCTCACCGGCGTTGATCTCCAGGCTCACGCCCCGCAGGGCGTGCACCTCGCTGTCGCCCATCTTGTATACCTTGTGAATATCGACCAGCTTAATCACTGGACTTCCCCCCGGTTTCCTCAGCCTCCTCGACCCGCACCGCAGCGCCGTCCTCCAGCGAGTTGATGAGGGTGAAGGGACTCACGACAACCTGCTCCCCTTCCTGCAGCCCCTCCAGGATCTCGACGTCGGTCTCGGTGCGCAGCCCGGTGACCACGGGCCGGACCTCCACCCGGAAGTCCGCCACCACGAGGACGCTCTCGGCGCCGTTCTCGGTGCGCACCGCCGCCAGCGGGACCACCAGGACGTTTTCCCGCTGTGCGGTAGCAATGACCACCTCGGCGTTCAGGCCCGCCCGCAGGAGCCCGTCGCGGTTGGCCACCAGCCCCTCCACCGGGAAGTACGACGTGCCGCCGGCGGCGGTCGCCTGGGCGGCCACCCGGGTGACCCGCCCGTCAAAGAGGTAGCCCGGGGCGGCGTTGGTCTCCACGGTGAGCGACTGCTCCGGCTGCACCTTGGTGATGTCCAGCTCGTCCACCTGGATGGTCACCTTCAGCTGGTCGAGGTCGCCAAGGGTGAGCAGGAGCTGCGACTCCTGGGCCGGCAGGCCGTCGGTGATGGCGAGCGTCAGCACGGTGCCCGCCGCGGGGGCGGTGAGCTGCGCCCGGGCCAGCTTCGCCCGCAACACCGCCAGGTTGGACCGGGTGGCCTGCAGGTTCAGCTCGGCCGCCCGCAGCTGTTCGGCCACCGTACCGCCGGAGGCCGCCTCGTTCTCGGCCATCTGCAGGGCGAGGCGCGCCGCCTCCACCTGGCTGCTGGCCAGCTGCACCGCCACGGGGTTGTCGCCGCTCACGCGGGCGTAGTCCGCCTCGGCCGCAGCCAACTCGTCATAGGCGGCCCTGAGCTGCACTGCAGCCTGCTCGGCCGCCTCCCGGCTCTGCCGCAGGGCCGAATCGTACTGGTCGCGGGCCTTCTCGTAAGCCTCGCGCAGCGACGCGTTGCCCGGGTCGGCCCGGTAGGCCTCCTCCGCCTTCAGCAGGGCCTGCCGGGCCGCCTCCACCTGTGCGGCTCCGTCGGAGGTGCGCTCCTGCAGCGTCGCCAGGTTCACGCGGGCCTGCTCGAGCCGCGTGCGCAGGGCGTCGTTCTGCCTCAGCACGGAGGCCAGGTTGTCTTCCGCCTGCAGCAGCTGGCTCCTGGCCTGCTCGATGCGCTGGCTGAGCTGCAGCGGCGCTTGCTGCTGCTGCAGCCGCAGGCTCGCCAGAGACGCCTCGAGCTGCGCTACCTGCGCCTCCTGGGCCGACACCTGCAGGGCGAGGTCGGAGGAATCCAGTTCGGCCACCACCTGGCCCGCCTCCACCCGGTCGCCGAGCCCCACCAGCAGCTTCACGGACCGGGTAGTGAAGGGCGCCCGGACCTCGTGCACCTGAGCGGCTTCCAGGAATCCGGGCGCCACCACTTCCTGCCGGAGCGACCGTCGGGAGACAGTCTGCACCCGAACCAGGGGGGCGCCCTTCGGCCCTTGCGCGCTCGTACGCTCCCCGGCAGCGGGGAGGTCGGCCAGGTTAGCCCACAAGATCAGCGCAACAGATACGATAATGGCAGCTGCCACGAGTACCTTCTTCTTCACTCTCGGTCCTCCCTGGCTTTACTGTGGGAAGTTGAGGTTCAGCGTCGCCTGCTGGGCGAAGGACGCCGTGGCCATCAGGTAGAGGGTGCCGATCACCAGCAGGGTGACGGGCATGGCCCACCCCTTGCGCGGCTCCCGTCCGAAAAGGGCGGCGAAGCCAACGGCCAGCAGCGCGTAGTACCAGAGGCCCAGGGGGTTGAGCATGGTGAGTGCGGCGGCCAGGATGGGACTGGCGTCACCAGGCAGGAAGGCGGCAGCGCTCAGGTTCAGCGGCTGCCCCGCGAAGGCCTGGTAAACCGCCGACAACAGCAGGGAGAGCGCGAGGGGCATGCGGGCATAGCCGATCATGCCCATGTAGGCCGAGAGGGAGACCCCACCCCCGTGGAACTGCCCGAAGAAGAGGGCCACCAGGGCGAGGACGAAGCCCACAATCCAGGGGCCCGCCACCGACTGGATGGCCAGCCCTGCGGTGGCGCCCCATCGGGTGAACTGCTGCATCATCTGCACGTCGTCCCCAGTCACACCGGGCTGGGAGGCCATCATGACGCCGATCTGGTCAACCATTTCCATGGTGCTGGAGTAGGTGAGGGCCAGGACCACCACGCCCACCAGGGTGTGTACGAGGTAGGGAACAAGCACGGGCGGCCTGTTGCCCAGCGCCCGGAAGGTCTCCACGGGGCTGAGCAGCACGCGGACCACCGCGCGCCACGGCGACACGGCCGGTGCCGCGCCTTCGCGGACCACAGGTTCGACCACGGCTGCATCCTCCTGTCTTACGACGATTGTCGCTGGAACCGAGTTTCCCAGGATGTTTCTGTTGATGAGACTCTCTGGCTGCATCCAATGGTTCAACCCTGTGCTACATAATTGATCGGTATGGGCCACCCCCGGCGGTTCCGGATCCATCCCGGCCCTGGGCATGGTGCCGGCGCCTCGAGCAGACCCAGGCCCCCCGGCCCGGGGGAGGCAGACCCCTCCCAGGCCTGGCGCGGGGTAAGTCCCGTACGCATAGATCAAGCCCCCTCCCCATCGTGGGAAGGGGGCTTCTGTTTGGAACTCCGTTCGGATACACAATCAGCTCCGCCAGGGAATCGCCGCAATCACCAGCACCAGCGAAGCGAGGTAGAGCCAGAAACCGGCGGCCGGCTTCCCGCGCTTCTGCAGCCTCTGGCCGAGATGGGCTACGAGCATCGCCAGGATCATCGTGCCGGGGTGGATGAAGGCGAAGAAGGCGTGCCACCGCCAGGCCGACTTCCAGAGCCACATGATCAACCCGAGGAGCACCTGCACGTCCAACACCACGGAGTAGACCAGGCCGGCCTTGCTGCCCCAGCCCGACGCATCGCGACCGGAAGCAACCCGGGCACCTACCAGGGCAACGATCGCGGCCACCAACACCAGCCACCGAACCAGGCTATGCGCCATCACCAGGTAGAAGTACAACACAGGCATGCCCTCCTAAAACTTTCTCATCGACTTTGTTCATAACCAGACAAACTGAATCTTTCGCCCAATCGAGCGGGTTTCCTTCTCTTCCTGACCGAAAAGGCTTGTCCAACTGTTTGGACGGCCCACAGCGGTTCCCGATCCTCCACGACGTGAGGATGCAGGCCCCGACTGCCCGGGCGAGCCTCCTGCTGTGGCACCGGGCCCCCCGAGCTTCCCCGGGGGACTTCCCGCTGCGGCTCCGGATGACTCCGCTTTCTCACGCTCGCTTCCTGATGCGGCCCCGAGCAGCTCCAGTTTCCCAGGCACGCTTCCTCCTGCGACTCCGGGTGGTCCCGGCTTCCCGCTGCGGCCTCGGGCGGTCGTGTTGTCGCATCAGGTCTACCCGCAGGTGTAAGTCGAAGGAAATGAGTAGAATGTAGAGAAATTTGATTCGCAGGGAGGGATGTACCGTGGGGAACACGCCAACGGCACTGGACTGCAAGACCGTCGCGGCGGCCCTTGACCGGCACCTGCGCACCGACACGTTTCCTCTGGGCATCCGGATCATCCGGGACGGCGAACCCCTGCCGGACCGGGTTCGCCGTCCGCTCCGCGACATGGGCATCAAGATCGCCATCTGCCAGGGCATCGGCATGGCCCGGCGCTACGGGTGGGCCATCGCCATGGGGCCCGAAGACCTGATCTGTCCCATCGCCCAGGTGGCCTTCGGCTTCAAGCCGGCCATCCCGTATTACACCGAGGGCAACCTGGCGGCGGGGATGTACGTGGAAACCTGCGCGCAGGGCGCCCTCACCGAGCAGGAAGTGCCCAAATTCGCGCCGGAGGAGGCGGGCACGGTGGTAGTGGCGCCGCTGCATCGCTGTACGTTTGAGCCCGAGACGCTCCTCATCTACGGCAACTCGGCCCAGGTGATGCGGGCGGTGACCGCATCCCTCTGGAAGACGGGCGGCTCGCTCACCTCCACCACCACGGGCCGGGCCGACTGCGCCGACATCGTCATCCGCACCGCCCGGGACGGCAGGCCGCAGTTCATCCTACCCTGCCTGGGCGATCGGATCTTCGGACAGACCCAGGACACGGAAATGGCCTTCACCATCCCGTGGCGGCTGGTAGCCGACCTGCTGGAGGGGCTGGAGGGCACGCACAAGGGCGGTGTGCGGTACCCGATTCCCAACTTCCTGCGCTACACCCCCGAATTCCCGGCGACGTACCAGCGGCTTCAGGCGCTCTGGGGGGAAGAGGAGAAAAAGGCGGGGCAGCAGTGATGCCGCCCCGCCTCTCTATTAGCCCGCGAACGCCCGGCTGTACGTGATCAACGTGAGGACGCCGCCGATGGTGTTTGCGCACACCATCAGGCTGGTCTTACCCGTCGCGATCATCGGCACCTCAGCCCGCTGCGCGGCAATCCTCCTTCGCTTGGAGCACTACACTGTCCGAGCGGCCAGATCGCACTGCTCCACGGTTTCGCTGGCTCATCAGCAACCCGCCGTGCTGACTCCCCAGCCTTTTGCACGCCCGTTGCCCTTCATTCACTTCAGGTCCACGAAGGCCAGCGTGCAGCGGGAGAGGCAGATCAACTGACCCGCCTCGTCCGTGATGCGCACCTCCCACACGCTGGTGCTGCGGCCGATGTGGGCCGGCGTCGCCACGGCCCGCACGGTCCCCTCCCGCTTGGAGCGGATGTGGTTCGCATTGATCTCCATGCCCACCGCGGTGCGCCCCTCGCCGGCGTTGAGCGCTGCCCCGATGGAGGCAACCGTCTCGGCCAGTGCGACCGACGCCCCGCCATGGAGCAGGCCCATCGGCTGGCGGGTCCGGTGGTCCACCGGCATCGTGGCCACCACCCGCTGGGGTGTGATCTCCTCCAGCAAGATGCCCAGCGCCTCCAGCATGGTTCCTTCCGTGTAGGGTTTCGTGTCCATCCGCGCATGCCCCTCCCCTGTGCTGGCTCTTGAGATTCGCCGCGACAGGCTGTGCACCCTTTCTGTTCGGACTTTTCACGTTGACCGTGCAGTCGCGCTCCCGGTCGCGCTCCAGCGCCAACCCCAGTTCACACCGGTCCGAAATGCCTTGTGCACTTCGCTCACCCATCTTCCCTGCCCGACACTTCCCCCCCGAGCCGAGGAAACCGACCCAGGGGCCCTCATTCTGACAGTTTTTCGGGCCTCCCCCGCCCACCCCCCTACGAATTTCTAGCACTTCACACCTGAAACACCCTCCCGTGCCTGCTCTTCCCCCATCTCACTATCCAAAACATCACCCCCGAGGCAGCGAATCCGGTCGAGGGGCCCTCATTCTGACAGTTTTTCGGGCCTCCCCCGCCCACCCCCCTACGAATTTCTAGCACTTCACATTTGAAGCACTCTCCCGCGCCTGCTCTCCTCCCATCTCACTGTCCATAACATCACCCCCGAGCCGGCGAACCCGACCCAGGGGCGCCTGTTCACCTAGAACATCGCCCCCGGGCCGGAGAACCGGGCTGAGCGGGGGCACAGGCCGGGGACCCGGAGACCGCAACAGAGGACCAGGGCCTGCGAGGACCCTGGTCCTGCTCCTTCACCGGGCGAGGCCCGCATGCACCGCCGGTCCACTAGCTCAAGTTTCACGCGAACAACTCGACATTCGTGGTGTTAAAAGGGCGTAT
>ENA-UPSB01000912-UPSB01000912.1-bioreactor-metagenome-genome-assembly--contig:-NODE-912-length-41615-cov-6.328922_pt1 | contig 41615 bp, 34 predicted proteins | sample MGYA00238182_ERZ773286 | MGnify/ENA primary metagenome ERZ773286 (study PRJEB29026, sample SAMN07631240) | bioreactor metagenome | isolation source: Switchgrass digestor | place: USA: Dartmouth...
TACAGGGAAAGGTTTGATATTGGGGCCCCTTACCACTTCAACCTTTGTTCCGTCTTCTGCAGGAGGTACTATCATATTGTCATTTATCAAAAATTTCTCAGGCATGGACACTACAGGCGGATCTCCCAGCTCCCTTGGATCGGTAAGCACTCCGGTTATGGCACTGGCAGCAGCCACCTCGGGGCTGACGAGATATACCTTTGCAGTAGCTGTGCCGCTGCGGCCCTCGAAATTCCTGTTGAACGTCCTGAGGGAAACCGCATTGGAGGCAGGAGCCTGCCCCATGCCTATGCACGGCCCGCATGCCGATTCGAGAATCCTTGCACCTGCTGCCACCATATCCGACAAGGCACCGTTCTGAGCCAGCATAGTCAGAACCTGTTTTGATCCGGGTGCGATTACCAGGCTGACATCAGGATGGACAGTCTTACCTTTCAATATTTGCGCCACTTTCATCATATCCATGAAAGATGAGTTGGTACAGCTGCCTATGGCCACCTGGTCAACCTTTATCTTCCCGACCTCGCTTATTTTTACAACATTATCCGGGCTATGGGGCTTGGCAACCAAAGGTTCCAACCCGCCAAGATCAATCGTGATTGTTTCATCATACTCTGCATCATCATCAGGCTTTAGTTCCACCCAGTCGCTTTCTCTTCCCTGGGCCTTTAAAAACTCCCTGGTTACTTCATCGCTGGGAAAGATTGAAGTTGTGGCTCCAAGTTCGGCTCCCATATTAGTGATGGTCGCTCTTTCAGGAACGGTGAGGCTTTTTATCCCTTCTCCCGAGTACTCGATGATCTTTCCCACACCGCCTTTTACCGACAACAACCTTAAAATCTCCAGTATTATATCTTTTGCAGAAGTCCAGGGGCTTAACCTGCCAACGAGGTTCACTTTACATATCCTGGGCATGGTCAGATAGTATGGTCCTCCACCCATGGCCACGGCTACATCCAGTCCGCCGGCACCGATGGCCAGCATACCCAGGCCTCCTCCTGTAGGCGTATGGCTGTCAGAGCCCAGCAATGTCATACCCGGGACTCCAAACCTTTCCAGATGCACCTGGTGGCATATTCCGTTCCCCGGACGGGAAAAGTATATACCATACTTTGATGCCACCGTCTGTATATATTTGTGATCATCAGCATTTTCAAATCCGGCCTGAAGCGTATTGTGATCTATATAGGCCACTGATTTTTTTGTCTTCACCCTGGGTATTCCCATGGCCTCAAACTGTAAATATGCCATGGTACCCGTTGAATCCTGGGTCAAAGTCTGATCTATTCTTATCGATATTTCCTTTCCGGCAACCATCTCACCGCTGACAAGATGGGCCTTGATTATTTTTTGTGCCAAATTCAGTCCCAATGTGATTCCTCCTGTTATTCTGTTCTCATTTGAAAAGCAATAATTCTCTCTTAAACCAATTATATCACTCAACACTGTCTAAAGGGTGAGATCAAAAATATCCGGTACCAGGGTCCGTACTGCTTCCATCATCTCCTCGTCACTTATGGACGTGGTTCTTCCAGCCTGATACTGCTGGTCCACCCACTCCTTTATCCTTGCCACCCTTTCATCCTTTTTGTCTATCTTCCTGTCTCCTTCCAGGCCAAGATTGTTGTTAATCCACAGAGCAATGCCCGCCAGGCCTGAAGTTTGAGTAATAGCCACACCGATTGGCCTCTTTAGCAGTTTGGATGTGTTGAATATATTGTAGATTTCCTCATCCTTTAATATGCCGTCTGCATGAATTCCGGCCTGTGTAACGTTAAAGTGCTTCCCTACAAAAGGTGTCCTCGGCGGTATGGAATACCCCAACTCTTTCTCATAGTACTCCGCAATTTCCGTGATCACGGTTGTATCCATGCCGTCGGTAGTCCCTCTCAGCTGGGCATATTCAATTACCATTGCTTCCAGGGGAGTATTGCCCGTCCTCTCTCCTATTCCCAGCAGAGAGCAGTTAACAGCGGATGCCCCATACATCCACGCTGTTGCTGAATTGGCCACGGCTTTATAGAAATCATTATGACCATGCCACTCAATCAGCTCACTGGGGAACCCGGCATAGTGTCTTAACCCGTATATGATTCCCGGAACACTTCTTGGCAGAGCAGCTCCGGGGAAGAAAACTCCGTAACCCAGAGTGTCGCATGCACGGATTTTTATCGGTACTCCGCTATCTTCCATCAGTTTTCGGAGCTCCAGCGCAAAAGGCACTACAAAGCCATAAAAATCCGCTCTCGTAATATCTTCAAAATGGCATCGGGGTTTTATACCCACCTCTATGGCTTCCTTTATTATGCTCAAATAATGCTCAAGGGCCTGCTTTCTGGTCATATGCAGCTTCTTGAAGATGTGATAGTCCGAGCAGCTTACAAGAAAACCGCTCTCTTTCATACCCATGTCCTTGGCCAGTTGAAAATCTTTCTTTGTGGCCCTAATCCAGCTGGTGACCTCAGGATACTCATAACCCCTCTCCATACACTTATATACAGCTTCCTTGTCTTTATCGCTATAGAGGAAAAACTCGCTCTGTCGGATTATCCCCTTGGGACCTCCCAGCTTATGAAGGTAATCAAACAGCGTAACAATTTGCTCCACCGTATACGGTGCCCTTGACTGCTGCCCGTCACGAAAAGTTGTGTCGGTTATCCATATCTCGTCCGGAGGAGCCATGGGAACCCGCCTGTGGTTGAAAGCGCATTTCGGTATTTCGTCGTAATTGTATATATCCCTGTAAAGATTCGGTTCTGATACATCCTGCAATGAATATTTGTACTGGCTTTGTTCCAGTGTGTTTGTTCTCTTGTTAAATTCCAGCATTTTAACCCTCCCGCATTCAGATTTTATATGTGCAATAAATTATATGCAATAAACCTTGTATAATTGTATACAATTATACAGTCTGGATAAATACATGTCAATTTTTTTGTACAAACAAAAATTCAACATTATAACTAACATATTATAAAAGGTTAGAAGGAATTTAGGAAAATTTGCCGAAATATATAAATGCAAATAAACCGTTACCAGCATGGTCAGCGAGTATCGAATTTATACGGCAGGAGCGTACAGATCTCCCGCCCCGTTGAAACAGTATGTTGCGATTGCGGGCAATCGCTTCCGTTGCTATAAGAATATCATAACAAACAACTAAGCATAGGGGGATTTTATATGGGTGAAAAAGTAAACATAAAAAATCGTGCATTCAGGATTGGATTGCTGATTTCCGTAGTTATTGGTATATTCTGGGGCGTACTTACCGGTATTATAACAGGCGAATGGCTGCCAATGTTGTTTTTCGTGCTGTGCGCCGTCATTACTACCTTTGTAATAAAAATAGCAATTGATATGGGAATAAAGAAACTGACAGACCGCCTTGCCAATGAAATGGTCCGGATAAAAAACGGTGACTTTACCCATCTGATAGATTCAAAAAGTTATGAAGCGCTGGGAATCGTATCCACACAGCTTGTTGGCATAATAAGCAATATCAAGACTCTGATAGAAAGCTTCTTCTCCCTTTCCTTGTCCATTACCAGGGCTTCCAGAAATGTGAAGGAAACCTCCCAGGAAGCGGCTACAGCCATGACAGAAATCTCAAGAACGATCGACGAAATCGCCAAGGGTGCTTCCGAGCAGGCCCAGGAAGCTCAGCAGGGAGTTACGTTGATGGAAAAGCTTTCAGAGCAAATTGATATGGTATCTGACATATATGCCAAAGTGACAAATGAAACAAAGAAAATCAGTGAGCTTAACAATATAGGTCTGGAATCGGTCAATGTTCTGCACCAGAAATCTGACGAAAACTACAAGACCACGGAAAAAATCTTTTCCGTAGTAGAAAAATTAACCACAACCACAAAGAATATAGGTTTGTTTGTACAAACCATAGAGGAAATAGCTGAACAGACCAACCTGCTCGCACTGAATGCTGCAATTGAAGCTGCCAGAGCAGGTGAAGCCGGTAAAGGTTTTGCGGTTGTTGCAGATGAAGTAAGGGCTTTAGCCGATCAGAGCCGTAAAGCTACTGAAGAGATCACCAGCATGATGGAAAGCATACAGGAAGAATCCCAGATGGCAATACAGTCAATGGAAGATGTAAAAAGATCCAGCGAGGAGCAAAATCAAGCCGTTTCAAGAACTAACAGCGCTTTCAAGGATATCGCCAACGCAATTGTGTCCATTGTAGAGAAAATAGATGAGGTTAAGAGTTCGATGGCAAAAATGCAGTCCGATAAGGACCAGGTTATCGCCGCAATAGAAAACATATCCTCTGTCTCCCAGGAAACTGCGGCTTCCAGCCAGCAGGTCGCTGCAACTACCGAACAGCAACTTTCAGCTTTCGAAGCTATGAAATCCGCTTCAGAAGAGCTGGACAACCTGGTACGCGAGTTGGATAAGAATCTCAGAATCTACAAGGTAAAGTAAACAGCGTAGTCATACAGGAAAAAGCCGGATATTGCATCCGGCTTTTTTATATACATCCCTGAATCAAATGTTAACACGAAAATGCAAATGATGTTTTCATTGTTGCCCTGGCTTCAAGCATGAGCACTCATGCCGGTGGTGTTGACGCTAAGTATTTTGGAGCGAGCTTTCCTATATTTCATACTCCGCAAGCAACTTTGCGATTTCAACACTGGGGTAGTGTTCCCTGGCTTCAGCCAGAATCTCGCTTTCGTCATAATCAGGCCATAAATGTGTGAGAAGAAGCCTTTTTGCTCCGGATTCCCTGGCAACAATCCCGCACTCCCTTGCCGTCAGATGAGGAACATTTTCATCTTTCTTGTCCCTGGTAAGCAATCCTGCATCCAGCATGAGCAAATCGGCATTCTCGGAAAACCTAACGATGTTCTCCGTCCATGCCGTATCCCCTGAAAATACCAGGCGTTTACCCTTTGCCTCTATTGATACGGCATTGCACGTTACCGGATGTTTCATTTCAGCAAAAGTTAACTTCATGTTACCTATGTATAAAACAGTGTTTTCATCAATTGGCGAAAGATCGTATATGTCCTTGATATCAAGGCGCCCATATTCCTCCTCCGGCTGCCGGGGAGCATATACTTTCAAGGTCTTGTTTGTCAGTCCCCTCTTCTTTTTTATATCCAGCGCATATCTGAGCACCATCATATCGGACATATGATCGCTGTGCAGGTGGGTAAGTATGATCGCGTCAAGCTCCTCAAATCGCGTGAATTTCTGTAGGTTACTGAGAACTCCGTTACCGCAGTCTATCAGCAGCTTGTGGTCATCTTCCGTAATCAGATACCCGGAACAGGCACCGCCTGCTGCCGGAAAAGGTCCGTTGTTTCCCAATACAGTAAGTTTCATAGGCTTTTCGACTCCTTGCTTCTTGATTAATCTGCTTATTTTCATATGGCAACAGTCAGACTTATATTATATTTTACCCCAAACAGGTACCCTGAACAATACAAACATAACACAACATACATGACTGAAAAACACAGAAGATAATGAAAACAGCATTCTGACAGATTAGTTTAAAGCCTCTTTTATACCGACTCTTTCCAGGATTGCCGCAAGAATATATGCAGCAGCTGCGCTGACTCCACCCTGCACCAGGTTAAGCGGCAACTCTGTTATTGCTGCCACATACCCGAAATTTCTGTCTATGAGAGGCAATACAAGCCACTCTGCCGTAAAATAGCCGGCTACCATTACAGCGGCAGAGACTACTACTGCTGTTATCCTGCACAGTTCCTTTCTTGATCGTTTTTGGAATGCTTCTGTTATGATTCCGGCAGAATATCCTTCCAGACCTTTAACAACAAAGGTAATAGGTGCAAATATTAAACCTCCGGATGTGATATCCGCAATGGACGAGCCTACAGCTCCTGCGATGAATCCGGTTTTTCTTCCCAGCAGCATGGCCGAAACCATGATGACTATATCCCCGAAATTGATATATCCGGGATATATGGGTCCGGGTATGTGGGTAAAATAAGTGGCCAGAAATACAAACGCAATCATCAGGCCATTTATAACCACCTTTTTCAAGGAAACGCTTTTCACCATAATCCCCCTCTTAGACTGTATCGATACACTATTAATCTGTATCGAATTATTATAGTAATTATAATGATGAGCCTGTTTGATGTCAATACAATATAATCATACTTTCCAAAAACTTACCCGCCGTACAAATGTTTTTCCATGGACAGGTTTCCGTCAAACGGCATCGGTTCCAAGGCATAAAGCATCATCAGGCTTTTGTCATGGATTCAGCTGCAAGGTTTTATGCTGCTTGTTAAATTAACTATGATGCCCTATAATGTTGGTGAGCATGCAGCCTGCAAAAAGTTCAGCGGGACTGAATCACATGGCATGTAGTATATTTCATCTCACGAAATATTATCAGTAAGGGGATAGCTATGAAAAGGAGTTTTATTTTTTCGATACCCGAAAGTAAAAACATCTTGCGCGAGGAGCAGGACAAGCTTGAGTTTTTACTGGACATTCCGGAAACGCATACCTACCAGATGATTCTTGAATGCTCCGCAAAGGGTTCAAAAAGTACAATCCGTTTATACTTGAACGGTGATTGTATGGGTGATTATAACTTCAGGGAGTCGATGGAAATCATACAATTCAATGCAGCGCATCTCAACCTGAACAGAGGTAAAAACCTCGTGGAGTTGCACGGAAGATATGGGGAGGTTGTCCTCAGGCAGGTTTCCTTTGTTGAATGTGAACCCAAATCGGTTACTCCGGTAAGGGGTATCCTTGTTAACCCTAGTGCATCGGAAGAAGCAAAAAGACTAATGAAATTCCTCAGCAGAATATACGGAAGCAAAATAATTACCGGTCAGCACACAAAAACGGTTGAACAGGCTGAACTTTGGCATATACAAAGTATAACGGGCAAGCTTCCGGCTCTCTGTGGATTTGATTTCCTTGGGGATTCTCCAAACATAGATTGGGAAAACTCTGATAATGAGACTCTGACTGAAGCCAGAGAAAACCAGGGTACCGTTGAAACAGCACTGGAGTGGGCAGAGAAATATAAGGGAATAGTATCCTACTGCTGGCATTGGTTCTCTCCCAAAGGAGGTCGCAACAAAAGCTTTTATACCGAGAATACTGATTTTGATTTAAAAGCCGCCCTGCAGGATGGTACTCCGGAAAATGCCGCCTTGATTTCAGATATGGATGCCATCGCGGAGCAGCTTAAAGTTTTCCGGGACAAACGCATACCTGTCCTGTGGAGACCTCTTCACGAAGCAGAGGGAACCTGGTTCTGGTGGGGCGCTCATGGTCCCGGGCCATGCAAAAAGTTGTGGAGAATAATGTATGAAAGGTTTACCAACCATCATGGACTGGACAATCTAATATGGGTATGGAATTCCTGTGACCCTGGCTGGTATCCCGGTGATGATTGCGTCGATATAATAAGCACTGATTTCTATGCTCCGGCAAAAAATTATGGGCCTCTGAAAGGCAGCTTTGATATGGTAAATGGTTTAAATGACAAAATCATGAAAATGATTGCCCTGGGTGAATCAGGACCGATCCCTGATCCGGAAAAGGCAATCAGTTCTGGAGCTACCTGGCTTTGGTACATGACATGGTGTGGTTCTTTCTGTACCAGTGAGGACTGGACGGATAACCAGCATTTGATAAAATGTTATGCAAGTCCATATACCATCACCCTGGATCAGCTTCCGGAAATTTATTAGGAACAATAGGCATGAGTATGCATATTTTATAATACAGGCGAGAGTTTACCTCCCTGCGGGTAAATAAACATATCCATCTTACAAACATATTGACACATTCACATATTTGTGCAAGAATTAATATCAAAAGTGAATATGAATCTTCGGGGCAGGGTGAAATTCCCTACCGGCGGTAATATGCCACTGGCATTAGCCCGCGAGCGCAAGCCGACACGGTGAGATTCCGTGGCCGACAGTATAGTCTGGATGGGAGAAGATTATTGAACGTGAAGTTAAAATTAAGATGTTTAACAGCGTTTGCTAATTCCCTGGAGTTCATATTCCAGGGGATTTTATTTTTTGGGGGGAATTATGATGAAAGTCTCACTAAATACTCTGGTAAAAGTTTCCATAATGTCAGCACTATCATTGATCATCATGCTTTTTGAACTGCCATTACCCTTTTTCCCGGCATTTCTTAAAATTGATTTCAGTGATATCCCTGCGATCCTGATGACTTTTTCTCTCGGCCCGGTTTATGGTGTTTTGGTTGAACTTGTAAAAAACCTCCTGCATCTGTTCAATACTTCCAGCGCCGGAATCGGGGAGCTGGCAAACTTTCTGGTAGGTGCGTCCTACGTAGTACCCGCCGGTATCATATACAAGTTTCGCAGAAATAAAAAGGGGGCATGGCTGGGTCTTGCTGCAGGAACTGTATCCATGGTGATATTCGCCTCCTTTTTTAACTACTACTTCCTGTTGCCCATATATGCAAAGGTATTGAACTTCCCTACTGAGGCAGTGGTTGCGATGGGCACTGAAGTAAACAGGCATATTGTGGATACAAGGACCCTTATCGCCTATGGTATCGCTCCTTTTAATGCTGTCAAGGGTATAGTTATGTCCATAGTCGTAGCTCTTGTTTATAAAAAGGTGTCTCCTTTACTCCACAAGGGGCTGGAAAGGTGATCCCAACAAATTTTGATAAAACAGGGCGCAGCATAAATGCCGCTTGAACAGCGATGAACTCCCATCCGGGGATTCAGATTTTGCCAGGCATAAAATTTCTGACTAAACCAAAGGAAAATAGGGAAAAAGTAATTAATGATTCCAGCTGCAACAAGAAGCTGACATGATCAAAAGTTTTATGTGCGCATCAGGATTGCCAACAAGTGTTTAAGCAGGAGGTTTTTTATGGATTACATGCCAAACCGCGGAAGGTATCAAAACATGATCTATAACCGTTGCGGAAAAAGCGGTCTTAAGCTCCCCGCCCTCTCTCTCGGGCTATGGCATAATTTTGGGGGAACCAGCGCTTTTGAAAGCAGCAGGGCTCTCGTTCGCAAAGCCTTTGATCTGGGCATAACTCATTTTGATATCGCAAACAATTATGGACCGCCTCCGGGATCAGCCGAGGAAAACTTCGGAAAAATTTTAAAGCTGGATTTCAAAGGTTACAGGGATGAAATGATCATATCCACCAAAGCCGGTTATGGCATGTGGCCCGGCCCCTATGGTGACGGTGGCTCCAGGAAGTACCTGGTTGCCAGCCTTGATCAGAGTTTAAAGCGTCTGGGTCTGGAATATGTGGATATCTTCTATTCCCATAGGCCTGATCCCGAAACTCCTCTGGAGGAAACCATGGGAGCCCTTGATCATGTGGTCAGGCAAGGCAAGGCTTTGTATGTGGGATTGTCAAACTATAATGCCGATCAGACCCGTGAGGCAGTGGCAGTCCTTAAGAAGTTAGGAACCCCATGCCTGATCCACCAGCCATCCTACTCCATGTTTGATCGCTGGATAGAAAGCGGTCTTCAGGACGTTCTCCTGGAAGAGGGAATAGGAACCATAGCCTACGTTCCCCTGGCCCAGGGCCTTTTAACCAATAAATATCTGAAAGGCATACCCTCGGATTCAAGAGCTGCGGGACCCTCGGTTTTCCTGAAAAGCGAGGACATCACTGAAGACAAGATAATAAAGGTCCAAAAACTAAACGAGATCGCTTCCCAGCGAGGTCAAAGCCTTGCCCAGATGGCTCTGGCCTGGGTGCTCAGGGATGGCCGTGTCACATCGGCATTGATAGGCGCAAGCAGGGTCAGCCAGATTGAAGAAAACGTAGGAGCGTTGGGAAATCTCAAATTCAGCCGTGAAGAGCTGGACAGGATAGATGAAATCCTGAATCAATAACAAAAAACAGGAGGGATTTGTCATCCCTCCTGTTTTTTATATATTCTATTTTTCCCCAAAGAATTCTTCATACAGCGATCTGACAGCCTTTTCTGCATCCCACGCCCTGACTCCGAACATCATGCTTACCTCGGATGAACCCTGGTTTATCACCTCAATATTGACTCCTGCCCGGGCAAAGGCTCCTGTAGCCCTGTATGCAATGCCTACAGTACGCATCATGCCTTCACCCACCAGCATGATCAGTGATAATCCTCTTTCGATGCTTACATGATCTACTTCCAGTTCATCCATAATCCTTTTTTGTATGCGCTCCTCTATTTCAGGGTTCAGTTGCTTTTCCTTCAATATTATCGAGATGTTGTCAATTCCTGAAGGCACATGTTCATAAGACAGCTTTTCATCTTCGAGAATCTGAAGAAGCCTGCGCCCAAACCCTATTTCCCTGTTCATCATGTACTTGCTGACAAGAATGGTACAAAATCCGTTATCACACGCAATTCCCACCACCGGGCCGTTTTTGGTTTTCCTTTCAGGAACTATCATGGTTCCAGGTGAAGACGGATTGTTGGTGTTCTTTATACACACGGGAATGCCCCGGCGGTATACCGGCTCCAGCGTTTCCTCGTGCAATACCGAGAAACCCGAATACGACAGTTCCCTCATTTCTCTATAGGTTACCACAGAGATTGGTTTGGGATTTTTTACTATGTTAGGATTGGCAACAAAAACCGAATCCACATCAGTAAAATTCTCATACATGTCAGCCCCTACTGCTGCAGCCAGTATTGAGCCGGTTATATCTGATCCTCCCCTCGGAAAGGTTACCACATCTCCTTCGAGGGAGTATCCGAAAAATCCTGGGAATACCAAAACCCCTTCCTTATCTCTGAGAGTCTTAAGATTGTCATAGGATTGGGGCAATACCCTCGCATTTCCAAACTCATCGCTCAGGAACAATCCTGCGTCCCTGGGGTTGATGTACTGAGCATTCACCCCAATGCTTTTCAGGTATTGGGCCACCAACTTTGCTGAGTTGTCTTCCCCCGCTGCTTTCAGCAGGTCCATGAACTTGCTGCTATTATCTATATCGCTGTTTAAACGGCCACGCAAATCCTCTTCGATGCTTTTAACGATCTCGTCGCCCAAGCCCAGTTCCCCGGCTATCTCTGCATACCTTTCAACCACTGCATTCATTTCGTCTTCGGCATTTCCGCAATCAATGTACTTTTCCGCACATTTTATGAGAAGATCCGTGACCTTTATATCTTCCTTAAAACGCTTTCCAGGAGCAGATACTACCACCAGCCTGCGTTCCGGGTCTGACGTTATTATGCTGCATACCTTTCTTATCTGTTCTGCACTGGCCAATGATGTTCCTCCAAACTTTGCTACTTTCATATATCAAGCCTCCATTTCTATGTTCATAAGCTGCCATATTTCAGCCCTTAACTCCGATGCATCGGACTTTCTCCACAAACCATGCAATAACTTGGATTAATGAACATCCTTTTCTCTGCACCGGAATCATTTTATGTATCTAACTGTCAAGAAGTCTGATTTTATTCAACACTTCATCCACCATACCCGACTTCTTCAGCCTGTCGACAGATACCGCAAGCTGTTCTTCCGTCATTTTTTCTGTTACAAAACCAAGCTCATCCTCAGCTTCAGCCAGCTTCAGCCACCTTACGTTTTCACCAAACTCAGCCGTAACCTCTTTCCTGGCCTCTTTCTGATTGCCTGTTCTTATTCTTATAAAAAACCTTGATGCAGTCACTGACGGATCATCAATTTTGTTGACATTGCCGCTGCCAGTCTGCCAGGTGTTCCTGAAACCGTCATCCGGATGAGCAACTATGTCTATGATGTCAGCCACAACAGCGCTGGCGGTAGGGAACTTTCCTGCTCCGGGGCCATAAAACATGGCTTCTCCAATTGCATCACCGTATACTACTATGGCATTAAAAACATCATTTACTCCCGCCAGGGGCATCTCTTTGCTGACAATGGCCGGGCTGACCCTTGCATATATGCCTTCCTTTGTCTTTCTGCTTAAACCTATCAACTTTATTGTTGAGTTCATCGCTTCGGCATATTTCATATCTATAAGGCTTATATTCCTTATGCCTTCTGTCGGTATGCTTTTATAATTTATAAATTCATTATACGCTATAGAGGATAAGATTGCTATTTTTCTGCAGGCATCATGACCCTCAATATCAGCAGTGGGATCTGCTTCTGCATAACCGTTTTTTTGTGCTCCTTTCAGAGCTTCATAAAAATCCATTCCATCGTCTCTCATACGGGTCAGAATATAATTGGTAGTTCCATTCAATATGCCGGTAATGCCAGTGATCATGTTTGCCGCCAAACATTGCCTCAGCGGACGGATTATGGGAATTCCTCCTCCGACACTGGCCTCAAACAAGTATCTGACATTATTCTCCCGGGCAATGTTTAAAAGCTCCGGGCCATGGGCGGCCACCAGTTCCTTGTTGGATGTCACTACATGCCTGCCGGATGCCAAAGCCTTTTTTGTGAACTCATAGGCTACTCCCGTGCCTCCTATTGTTTCTACGATAATCTTAACCGAGTCGTCATTGAAAACATCATCGGCGTTTTTTGTAAACAACTCTCTATATTCACACTCAGGAAAATCACGTATGTCCAGGATCCACTTAACTTTAATATCGTCTCCTGCCCTGTTTTTTATACTTACCCCGTTTTTCCTGAGGATTTCCACAACTCCTGAACCAACTACTCCATGGCCTAAAACTCCGACATTTACCATTACCACCACCTCACTAATCTCTGGAAAGTATCTCCTGCCTGCGGACCCCTTCTATTTTGCTGATTTCACTCATCAGCTCATCCATGTCCATGACCATGTTTTCAGTCTCTATTGATATGGTTACATCTGCCAGGCCGTTAATCGGTATATTTTGATTTATTGTCAGAATATTTGCTTTAGCCTGGGCAATCTTGTTTATTATGCTGGATAAAATACCCGAAAAGTCCTCCACAACAAAAAACAGCGTAATAACCTTTCCCCGGGATGTCTCATTAAAAGGAAATACATAGTCCTTGTATTTATAATAGGCACTCCTGCTTAAGCCAACTTCCTTCACTGCTTCGTTGACAGTTTTAAAAGTACCCATGCTCAGGAGTTTCTTTACCTCTATCACCTTGCTGAAAACTTCCGGAAGCACATTTCTATCCACAAGGATATAAGTATATCTGCTTTTCATATTTCCCCCATGTCTTTGTATCGTGTACACGTGTTTTTGTATTGTGTGTAATAGTAGCACATTTCGATATACAAATCAATACCTCAAAAAAGTTTTTACAGAAATTTGTCAGCATGTGGCTATTAATGGCAGTGCACAATAAAAAAGAACGGGAAATGCATTATTCCCATTCTTTTTCTTGCTTTATCACCGGTTTTGCTATACTCCCAGTATGCTTTTCACCAGTTCCTTCATTTCCGACTTTCTGCAGGCCTTGTTATGCCTTACAGGCTTCTTGTCCAGGCCTTTCAGCCCTTCAGGTATGGGAATGCCGCACCTTTCGGATAAAATGCCAAGCAATTCAAACTCATTTCTGCCTTTTATCTCATCTTCTCCGAAGATAGCCTGAACAACGCTTTTATTGAACTTAAACGGACTTGCCGTGGAAACAACAACAGTCTTTGTAAAATCCCCCGTAGAAATAACATATTTATCATAAACATCGATCCCTACTGCAGTATGGGTATCAATCACATATCCGTATTCATTATATATAAACTCCAATGTTTTCAGCGTCTCCGAATCATTTGTACAGTCCGCCCAGAATATTTTGGAAATATCCTTTTTTGTGTCTTCATCTATTGTGTATTCTCCGATGCGTGCCAATTGGCTCATCCATCCCTTTACTGCTTCAGAGTCATGCCCGGTAATCTCATACAGCAGCCTCTCCAGGTTGCTGGATATCAGTATGTCCATGGACGGAGATATGGTTCTTATCAAGTCTCTGTTTCTGTCGTAGGTTCCTGTATTGATAAAGTCAGTAAGGACGTTGTTTTCATTGGAAGCGCAGATGAGCCTGTTCACCGGCAAGCCCATTGCCTTTGCATAATACGCTGCCAGGATGTTTCCGAAATTTCCTGTAGGTACAACAAAATTGATTTTGTCGCCCAGTTTAATCTCGCCACTGCCCACCATATCCGCGTATGCAGAAAAATAGTATACAATTTGAGGCAGAAGCCTTCCCCAGTTTATGGAATTTGCTGATGAAAATTTATAGCCTTTCTCTTCCATTTCCAAAGCAAGCTCTTTATCGGTGAATAACTGCTTGACCCCGGTCTGGGCATCATCAAAATTCCCTTCCACTGCTATGGTGTTCACATTTTTGCCTTCCTGGGTAATCATCTGCAACTCCTGAATCTCGCTCACTCCATTTTTGGGATAGAACACAATGATTCTGGTCCCGTCCACATCCTTAAAACCTTCCAGGGCGGCTTTGCCTGTATCTCCTGATGTGGCTACCAGTATGACGATCTCACTGGTTTCCCCCGTTTTCCTTACGGCCTTTACCAAAAGATGAGGAAGCATTTGGAGTGCCATGTCCTTAAATGCACAGGTCGGACCATGCCACAACTCCAGAATGGAAATATTGTCATTAAGCCTGCGTACAGGGGCTATTTCCCTGCAATCAAACTTCTGTCCGTTATATGCACTATATACAGCGTCATGTATCTCTTCTTCCGTATAGTCATCAATATAATACCCGAGTATGGCTTTGGCCCTTTCCTGATAACTCATGCCGACCATTTGACCTATCTGTTCCAGGGTCAGCTTTACACGGGTTTCAGGTACAAACAATCCTCCATCCGGTGCTATTCCCATCTTTATAGCCTCGGCTGAAGCAACTGACTTCAGACCCCCTCTTGTACTTTCATAAAACATAGTATGCCTCCCTAAAATAAAACTGTATAGCCTGCATGCGCAGATTTTTTCTGCATCGCTGCACAGCTTTCCCATAATTATCCTATAATGAAGCCAACACTGTACAGCTTATAAAAAAATAAACAGGCAAATGCCTTAACAGTTTATTTATATAAATAATAATACAAAAGAAATAAAAAGAAAAGCACAAAATAAGGTATAGACATGGAATCCCTATAAAAGCACTCCGGACTCAATATCATCAAACAATTTTCTTGCCGCGGTTTTTCCTGAATTATAAAGGTACTCTTTTTGCTCATTATCCAGATGAAAATCAAGGAAATCCACTTTTGACGCATCTATGCTGGCTACATATTTTGTTTCGCAAGCATCCTTCGGAACACCAATATCATGCACGGCACTGACCAGGGCTTTTAGTATATCCAATGGCGTTGAAAGGCTGAAAAGCTTTTTTGTCTTCCCACCGTCCAGTTTAAAACCCACAGCAGGAATGCCTGAATTGTTATCCACTCCCCAGAAAGGAAACCCGTCCAGGACACCTCCGTCAACAAAATAATATTTCTTCCACTGTCCCTTTTCCCATCTCCTTATCACCACAGGCTTGAATACAAAAGGAATGCTGATGCTCATCCTGACAGCTTTTGCTACGGGAAACCAGTCGGGGTTTATTCCGTAATATACCAGGTCGTCAGGAAGTATTACAACTCTTGCCCTGTTCACGTCTACAGCAGTCATCCTTACCTTATAGCCCCTGGGATTTACCTTGTCCATCACCCCGCCCCTGAGGGCTGAAAAGTTTACGATACCTCTGGCAGCCAGAACTCTTGCCACCCAACTCTCCAGATAATCTCCGTCAAAAAGGCAGCCTTCCTTGCTCAGGGTGACAATATTTTTGAGAATTTTGGCAATATGGCTTCTTTCCTCGCTAAACATGCTTTCTTCTACATCGTTATTGGGTAACTCCTGATTCAGGAATTCATATATTCCTTCCATCCCGGAATAGCGGTTCTTTTCGATAAACTGCAAATATCTTGCCACTGCCGGGACTTTCTCTTCTATACTTGACAGATCCACCTTTCCCAAATCAAAAGCGTTGATTACACTCTTCAACTGGAAAGCTGAATAACCTGCTCCCAGGAATGCTCCTGCCACGGCACCGGCCGACACGCCAACAACGCTTCCCCATTTTATTTTCCTGGCTTCCGCTTCTTCGAATACGCCTGCATAGGCTATTCCCTTTACACCACCGCCTCCGAGAATCAGGTTGAACATCATCCTGCTCCTATCCATACACAAATCTCTCCAACAGCAAATACTACTAACATAATATGAACAACAGCCTGGAAAGGGCATAAAAAAACAATCCATCATGCCTTACAATGGATTGTTTTTGTCTTTGATTCATTGATTGCTTTCTATATATGCTATCCAGCTTTTCGCGTGTTTGACATAACTGCTGTTGGGATAGTCATTGATGACCTGGTTGAAAGTGGATATGGCATTTTGGTAATCACCCAGCTCCATATAGCTCTTGGCCAAATTATAAAGTATGGCATCCATATACACGTTGCTCAGTCCGTCACCGTATAATCTGGCTTTGGACAGGACATCCAGCGCTTCCTGGAAGTTATTCTGCTTAAAAAGCTTCACTCCCTGGTTATAAGCTTCTATAGCAGCCTTGGGCATTATATCCTGAAGGAGCTTGTCATATTTTTCCTTCTCTGTATCCTGAAAATTTATGGATTTAAGCTGGATAAGCAGATCAGCGGCTTTATAATGTTCCCCTGAGGAGGCCAGTTTCTCCGCTTCCAGCAGTTCAATCACGTTCTCATAGTAATCAATGCTTTGATTTGCTTTTCTGAGGCTTTCCTCCAGTACATCATTTCTTTGCTTCATATCATTCAGCTTTGCTTCGTATTCCTTTTTCACGGCTTCTACTGCTTCCTCAATCTGGGTCGTGTCAACATCAGCAGATGTCGGAACGGGATCCTGGGGTGGTTCAGAAGTTAAAAAGTTTATCACGGCCATTACCATAATACCTATGAGACATCCTATGGCATATTTTAAAATCTCCTTTTTATAGGATGCTGAGTTTTTTTGCAGGCTCTTCCCGGTGTTTTGCTTTTTTTCCGCCGGTATGCCAAGCGGCTGCCTCTTTTTTGCGCTTTTTTTGCTGCCGGCAGTACCCGAAGCATTTCCGCCCTCAAGGGCGTTAATGTACGCCAAAGCCTTGGCGCCGTTCTTTTCCGAATCCATTACCCTTTTGAACATTTCTTCAGCTTTTTCATACTCTTTTATGGAGACATAACAAAGTCCCAGCAGGTTGGCCGCTTCATAAAATTCAGGATTTATTGAGACAGCTTTTTTTAATTCTATTATCGCAATGTCTTCACTGCCTGAACGAATGCTTTCCAAAGCCTTATTGTAAAGTACCACAGAGTTCTTGAAATTATCCGGCAAGTCAGGGCGGTTTATTTCCAGGCTGGCAATGTCTATTGCAGGATAATTCACCAACTCATGCTTCAAATCAATCAAATCACACACCTCCAGAAACCGGGGAATTAACTGGGCACATGTCGCTTGGTGAACAGCTTGCGTATTTCTCCTATGTAATACAAAGATCCGAATGCACAAATAACAGAGTTACCTTTTGCGAATTTCAAACTTGCCTGTACTGCTTCTTCAATTGTATCACTAATTGTCACATTCTTACAATATGTTTCGATAAATTTGCCCAATTCCGCTGCCGGAAGAGCCCTTTCGCTTCCGGGGGTAACGGTGACAAAACGTGAGGCAATAGGCGCAATGGTCTCTATCACGGCCTTGTAGTCCTTGTCTTTCAGCATGCCGATTATGAAAATCTTCTCTTTATCAGGGAAATACTTGTTCAAGGCATCCCTTAGCACCATAGCCCCTTCGGGATTATGGGCTCCGTCTATTAAAAATACGGGATCCTTGTTCAAAACCTCCAGTCTTCCGGGCCAGCGGGTATTGGAAAGCCCGTCCCGGATATGGCTTTCGTTGATTCTCAAACCTTTATTCTTCAGAATCTCTACAGCCTCTACAGCCACGGCTGCATTGGCTGCCTGGTGTTCTCCCAGAAGCGATATCCTCAAGTCTTCATAATTTTTATATCTGAATGTCTGACCGTCAATGCTGAAGTTTTCCAGCCTGAGCTTGGAAAAATCGGCTCTGTGGAGCAATGCTCCTCTTTCAATGCAAACATCCTCAAATACTTTCTCCACCTCCGCCCTTTGCGGGTAGATCACCACATCACCGCCGGGCTTTATTATTCCGGCCTTTTCAAAAGCTATCTCCGGCAGGGTATTGCCCAGGCGGTCCATATGATCATAGCTGATGGTTGTTATGACTGATACCAGGGGTGTGTCGATCACATTTGTGGAATCAAATCTTCCTCCCAGACCAACCTCCAACACTACAACATCGCACTTTTTTTCATAGAAATACTGAAAAGCGATAGCCGTTATTATCTCAAATTCAGTAGGATGATTCCCTCCCTGGGAAAGCATTTTTTCCGCCTTTTCCTTGACAAACTGGGTTATGCGGGACAGGTCCTGTTCAGAGATTTCCACATCGTTAATTTTTATTCTTTCCGTAAACCTCTCAATATACGGAGACGTGTATATCCCTGTCCTGTAGCCCGCTTTTGCCAGTATACTGCTGATAAACGCAACCGTCGATCCCTTGCCGTTGGTTCCGGCCACATGGACAAACCTGAGCTTTCTATGCGGATTCCCCATCAACTCCAACAGCCTGGTTATATTGGTAAGCCCCAGCTTCACACCAAACTTGTGCGAACCATGTATATATTTCAATGCTTCATTGTATTCCATAGCTGTACCTCTGCAATGAACTTATTTGCTGTGCCATTGATGATACTGCAAGGCGATGCAAATAACAATTGGTTTGAATTCAGCCAATTGAATGGATGATTGTTGTTCCATTGAAGTTAAGGCACTGGCACACCAATTTGAATTAGTATGTTGCTATATCACAAATTCGCCCCACAGCATTTTTTGTACTTCTTACCGCTGCCGCAAGGGCAGGGATCATTTCGTCCCACCTTTTCACTGGTTCTGACCGCAGGCTTTTTGGGTCCGTCTCCATGGCTTGCATTGATCGGTTCAGCCACTTTCTCACGCTGCACTTTCTGCTCCCGGTCAACATGGGCATTCAGCAACAACTTGATGGAATCTTCCCGTATGCTCCTGATCATATCCTCAAACATTTCAAAGCCCTCAAACTTGTACTCAATAACAGGATCCCTCTGTCCGTATGCCCTGAGGCCAATTCCATGACGGAGCTGATCCATGGCATCTATGTGATCCATCCATTTCTGGTCCACCACCCGGAGCAGAATAACTCTTTCCAGCTCACGCATAAGCTCTGAGCCCAGTTCCTTTTCCTTGTCCTCATATCTTTTCAATGTAGCTTCCAGCAGCGCCTCTTTGAAGCTCTCCTTTGTGAGGTTCTCCATGTCCTTTTTCAGCTCTTCCAAGGTCCCTTTGGGAAAAACACTGCCTTCTGCATAAATGCTGATGCCTTCCCAGTCCCAATTGTCCGGGTGAGGGCTTTCGCTGCAATAAGTATTTACCAGTCCGTCAATAAACCCTTCCATCATCTTTATGAAATAATCCTTAAGGCTTTCTCCGTCAAGAACCTTTCTTCTCTGCTCGTAAATGACCTCTCTCTGTTTGTTCATAACATCGTCATATTGCAGAACGTGCTTTCTTATATCAAAGTTTTTGCCCTCTACCTTTTTCTGAGCATTTTCTATTGCTCCGGAGAGCATATTATGTTCAATCGGCTGATCCTCCTCAAGCCCCAGTGCATCTACAATCCTTGTCAAACGGTCTGAACCGAACAGTCTCATAAGATCATCCTCAAGGGAAATATAAAACCTGGAAGAACCAGGGTCACCCTGACGTCCGGCTCGACCTCTGAGCTGATTGTCTATACGCCTTGACTCGTGCCTCTCGGTACCGATTATATGAAGTCCTCCTACCGCTACCACCTTTTCCCTTTCAGCATCAGTCTGCTTTTTGAATTTCTCATACAGCTCCCTGTATGCCTTTCTGGCTTCCAGGACTAACTCGTCAGTAGTATCATTAAAGCCGGTAGACTGGGCAATCAGATCCTCCGCATAGCCCTTTTTTCTCATCTCCTGCTTTGCCAAGAACTCCGCATTACCGCCCAGCATGATATCAGTACCACGGCCGGCCATGTTTGTAGCTATGGTTACCGCACCAAGTTTTCCGGCCTGGGCGATTATCTCCGCTTCCTTTTCATGGTATTTTGCATTCAGCACCTGATGGGGTACACCCTGCTTTTTCAGCATGGAACTCAAAAGCTCGGATTTTTCAATGGAGATTGTACCAATCAGTACCGGCTGCCCTTTCTTGTGGCATTCGACAATTTCGTTGATTACCGCCTTGAATTTACCTGCTTCATTCTTATACACAACATCGGGGTAGTCTTTCCTGATCATCGGTTTGTTGGTGGGTATGACTACGACGTCAAGGTTATATATAGCCCTGAACTCTTCTTCTTCCGTCTGGGCTGTTCCGGTCATACCGGCCAGTTTTTTATACATCCTGAAGAAGTTTTGGAATGTTATGGTAGCCAGGGTCTTGCTCTCCCTTTCGACCTTAACCCCTTCTTTTGCTTCAATGGCTTGATGCAATCCGTCACTGTATCTTCTCCCATACATCAAACGTCCTGTAAATTCATCCACTATAATGACTTCTCCGTCTTTTACCACATAGTCCCTGTCTCTTTTCATAAGCCCATGGGCTTTTATTGCCTGGTTTATATGGTGAAGAATTGTCATGTTGTCAGGGTCGGACAGGTTTTCGATGCCAAAATACTGTTCCGCCTTTTTTACGCCTTTTGCTGTCAGTGTCGCAGTATGGGCTTTTTCATCAACGATATAATCCTCATCCAGATCCTCATCCAGCTGCTTGTCATCCGACTGGGTGATCACCTTGGCCTTCAGCCTTCTGGCAAAACTGTCCGCCATTTTATACATATCGGTGGATTTGCTGCCGGCACCGGAAATAATGAGAGGTGTTCTCGCTTCATCTATCAAAATGCTGTCCACTTCGTCCACAATTGCATAGTGCAAACCTCGCTGCACCATGTCCTCCTTATATATGACCATGTTGTCCCTGAGGTAGTCGAAACCCAGTTCATTGTTTGTTCCATAAGTGATATCGCAGTTATATGAAGCCTTTCTCTCGGCATTGCTCATGCCATGCACTATCAATCCGACCGAAAGCCCAAGAAATGTATAGATTTTGCCCATCCACTCACTGTCACGCTTTGCGAGGTAGTCATTTACAGTCACCACATGGACGCCTTTGCCTTCCAGGGCATTTAAGTATACCGGCAGAGTAGCCACCAGCGTTTTTCCTTCCCCGGTTTTCATCTCGGCGATTCTTCCCTGGTGAAGAACTATACCGCCTATCAACTGGACCCTGAAATGCCTCATTCCCAGTACTCTGCTTGATGCCTCCCTCACCACTGCAAAGGCTTCCGGCAATATGTCGTCCAGTGTTTCACCTTTTGAAAGCCGTTCTTTAAACTCTCCGGTCTTTGCCCTTAGCTGCTCATCGCTGAGTTTCTTCATTTCCGGTTCAAGGCTCTCTATTTTATCCACTATTGGTTCTATTTTTTTTAACTCCCTGCTGCTGTATGTTCCAAAAATCTTTTCCAATAATTTCATTTATCCAACCTCCGTAACTGTTTTATATCAATTAAAGTGTTTTTTCCTGATACCAACTGAAAGAAAAGCATGAGTAATCCTGCCATGACAACCAGATCTCCAATGCTTACAATCCTCATCATATATCCCAAAAAGCCCGGCAGAGTGATCATGTCCGATAAAAAAGCCAGCCTGGTGCCATCCCCGGGAGAAGTGATATAATGCTTAATATCAGATTCCAACACCTCAGGGGACAGACCCGCACTCATGGCGGCATTCATGTCAACAGGCATACGACCGCCATTTACCATCATCACCAACATGTTCAAAAACGCTCCGGCTGCAATAACGACTACTCCCATATACCGCCTGTTCAGCCAGGCCCATATGAAAACGATACAGTATATTATTCCGTTAATTAGGAATGAATATCCTGACAATAAATCAAGACTCCCGGATAATACCTGGGTAACCAGCAATGTCAAAGCAGCAGCCAAAACCAGCCATACTTTCTCAAATCTGACGTCAGCCAGGTTTGAAATCCTGCCCTTTGCAAATAATCCAGCCATAATACCAAGTACTATTGCCAGAATATACAACATATGCTCACCTCATATTCAATTTTTCATATCGGAGTCTAAATAGCAATAAATCAAGCCATTTCAGGCACAGGAGGGGAAAGACCCGAGTGAACGGTTGAAATGTTATGACCCTTACGTAATTGAAAAACCACCGACAATTTGAAAATACACAATACAAAGACGAAAAGTGCCAATGTAAAAACTACAGGAAAATATCCCCTGCCAGCGTCATCGTTTGCCAGGTTCTTTTCGTTCTGCTTTGATTTTAGAATATGGATACTTCGAGAGGATAATACAAACAACTCGGATGACGGAGCGGAAAATGCATACAAATCCCCGCTTTCTTTTTCATCAGGCACAGGGGAATTCTCCTCCTGCATCAGTTGCGCTCCCTTTACATCAAAAAAAGACGCAATAAAATACCCCGAAAGACTTATAATGCTCTCCGAAGTCAAGGCTGACAGTATTATAATACTGATGAACAATTGTCTAAGCATTCGAACTTTCCTTTCCTGCCCTCTTCTTTTCAAGCCTTTCCAATATCATTTTATATCCGTCCGCACCGTAATTCAGGCATCGGTTTACCCTGCTGATTGTAGCAGTGCTGGCACCGGTTTTTTCGCTAATCTCCGTATATGTCTTTTTCTGGTCCAGCATCATTGCCACCTCAAGCCTTTGTGCAAGAGCCTTGATTTCGGAAATAGTGCCTATATCCTCAAAAAATCGGTAACACTCGTCAATGTTTTCCAACAGCAAAATTGCTTCAAAAAGCCTGTCAACAGCTTCATCCTTTATTTTCGAATTCATATACACACCATCCCTATTATCTTCAATTTTAAATTAAAGCTCACCCAATGTCAAAGTATTTTGATGGATTCCTATCAAAAGTATATGGGATTTCATACCTATATTTCAAGGTAAAAGACAAGGTTTGCACAGGCAGGGTAAAACCTGCCGGCGTTGAGTCGTTGTACCGATGCCCTGACTGCTGGGTAACTCAGAATATTTTTAGCAAAATATGGTTTGCTGTTTAATCTGATAAAATTGCACAAAACAAATGAATGATTACGATTACTTACAACTGGCTTTTCTACAGCAACACTCGTACCTGAACCATATCCAGATGATAAATGCGCATATCCTGTATATGTTCAACACCTTCCATGCCCTTGAAAATGAGAATCCCCGGCAAACAAAGGCCAGGGATTCCTTTTTAGGGGGTCAAAATGTATTTTGTGAGGTCAGTAATAAGTATTGGCACAAATGATTTATAATATACATGAATATGCAAAATTTAATAAAAAAGTTCAAGGAATGAGATTGATCCTATGTGTCTATGCCGAAGTAGTTTACTGCGTTATTGTAGCATATATCCTGCACCATTTTGCCCATAAGCTTCATGTCATTCGGTGCTTCACCGTTTTCAACCCAATTGCCGAGGATGTTGCACAGAATACGGCGGAAATACTCATGTCTTGTATAAGAAAGAAAGCTTCTGGAATCGGTAAGCATGCCTACAAATCTGCTTAAGAGCCCTGTATTGGCCAAAGCCAGCAGTTGTTTCTCGATGCCGTCCCTATGATCATTAAACCACCAGGCAGGGCCATGCTGTATTTTCCCCGGTATCCCGCTCTCATGAAAGCATCCTGCAATAGCCGCCAACACTTCGTTGTCCCTCGGATTTATTGAGAATAGGATGGTCTTGGGAAGCCCGCCGGATTGATCCAGTCTGTCCAAAAACCTTGAAAGGCTTTCCGCCAGGCTGAAGTCACCTATTGAATCAAAGCCCGTATCCGGACCTATTGACCTCATCATTCTGGTATTGGTGTTTCTAAGCACTCCCATATGCAGTTGCATAGTCCAGCCCAGCCTTGCATATTGTCTTCCCAAAAAGACCAACAGCTCGGTTTTATACTTTCCTACCTCCCCGGCCGTGATTTCTTTTCCGGCCAGTGCCGACTCAAGAATGCAAGACGCTTCTTCCTCTGACCCCTCTATATAAATGAAAGGATCCATTCCATGATCGGAAATCCTGCAGCCTGCTTCATGAAAGAATTCCAACCGCAATATCAGGGCCTTTTTCAAATCCTCAAAATTCCTGATGCTGTAACCGGTTACCTTTTCCAACCTTCTTATCCATTCAATAAAACCGCTCTGTTCGATTCTTATTGCCCTGTCAGGTCTGAATGCAGGAAGTACCCTGACATCAAAGTCCTTGCTTTCTGCTATTGCCTTATGGTACTCCAGCGAGTCGGTAGGATCATCCGTTGTGCAAACAACCTTAACGTTGGAACGTTGTATAAGGCTTCTGGCAGTAAACGCATCATCCTGAAGCATTTCATTGCATTTCTCCCATATGCTCTCTGCCGTTTCCGTGGAAAGGGGATCGTCTATGCCGAAGTATCTCTTAAGCTCCAGGTGTGTCCAGTGATATAAAGGATTACCTATACAGGCAGGCACGGTTTCCGCCCACTTGAGGAACTTCTGCTTGTCACTGGCATTCCCAGTTATATACTTTTCATCTATGCCGTTGTTTCTCATGGCCCTCCACTTGTAGTGATCACAGCCCAGCCATATTTCCGTGATATTCCGGTACCTCTTGTTTTCCGCTATTTCCCTGGGGTTTAGATGGCAATGATAATCAAATATGGGAAGATCCCTGGCATATTCATGATACAGCTTTACTGCCGTTTCCGTTTGAAGCAGAAAATTTTCATCCATAAACCTTTTCATTTTTTCCTCTCCAATAAAAAAAGATTTTGATTTTCAAGAAAAATCCCAATAAGATGACAGGCATGCCAAATTTCTCCAAAACAGTGTGTTCGATATTAAGCGATCGTTCAAGCTTTAACCGGGCCGTTCGAGCTTTCAACTTAATTATACGCCTTACATTTTTTCAATTCCTTGCATTTTTTGCCGGCATTGTTGCACAAATTGCCAAAGGCAGCAGCACTTCATATTCTTCGCCCGGTGCTCAAGGAATAATCCTGCAGGATTCATCATTTAATAAATCCCACAGGCAAATATTATCACTATGACATATACATGTCTGTCACAGTTTTACATCAATTAACATAATATAAACAGGAACAGGTTTTTAGGAGTGAGTTGCACATGTACTATTCCAAGGCGGTTTCAAATCAGATCAACAACCCTCGGTTTGCATCGGCTGTGATTCGTGGTGGCCCCCTGGCGCCAAATATATACGGCAGGGTCATATTTTCGGCAGTTCCCGGTGGCACCCAGGTTTATGTCGATATATACGGACTCCCGGAATTCAGGCCCGGTGATGGCAGCAATCCTCCCATTGGGCCCCATGGCTTTCATATACATGAGTTCGGCAATTGTAAAGTAGGTGACCCCAATAATCCTTTCCAGGCAGCAGGAGAACATTGGAATCCGACCGGTCAGCCCCATGGCAATCATGCCGGAGACCTTCCGGTGCTGTTCTCTAACCATGGCCGTGCCCGCATGTGCTTTTTCACTGACAAGTTCAGAGTTGCTGATGTCATAGGCAAAGCCGTAATTATTCATCAAAATCCCGATGACTACAGGACACAGCCTGCCGGAGCAGCCGGCAAGCGGCTCGCCTGCGGGCTTATAACAGGATGAAAGAAACACCGAAGGTTGACTTTTGATATGCTGTAAATTAAAATTAGTTTAAAATCACAGCAAACAGCAAAAGGTGGAACCAATGTATATTGACAAGAAAAGTCCCATACCTGCTTATTATCAGCTTAAACAGATCATATTGGATAAAATTGCCCATGGAGAATATGTTGCAGGATGCCCAATCCCATCCGAGCGAGAGTTGGTTGAAACATTAGGTATAAGCCGCATGACTGTGCGTCAGGCTTTAAATCAGCTTGTTTCCGAAGGCGTGCTGTACCGTGAAAAAGGAAGAGGTACTTTTGTCTCAAGATCAAAGCTTGAACAGAGAAACATAATGAGCTTTTCTGAAATGGTTTTGGAAAAAGGTCTGGAACCTGCCACAAAGGTTCTTTATTTTAATCTGGGAAAAAGCAGCCAGGAAATAATTGAACTTTTGGATCTAAATGAAAATGATTCCGTATACAATATCAAAAGATTAAGGCTTGCCGGCAACATACCTATCGGTATAGAGGAAAACTACATACCTGAAAAGTACTGTCCTGATCTGGACAAGCATGATCTTACTTCATCTCTGTATAAATTGTTGAAGGATAAATACATGCTTTCCATAAGTTATGTCGATAATATGATAGAAGCCTCCAAACCTACCAAAAAGGAAAAGGAGCTTTTAAAAATAACCGACAGCAAACCCGTATTGAGAATTGCCGGTGTAAACTATTCAGAGGCAGGTGCAAAACTGCTCTATGAGAAATCCGTATACCGCTCGGACGAGTACAAATACAGTGTACGGGTATACGGAAACAGAAAATAGGCCGGAAAGAACTATATTGCTGTTGACTTTGCCATCTGCGCGATATAAAATACTTAAGTGGTATATACATCTATACATCTTTTGAAAACCGTTGGCTGAAATATGAAAAACTGCAATTTGGTTTTCGTTAATTTTTGCAGATTCAATGCCTTTTGGGCAAACTGAATAAAATGTTGATTGAAATTATATATTACATATAAACTTTATATTGTAAAAATATTCAGGAGGTATTACTTATGGTTAAAATGTGGGAAGAAATTTGTGAGCAGCCGGCAGCACTGAAAAGATGCCTTGAAACCAACAGAGAAACGATAAGCAAGCTTGTGGAAGTCCTGGACTCCCATGAAATCAACTCTGTGGTAATCGCAGCAAGGGGAACTTCAGATCATGCCGGTATTTATGGTAAATATGTTATTGAAAGCACCCTTGGAATACCTGTGGCCCTGGCAGCGCCTTCAATAGTTACCGTATACGGAAAAAGCCTGAAACTCAAAAACAGCCTTGTAATTGGTATATCCCAGTCAGGCAAGGCAGCCGATGTTCTGGAAGTGATAAGAGAAGGCAATAAACAAGGAGCAATAACCGTCGCCATAACCAACTTTACCGATTCCCCCCTGGCAGCTGAAGCAGGCTATCATCTGTACACTGATGCAGGTCTGGAACAAAGCGTAGCCGCCACCAAGACCTTTACCACCCAGATGTATCTGCTGGCAAACCTGGTTGCAGCATGGGCAAAGGATGCCGACATGCAGCAACAGCTCTCAAAAGTGCCTGATTTGGTGGCAGAAACTCTGCAGCTTTCTGACGTTATCAGGGAAAAAGTGCAAAGATACCGTTATATGAATGAGTGCTTCGTCCTGTCAAGGGGTATGAATTATTCCATAGCTATGGAAACTGCTTTGAAAATACAGGAAACCTGCTACGTCAGGGCAAGGGCATACGCTGTATCCGATTTTCATCACGGTCCCTTTGCTATGATAGAAAAGGACATGCCTGTAATTTTGCTGGCACCTGAAAGCCCTACTTTGAAAGACGTTGAGGAAATGATCCGTAAATTGAAGGAAGCAGGAGCGGAACTTGTGATATTCTCCGATAAAGATGAGATCCTGCAACAGGGGAAAACTTCTTTCCGTATTCCAAAAACCGGCAGCGATTTGTTGTCGCCTTTCTGCAATGCAGTTGTGGCACAGATGTTCGCCTGCAACCTGTCCCTTGCAAGGGGTCTCAATCCTGACAGCCCAAGGGGATTGAACAAGGTCACCATAACAAAATAGAACCGATTGCAAGATGGTGCCCTTTGCTGACACAAACAATAAGATAAACGGACACAAAAAGTGGCAAGATTTCTTGCCGCTTTTTGTGTCGGTAAATTAGGCATACCTTTTATCTGCCATTTATCAGATGCCCGTCTTCAGTTTATTTTTTTGATTTAAGGAATTCATCAAACTGCCTCTGGGCTTCTTCCTGTATCTTGCGTATTCCGGCAGCTTCAAGCTCTTTCATCATCTTAGGTACTTCCACTGCAGGATCACTGGTACCGGTGAGCAAACCAATCCAGTACTTATCCCTGATAACTTTGCAAGCTGCAACCTCTGTCTCAACCGGTGTGATATCAAAGGAGAACCCTATAGTATTTGTAGCCTTGAGATTTTCATAACCCTTGAAAATAACTTCCCACATGTTGGGATCCACGTCAACTCCCTCAGCGGCTTCTACAGAGCTCAATGAATAGGATCCCTGTGAGAAAGCCCACGGTGCATAATTGCTTACTCCTCTTTCGGTCCTCTTAACCAAACCTTCTTCGGTATAGTTGAAGTGCACGCCCTCAACGCCATAGCGCAGCATGTCACGGTACTTCTTGTCAGTATTTACAAGTTCCTGATACTTCAAGGCAAGATCTATGTGTTTCGAGTTGGCATTGATGGCATTCATGGCGCCACGGATTGAAGCTGTGGAGAGATAAGGTCCGCTGTATTTGGATATAACCTGGGCATATCCGTCACCGGAACTCCAGATTGCATCAGCGCCATAGAATCCCTGGCCGTTCTTGACTGCAGAGTAGATGAAAGTTTCCTCGGTGGTAGCCGCATCAGGATTTATATAACCGGCCTTGTACCATTTGTGCAACAGAACCAAACGGTCGTAGAGGTCCGGGTGCTCAACGGTTATAACGATTTTATCCTGATCCGGGGTTCCCACTGCCGAGTATGGTATTCCAAGCATAACGTCACGGTTTATCATGTCAAAGCTTGAATCCGGACCTGGTAAACCACCATTGTTCAGCTTCAACGGATACTGGGCATCTTTTGCTTCCGGAACACCGTCTTCATAAGCCTTTTTGGCAGCTGCCAGATATTTTTCTATATCTTCGAATTTCATTGTATCAGGGATTTCCATACCCAGTGTATCAACAAACAATTTCTTGTCCAAACGCCAGAACAACTCAGCTGCATAGTCCTTCTTTACCGGAATGGCCATTATCTTGCCGTTAACCTTGGCACCTTCCCAGACTATTTCAGGCATGGTGGCATACAAATCAGGAGTCAAGGTCTTGACCTTTTCAGTAATATCTGCGAAATATCCGGCTTGAGCCTGAACTGCAAAATTGTTGAACCATTCACAAGTGAATACCATATCCCATTTTTCACCGGAAGAGAGGGCAAGCTTGGTCTTTTCATCGTCATAGTAAATCGTTCTTACCTTGACATTCAATTTCTCGACGGAAATTTTGTCAAGCTCTTCTTCAACCATCGCCTGATCTATAGGTACCTGCCCAGGATCTCCCATTATCCAGATCAGCTCTACCGGTTCACCGGAACTGCCTGTGCCTCCACCTGATTTTGAGTCTTTAGATGTTTCTGAACTGGATGTTTTGGAACCGGAGCATCCAAACAGAGCGGATATGGCTATAAGCATAGCCAGCAGCAATGAAAATGTCTTTCTCTTCATAAAAATCCTCCTATTATTTATTTTTATATATCCACCGGTTGAAAACCGGATTGGATACAGAAAATAATTGTCTTATCAACCTTTGATTGATCCAATGGTCAGACCGCTGATGAAGTATTTCTGGAAAAACGGATAGGACAGCGTGATGGGAAGTACCACCACCACCACAATTGCCATTCTTACGGTTTCTGACGGTATATTTGCAAGAGACTCACCCGGCATCATATACTGGGCATTACGTATCAAGTTCTGGACATTCTGCTCAATATCAACCAGGATGTACTGCAGATTGTACATGTGAGCATGGTCGGACTTTATATAAAGCATGGGAGTAAACCAGTCATTCCAGTATGCAAAGGATAGAAACAGGCCTATGGTTGCCAGACCGGGCAATGATATCGGCAGTATAATTCTATAGTATATAAGAAACTGGGAAGCTCCATCCATTTTGGCCGATTCTATGATCGAATCGGGTATAGTCGTCTGGAAAAAAGTCCGAAGCACTATTATATAAAAGGATGATACACACACAGGCAATATCAGCGCCCAGTAAGTGTTTCCTATTTTCAGGAATTGTGTGTTTACCAGATACGTGGAAACCAGGCCTCCGCTAAAAAGCATTGGAATAAAAATCAATATGGTGAAAGCGTTGCGCAGTTTGAAACTCCTGCGGGAAAGCACATAGCCCATGGTAGAGTTCAGGAACAATCCCAGCAATGTGCCCGCAACAGTTACTCCGATGGAAACCAGAAAAGCTCTTCCGAGATATGCCCGCATCTTCCATATATAGCTGTAAGCGCTGACAGACCATTCTTTTGGAAAAAAGCTATATCCAATTTGCCGTATGGACTCATTGGATGAAAAGGATATGATGAAAACAAACACAAGGGGTATAATGCAGGTTAGGGCGATCACTATAAATACCAAGTTAAACAGGACATTAACCGGCTGGGAAATTCGGTTGTAATAATCCACACCGCCCAGTGAACGACGTTTCTTCATAGTCTTTCTCCTTTCTGCCATTAAATTAATCCGCTTTCTGAATCTATCTTTTTAACAACAAAATTGGCTGTCATAATCATGATAAAACCCAGAATTGACTGAAGAAAAGCAGCTGCCGATGAGAAGCCTATATTGTTCATACCCATAAGTGCTTTATATACATAAACATCTATGGTTTGTGTCACATCCACCAGGGGCCCGGAATTTCTTGGAACCCGATAAAACAGTCCGAAATCTGTAGAGAATATCCTTCCTACCGCCAGTATAAACATGATGATGATCATATTCTTCAGCATAGGCAAGGTTATATACTTCACCTGCTGCCATCTGGAAGCGCCGTCTATTATTGCGGCCTCATATAGCTCTTTGTCAATTCCTGAAATACTGGCAAGATAAACTACCATACCGTATCCCATACTTTTCCAAACACCCAGAAAAATTATAATATAAGGCCAGTATTTTTTCTCCATATACCACTGGACGCTTTCTTTGCCAAACATGGTCATTATCTGATTGGCAACACCCTTGTCGGCGCTCAGAAAAGAAAATACAAAATAGCTTACTACAACCCAGGACAGAAAATACGGCAGAAATATTACTGTCTGGTATACTTTAGCAAGCTTTTTGGAATGGAGATGGGAAAGCATGATAGCCAAAGAAACCGGGATTACAATACCCAAAATTATAAATGCGACGTTGTAAAGCAAGGTGTTCCGAAACATGATCCACGCATCAGGCGTAGCAAACAGGAATTTAAAATTGTCAATTCCTACAAACTGGCTCTTCAGCAGGCTTACGACGTAATTGGTGTCCGGAAGCGGCCTGTATCGCTTAAAAGCCACAATGATACCAAACATCGGCAAGTATGTGAAAAGAAAATACCATACTACCGTTGGTAAAGCAAGTAAAGCCAACTCAAGATCATCTTTTGTGAAGCGGCGTTTTTTTGCCAATCTGATCACTCTCCTATTCTGAATAGTTTACGATCGATTCCCATATTAAATTGTCGAAAGTCACATTCCATTAATGCCCTGGTAAAATATTGAAATGATGCATCATTATTGAAGATACCGTGCATAAACCGTACACAAACCGCGCATGATTACTGAATGTATACCTGCTTAATTTGAACTGAAACCTGTTGAACTTTTTAGACAAGTAATATAGTTGGTTTATAATATGACTGATTGCCGTGAAATACATCTGCAATTTTATCATAAGCTATATATAAGTATTATATAATATTTTTTGTATAAATAGCAATATTTTCCTATAAAATAATTATAAAAAAAACAGTTTTTTTGTGCAAACTGATTAAAACAAGCATTTTAGGTTGTTTTTTCCGCTGATCATTCCAGCTCATCAAGAGTAAGCGAAAAACTTGGTATGAAGTTCTTCATGAAATATTCCACTTCAGGCAGATCAATTTTGGATATGGTTTCATATATGGTTTCACTGGCTTTTTTGAACTCCATGTTTCCTGCCTTTATTTCTTCCAGGCATTTTATATAGGCTGATATCCTGTCCGCTGCTTTTACAATCTTCCAGGCTTCAGGGTCGAGTTCCTCATGGAAAAGTATTTCTTTATAGCTGTCTTGCAGCTCAACCGGAAGCATGGAAAGAATTTTTCTTTTGGATATCTCTTCTACATCCTTATACGCCTTGCTGATCTGCGGATTGAAATATTTGACAGGCGTAGGCAAATCTCCGGTGATTATTTCATTACAATCATGGTACAGCCCCAATACCGCTACCCTGTCTGAATTTATACTGCCACCGAAAAATGTATTTCGAATCAAAGCCAGCGCATGAGCTATCATTGCAACCTGAAGGCTATGCTCCTGAATATTTTCAGGCTGGGTGTTCTTCATTAAACCCCAGCGGGTGATATATTTCATTCTTGAAAGAAAAGCAAAAAAATGAAACCCAGATCTAGGCATATCTTCAGCCCCTTTCAACTTCCGGCCCAAAACCGGTTTGCCCGGCATGTAAAGGTCTCTCCTCCGAATCCCCTACATCCAGTATATCTCGTCAAAACATTTAATGGCAAATCCATCCGTCATCCCGGCAATAAAATCCACCACTTTTTGCTCATCCGGTTCGGTTTCATCATAGTCCTTATCCACAACGAAATTGTAAAATTTGCGATATATATTCAAATCGCTGTTTTTCAACTCTTCAAAATCCCTCATCTTGTCGAGAAGATCGTAAAAAAGACCCTCTATTACGTTTTCCGCAGTCTTTTCATATCTTTTTATCTTGTCTGACTGGTATATAAGCCTGACGTTCTCCTTTATCAGGCTGGCAAGGGCTTCCCCCTTTTCACGGCTCATCCGGATGCAGTCCCTGCCAAAGCTGTTTTCTATTATATCAATTACCAGCGTGTTTATTATCTCTCCGTTGGTATGCCCCAGAGTATTGCGGATATCCAGGGGTATGTCATTCATGTCTATGAGCTTAACCCTTAAGGCATCTTCTATATCCCTGCCAACATAGGCAATCTTGTCCACCAGCCTCACTATACACGCTTCAAGAGTATAGGGTTTGTCGGAGCGGTTTTTCATGTTTGCCAGGCTGGCCATGTTCTTGGTGGTATCCCTTTCCAGCTCATACTCATCATAGTTTTCACCACAGTGGCAAGCAATGCCGTCCCTCACCTCAAAGGTTAGGTTAAGCCCGCACTTTTCGTTAACTTTCTCCCTTGAAATTCGGGTAGCCAGTCGATCCACCACCCGTAAGCTATGCAATTCATGCTGAAATGAAAAGCTGGGATTTATTTTTTTGAGGCAGCGATCCAACACCTTTTCGCCACTGTGTCCGAAAGGTGCGTGCCCAAGATCATGTCCCAACGCAATGGCATTGGTCAAATCCTGATTGAGGTTAAGCGTCCTGGCTATGGTGGTGGCAATGGAGCTTACATTCAGCACATGCTCCATTCTGGTGCAGATATGGTCATTTTTGGCATTGAAGAACACCTGGGTTTTATGCCTCAAACGTCTGAATTCCATAGAATACAATATCCTGTTGCCATCCCTTTCAAAATCTGTGCGTATGGGGCATTTCGGCTCATCCACAATCCTGCCCAGTGAATTTCTGCTTCTTGCAGCAAACGGGCTTAAATTTTCCTCTTGTTGCTCACGTTTTTCTCTCCATATGGTTGACATACATTACCTCCAACACGCAATATGCCGGATTAACACGCGCAGGGGGTGGCAAAGACGAGCATCCTGTTTTTCAGCTAGATTCCCATGTATTGAATTGGATACACGGCAAATCCAAAACCTAATTTTTCCCGCAGCACTTCTTATACTTCTTACCGCTCCCGCACGGGCAGGGATCATTTCTTCCCACCTTGTTGCTGACAGCTATTTTTGAACGCCTGTACTCCTTTGTAATCTCCTGTCTCCTCTCGGCGCTCAATATACCGTCCCACTGCGGCAGGTTGTACAGCCAGTCTGCCTTTGCATCCAGCATATTGTAATATAGTTTTTCAAAATCTATCTCCATTTTGATTTCGCTTTCTTCTGAAAGCGAATTCAGATCAATGCTTTCCAAAAGGCTGGTATTTATCCCGTCGACAAATCCGGCAAAATCTACAGGGCTCATATTGAAGCTTTCCGCCAGCTCATTTACTTTTCCGCAAAGGACATTGTGCTTTTTCTCCAGGATCTTTTCATAAGCATTCTTTTCTTTTTCAAAATAGTTTTTCCAGTACTTATCATATTCTGCCTGGGTTTTAATATTCTTTACTCTGTTTTCCCATTGTTCATACAAATTCATATATGTATCTCTCCTTACGTTTTTCTGTTATTTGCATGATAAATATTATATCCTGATGTCCACATATCTTTTCCGCTGCCTTTTAATATTTTAGCATAAGTGAAAATTATTGCACTATATATTTTATTACTTTATCTCACCTTTTGACGGATTTTGCATAACTGCGCGGGCTAATGCCATATTTCAGCTTAAACTGGGTGGAAAAATAATGTACGGAAGCATATCCCAGAAAATCCGCAATCTGCGTTATATTGTACTCTCCCTTTCGTATCATCTCCTTGCTTTTCTCCAACCTGTAGTTGTTCATATAATCCACCAGGGTCATATCCATATGTTTCTTGAATATGGTGGAGAGGTAGGACTGGCTTATCGGTATGCTTTTGGCAATATCGGACACGCTTAGCTTCCTGCTTATATTGTTTTGTATATATTCTATGCATTTTGCCACTATGGAGTTTTCTATCTTGAACTTAACCTGCGTCTCCTGTCGGTTTATCGTATTTTCAAACTTTTCACTGCGTACCAGTTTGATTATCAGCTCTTTGAGATAACAAAGCACCAGATCGTCAGAATAATATGAATTATTGCCGCTTTCCTGGATTATTTTTGATATCAGCTCCCTCATTTCAAAATCCAAGGCAAACTTCCTGTCCGTTAGAAAAGAGGCTTCCTCAAAATCCATGTCAAAAGTTATTGTTACAAAGCAAATGGACTCTTCGGCATCGGACCATTGTATATGATACTGACCCTTTCCATAGAACATGGCTTCTCCCTGGGTCAGCATGTAGCCTTTTTCATCCACTATGTTGTACAGGTTTCCCCTGTCCACATAGGTAAACTCCCAAAAATCATGCTTTTCCCCCTTGAAGATAAACCCTTTTTCCTTCTCCTGATAAAACAGGGTATGAATCTTTTTTACCTCCACCCTGGGGTATATGCCGAGGGGCGTAAACTCCCGGGGAGCTGCCATTTCTTTCAGGTGACATTTTTCCAGCATGCATGATTTAATTTGGCATGTATCGTAAAATGCCAGTACACAGTAATATACTCCGGGATTCAGGCATACCGTTTTGTCAAGAAGAAACATCTGTATATCTCCGTTTGAAGGCATAAAGGATACACACAATATGGCAATACCGTGAACTATATCCAATGTCACCGGAGAATCAGCGGAACATACGAATTTTCTTGCCGTTTTCTCCCTGATTTCCATTTCCTTAACCACGGCATTGCCGCCATAAACAGAATCAACACCCTGCCGGAACCCATCATAGATGATCTTTCCAAAGCTGTTGAAACTAATGGCATTCAAGTTTCTTATCAAAATATCACCTGCCTCTGACATGGTATGACTACTTTTAAATATATATAAACTTCATTTTTCAGTCAAATTTCATAAAAGTGTTAAAGAATTTTGTAAATACATAAAAGTTTAAAATATCTATACTATTATATAACAACAGTATTATGCAGTTAATCTGGTTTCTTGTGCCGGCACTTTCCAGGAACGCGTTTCGGAATGAAGAGGCAGTAAGGCTTACTGTCCCTGAACTCGCCGCAACACTGCCCCAAAACAGCCGGCACAATAGGTTGAACTTGGAAATAACAGCGCGAATCAATCCGACTGAAAAAACAGTTTTATGGATGAACCGCCTAATGGAAATACTGTTATTAAAATATTGAATTACAAATCAATAAACAAAATTTATTCTGATACTTGGAGGTTTGACAAATGATTAAATTTGGTACCGGAGGATGGAGAGCTATTATAGGTGAAGACTTCATCATGGACAATGTAAAGCTTCTGTCCCAGGCTATTGCTGATGACATGAAAGCTAAAAACTATGTCGACAATGGGATAGTTATAGGCTTCGACAGAAGGTTCCTTTCAGACAAGGCGGCAAAATGGGTTGCCGAAGTAATGGCGGCCAATGGTATTCCTGTATACCATATAGGAAATATCGCTCCTACCCCGATGATAATGTTTACGGTAAAAAAATTAGGTTCAAAATACGGAGTTGCCATAACAGCCAGCCATAATCCAGCCGACTACAATGGCATAAAGGTTTTCACCGAGGGTGGAAGAGATGCTACTGAAGATGTAACAAGGAACCTGGAAAAAATAGTGGAAAGTCTGAGCAAGGAAGACGTAAAATCAATACCTTATGAAAAAGGCCTGAAAGACGGCATCATAAAGATAATAGATCCCTTTAACGACTATATAGATACAATATTAAGCATGATTGACACCGACGTTATCAGAAAAAGCGGATTGAGGATACTTCTTGATCCGATGTTCGGTGTATCAAAGAGCTCGCTGCAGACCATACTGCTTACAGCCCGTTGTCATGTGGATATAATCAATGACCGGCATGATACCCTTTTCGGAGGCAGGCTCCCCTCCCCATCGGCTGCTACCCTTACAAGGCTTAAAGACATCGTGCTGCAGGAAAAATATGATCTGGGAATAGCTACCGACGGTGATGCCGACCGGCTTGGAATAATAGACGACAAGGGCAACTTCATACATCCCAATGACATCATGGTGCTTCTATACTACTATCTGCTGAAGTATAAAGGCTGGAAAGGCGGAGTTGTCAGAAACATCGCCACCACCCATCTTTTGGACAGAATCGCCAAAGCTTTCGGTGAGGAGTGTTATGAGGTTCCTGTGGGCTTCAAGCATATCAGTTCCAAGATGGAGGAAACCAATGCCGTCATAGGTGGCGAAAGCAGTGGCGGATTGACCATACGTGGCCATATAAAAGGTAAGGATGGTATTTTTGCAGGATCGCTGCTGGTGGAAATGATATGCACCACCGGTAAAAAAATATCTGAACTGCTGGAGAGCATCCACGAGCAGTTCGGCAATCTATATACGGTAGAGAGCGATTTCAAGTTCTCGCAGGAGTATAAGGCGGAGCTTTCAGATATATTGTTTAACCAGAGAAAGCTTCCTGATTTTGGATATCCCGTCAAAGAGGTAAGCTATAGAGACGGTGTAAAAGTATATTTTGAGAATGACGGCTGGATTATCGCAAGATTCTCAGGTACTGAGCCTCTGATCCGCATATTCTCGGAAATGCCTACTGAAGCCGAAGCAATGGATGTCAACGTAAAGATGCAAAAGTTCCTTAAACTGAGTTAAACCGCCTCATAGGATAATATATCTGTATTTTTACCGCTGATGCTGTAATATGAACTCACCCTTTATTGCACAGCGCAGAGATTTGATAACATAAAAATGAAAGGAGAACACCTGGATGAAAAGAAAGGTATTTGTGTCAACTCCCAGCAGGATTTGCCTGTTTGGCGAGCATCAGGATTATCTTGGCCTGGAGGTTATTGCATCAGCAATTAATCTAAGATTCTATGCTCAGGCGACTGAACGGGAAGACAGCCTCATACGCATCAGAATAAGAGATGAAAAGTTGAATTTTCTTGGTGTTGAAAATTCTGACGGCCTTTATGAGGAAAAAGTGATTGATATATCAAAGCCCATAGTATATGACAACAACCGGGATTACTTGAAAAGTACGGTCAATCTGCTGATAAAGAGCGGATACCCGATAAGGCATGGTTTTGATATAACCATGGATTCGGAGATTCCGATAGGAAAAGGCATGTCTTCATCTACAACAATGATCATAGTATTAACAAAGCTTTTACTGGAAATGATAGATTCCCCCGACAAGGATAATCCTGAAAAAATCGCATTGCTGGGATTCAAGGCTGAGGTGGAAGAGTTCAACGAGCCGGGTGGCATGATGGATCATTATACTTCCGCCCTGGGAGGCCTGGTTCATCTGAAATTCAATGAAACCACAGAAGTTTCCAGAATCAACAGAACTATTCCCGGCAGCTTCATCCTTTTTGATTCCCTGGAACGCAAAAACACCACCAAGGTGCTCGCTGACGCAAAGTTTCCTGTGATAAGCGCTCTGGACGATCTCAAAGAGGTAGGCATCAACAGCGTCAGAGATTTCTACTACGATGAAGACAATCTGAAACATTTAAAGCTGCTGGACGATACAAGAAAGACAAAATTATTGGCCAGCATTGATAATTACAAAATCCTGAAGTCAGCCGAAGCCCTTTTGAAAGGTTATAATTTTTCTCCGGAAGTTTTTGGTGAGTTATTGAAAAAGCACCACGCAAACCTCAGGGACGGGTTGGGCATCTCCACCCCAACCATTGAGAAAATCCTGGACACTGCTTACGCCAACGGGGCCCTCGGAGGAAAGGTCAACGGTTCCGGAGGGGGCGGCTGTGCATATGTTTACGCTTACGATGAGGATTGCGACAGGATAATAAAAGCCGTTGCCGAGCTTGGGTTCCCCGGCAGGGTTATGAAGCAGGACAGCGGTGTAAGAAAGGACAAGGAGGAAATGGTATAGTGAAAGCGATTGTGTTGGCAGCAGGCAAAGGAAAAAGACTCCAGTCAGAGAAGTTCAACCTGCCCAAGGTTTTAAGGAACGCCTGCGGAAAGCCCTTGATAAGTTATGTCCTGGATAACATAAAATTTATAAAGCAGGAAGACACCTGCATTGTAGTGGGTTATAAAAAGGAAATGGTTCAGGAAGCTGTCGGAGGAAACTATTTATATGCCAGCCAGGACGAGCAGCTGGGCACCGGTCACGCCGTCATGATGGCTGAACCTTTCTTCAAGGATTACGATGGGGATATCCTGGTGCTATACGGCGATATGCCCCTTTTCAGGGAAGAAACTTATAAGAGGATCATTGAAGCCCATGCAAGGGAAAACGCAGACTGCACCATTCTTACGGCCGTTGTGGAAAACCCTCCCGATTATGGCAGGATAATAAGAGATGCAGACGGCCGGATAATTGATATAGTTGAAAAAAGGGACTGTACACCGGAACAATTGAAAATCAATGAACTGAATGTGGGCGTCTATGTATTCAGGAGCAAGCTTCTGTTTGAGAGCCTCAAAAAGCTGGACAACAACAATAATCAAAGGGAGTACTACCTTACCGACGTGCCGAAGATACTCATACAGGGCGGTAAAAAAGTTGCCTGCTTCACCATTGATTCCTCGGATGAAATATATGGTGTAAACACCATGGAAGAACTGGAGTTTTGCGAAAACATATTAAAGAGCAGAAACAAACAATAGATGAATCGTCAGGAACTCCTAAAGAGATTAGGCCCATTCTATCAATTTAAAAAGGCCAAAGATATGCTCACCACCTGCTGAAAATAGCCATGCAGGCATGAGATATCTTTAGCCTTTAATTATGATAGCAGTCTTGTTTTATACGCGCTTTTAATAAGACACATTACCTATATACAATAAATCACTTTCAATGCAAATCGCATCTCTTTAATTTCTGAAAGTTAGTTTGACTTGTACTATGATTGTTGAAACCAAACCGTAAGCCATAAAGAACCAACCTCTCAATCCCTTTAATCCTGCACTGTCACGAAAAGGCCAGCCGGTACTTCTCCATGGCCACACAAAGGGCTTCAATATTTTCCAGTGGGACGTCCGGTGCACATTCTGCCTGGAGTATCAGGCCTCCTTCCGGAGATCCGAGCTTTTCCACTACTTCCCGAACATGATCATCAATATCTTTCGGAGTACAGAAAGGAAACATCTGACGATCCAGATCAATAGCTACGCAAACCTTGCCCTTGCAGACCCGAACCAGGTTATCAAGGCCGTTTGCCCTGAACTGGGGGTTGATTATATTGACTCCGCATTCGACAAGATCCGGTATTATTTCATATATGTGCCCGTCGGAATGCATATATACATATCGGCCGTCCTCATGGCACCTTGAGTACATTTTTGCATAGCAGGGCTTCAAATACTTTCTCCATTTCTCCGGGCTAATCGGAAGGCTGGTTTGCATCCCCAGATCATCTCCGAAATACAGAATATCTTCCTTGTTGTTTTTGAGCAATATTTCAATCTGCCTCATGTTGTATTCCAGCACCGTATCTATGAGCATCTGGAGTTCCTCGGGTTCTTCAGCAAAATCTATCATGAGTTCTTCAAACCCCCTCAGGTCAGCCAGCCTTAAATACATGAACCCGTGAGGAATGCCGGTATCCACCGACGGCGCTTTAAAATTTCTCACATCTTCACGCCTTGGAAGAGGATGCTTTGTCACTATGGATTCGAAGCCGTCCTTGACATTTTCCCACACACATCCCCAGGCGTCTGTAAACCTTCCTTCATTATAGGACGCCGGTTTCCAGTCATAATCATGGTTTTCCCTGTTATAATTCGGAAATATGACGGGATGCGTTTCCACCAGTTCGCTAAGTTCCTCCCTGTATTTCATCCATGTTGCGGGCAGAATCGATATGCCCACCGGTATCGCATCCGGATGTTTAAAAAGCATGGCTTTCATGTAATCATTCATAAGGATTTCTCCTTTCAGACTGATTTGAATTCACCCACGGGCAGTATCCTAAATTCACCTGAAAGCAATACGCCAAGATGCAACTCATGCCCATTGTCCAATAAAAAAGGTTTGACACCTGTATAATACAACCGTCAAACCTTTTTTCTCCCGGGCCAGATACCACACTATTTAAGCACCAGTGTCCTATAAAGGCTGTCCAGCAGGGTACGGCTCTTATCCAGGGAATACTCCCAGAACATTATTCCTGCAAGCCCTCTCTCCTTTATGAATTCTGCCTTGCATGTCATGGACTCCTCATCGTCATAAGAGATAAAAGTTTCCCCGTTAAACAGATAAGGAGCTTTTGCCTTGTCATCCCAGTATCTTGTATATCCGTTCTTGTTTATGTAGGATTCCAGGAGTTCGGTATAGCTTACCGAATGACTGCCTGTAGTTTCCGCTTTTCTTCCCAGGCCGGTTCCGACATTTTCGACACCGTGCCATATGCGGGAGTAGAAAGCGGCACCCAACACTATCTTCTCAATCGGCACTCCGGCGTTTACAAACATGTCAACGGCTTTCTCACTGCTGATGCCCTCAGGCTCTCCGCTTTGCTCATACAGATTGGTATGATGTCCGGTGATGTCTTGAAAACTGCCTCTCATATCATAGGTCATAAGATTCAGGTAATCAATGTACTGCTGCACCTTTTCCATTTCTGTTCCCTCTATAAAATATTCTCCGGCTCCGGCTGCCACAGTGAGCAGATAATGCTTTCCTCTTTCCTTTTCCAAGGAGTCCAGCCTATTGCGTATCTCTTGCAGCATCAAGGTAAAAGTAAATTTATCGTCAGGGCTGGAAGCAATCCCCGCCAGCGATGAACAGGGATATTCCCAGTCTATGTCTATGCCGTCAAAATCATTATTCAGCATGAACTCAACAGCAGTATCGGCAAACT
>ENA-UPSB01000915-UPSB01000915.1-bioreactor-metagenome-genome-assembly--contig:-NODE-915-length-41562-cov-16.090394_pt1 | contig 41562 bp, 35 predicted proteins | sample MGYA00238182_ERZ773286 | MGnify/ENA primary metagenome ERZ773286 (study PRJEB29026, sample SAMN07631240) | bioreactor metagenome | isolation source: Switchgrass digestor | place: USA: Dartmouth...
TTGTCTTTTTCCTTTGTTTTCTGGGGGTTATAAGGGGGTTTTACCCCCTTATAGTGAGGAAGATGCTTTTTCTTCCTCACTAGTCTTTTTCTTTGTATTCTGTTTTTAATCCAGCGGGAAATCCCCGCCTGTAAAGGTGGGGATATCTATGTTTTTGTCTTTTTCCTTTGTTTTCTGGGGGTTATAAGGGGGTTTTACCCCCTTATAGTCAACTATATTAATAAATGTTAAAAAAGGAGGAATGTTAGGTGGCAAAATTATTTCCAGAAGGATTTATATGGGGAACAGCAACGGCGTCATATCAAATTGAAGGGTCGCCTCTTGCTGACGGTGCAGGACCATCCATCTGGCACAGATTCTCTCATACTCCAGGTAATATTTTAAACGGAGATACCGGGGACATAGCCGATGACCATTATCGTAGATATCGAGAAGACGTAGCTCTGATGAAAGAGCTGGGGTTGAAAGGATACCGGTTTTCTATAGCCTGGTCAAGAATTTTCCCTTATGGTAAAGGGAAAATAAATGAGAAGGGAGTAGATTTTTATAACCGGTTAGTAGATGAATTGATGAATGCTGGTATAACTCCATTTGTCACTCTATATCACTGGGATTTACCTGCAGCTCTCCAGGATTTGGGAGGATGGGCGAACAGAGATATAGCCTGTTGGTATGCTGATTATGCTGATTTTATGTTCCAAAGGCTGGGGGATAGAGTAAAAAACTGGATAACATTAAACGAGCCCTGGGTAGCTGCTTTTGTAGGTTACTATGAGGGAAGACATGCTCCAGGGATGAGAGATTTATACGCGGCATTTTTAGCCACTCATAATCAACTAAGGGCTCATTCCAAAGCAGTTAGAGCATTTAGAGAGGAAACGAGAGGAGGAAAAATTGGTATAACTTTATCTAATAGTTCTCATGACCCGGCCAGTAGCTCGAAAGAAGATAAGGAAGCTGCTCAATTTGCTCACGAGTGGACTAATTATCCTCTATTTTTACACCCTATATGCAAAGGAGATTATCCAGAAAAGATTCGGGAAGTGGCGAAAGAATTTTTACCTCCTCATTATGAAAAAGATATGGCAGAAATAAAAGAACCCATAGATTTTGTAGGTATAAACTATTATTACGGTGATCTAATTCAAGCTGACTCTCAATCGCCACTGGGAGGAAGAGCGGTAGAGAGGGGGCTACCCAAAACAGAAATGGGCTGGGAGATATATCCAGAAGGTTTCTATAAAATATTAAAAGGAGTCCAGGATGAATATGCTCCTTGGGAAGTTTTTGTAACAGAAAATGGAGCAGCGTTTGAAGATAAAGTGGAAGATGGAAAAGTGCACGATGAGAAAAGAATCAATTATTTAAAAGAGCACTTTAGTCAAGCCCTAAGAGCTATAGAGGATGGGGTTAAATTAAAAGGATACTTTGTATGGTCACTATTGGATAACTTTGAGTGGGCTTTGGGATGCTCAAAGAGATTTGGCATAGTGTATGTGGATTATGAGACTCAAAAAAGAATAATAAAAGATAGCGGCTATTGGTATTCTAAAGTAATAAAAAATAATTCTATTGAATAAACTAGATAATAAATTTAGGAGGGGATTTTAACAATTTCCTAATTTTATCAACCATAAAGGTCGCAAAAAGGTGGGATAGGGGGATATTATTATGGATTTTTGTAATTAACTATAAAGATGAGCGGGGAGAGAGGTTATGACTAAAATAAAAGTAGGAGTGATTGGAGCGGGCAATATTGGTGTGGTTCATGCTTTTGCCTATAGAGATATTCCTGGGGCAGAGCTCTGGGCTATTGCCGATATTAATTCTGAGCGTCTTTTTGAGGTACAAAAAAAATTAGAAATCCCCAAAGCTTATACCAATTATGAAGACCTTTTAGAAGATCCAGAGATTGAGGCGGTGAGTATATGTTTACCTAATTTTCTCCACCATCGAGCTGCTTGTGCTGCCTTAGAAAGTGGTAAACATGTACTTTTAGAAAAGCCCATGGCTGTGAATGCTAAAGAAGCTTCTGATATTTTAAATTGGGCCAAGAGAAATAACAAAATTCTTATGATTGGTTTTAACTATAGATTCCGGCCGGAAATTGTGACTCTTAAGTCCTGGGTTGAAGATGGTCTATTAGGGGAAATATATCATGCTCAGTCTATTCTTTTGAGGAGAAGGGGCATTCCCGCTATGGGAAGCTGGTTTACCACTAAAGCTGAATCTGGTGGTGGGGCGTTGATTGATATAGGAGTTCATTATTTAGATTTGGGGATGTGGCTTATGGGATATCCGGAACCGATAAGTGTTACTGGTCTTACTTTTGATAAAATTGCCACTCGCCAGCCTTATATTTATGTGGATATGTGGGGTACACCTGTGCCTGGTGGGCCTTGCGATGTAGATGAGTATGCTATTAGCCTCGTCCGATTCCAAAACGGAGCTGCTCTGTGGATGGAGAGTAGCTGGGCGCTCAATGCTCAAGACGATGATAGAATTCAAGTTTTTGGAGATAAGGCAGGGGCAAAAGTAAGCTCCAAAGAAGGGCTTACTCTCTTTGGAGAATGGGGAGGGAAAATTGCTGATATAAAACCTCAAATTAAATCTCAACCTCTAAGTAATGCCTACAGAGAAGAGGTTCTTCACTTTTTAGAGTGCGTAAGAGAAGGTAAAGAACCTATGGCTTCTGGTGAACAAGGACTTATTGTTCAAAAAGTAATCGATGCTATTTATGAGTCTGGAAAGCGGCAAGAAGAAGTAAAAATAAGCTAAAAAATTAGAAAGGAGTTTGAGAGATGAAGCTGGCAGTATCTTCGTGGAGTTTGCGTGACCATGTAAACAAAGATTTTCCTCTTCCAGACTTTCCTAAAGTGGTAAAAGAGCGTTATGGCATAGAAGCAGTAGAACTTTGTCAGATGCATTTTCAAGCTCAGGATTCTAAATATCTTGATGAAATAATAAATGGATTACAGGCTGTGGGGTCTTTGGTTATAAATATGCCTATCGATACTGGAAATATATCTCAATTAGATGAGCGGAAGCGGAGTCATGATATTAAAATTATCGAAGGCTGGATGGATGTAGCGGCTTATATTAACTCTCCTAATGTCAGGGTTAATACTGGAAGTCAGAACCAAGGAGTTGTAGATTTATCCATACCCATAGATTCTTATCGGAAATTAGCAGAATATGGCGAGAAAATTGGAGTTATGGTACTTCTGGAAAATCACGGCGGAATATCAGCAGATCCTCATAACATAGTAAAGTTATTTGAAGAGGTAGGACATGCAAACTTCAGAGCCTGCCCCGACTTTGGAAATTTCTCGCCAGAAGTGCGTTATCAAGGGCTGGAGATGATGGCTAAGTATGCAGTAATAGCCCATGCTAAGGTTTATGATTTTGACGAAGAGAGCAAAATGTCCGAAGAAGAGTTTATAAAGTGTTTGAATATTTTAAAATCTACAGGATTTGATGGGTATCTATCAGTAGAATTTGAAGGGAAAAAAGACCAGTATTCTGGCGTACGACGTATAATTGAGCTGGTTAGAGCAAATTGGTGATAAAACTTTGTTGGAGATGAGAAACACAAAAAGATTAACATCCTGAGGGTGATATAGAGAGCATCACCCTCAGGTGAGAAAAATTTAAAAGATTGGAATAAAATTTAGTTTTCTTTAAGCCTGATGCGGAAGAAATCTTTTTTACCTACTTTTAAATAGTCACCGTCTTTTATCTCGAGGTCAGTATTTACATTCGAAATCCTCTCTCCATTAAAGTATACTCCACCTTGTTCGATAAGCCTTCGTAACTCGCTCTTGGAGTAGGGGACTCCAGTTTCTTGGAGGAGTTTCAAAATCCAGATTTTTCCTTCCTTAAGAAGAGAGGAAGAAATCATTATCTCTCGAGCTTCCTCGGGCATTTCTTTCTGACTAAAAGCTCTTTCAAAATCTTCTTGGGAGAGAATGGCTTCTTTTTGTCCGTGATACATCCTAACTATTTCAAAAGCTAACCGTTTTTTCCAATCCCGAGGGTGAAGTTCACCTTTTTCATATTCAGCTTTCATTTTCTTAATTTCTTCTGTCGGAACATCTGTTACCAAAAGGAAATATTTTTCAATTAAAGAGTCAGGGATAGACATAACCTTACCAAACATAATGAAAGGGGGTTCGTTTATGCCAATGTAGTTACCTAAACTCTTACTCATTTTTTCTATCCCATCAGTTCCTTCTAAAAGAGGCATAGTTATTACCACCTGAGGTTCTTGACCGAATTCTCTTTGCAAATCCCGACCTACTAAGAGATTAAAACGTTGGTCCCTTCCTCCTAATTCTACATCAGCTTGGAGAGCAACGGAGTCGTAACCTTGCATCACTGGATAGAGAAATTCATGCAATCCTACTGGCTTTCCTGCCTTTAACCTTTTAGTGAAATCTTCTCGCTCTAACATTCGAGCTACGGTAATATGAGAGGTAATTTCAATTAAGTCAGCAAGAGTTAGCTTGCTGAGCCACTTGCTATTAAATTCGATGACTATTTTTTCAAAATCGAGGATTTTGGAAGCCTGTTGAGCATAAGTTTCGGCATTCCGCTTGACTTCTTCCTCGCTTAACTGTCGACGTGTTTCGCTTTTGCCCGTTGGGTCTCCAATTCTTCCAGTGAAATCACCAACTAAGAAAACTACTTGATGTCCTAAATCTTGAAATTGACGCAATTTTCTCAGAGTAACAGTGTGTCCTAAGTGAATATCGGGAGCACTAGGGTCAAATCCCTCTTTAACTACTAAGGGTTTACCAGTTTGGTAAAAGCGTAATAGTTTATTTTTTAAATCTTCTATTCCAATTATTTCCTCTACTCCTCGCTCAATGATGGCTAAATCTTTATCTAACCTTGCTTCTTCGGACAATTTGATTGACGCTCCTTTCTATGATATTTTAACTTAGTTAGCAAAAACATCAAAAGGGGGTATCCCACGCCATAAGTAGCTATAGTTTCTCCTAACATAATATAAAAGACCGAATAAAAATAAGGAACCTTAAACCATAAACAAAGATAAATAGATACACCAAAACTGTTAACTAAAATAGGAGGTAAAGGCGCTAAAAAAGGGTAGGAAACTCGAGAAGTTAAATATCCAGCTATAAGGGTAAAAAGAGTTCCTAAAAAGAAATCATAGAAACCTAAACCTCCGATTAAATTAGCTAAGAAACAACCTAACCCCAGGCCCCAGATGGTTTCAGGAAAAAGAAAGGGCAAAACAGTTAAACATTCCGCTACTCTTACCTGGATGGGGCCATAGGAAAAAGAATAAAAGGGTGGAAGAATGGTTAATAAAATATAAAACGTGGCTATTAGAGCAGAGCGAGAGATTTTTTTGATTGTTTCTTGATCCTGGCTTCTATTCATAAAGCTATTTTATTATACTATTCTAAGTAAAGAAAGGATTTTATATTTAAAATTGATGAAAACTGAAAAAAAGACAAAAAATAGCTCTCCTTGGTGGTTTTTTCTCTCTGGTCTTATAGTAGGAGGGATTATATGGTTTTTGCTTTTTACTTTGGCATTTAGCGATTTAAAAACAGTCTCCAATCAACTGGATGATTTTTCACCTCCTCTCACCACTCGTCTCTATGATGTTGAAGGTCGCCTTTTAGCGGAACTATTTACTGAAAATAGAGAATATGTTGAACTTTCTCAAATTCCGGATTTAATAAAAGAAGCTTTTATTGCTAGTGAGGACCAGAACTTTTATCATCATCCTGGTATAGATCCGTGGGGTATTATCCGTGCTGCCTGGCAAAACCTGATAAATATGGATATAGTAGAAGGAGCAAGCACCATAACTCAGCAGCTCTCTCGGAATCTGTTTCTTTCTCAACAGCGGACGTGGAAAAGAAAAATACAAGAAATCTTCTTAGCTTTTAGCTTAGAGAAGAAATATACTAAAAATGAAATATTAGAAGCTTACCTGAATCAGATTTATTTTGGACATGGTGCCTATGGTGTAAAAGCTGCTGCTCGAATTTATTTTGGAAAAGACTTAGAAGAGCTTAATCTGGCAGAAATAGCTATGTTAACCGGAGTAGCTCGTTCTCCGGGAAATTTTTCTCCTTATGTAGATTTATCCACTGCTCAAAGACAGCAAAGAAGAGTATTAAGAAGAATGCAAGCGTTGGGATTTATTTCCAAGGAACAACTGGAAGAAGCCCTAGCTACTCCCATAGTTCTTGCTGGAAAGGAGAAAAGCCGTTCTTCTGCTCCCTACTTTGTAGATTATATTATTAAAGAGCTACAAAAAAATTATGATGAAGAAACTATATTTGGTGGAGGTTTAAAAATATATACCACTATAGATTTGGATATCCAGAAATTTGCAGAACAAGCTTTGAAAGAAAGTGGATATCAAGGAGCTATCCTGTGCATTGACCCCCAAACTGGCTATATCAAAGCTATGGTAGGAGGAAGAGATTATAGCGAAAGTAAGTTTAACCGAGCAGTGCAAGCCCATCGTCAGCCGGGGTCTGCTTTTAAACCCTTTATTTATTCTGCTGCTCTAGATAGTGGTTTTACACCTAGCACTATTTTAGTAGATGAGCTTTTAACTTTTCCCAATGGTTGGAAACCTCAAAATTATGAGAAAACTTTTAATGGCCCTATTACCTTGAGAGAAGCTTTAGAGAAATCAGTAAATATAATCGGGATAAAACTACTTCAGGAGACTGGAGTAGATAAGGTAATAAGTTATGCTCGTAAAATGGGTATCAAGAGTGACCTTCGTAGGGATTTATCTTTGGCTTTAGGGACTTCAGAAGTAAATCTTTTAGAGCTGACCAATGCTTATTGTGCTTTTGCTAACAGAGGTTTGGTTCCTGAGCCCATTGCTATATTACGAATAGAGAATTTTTCGGGAGAAGTTCTCTATGAAAGTCAAAGGTCTCTGCACCGAGCTCTGTCAGAAGATACCGCTTACATTATGGCTCGCCTATTGCAGGGAGTAATAGAGCGAGGAACAGCGAAAGCGGCTAGGATAGACCGACCAGCAGGAGGGAAAACAGGGACTACTGAAGATTTCATTGATGCCTGGTTTGTGGGTTTTACCCCCGATTTAGTTTGTGGAATATATTTGGGTAATGACGACCGTACTCCCTTAGGTCCAAGTAAAACTGGAGGAGTAATAGCTGCTCCCTTATTTGCTAAGGTTATGAAAGAAGCTCATAAAGATGTTCCAGTTCATGATTTTTATTCTCCTTCAGGAATAAGGGAACTAAAGGTGTGTATGGAAACCGGAAAATTAGCATCTCCTAACTGTAAGGCGGTTGCTCTTCCTTTTAAAGCAGGAACAGAACCCCGGGAATGGTGTAGTCAGTGCTCTGGTAGCTAAAAAACAGCCTGAGGCATAAAATTTAAAATTTAAAAGACACAAAAATTTAAAAACATAAAACATCACTGAGGAAGATGTTTTTCTTTCCTCAGTGATGGCAATTGACACATTGAAAATTTACATTTAACTGTTTTTAAGCACTACTTTTATAGCTTTCTCTTCTGGGTTAGTTAAAGCCTGGAAGGCTTTTTCTGCTTCATCTAAGGTAAAAACATGGGTTAGTAGTAATGTCGGGTCAATAGCACGGCGGGTTAAAAGGTCAATAGCTATAGGGAAATAGTGGTTGGGAATGGCATGGGAAGCCCGGAGTTGGAGCTTCTTAAAGTGAAATTCATTAGCATCAAAAGCAATCTGGCTTCCCGCTCCAAATTCGATACCGTTGAAGGCGATAATACCCCCAAAACGGGAAATTTGAATAGCATCCTTAATTGTCCGAGGAGGTGCGGTTACAATCACTCGATCCACCCCAGTAGGCACAGCAGCTAATATTGTTTCTACCACGTTATTTTCGTCATAACTTACAATTACATCAGCGCCCATTTTGTATCCTATCTCTAAACGATGTGCTCCTCGAGGAGTAGAGCTATTGGAACCCACGAGAAAAACTCGACGAGCACCTTGGAGCTTGGCAATTTTTGTAGCCATCAGTCCAATAGGACCTGGCCCAAAAACGACTACCTCGTCATTAAGCTCAAGCTCAGCCCTTAAAGTTACATCTAAAGCTACGGTAAGAGGTTCTGCAAGACAAGCATGCGTTAACTCCAACTGTTTGGGGTCATAGTGGTGTACCATATCATATCGGACAACTAAATAGTCGGAGAAACCAGCTTGGTCTGACATATAGGTAGTCACATTCTCACAATATTGAGGGCGTCCATTTTTACACTCTTTGCATCTCCAGCAGGCAGCGTGGTTCTCAACGATCACTCGATCGCCAACTTCTACTCCTTCTACTCCCTCACTTATTTTTTCAATAACCCCCACTACCTCATGGCCTAAAGGTGTCCACTCCTCATTGTAGCGAAGAAAGTGGATGTCGGTACCACATATACCTCCTGCTTCCACTCGCACTAAAACTTTTCCAGGTTGCAAATCGGGTACAGGTACATCTCGCCATTCAAGCTCAAAAGGTGCTTTTCCAAAAAGCGCTCTCATACATTCCCTCCAACATTATTTTATTTATATGTATAAAGTCATTATAACAAAATTTAATCTGTTTGAGCTTTGGGCTCTCTTTCTAAAATCAATAGAAGAGGGATGGAGGCCAACTCAAATAGCACGGCGAAAATGATTAAATAAGAAACAGAGATTTCATAAAGTATTCCCATCAGAGCTCCTCCTAAAAGCCAGGATAATCCATAAATGGTATTGAAAATTCCATAAGCTGAACCTCGATGACTTATGGAAGTTAGATCGGCCACCGCTGCCCGCATTATGGTTTCGTGAACACCTAAAACTATTCCCCACAGAATTATCCCGATAATTGCAGAAACCATACTATTGGAGAAAGCCAAGAAAGGGATAAAAAGGGAAAGGAAAGGTATTACTATTAGAGTTCTTAGTCCCACTCGGTCGTAGGCTCTTCCTATTAAAAGAGCTATTAAAGCATCAACTCCCATAGCTAAGGCAAAGAGGGTAGGGATCTGGACGTCACTCATAATTGACTCTATTTTGAGATGGTAAGAAATGAGCGGAAAGTTAGCAAATCCCGCTACAGCAAGAAAAGTGAATAGAGAATAGAGAATGAATGTCCGGGAAAATATTTTATTGTCTTTATTTTCCGGTTCTTTAGTAGTTTCCAATTTCTCAGGATGGGGTAACTGGTTTCGGGCAATGAGCAGAATTCCTATCACCACCAAAGCTGGTATCCAGAGGATGGAAAAACCGGAACGATAATCACCGCCAAAGAATAGAATAAAAGAGAAAATCAGAGGCCCAATAATAGCTCCAATCTGGTCTAACGCCTCATGAATGCCAAAGCCAAACCCTCGCCCCACTTCTTTGGTAGCATAGGAGAGGATGGTATCCCGGGCTGGAGAGCGAAAAGCCTTGCCCGCCCGTTCTAGAATTATAAATATAGCCGCTACCCACCACGTGTTAGCCAAAGAAAGAAGGGGGATAGAAAATAGTAATCCATACCCAATGAAGGTGAAAAGCCAATAAGCTTTGGTTCGGTCAGCTATAAAACCGGAAAAAAGCCGAAGAGCGTATCCGATGAATTCGCCCAACCCCCCAACTAAGCCCACAACCGATGCACTTGCTCCTAAAAGGGCCAGATAAGGGCCAATAACTCCTCGTGAGCCTTCATAAACTATGTCACCAAACAGACTCACCAATCCCATAAGGACTATAAATTGAAGTGCTTTGGTTCTTTTTTGGGAAGCTTTCTTATTCACTTTTTTGCCCCCTTTGATTAATAATGCTGATATTATAAATCTGGTTTATGGCTCTTTCAATATTGAATAAGGCTGTTTGAAAAATCCCTGATGTTTTAGAGAGCTTCCCTTTCCCAAATTAAAGTTTTTCCTGATCGTGCCGATATTTATAAGTGAGTTGTGGGACAGAAAATTAATCCCTGGGATAGGAGGAGACATTATGCTAAAATTCAAAAGTTTACGGAGCAAGCTGCTTTTCTGGTTTTTGATCCTTTCTTTAATCCCTGTTTTAGTTTTAGCCATTTCAGGAATTACTCAGTTTCAACGTACTCTTTTAGATGGAGAGATTGAAAGCGATAAGGTTATTGCTCTGGAGATGGGAAAAACACTTTCCATAATGATGAATGAGGGGTTAGGGCATGCTCAGTATTTAGCTCAAAATTACTATATTATGAATCCTAATGCTGACGTTACTAAAAAATCCGCCGCTTTAGCGGATTTTATTTCTAACCACTCTACCTATACTACTGCTTCTCTTACTGACTCCCAGGGTGTCCAAATAGCTGACTCTCATAATAATGGCATTGGAGAAGATAAAAGTTCTACTGAGTGGTTTAAAGCAGTTGCTTCTACTAAAAAACCATATTTAAGTGACCTTAGAGAATCCATAGATCTTGGAGTATATATTTTAAATTTTGCTGCTCCCGTTTTTGATGAAGGAGGTAATTTCATCGGAGCGATATCTATTCGTTTGGATATTCAAAAAAGCTCTGAACAGCTCATGCAAGGGGTGAAGCTTGCCCAGACTGGATATGTCTATGTATATGACACATCTCAGAATAAAATAGTAATTCATCCTGATTTTAACATTGTGGGTAAAACATTAGAGGAGTTGGACTTGGAATTCTTGAAAGCGGTGTTTCAAGAACAAGAAGGTACTCACCGCTATACTTTTCAGGGAGTAGATAAAATAGTTACTTTCCACAAAATTGAACCCTGGGGTTTCTTTTCTGGAGATAATCTTAAAAATTGGCAAGTAGTGGCTACTTTCCCCTATGTTGAAGTAGTTGCTCCGGCAAAAGCAATGGTTAACTTAATTCTTATTATAGTGGTTATAACCGCCATAATTGTTGTTTTTGTATCTCTAGCAATTACTTCTTCTTTTGCTCGTCCTCTGGAAAAAATCACTGCTGTGGTTCAGAAGGTGGCAGAGGGGGATTTAACTCAGGAAGTAGAGGAAATAAAAACTCAAGATGAAGTGGGAAGGTTAAGTTCTGCCTTTCGCAGTATGCTCGAACATATCCGGGAATTAGTTACTAATATTATCAACACTTCTTCTACCCTTGCTGCTTCTTCAGAAGAGCTTTCTTCTTCCATTGAAGAAGTTTCCAAAGCTACTGAAGAAATTGCCAAAACTATTTCTCAAATTGCTCAGGGTTCCACTGAACAAAGTGTAGAGATTGAAAAAGTAAACAGAGAGGCAGAAGACATTGTGCAAAAAGTAGAGACTATTCACCAATCTACAGCAAAGAATTTGGAGCTTTTGCAAGAAATGCAGAAAGCTCTTTCTCTCAATCGAGAAGCTTTATCTTCTACTCAAAAGGTGATGACTGATGCTATTCAGGAATCAGAAGAGAACCGGAAAATAGCTCAAAAAGGTGAGCAATTACTTTCCACTTTGGAAGATAATATTCGTTCTATCTCGCAAGCTACTCAAGAGGTGGCTCAATCTATTGCTACTTTAGATGGGCGTTCTCAAGAAGTGGGGAAGATTGTAGACCTTATATCTGGGATTGCCGAACAAACTAATCTTTTAGCTTTGAATGCCGCAATTGAAGCTGCCCGAGCCGGAGATGCCGGACGGGGGTTTGCTGTAGTTGCAGAAGAAGTGAGAAAGTTAGCAGGAGAGGCAGGAGAGGCGGCTAAGAATATAGCTACTTTAGTTAAGGAAATCCAAAATGATACTAGAGAAGCAGTAGAGAAGATGAAAGGAGCAGAAGAAAAAGTGGAAGAAGGAGTAGCTCAAGGGGAGGAGACCAGTAAAAACTTCCTTCAGATTCGAACTTCGGCAGAGAAAATAATAGAAAGTGTTTCTCGTCTTTCTTCTACTTTAGAAGAAGCAGAAAAATCATTAAGCAGTTCCATAGAAAGCGCGCAGGAAGTGAGTGCGCTTTCCGAAGATAACTTCCAGCTAGTAGAGAAAGTTACTCAGAATATCAAATCTATTACCGAAGATATTTCCTCCATTGCTTCGGTTTCGGAAGAAAATGCCGCTTCTTCACAAGAGGTTTCCGCGTCTACTGAAGAGCAAAGTGCATCGCTAGAAGAAATTTCCTCAGCTACTGAGTCTCTAGCTAAACTAGCTCAAGACCTACAGAGACTGGTAGAAAAATTTAGAGTTTGAGAGATAATAACGGGGGGCTTTGCCCCCCGTTAAAAATCATTTCCCTCGAGGGAAAGCACTGATTAAAAGACCCACTCCAGCTCCTAAAAGAGCTCCTCCGTAAGGATAGTTAAAAATCACTCCCAGAGATGAACCCAAAAGAAAAGCACCGGGTATAAGTAGAAACCACATCATTTTCCAACCTAGAACAATAAAAACACCGCTAGTGATAAAAGGGATAAGGGAGCGAACAAATCCTACTCCTATCACGAGAGGGGGGAAGACTAATACTTGAATTATTCCTAAAGCAATGGTAACCAATCCAACAATTAAGAGATTTCTCTCCGTAGTAAAATCTTTATTCATTGTGCTTTCCTCCTTATTTGTTTAGTTATATATTTTACCATTTTTCTACCTTTATAAGTCTTTGCAGCTGTTTAGGAGATTAGAGTACTTTCGTTTTTCATTTTGGTCTTTAATCTTGCGCCACAGGCTGTTCGGGCTCGCGATGACGGAGAATTACAGTGAGATTTTTGGTTAACTATGATATCTCTCTTGAACTTATATGATTGGGCTTACAGGGTTTAGAGGATATAGTTTAATCTCCCAGGTAGTTAGTAGTTATTCCTTTTTGTCCATTTATCTGTTTTGAAAACCTTCTATAGTGTCCAGAAAAAACTTATGGGTAATGATGAGCTTATAACCCTCCCAAAGCAAAAAACAAAAAATAAAAGGCAAAGACTTAAAAAAAAATGAAAAACTGAAAGGATAGACCATTATTGTTTCTCTAAGATTTATTATATTGAATTCCGTTTTCATTGCTGTCTTTTAAGTTTATGTCGTAGACCACCTATGGTAACCCTGAGCTTTTAGCCCAATGTAATAATGTAATTGGTCTTTTAGAATTTTGAGGCTCATTCAAAAGTAAGATCCCCACGGTGACCTCTGATCTTCCTTGTGATGCATAAATGAGCAATGGCAAAATGAGGTATAGAATCGAAAGAATTAGGGATAGAGAAAAGATTTTTTGAACAGCTTTCTGAGACCTTGACAATTTGTGGTAATTTATCTATGTTATGCTATAATTCCTTTCTAATAAAGTTTTAGTTGGAGGCGTAGTGTTAATGGAAAAGAGAAGAGACGATGGTAAGATTCTCCTTACTAAAGAGGGATATAAAAAGTTAGAAGAAGAGTTAAAATACTTAAAGACAGTAAAAAGGAAAGAAATAGCAGACAGAATAAGCCACGCTCTTTCTTTTGGAGATCTTAGTGAAAATGCTGAATATGAAGAAGCAAAGAATGAACAGGCTTTTGTGGAGGGAAAAATTCTATCTCTGGAAGAAAAGTTGCGAAAGGCAGAAATAGTAGATGATGAAGGAAACAACAGTGGGAAAATTACTCTGGGTTCACGAGTAGTTTTAGAGAACTTGGATCAAAATAAAAAGGTAGAATATTTTATTGTTGATTCAGTAGAAGCCGATCCTTCAGCTCGGAAAATTTCTTTTGAATCTCCTTTGGCCCAGGCTCTGGTTAATAAAAAGGAAGGAGAAGAAGTGGAAATTAAAGTGCCTGCTGGAATGGTACGCTATCGGATAATAGAGGTAAAAAGGAAGGATGAATAAAAACTGATGAACGAAGAAGTAACAAGTTATAGAGAGGATGCTGAATATAAACTAGAAAAGATTCAAGCTTTAAGAAATTTGGGCATAGACCCTTATGACGGTAATTTCCGGAAAACTCATGATATTGAAGAAATAAGAAACCAGTTTGAAGATTTAGTGGATAAAGATGTAGAAGTTAAAATAGCAGGAAGAATAATGGCGTTGAGGAAACATGGCAAAGCTGTATTTGCCGATTTACAGGATCGAACGGGAAAGATACAAGTTTACTTCCGAAAAGATAATATAGGAGAAAATAATTTTACCATTCTTCGAGAAATAGAGGTAGGCGATGTAATAGGGGTAGAAGGGAAAGTTTTTCGCACTCATGTTGGAGAATTGACTATTTTAGTAGAAAACTTTACTCTTCTTAGTAAATGTTTACACCCTCTTCCGGAAAAATGGCATGGGCTGAAAGAGGTAGAAGTTCGCTATCGTAAGCGCTATCTAGATTTAATAATGAATCCTAACGTGAGGAAAGTTTTTTACCTTCGCTTTCAACTGGTAAAAGAACTGCGAGATTTTCTGGCCCAGAGAGGTTTCTGGGAAGTGGAAACTCCTATGATGCAGGCAATCCCAGGAGGGGCCTTAGCTCGCCCTTTTAAAACTTTTCATAATGCTTTAGGAATAGAGCTCTATCTTCGTATTGCTCCGGAGCTTTTTCTCAAACGCTTAATAGTGGGAGGATTAGAAAAGGTTTATGAAATAAATCGTAGCTTTCGTAATGAAGGTATATCTACTCGACATAATCCGGAATTTACCATGCTGGAGCTTTATCAGGCTTATGCTGATTATCAAGTAATGATGGAATTGGCTGAAGAGATGTTATCGCAAGTGGTTAAGAAAATTGTTGGTAGTTACCAAATAGAATATCAATCTATGATTTTAGATTTTACTCCACCTTGGAAGCGCATTAGCTTACCCCAAGCCATCCAAGAACTGGTAGGGGTAGACATTGTGGAAGATTCTTTGGAAACTATTAGAGCTAAGACTAAAGAACGAGGAATGAGTTATGAAGATAGTTGGGATAGAGGGAAGTTTGTTAACGAGTTTTTAGAGCAATTTGTACAGCCTCTTTTGGTCAATCCTACCTTTGTTTTTGATTATCCAGTAGAGATTTCGCCTTTAGCTAGAGCCAAAAAAGATAATCCGCAACTAGCGGAGCGTTTTGAACTTTTTATTGGTAAAGAAGAAGTAGGAAATGCCTACAGCGAGCTAAATGACCCTTTTGAACAAAAAAAGAGATTTGTAGACCAACTCAAAAAGAGGGAAGAAGGGGATTTGGAAGCTCATTTAATTGATGAAGATTATATTGAAGCTCTAGAATATGGTATGCCCCCCACCGGAGGTTTAGGAATTGGCATTGACCGATTAATGATGCTTATTACCAATTCTTCTTCTATTCGAGAAGTCATTCTTTTTCCTCTTCTTCGCCCTTCTACTGATTGACAAATAAGTAATTTGGCATATAATATAGTAAAGGTCAATAATAGTCAAGGGAGGAGGCGAAAAAAATGTACTCCCTATGCGATGATATTGAACAATATATTATTAAGCTTATAGAAGGTTCCCCAGATCAAATGATAACCATTCAAAGGGGAAGGTTGGCTAGTGAATTTGATTGTGCTCCTTCTCAAATTAACTACGTTTTAGCCACTCGCTTCAATGTATTTCGAGGTTTTATAGTAGAAAGTCGACGAGGGGGTAGCGGTTATGTTAGGATTAGAAGAGTGCCTATTGACCGTTTAGAGCCCGTAGTTGTCTACTTAGATGATAACGAGGAATATTTGAAAGAGAGCGATGTAGAAGATTTAGTAAATTGGTTGGAAAGAGAAGATTTCATTACTCCTCGCGAGGGAGCTCTTATTCGGGCAGCCACTATAGATGCTTTAAATAAAGTAACAGGCTTAGATTTTTCCTCGGTGGCAGACAGGAATAGGTTGCGCTCTCGAATCTTTAAAGAAATCCTTTTACAAGTTTTGAGATGGGTGGAATAGATGAAATGTGATATCTGTGGTCTTAGGGAAGCTAAGGTAGTAGTTTATTTTATAGGGGGGGAAGGGGAGGTTAAGAATAAGCTTTTTCTTTGCCCTTCCTGTTCTCAAGAAGTTTCTATTTCCCGAGTGATTAGTTCTAATACTCCAGAAGAAAATTCATCTTTGACTAGAATCTTTCCCTTGGAAGAAAAGGAAGGGGAGCAGTGTTCTTTTTGTCAGTGGAAATGGGAGGATTTCTTAAAAATGGGGATGGTGGGTTGTCCCCATTGTTACGATTTTTATTCCGAGGAGATAAAGAGTTGGTTATTGCAAAACCAAGAAGGGGTTTACCATAGAGGCAAAGTTCCTCTTCATTGGTGGAAGCGAAGAAAAATACAGAATACTATTTCCCGTCTCACTCGAGATTTGCAAAATGCTATAGAAAAAGAAAACTATGAAAAAGCAGGGCATTTGAAAAAGGTGATGGAGAAGCTTCGTTCTCGTTTAAAATGAGCTTTATCCTCAGCAAGCGTTTATCTCTGAACCGAAAAGATAAATTCCTTGACGGATTTAATAGAGTTGCTTTAATTTTGTCTCGAAATTTTGCTGATACTCCTTTCCCTTCTTCTATTTATTTTTCTCCTCTTTGGGAAGAGGAAGTAAAAAAAAGAGTTAAGAAAATTTATTATTCTTTAACTCGATGGGGGTTTTCTTGGCTAGAATTAGGTCCTCACTCTCAGGAAATCAAATCCTTAAGTTGGTTTTTACCTCAATTACCGTATGATTATTCGGGGAAGGTTTTGATTCATAAGGGTAATTTAGGAGTTCTCATTAATTATCAAGACCATTTATCTTTGTTTGTAGAAGGTGAACATCACAATTTAGAATCTTATTGGAAGAAATTGAGTAAATGGGATGATTTTTGGGAGAGTCACCTCCCGTATGCTTATAGTGAGCAATGGGGATATCTTACCTCTTCTCCTTCCCGTTTAGGGACCGGCATCAAAATCTATATGAGGATGCATTTACCTGCTCTCTCCTTTTTGTACGGGGAAAGAAAGGTTTTTCAATGGTTTAAAGACAGTGATAAATTTTTAGTAGAGGTCTATGGCGAAAGTGAACAAATTTTATCCCATCTTTTTGTGATTTCTAATCTTTTTACTTTAGGAGTAAAAGAAAGAGAAGTTTTGAAAACTATGCAAGATTTTGGGAAAGGAATTTGGGAATGGGAGAAACAAGCTCGGGCGTCTTTGGTGAAATTTCCCTCTCGTCGAGATATTTTCTGGCAAATGGTAGAGAATTTATATAAAGAACTAATAGAAGAAAACCTAGAAAAAGATGAAAAAAAGATTTTAGATTTCATTTCTTTTTGGCTTTTAGCTCGGGAGGAGGGAATATTGCCTGAGAGTAGGGGTTTTCAATTTGTGAAGACTAATAATTTATGGAATAAGGTAATAAACCGGGGGTTATTAAGAGGGCAAGGTATGAAAATACTGGATTTTTTAGGAATAGATTTAGGGAGGATATTTAACGATGTTTGAGAGATATACGGAAAGAGCTAGAAAGGTGATTATCTTAGCTCAAGATGAGGCTGTGCGTCTCAAGCATAATCATATTGGGACAGAACACTTGCTTTTAGGTTTACTGCGGGAACGAGAAGGAGTTGCGGCTAAGATATTGGATAGCTTTGATATAACTATGGATTTAGTTCGAGCAGAGTTGGAAAATTTTGTGGACCAAAGAGAGTATCAAAGTTCTCGGGAAGTAGCTTTTACTCCTCGCGCTAAAAGAGTTTTAGAGCTAGCTCTGGATGAGACTCGCCGCTTAGGTCATAATTATGTAGGCACAGAGCATATTCTTTTAGGTATTCTCCGGGAAGGAGAAGGAGTGGGAGCACAAATTTTACAGCGGCTGGGTTTAGATTTAGAAACAGTTAGAGCTAAACTTTATGAAATTTTAAATGAAAATCCCGAAGAAGGAGGGTTACCCGAGATTAATGGCCCTTCTCGGGAAAGCCATACTCCAGTGCTCGATGAGTTCAGCAGGGATTTAACTCAGTTAGCTGCCGAGAACAAATTAGATCCGGTTATTGGTCGGGAAAAAGAAATCGAGCGAGTAGTGCAGATTCTGAGCCGTCGCACTAAAAATAATCCTGTTCTTTTAGGCGAGCCAGGAGTAGGTAAGACTGCCATCGTTGAAGGTTTGGCGCAAAAAATAATAAAAGGAGATATTCCAGAAACTTTAAAGGGTAAAAGAGTAGTAAGCTTAGACTTGGCTGCTATAGTAGCTGGTACCAAATATCGAGGAGAATTTGAAAAACGACTGAAAAAGATTGTTTCAGAAATTGTACAAAGTAAAGAAGTGATTCTGTTTATTGATGAAATTCATACCTTGGTGGGAGCAGGGGCAGCAGAAGGGGCAATCGATGCTGCTAATATTTTAAAGCCTGCTTTAGCTCGAGGTGAATTGCAGACCATAGGCGCTACTACCATTATGGAATATCGTAAATATATAGAAAAAGATTCTGCTTTAGAGAGAAGGTTTCAGCCCGTTTATGTGGATGAACCATCAGCAGAAGTAAGTGTGGAAATATTGCGAGGGCTCAAAGGACGCTACGAGGAACACCATCGGGTCAAGATAACTGATGAGGCAGTAGAAGCAGCGGTTAAGCTTTCTCAGCGATATATTGCTGACCGTTATCTTCCAGACAAAGCTATCGATGTTATGGATGAAGCTTCTAGCCGAGTTAAGCTTCAAGCTACAGTTTTACCTGAGAGCTTGAAGGAGTTAGAAAAGGAAGCAGAGGAGATTAAAAAACAAAAAGAGAAAGCGGTTAAAAACCAGGATTTTGAAGAGGCAGCGCATTACCGGGATGAGGAAGAGAAGCTAAAAAAGACGTATCGGGATAAAAAAGAGAATTGGTTGAAAGAAGTGGATAATTCTCGGCCTTTGGTAGAAGAAGAGGACATTGCTAACGTAGTTTCTGTCTGGACTGGTATTCCAGTTTCTCGTTTAGACACTGAGGAAAAAGAAAAGTTAGTCAATATGGAAAAGGAAATCCACCAGCGTATAGTAGGACAGGAAGAAGCGGTGGAGGCAGTATGTCGAGCTATTCGGCGCTCTCGAGCTGGTCTAAAAGACCCCAACCGTCCTATTAGTTCTTTTATATTTCTTGGTCCTTCGGGAGTGGGTAAAACCGAATTGGCTAAAGTTTTGGCTGAGTTTCTCTTCGGTAAAGAAGATAACCTCATCAGTTTAGATATGTCAGAATATATGGAAAAATTTACTGTGTCTCGTTTAATTGGTTCTCCTCCGGGATATGTAGGATATGAGGAAGGAGGACAATTAACCGAAAAGGTAAGAAGAAAACCTTATTCGGTAGTTCTTTTTGATGAGATAGAGAAAGCTCATCCCGATGTTTTTAATATTTTGTTGCAGATTATGGAAGAGGGTCGTTTAACTGATGCTCAAGGGAGAATGATAGACTTTAAAAATACTATTATCATCATGACTTCTAACCTGGGGGCCCGTCTCATTTCTTCTCAATCCGGTATTGGTTTTAGTGGTAGAATAGAAAAAGAGGTTATGTCTTATCAAGATATCAAGCAAAAAGTTATCGAAGAGGTAAAGAAAGTCTTTACTCCGGAGTTTTTAAACCGGGTGGATGAGATTATCGTGTTCCGACCTCTCAATCAGAAAGAAATTGAGGCTATAGTGGACCTGATGATGAAAGAAACTCGAGAACGCTTGAGAGAACATAAAATGGAAATAGACCTAACTCCTGAAGCTCGCTCTCTTATTGCTCAAGAAGGATATGATCCTAATTTTGGGGCTCGACCTCTGCGCCGAGCTATTCAAAGCTTGATAGAAGATCCTCTTTCGGATCTTATGCTCAAAGGTGTATTTAAAGAAGAAGATAGGATTTTGGTAGGGGTAGAGGAAGGAAAGATAAATTTCACCAAGTTACTTCCTCTGGAGCTTTCTTTGAAAAGCTAAAATAACGTGAGTTACCGTTGTAGTAATTGTGGTTATTTCACTCCCCGTTGGTTAGGAAAATGCCCTCAATGCGGGGAGTGGAATTCTTTTTTACTTACTTCTCGAGAAGAGAGTAAAAAGAAAGAAGAATCTTCTTATTCTCCTCCTCTTTCTCTATCAGAAATTAGAGAAAAAAAACTCCAGTTGGGCAACCGTTTTTCTACTGGTTTAGGGGAAGTAGATCGGGTTTTAGGGGGAGGAGTGGTAGAAGGTTCTTTAGTTCTCTTGAGTGGAGACCCTGGTATTGGGAAATCTACTTTGCTATTGAAGATTGCCGAGAGTATTGCCCGGGAGGGGAAAAAAGTTCTTTATGCCAGTAGTGAGGAATCTCTTTATCAGGTTTATCTACGAGTAGAGAGATTAGGTTTAGATTGTAACCCTCCTCTTTTTCTTCTTTCTACTAATTCTTTTGAAGAAGTAAGGGAAGGAATCTCTTCTCTTCGACCTCAAGTAGTAATTGTTGATTCTATCCAGAACTTGGGACGGGAGAATTTAGAATTTTTGCCGGGTAGTATAGCTACTCTTCGAGATTTAAGTTCTCGGTTTATGGAAATAGCTAAAAAAGAAAATGTGGCTCTTTTTTTAGTAGGACATGTGACTAAAGAAGGCGCTATTGCCGGACCTAAAGTTTTGGAACATTTAGTAGATGTGGTGCTGTATTTGGAAGGTGATGCCAACCATCCCTTGCGTCTTTTGCGGAGTATGAAAAATCGTTTTGGCTCTACTCAGGAAGTAGGAATTTTGGAGATGCAAGAAAAAGGGTTGATAGAGGTGAGAGACCCCTCTCATTATTTTATGGAGGATAGTAGATTAACTAGCATAGGTACTGCTCGCACAGTATGGGCAGAAGGAAAAAGAGCCATGGTTTTAGAAATCCAATCTTTGGTTCATCCTAGTTATTTTGACTTTCCTCGCCGGGTAAGTTTAGGTATGGATTTAAATCGTCTCCATTTGCTTTTAGCAGTTATTGAAAAAAATACCCGCTTACGTTTCTCTAGACATGATGTGTATCTGAGTATGGTGGGAGGAATTAAAACCTCAGAGACTGCTTTAGACCTTCCGGTATGTTTTAGCTTAGTTTCTTCTCGCTTGAATCGAGAAATAAATAAAGAAACGGTTTATTTAGGAGAAGTGGGATTGAGCGGAGAAATTCGCCCTATTCCTCTTTTAGAACAACGAGTGAATGAATCTGCTAGAATGGGCATTAAAAGAGTAGTAATTTCTTCTTATTATCCTTCTTCCTCTCTCCCTGAATCTCAAGGAGAAATAATGGTGGTAGGTTACTCCACCATTAGAGAAGCACTAGAAAAAGAAGGCCTTTTGAGTTAAGCTACCCCTCGGAGCTTATTTAACTCTGCTCTTTTTAAGTTTTTTATTATCTGTATTTTTCTAGGATAACAGCTAGGAAGAGATTTGGATGTTTTATAAATAAAAGTATCTTAATTGAACTGCTTTTAATAATGAATTATAATACATTTAAATAATTGTAGGGGAGGAAAAGAAATGGCGGTTAATCTCTCAGCGGAAAAAGAAGTAATTTCACCAGAACAAGAAGAAGCCTTAGAGATGATTTTGGAGAAATTTAAAGGTAAACCAGGTGGTTTAATTCAAGCTTTGCATGCTATTCAGAACTTGATTGGTTATCTACCCCCCTCGGTTTTAAAAAAGGTTTCCCAGGCTTTGGATATTCCCTTGAGTGAAATCTATGGGGTGGTTACTTTTTATCACTTTTTCTCTCTTAAACCTCGAGGAAAACATCTTATTCAGGTTTGTTTAGGAACAGCTTGCTATGTGAGAGGGGGGCAAGAAATTCTCAATCGTTTAGAAAAAGATTTAGAAATTGGGGTAGGAGAGGTAACTGAAGATAGGTTATACTCTTTGGAAGTAATGCGTTGTGCTGGAGCTTGTGGTTTAGCACCGGTAGTACGAATTGATAATGATATCTATAAAAGAGTAAATCCGGCCCAAATTACGGAGATAGTGAAAAGCTATTCCTGATTTATGAAGGAAATTTCTTTACATATTTTGGATATAGTAGAAAATTCCCTTCGAGCTAAAGCTAAAAAAGTAAGAATTTCTATCCTCGAAGATACTCGAGAGAATTGCTTGGAATTGGTTATTGAAGATGACGGAGAGGGTATGAATGAGGAAACCCTAAAGAGAGTGAGAGATCCTTTTTTTTCCGGACAAAATAAAAAAGTGGGAATGGGTATTCCTCTTTTGGATCAACTGGCTCAACAATGTCAGGGGAATTTAGAGATATTGTCGGAAAAAGGTAAAGGAACTACGGTACGAGCAACTTTTCAGAGAGATAGCATCGATTTACCTCCTCTGGGGAAGCTGGCTGACACTCTTTGCGTAATTATGGCTTCTCATCCAGAAGTGGAATTAGAATTTATCCATCGGGTAGATGATTGCCAGTGGTTGTTTAATAGTAAACAGATGGAAAAAGAATTAGGTTTAACTGGTAAGGACCGGGGTATGATTTTGCCCGCTATCCGGGAGTGGATAGAGTATCAAGAAGAAATTTTAAAAGGAGGAATTGAGGATGAAAATAAATAGTATAGAAGATTTAAAGCGAATTAAAGAGGAAGCACAGAAAAGAACTTTATTACGAGATGGTAAGGCCGATTATAAAGTGGTAGTCCATATGGGAACCTGTGGCATAGCGGCAGGAGCAAGAGAGGTAATGTCAGCAATTTTAGATGAAATTGCTAAACGAGGTCTTACTAACGTTATAGTTACTCAAGCTGGTTGCATTGGGCTCTGTGACCGAGAACCTTTAGTGAGTGTGGAAAAAGGTGAAGAGCGAGTTTTATATGGTGATCTTACTCCCGATAAGGCTCGACAAATTATAGCTTCTCACCTGGTTAATGGCCAGATTGTAGGAGACTGGGTAGTGCATGCTGAAAGTAGGGATAGGAGGTAAAAAGGATGGCGGAACGGGAAAGATGTCAGGTACTTCTATGTGCTGGAGCAGCTTGTATTTCTTCTGGAGCTTTAAAAGTTAAAGAAGCTTTAGTAAGGGAGCTCCAAAGAAATGCCTTAGATAACGAAGTAAGATTAATCGAAACTGGTTGTGTGGGGCCTTGTAACTTAGGGCCATTAGCTATTATTTACCCGGAAGGGGTTTTTTATCAGAGATTAACTCCTGAGGATGCCCAGGAGATAGTTGAAGAACATCTTCTTAAAGGGAGAATAGTGGAAAGATTATTGTATCAGCCTCCTCAGGAAGAAAAGAAAAAGTTTTTGCAGGAAATTGATTTTTTTGATAAACAAGTAAAAATTGCTTTGCGCAATTGCGGGTTTATTAACCCTTTGAGCATTGAAGAATATATTGCTCGAGATGGCTATTTAGCTCTGGCTCGGGTTTTGAATGAGATGACTCCTGATGAAGTAATAGCAGAGGTTAAAAAGTCAGGACTTCGAGGTCGAGGGGGAGCAGGATTTCCCACGGGCTTGAAGTGGGAGTTTACCAGAAAAGCTACTGGTTATCCTAAATTTATCATCTGTAATGCTGATGAAGGCGACCCGGGAGCTTTTATGGATAGAAGTATCTTAGAAGGTGACCCTCATTCGGTAATTGAAGCTATGGCTATTGCCGGCTATGCAGTAGGAGCACAAAAAGGTTATGTCTATGTTCGAGCAGAATATCCTTTAGCGGTGGAGAGACTGGAATATGCTATAGGTCAAGCCCGAGAATATGGTCTTTTGGGAGAAAATGTCTTAAATAGTGGTTTTGGTTTTGATATCGAAATTCGTATTGGAGCAGGAGCTTTTGTTTGTGGAGAAGAAACAGCTTTAATTGCCTCAGTAGAGGGTAAAAGGGGTATGCCTCGTCCCAAGCCTCCTTTCCCTGCTCAGGAAGGGTTATGGGCAAAGCCTACGGTGATTAATAATGTGGAAACTTACGCTAATATTTCTCCTATAATATTAAAAGGAGCAGATTGGTTTCGCTCTATTGGAACCGAAAACAGTAAGGGAACTAAGGTTTTTGCTCTGGCCGGAGATGTGAATAACACTGGCTTAGTAGAAGTGCCTATGGGTATTAGTTTGGGAGAAATTATTTACGACTTGGGGGGAGGTATCCGAGGAGGCAAGAAACTAAAAGCAGTGCAAATGGGAGGACCCTCAGGTGGATGCATCCCAGTTGAGCATCTCAATGTCAAAATCGATTATGATTCTCTGAAAGAGCTGGGAGCCATAATGGGTTCAGGTGGTCTTATAGTTATGGATGAAGATACCTGTATGGTGGATTTGGCTCGCTTTTTTTTAGAATTTGTTCAAGATGAATCTTGTGGGAAATGTACTCCTTGTCGAGTAGGCACTAAAAGGATGTTAGAAATTTTACAGAGAATTACTAAAGGAGAAGGAAAAGAGGGAGATATAGAGCGCTTAGAAACTTTAGCTAACCATATTAAGACTACTGCTTTGTGTGGCCTAGGACAAACTGCTCCCAATCCAGTTTTGAGCACTATTCGTTATTTTCGGAATGAATACGAAGCTCATATTCGGGAGAAAAAATGTCCAGCAGTAGTGTGTCGACCGCTATTTGTAGCTCCCTGCCAACATGCTTGTCCTCTGGGGATAAATATTCCTGGCTATGTCGCCTGTGTTAAAGAAGGTGATTATTTAACTGCTCTACAAATTATTAGGGAAGATAATCCTCTCCCTTCAGTTTGTGGTCGGGTTTGTCATCGACCTTGTGAAAGCAAATGCCGGCGGGGAGATATGGATGAGCCAGTGGCTATTGATGCCTTGAAGCGTTTTGTAGCTGATTATGCCCGGCAAAATAAAATAGCTTTACCAGTGGTTATGGACCGAAAACGAGATGAATCGGTAGCAGTGGTAGGTTCTGGTCCTGCAGGACTCACTTGTGCTTATTATTTAGCTCGACTGGGTTATTCGGTGACCATTTTTGAAGCCCTTCCCGTAGCAGGAGGAATGTTAGCAGTAGGTATTCCCCCTTATCGTTTGCCTCGAGAAGCTTTGGAATATGATATCAATCAAATTAAAGCTATGGGAGTAAAAATAGAGCTTAACAAAGCAGTGGGTAAAGAAATAGGTTGGGAAGAGCTTCGAGAGAAGTTTAATGCTGTTTTCCTAGGTATAGGAGCCTGGAGAAGTGCTCCTTTGGGCATTCCTGGTGAAAGCCTTTCAGGAGTGGTTAGTGCTTTAGACTTTTTACGAGACTTTAATTTAGGGATTCCTGTTGAAGTTCCCCGCAAAGCAGTGGTGGTAGGAGGAGGAAATGCAGCTATGGATGCTGCTCGTACTCTTCTTCGCTTAGGAGCAGAAGAAGTTAATGTAGTTTATCGGCGTACTAAGAGTGAAATGCCTGCTATTCCTGAAGAAATAGAAGACGCAGAAAAAGAGGGAGTTAATTTCCACTTTTTAATGGCTCCTCTTGAGGTAATAGGAGAGAATGGCAAAGTAAAGGGGATTAGGTTGCAGAGGATGAAATTAGGAGAGTTTGACCGGAGTGGAAGAAGGAGACCTGTGCCTATAGAGGGGGCAGAAGCTTTATGGGAATGCGATCTCGTGGTCTCAGCAGTGGGCCAAGTGCCAGAAGTAGAAAACTTAGGGAAGATGTTGTCTGTGGACCATCGAGGTAATATTCTGGTAGACCCCTATTCTCTTTCTACCTCTATTCCTGGGGTTTTTGCTGGAGGAGATGCCATAGGTAAAGAAGCTACAGTGGTCAATGCTATGGCTTTGGGTAAAAGAGCAGCTTTTAACATTCACCAGTATCTACGGGATTTGAAACCTGAGGAGGAAGAAACCATAGTTCAACTAGAGAAGCCCAAAGTTTTAGAAGAGCCACCAGTTTTACAGGAAATTCCTCGAGTGGAAATACCCGAGCTACCAGCAAGAGAGCGAGTTTGTTCTTTCTCAGAGGTAAAGCTTTGTCTAGAAGAAGAAGATGCTCGTCGGGAAGCGGAACGGTGTTTGCGCTGTGATCTGGAAAAAATATTGAAAAAATACCAGGAAATGGTTATGGCTGAGGAGGAGGTTCAATGATTGAGCTAGCAGTGTATAAGGAGATAGATGAGATTATGGAGAAATATCGAGAAGAGAAAACTCCTCTTCTCTCTATTCTCCAGGAAATTCAGGAAAAGTGGCGGTATCTGCCCGGTGACGTTTTAGGTTATGTATCTCAGAAATTAGATATTCCATCTAGTGTAGTATGGGGAGTAGCCACTTTTTATTCCTTTTTAGAGACGGAGCCGGTGGGTGAATATGTGGTCAGAGTTTGTCGCAGTGCTCCTTGTCATGTTAATGGCTCCTTGGATGTTTTGAAAACTCTACAAAAAGAATTGGGTATTAAGGAAGGAGAAACTTCTCGAGATGGTAGATTTACTTTAGAAACCACCAGTTGTTTGGGGGTATGTGGTGTTGCTCCGGCTATGATGATTAACGATGTGACTTATGGTAATCTCTCCGAAGATAGAATTCGAGAGATTTTAGCTCTTTACCGGTAGGAGGATGCGTATGTTTTATCGCAGTCATGTTTTAGTGGAGATGACCAGTAATTCTCTAGTTCGGGGAGCAGCTCAGATTAAAGAGAGATTGGAGAGAGAGATTAAGAGGTTAGGCTTAGACCAAGAAATTAAAGTTTTGGAAACTGGTAGCTTTGGAGCAGCTCTTCCCTCTCCTTTTGTGGTAGTTTATCCGGATAATATTATTTATGCTCCGATTACAGTGAGTGATGTGAAAAGGATTGTGGAAGAGCATTTCTGGAAAGGAAGGCCAGTAAAAGATTTGATTTTCTCTCCCCCTGAGAAAGGAGAGATGGGCACCTTTTTACCTTATTTTCCTCTATCTAAAGAAAAAAGAGTGGTCTTACGCAATAGCGGTCAGATTGATCCTCTTAATATCGAAGAATATATTGCCCGAGATGGCTATTTAGCTCTTGCTCGGGTGATAAATGAGATGACTCCTGATGAAGTAATAGCAGAGGTTAAAAAGTCAGGGCTTTTAGGTCGAGGGGGAGCAGGATTTCCCACGGGCTTAAAATGGGAGCTCACTAGAAAAGCTGAAGGAGAGGAAAAATATATAGTATGTAATGCTGATGAAGGAGAACCGGGGACTTTTAAAGACCGACTTATTTTAGAAGGTGACCCTCATTCGGTAATTGAAGCTATGGCTATTGCTGGCTATGCAGTAGGAGCGCAAGAAGGTTATATCTATATCCGAGGGGAATATCCTCAAAGTATCGGTCATTTAAAGACGGCTATTAACCAGGCTCGGGAATATGGATTATTGGGGAAAAATATATTAGGTTCTTCCTTTAACTTTGAAGTTAAGATTCGAGAAGGAGCAGGAGCTTACATCTGCGGAGAGGAAACCGCTCTTTTAGAATCTATTGAAGGGAAAAGAGGGATACCTCGAAATAAACCTCCTTATCCTACTCAGGAAGGGTTATGGGGAAAGCCTACAGTGATTAACAATGTAGAAACCTTAGCTAATATTCCTCCTATAATATTAAAAGGGGCAGATTGGTTCCGCTCTATTGGAATTCCTACTTGTCCGGGCACTAAAGTTTTTACCTTGACTGGAAATGTGAATAACTGGGGCTTGATTGAAGTTCCTATGGGTATTACCTTAAGGGAGCTGGTTTTCGAGGTGGGAGGAGGCATTCGAGGAGGCCATAATCTAAAATTAGTCCAAACTGGTGGCCCTTCGGGAGGTACTATGACTCCTGACCTTCTGGATGTTCCGATGGCTTTTGATACTCTTTCTCGTTACAACTCCGCTTTAGGCTCAGGAGCGCTTACGGTTATAGATGACACTCATTGTATTGTAGATGTGGTTAAAAACTTTATGGAGTTCTTTCTCCACGAATCGTGTGGGAAATGTACTCCTTGCCGTATAGGTACTAAAAGAATAGTGGAAACTTTAGATAGAATAAGTGAAGGCCGAGGAAAACCTTCGGACCTTGAATATCTACGCTATATGGGAGAACATATAAAAAACACCTCTTTTTGTGGTTTAGGGCAAGCTGCTCCCAACCCTCTTTTGCGTTGTTTAGATTTTTTTGAGGAGGAATTTAGAGCTCACCTAGAAGAGGGAAAGTGTCCTGTGAATACTTGTTCTATGAAAGCTAAAACTAAAATTTTGATTTGAATAAGGAGTTGAGGGGCTTATGGCTAAAGTAGCAGAGGAAATGAAGGAAGGAATGGGTCAGAGAAAGTTGGTTACCATTTATTTGGATGGAAGAGAAACGCAAGTACCAGAAGGAGTTAGCATTTTGGAAGCTTGTAATATGGAAGGTATAAAAATCCCCACTCTTTGTTATCTTGAAGGACTAACTCCTTGGGGAGGATGTCGAATCTGCATGGTAGAAATTGAAGGGCAACCCAACCTTGTGGCTTCTTGTGTTACCGCAGTGCGAGAAGGCATGAAAATTAGAACTTCCTCTAAACCAGTGAGAGAAGCTCGTAAAACTAATCTCGAGCTTTTGCTTTCTAACCATCCTCTGGATTGTCAATTATGTGATCGCAATGGTTCTTGTGAGTTGCAGGATTTATCCTATCAATTTGGAGTACGAGAAATTCGTTTTCCGGGGGAGAAAAAAACCTACGATGTAGACCGAAGTAGTCCTTCGGTTAAAAGAGACGCTAATCGATGCATCTTATGCGGTCGTTGCATCAGGACTTGTCAGGAAACACAAACAGTATTTGCCATTGATTTTGCTAACCGAGGTTTTGATACTGTAGTTAGCCCTTCTTTGGGACTTCCTTTAGGAGAAAGTGTTTGTGTTAACTGTGGACAATGCATTTTGTCTTGTCCTACGGGGGCACTTTCTGAAGTTTCTCACGTAGAAATGGTATGGGAAGCTTTGGAAGACCCGGAGAAATTTGTAGTTTTACAAACTGCTCCAGCTGTGAGAGTAAGCATTGGAGAGCCTTTTGGCTTACCTCCCGGAACAGTGACTACTGGTAAAATGGTAGCAGCATTGCGAAGGCTGGGATTTGATAAAGTGTTTGATACCAATTTCGCTGCTGATTTAACCATCATTGAAGAAGGAACAGAATTTATCAATCGTTTACAAAAAGGAGGGAAATTACCTCTCATAACTTCTTGCAGCCCAGGTTGGATAAAGTTTATGGAGCATTTTTATCCTCAACTAATGGATAATGTTTCTACCTGCAAATCACCGCAGCAAATGTTTGGAGCAGTGGCTAAGACTTATTATGCTCAAAAATTAGGAATGGACCCTCAAGATATGATAGTGGTTTCCATTATGCCCTGTACGGCTAAGAAATTTGAGTGTCAACGAGAAGAAATGAGAGCCAGCGGTTGCCAGGATGTGGATTATTCTCTCACCACTCGAGAGGCAGCTCGGATGCTCAAGGAAAAAGGTATTGACCTAAGAGAGATGCCGGAGGAAGAATTTGATGACCCTCTGGGTATTTCTACTGGAGCGGCGGCGGTTTTTGGGGCTACAGGAGGAGTTATGGAAGCAGCGCTTCGCTCGGTTTATGAAATTGTTAGTGGTAAACCTCTCCCGAGCATTGATTTCTATGATGTGCGAGGAATGGAAGGGGTAAAGGAAGCTACGGTAAATATCGATGGTTTAGAAGTAAACGTAGCTGTGGCTCATAGTTTGGGTAATGCCCGGAAAGTTTTAGACCAGGTGAAGGAAGGGAATTCTAAATATCATTTTATCGAGATTATGGCTTGTCCGGGAGGATGTATCGGTGGTGGAGGGCAACCCATACCTACTGATTTAGAAATTAGAATGAAGAGAATCGAGGCTATTTACCAGGTAGATAAGAATCTTCCTTTGCGGAAATCCCATGAAAACCCGGCCATAAAGCAACTATATGAGGAATTCTTGGGCGAACCCAATGGAGAAAAAGCTCATCACTTGTTGCACACCCATTATTTGGCTCGGGAGAAAATGTAGAACTATAAGGGGGCTCTGCCCCCTTATAACCCCTGAAAGGAGAAAAAGATAAAAGATAAAGAGATAAAAGATAAAGAGTTACTGAGGAAGGAAAGACATCTTCCTCAGTGGGGCAGTGCCCCCAATTACCCCCTCTAAAAAGAAAGAACGTGAATAAATAGGAAAACTATTAGGGGAGGAATCACCCTCATAGTTCCTGAAAGGAGAAATAACTTAAAGAAGCAAAAAACCAATGAGGAGGAAAAGATAAAAGACTTAAAATCGTAAAAGAATACTGAGGGGTTTCCCCCCTCAGTGGGGCGCTGCCCCCTCATAACCGAATTGTAGGGGGAACACCCCCCTATTACCGCCAAAAGGAGAAAGAGATAAAAAAATTAAAAAATGCAGTTTGTGATGCAAACTACAGTAGTTACGTTGATGGAAAGCTCCTCATATGCCTTATGGTGTGAGAGAAGCAAAGTAAGATGAGAAAAGATTTGTAAAATTACGCTGGAGAAAAACGCTCCAGTGTTGAGGAAGGAAAAGCATGTTCCTCAGTGTCTACGGTATAAGATTAAAAGCAAATCTCGATTTTCTTTCCCTCTCCCTTGATGGGAGAGGGTTAGGGTGAGGGTGAAGACTATAAGGGGGATAAATCCCCCAAAAAGATTAAAAGTTACCGAGGAAGGAGAAACTTCCTCGGTGAGATAAGTCCTTTATTATCCCTTTTTGTCATCATTCCTGAATGCTTTTATCAGGAATCCAGGGTATAAGGGGGTAATGTTCCCTCATACCCTCAAAGGAGGAGAAAAGATAAAAAACTTTTTGGTGTCAGCTAAAAGCATGAGGGCTGAAAAATTAAAGTAGTTACACTAGGGAAAACTTTTCTAAGCATTTGCGACGTAAGAGTTTAAAGGAAAAGTACAAAAAACTACCGGGAAGAGAAGATTCCCCGATAGGGGGTGAAAGTTCCTTTATAAATCCTATAAAGGGCGTTGTTAATATGGCTTTTGCAGTTAATTACAACTCTAAAGAAGAAGTAATTCTATCTATTGACCCGGGGAAAGAAAAAGTAGGGGTAGCAGTCCTTTCCTTACAAGGAGAAGTGTTGTTCCATGATATATTGCCAGAGGGGGAGATAGAGAGAGAAATTAATATTCTTAGAGAAAAGTATGGACCTTTTCAAGTGGTGGTGGGAAGCAGTACCGGTAGAGAAAAAATAATGGAAATCTTAGAGAAAATGAACCTGGCGTTTACTATGGTAGATGAGCGCCACAGCTCAGAAGAAGCTCGAAAGTTGTATTTTCAGGCCCATCCTCCCCGGGGGTGGAAGAAGATTGTCCCTCTTTCTTTTCTCTATCCTGATGGAGCTTTTGATGATTGGCAGGCAGTAGTAATAGGAAGACGATATCTTATTCAGAAGAAGAGTGAAAAAAATGGAAGAAAACAATGAATTAGGAAAAATTATTACCTCTTTAGCTCGTAAGTCTATAGAATATTACCTAAAAGAAGGAAGATATCTCCCTCTTCCTTCTGGACTTCCTCCTTACCTACTTAATGAAAGGCGAGGAGTTTTTGTTTCTTTAAAAAAAAGAGGAAATTTGCGAGGTTGTATTGGCACTTACATTCCTCAACATGAAAATATAGCTCAAGAAATAATCCACAACGCAGTTAGTGCTGCTACTCAAGACCCCCGTTTTCCTCCTCTCCAAGAAGAGGAGCTACCTTTATTAAACATATCAGTGGATATTTTATCTTCTCCTGAAAAGGTAAATAGTTTAGAGGAATTAGACCCTAAGAAGTATGGGGTTATAGTGGAGCGAGGTTGGAGAAAAGGATTGTTGCTTCCTGATATTGAAGGTGTAGATACTGTAGGTGAACAAATTCGTATTGCTCTGGCTAAAGCAGGGATTTCTCCTCATGAGAAGTTTAACATTTACCGCTTTACCGTGGATAGGTACGAGGAAGAAAGTTGAAAGTAGCTCGCTTCTTTTCTCATTTAGAAAATGAGAGAGTACAATGTTTTCTTTGTCCTCACCGGTGTATAATCGCTAAAGATAGAAGAGGAACTTGTCGAGTAAGGAAAAATGAGGGGGGAGTACTTTATGCCCAAACTTACGGAAAAATCTCTTCTATAGCTTTGGACCCCATAGAAAAGAAACCTCTCTATCATTTTTACCCGGGAAGGGAAATTCTCTCCGTGGGAAGTGTAGGTTGTAATTTTCACTGTTCTTTTTGTCAAAACTGGTCGATTTCTCAAATTAACCCGGATGATTTCCCTCTCCGGGAAGTAAGTCCGGAAGATTTAGCCTCTTTAGCTCACAGAAATAACTCTATAGGTTTATCCTATACTTATAATGAACCTTTTATCTGGTGGGAATTTGTCTATGACACAGCTCAATTAGTGCGAAAAAGAGGAATTAAAAATGTATTGGTTACTAATGGGTATGTGGAAGAAGAACCTCTCCGAGAGCTATTACCCTGGATAGATGCCATGAATATAGACTTAAAATCTATGGATGATGATTTTTATCGCCGCTACTGTGGAGGAACTCTTTCCCCTGTTTTGAGAGCTATTGAGATTTCGGCTAAAGAAGGCATTCATATAGAACTTACTAACTTGATTATTACTGGTTTAAATGACCGCTGGGAGTTAATTGAAAAGTTAGTGGATTGGATTTATGATTTGAACCCCAATATCCCTCTCCATTTTTCTCGCTATTTTCCCGCCTATAAGCTTGATAACCCTCCTACTTCGGCTTCTTTCTTGAGCGAAGTTTACCACTTCGCTCGGCGAAAACTACCCTTTGTCTATTTGGGCAATATAATAGGAGAGGAGGGAAGCACTACTTTTTGTCCTCACTGTGGGCGAGAAGTAGTCATAAGAAGGGGATATCAAATAGATGCCTCAGGACTTTTAGGGGATCATTGTCGGTTTTGTGGCTCTTCTCTGCCCTTTCGCAACTAATTGCGAGATACACGGCAATATCCCTTTTATTTGATGTACCTTGTCTTTTCCTTATTCCTAGAATGTAGATTCTCAATATTATGTAACAATTCAAACTGTCTTGAATCTTGATGAATAATTACTGGAAACAAATGTATCTTTTATAATTATGCTACGCTAGGTAAAATTATGTTGTAAAAAATGTTGAAGGTGAGCTAAAATGTTATAATAAACTAGGGAGCTAGACTTTGGCCTTAAAAGCACTTTAACAGATCTGAAGGGGGTTTATCCCGTTTAATCCAAGAACTAACGCCCTTAGGAGGGAGGTAAGGTGTATTTTTCGAGAGCCAAAAAGGATGGAACTTTTTTAAAACTATTTGAGCTCATTCTTTATGTTACGTTTGTTATTTTAGGGTTTTATATTTCTTTTTTAATCCGGTTTAAAGGGTATCCATCTCCCGTTAATATAAATCCTTTTTACGATAATATACCCTACATAATCATAACTTCGGTCTTTATATTTTATATAACTGGTATAACCTCGACATATAAAAAACCATTGTTTGAGAATATGATAGTAATAGCTATTTCACTGTTTTTGATAGATGTCATAACTGTCGCTGTAACGTTTTTTAATAGGGGTTTTGCTTTTCCGCGAAGTATATTTGTAATTGGTTTTATTATTCAATATATTTTAATATTGCTCTGTAAAATTATAATATTGCGATTCATCAAGCGTAATTATAAACCACAAAGCATTCTGATAATTACCTCGAGAGATGATTCTGAATTGTTAACAGAAGATTTTTTATCAGGAATTATGGATGATAGAGTAGAGTCGGTTTGTAAGATGGTAGGTCAAAATACATACCGTTTGATCGACAAAGTCGATAAAGTTTACGTAGATAGTGGTATATCAAGTAAAGACAAAATGAATTTAATTCAATATTGCTCGATAAACAATAAGATATTATATATAGTCCCCAGTTTAGCTGAAATAGTGCTAATGAATTCAAAAGTCAAAAACTATGGAGATACCGTGTTATTGAGAGTAGAGCCCTTAAGTTTGTCTTTTGAGCAAAAGGTGATGAAAAGAGCAATGGATATTGTGTTGTCAGCTGTGGGCTTGATATTAACCTCTCCGCTATTTCTGATTATTGCGTTGATGGTAAAGTTGGAAGATAGGGGTCCTGTGTTTTACAAACAAGAAAGAGTTACCGAAAATAACAAGATATTTGAGCTTTATAAATTTAGGACTATGAAGATTGATGCTGAACAATATACAGGTCCTATATTGGCACTAAAAGATGACCCAAGGATAACGCGAGTGGGGAGATTTCTTAGGACTGTACGACTTGATGAGCTGCCACAGTTGATAAATGTATTAAAGGGTGAGATGAGTATAGTAGGACCAAGGCCTGAAAGACCACATTTCGTGGAGAAATTCAACAGGGAAATAGAAATATTTAAATATAGGGTTTTTGTTAAGGCAGGCATAACTGGCTTGGCTCAGATTTTGGGAAAGTATACTACATCCCCAGAAGATAAAGCCAAATTTGATTTATTGTATATTAAAAATTATTCTTTACTTCTAGATATAAGGATAATAATAAACACGCTTAGGGCCATCTTTAAAAAAGAAAGTTCAATGGGTTTACAAGGAGACAGTGCGCAAGATATTAAAACAAAGTTATTAAAGCAATTTAAAATAAAAGAGTCATTATAAACATAATAAATAGTTAGAAAATTAAAAAATAGATTATATTTTATGACCACCTCTGAAGCAGTCCTTTTAGTTCTTCAGGCAGCGGCAATGGGAAAAGGCGGAGAAGTATTTGTGTTGGATATGGGAAAACCGGTTAAAATCTTGGATATAGCCAGAGACTTAATTCGATTTCATGGCTTAGAGCCGGATAAAGATATTCCTATTGTTTTTACTGGAATCCGACCCGGTGAGAAGTTGCGTGAGGAAATTCTCACTGCTGAAGAAGGAACTGAAGCCACCAAACAAAAACAGATTTATGTTGCTAAGATTAGCAAGAGATTTTCTTCTCAGGACCTGGAAATTAAGCTGAATGAATTAGCAAATATTATCAGTGAAGGAGTGAGTAGTGATACTATTAAAGATATGCTTAAAGGGATAATTTATGATTTAGAAAGCCCAGTTGCGGGAAGAGAAAATAGTTGACCATTTTTGCAACCCGAATTTGGTATTTGGTAGCTCACTTAAAAAGTGTTGATATATTAAGGAATAGAGATATGCCTTTTAGGTAGTTCCGTGAGAAATAGTAACAAATGTGAGGTAGAAAAGAAGATTAATTAGGACAGGAGAAATAAGGTAGTCCGTCGACTATGAAGGGAGCTTTTAGAGAGGGGAAGTAAAATTATAGAAGAGGCTAAAAGAGCTCTGTAACGCACCTGGTGCCGAAGGCGGGAGTTGAACCCGCATGAGCTTTCACTCACTGGAGCCTGATTCCAGCGCGTCTGCCATTCCGCCACTTCGGCAACCCAAAATAAGATATATTAGTTTTCTTTACTTGTCAAGATTGGATGAGGCTGTTGGAAACAATACTGTTTCTTATAGAACACAGTTCTTTTTATAGTTAGCCGCAAATTTCATTATAATATGACAATAAGGGGGCAGAGCCCTTCAAAAGATAAAAAGATAAAAACATAAAAACAACAAAGACTACTGAGGAAGAAAAACCAGCCTATGACGTAAAGATAAAATGAAACATAAAGGGAAAGAAATTTCCAACAGCTCTAGATTAAAGGGTGTGTTGACATCTTTATTTATCCATAGTATATTGATAACCGTTGATGGGCCGTTAGCTCAATTGGCAGAGCAACTGACTCTTAATCAGTAGGTTGCAGGTTCAATTCCTGCACGGCCCACCAGTTTTTAGGAAAGTTTATCATTAAGTTTCTCTGCACTTCTTTTTTGTTTTATAACTGGTTACATTATAATGAGCTTGTGCTTAATTGTAGGTTCCTCCATCCTTTGACTTCTTAATGCTTAAAGTTCCTAAAATTATTGAATATTTAAGGGAAAACTATAAGCAGAGCTCTAATCCCGGTATTAATAATACATTTGAAGCAGATGGGGATGGTGTCCGGATGTTTTCGGTTTAGCTGTCCGAATAAGCCGGAATATACAGATACTAATTGTTTCTGAAATAAATGGTGGTCGAATAGCTAAACTGCTGGTTCTCTATTGATATAAAACTTCACTTTTTTCACTGCCAGAGAGTCATCAACATTTAGTGAAATTCCAATATTGTAGGTAGTAGTATCACCAGAACAAGAAGTACAATCTTCCGTTGATGGTGTACAAAAAAATTCAAGAGTTGCGTTTTGTTCGTACCCCTCGAAGAGATTGAACCAAAATTCTCCGCTAATATAGTTTACTTCATATCCTGCCAAATCAATGCCACTAAATGTAACGCCTACGATAACAACGGCTGTGCCATTTTTTCAAGATGTGTTTCTGTATCTGCAGATAAAACATCAATTGTATGAGGTACTTTTATACCTCCCTCAGTAGGGCTATATCCTGCATTTTCTGCTACAGGTGTTCTGGGGGAGTAACGTCGATGTGTATACCTACTATTTTATTGAAATTAGTCAATTCAGTACCATCAAGTTTTTTATATTTGAGATGATACTGAGTTATTTATACTCCAACTTTATTTACCGCAGTAAATTCAAACATTATTTTTCCCATATCTTCATCACTAGCGCTGATGGGGGTGCCGATAATATTCATATTTGCTTTGGGAAACATAGGGTTGTCAGAAAACCTTTATTGCAGCCAGGTGACAACAAGAAAACAATTAAGCTTGAGGATTAAGGCCTTTTTATACATTTTTTTAAAAGCTATAAAATTTGTCAGCTTCTCCTTTTAGAGATAATAGTACAAAACGGATACTTTTGTTATCTTTTTGCAGAGTCTTGCTTAAAAATGTAGAAAAATAACTATAAGGTGGTAAAATTAAAGCATGCCTAACTGAGTGGAGGGAACAAAGCCGTGGAAAAAGTAATGTTGGAGAATATTCCTTGGGAAGTAGAAGAGGAAAGATTCTTGAGGAAACTTCATTTAAAAGAGGAAGGCGAAGATGCCCAAAGAGTCAAAGAGCTATTAAGGGAAGCTAAAAAAATAGGTCGTCCTCGAGGAATGTATGGGGTGGCTTACATAAGTGAAAAAGAGGAAGACGAGGTTACTATTGAAGGAATAACTTTTCATAGCAAGGTTCTAAGGACTAATTTGGAAAGTGTCTATCGGGTTTTCCCTTTTGTAGCTACCTCAGGAAGAGAGCTGGAGGAATGGTCTAGCCAATTTGATGATATGTTGGAAGCTTTTTGGGCAGCAGAAATAAAAGAAGAGGCTTTGAGACAAGCTATGTCTCATTTGCTTGAGGATTTAAAGGAGAGATTTAACTTAGGTAAAGTAGCAGCTATGAACCCTGGTTCTCTACCTGACTGGCCTATGGAGGAGCAAAAAAAACTTTTTCTTTTGTTGGGCGATGTAAAAAAAGAGGTGGGAGTAGAGTTAACTGAAAGTTGTCTTATGGTTCCGGTCAAATCAGTTTCGGGAATTTGGTTTCCCACTAAAATAGATTTTGAAAATTGTCAGCTTTGTCCCCGAGAGAATTGTCCGGGGAGAAGAGCTCCTTATGATGAAAACTTAGTGAGAGAGTATCAGGTGAAAGCCTAATTGAGGCATAGCAATTCTAAGAAGTGATAGTAGCTTACTCACTGAGGGAGAAAAACATCCCTCAGTGAGTTTTTATTTCTTTAGCATCTCTTTCTTTACCTACGCCGCAGGCACGCTGGAATGTTTTCTCTCCAGCATAGCGATCCCGAGTTTTTTGGCTTTACCAGTTTAATCGATTTTGCGGGATACTATATTCATTGTAAAAAGTGAGATTTTTTAAATAGCTTGGATTGTCTCTTGACAAATTTAGGTATTTAGGTATTATAATACCTGAAAGGAGAAAAAAGATGCATTTAGTTCAAATTTCAGAAGCAGCCTCTTTAGCTATCCACAGCATGGCTCTTTTAATTCAAAAGAAAGGGAGCCTCCTCACCGTCAAAGATATGGCTCAAGAATGTCAGGCTTCAGAAGCTCATTTAGCTAAGGTTATGCAACATTTAGCTAAGGCGGGGTTAGTAACTGCTAACCGAGGACCTCAAGGAGGTTACACTTTAACCAAAGAGGGGGAAGAGGCCAATATTTTGACCATTTATGAAGCGGTAGAGGGAGCTATCGTCCCTCGAGAGTGTTTACTCAAAAACAAAATTTGTCTTTTTTCCACTTGTATTTTCGGGGGAGTGATAGAAAAAGCAGAAAAAGAAATAAAAGACTATTTTGCCAGTAAAAGATTGAAAGATTTGATTAAGTAATAATTTAAAAACATGAGGAGGTGTTTGGCATGTTCTGTTACCAATGTGAGCAAACTGCAGGAGGAACAGGTTGTACTAATTTTGGAGTATGCGGTAAAGACCCGGAAACTGCAGCCTTACAAGACCTTTTAATCTACGCTGCCCAAGGGATTTCTAGGTATGCTAAAAGAGCGCAAGACTTAGGGGTTCGAGACCGAGAAATTGATGTTTTTATCCTGAAAGCTCTTTTTACTACTGTTACCAATGTTGATTTTGACCCCCAAAGAGTAGAGGAGCTAATTCGTCGGGCTTACCAGATGAAAGAGAAAGCTAAAAATATATATCTTTCTGTCTGTGCTCAAAAAGGAGTTTCACCAGAAGAGTTTTCTGGCCCTGCTGCCTGGGTTCCGGCTTCTAATTTTGATGAATTAGTAAAACAAGGGGAAGAAGTAACTCTGGAAAAGGATATAGAGCGATGGGGAGAATCAATTGCCGGAGCCAAACATTTAATTATTTATGGGCTCAAAGGAATGGCAGCCTATGCTGACCATGCCCAAATTTTAGGAGTAGAAGATAAGGAAGTATATGCCTTTTTCCACCGCACTCTTGATTATTTAGCCAGTAACAATTTCACTATGGATGAGCTTCTCTCTCGTGCTTTACAGGTGGGAGAATACAATCTAAAAGTAATGGCTCTTCTGGATCAAGCTCATACTTCTACTTATGGTCATCCTGTCCCTACGCCAGTGAGAATAACTCCTAAAGCAGGTAAAGCTATTCTAATATCTGGTCATGACTTGAAGGATTTAGAAGAACTCCTCAAACAAACTGAGGGTAGAGGCATCAATGTTTATACTCATGGGGAAATGCTTCCTGCTCACGGTTATCCGAGTCTCAAAAAATATCCTCATCTGGTGGGAAATTATGGCGGTGCCTGGCAAAATCAACAAAAGGAATTTGATGTCTTTCCTGGAGCTATACTGATGACTACCAATTGCATTCAAAGACCTAAAGAAAGTTATAAAAATAGGATTTTTACTAGTGGCCTAGTAGCCTGGCCAGGAGTAACCCATATAAGTAATCGAGACTTCACTCCGGTAATTGAAGCTGCCTTAAGAGAAAAAGGTTTTTCCGAGGATGAAGAAGAGAAAAATATAATGGTAGGATTCGCTCGCAACGCAGTTCTGGGGGTAGCGGATAAGGTAATTGAAGGAGTGAAAAAAGGCAGAATCCGCCATTTCTTTTTGGTCGGAGGATGTGACGGAGCAAAACCGGGAAGAAATTATTACACTCAATTTGCTCAAATGGTTCCTTCCGACTGCCTCATTCTTACTTTAGCCTGTGGTAAATATCGCTTCAATAAGTTAGAGTTTGGAGATATTGATGGTATCCCTCGGCTCCTTGATGTAGGGCAGTGCAATGATGCTTATTCTGCTATTCAGATTGCTTTGGCTTTAGCTGATGCTTTCCAAACTGATGTTAACTCTCTTCCTCTTTCTCTAATTCTTTCCTGGTATGAACAAAAGGCGGTAGCTATTTTACTCACTCTTCTTCATCTGGGAATAAAAAATATGCGCTTGGGACCCACTATGCCTGCTTTCGTGAAAGACCCAGTTTATAAAGTGCTCAAAGAACAATTTAATCTTATTCCTATTACCACGCCAGAAGAGGATTTGAAAGCCATATTAGGATAAATCACCGGGGAGGTTTTCTTCCTCCCCGGTGACAATTATAGTGGAGCGCATAATTTTAATCTAAATTATCTCTTGCACATAACTTTCTAAGGCATTTTGGTCCATTAACCCGGTGTGGTCTTCTTCAATACATCTTTCCCGGTTAATAAAGAAAAGGTGAGGAACGGCAAAAATTCCATACATATCGGCTGTTTCTTCTTGGGAGTCAAGAAGAACAGGATATTCTACCCCGTAGGTATCTATAAAATCTTGTACCTCATCTTGAGATTCACCTATTGCGATTCCTACTACTAACAGTCCATAAGTATCTTTATACTCTTCGTAGACGGAATTGAGATAAGGTACTTCCATTTGACAGTAATGACAACCGGTAGTAAAAAAGCACAGCACTACGGGTTGTCCTTCTTTTTCACTTAAAGTAAAGGAATTTCCTTCTGTATCTGGAAGAGTAAAATCTGGTGCTTTCTCGGAAGGAGTGGGTGTTGGTACACAGCCATAAAGTAATAGAATGCTACTTAATCCTAAAAATAATAAAAGAAACCAATTTTGAGGCTTTAAATTTTTTTTCATCTTGTGCAACTGGGACACTCCTCTCTCTTTTCTCTTTTTTGGGATTCAGAATAAGACCACAAACCCACTTTTTGCTCTTGTGCCTCTTCTTGAGCGGAAATTAAGTAACCCAGCATATTCTCTCCAGCCGTTTTTTCATCCAATTCTACTAATCCTTCTCTTAGGAGTTCAGCATTAATTATTTTCCACTCCTCTCCTTCCGGGATATAGAGGTATCCCACCCATACTTCCTCTTCTTCGCTGTGGCCCAAAGCAAAGTCAAACTTCAAATCCTGATTTAAAGTTAACTCTTTTACTCTTTTTAACGCCTTTTTGTAAATTTCTGCTCGCTCTATGGGAGACCTTATGCCTGCCAACTTCATTTTAATTTCTTTTCTTTCTTGAGAAGAGATAATTTCTACCTTTAAATAATGAGGACTCATACATTTTATTACTTTAACTGATGAGAGCTCTTCTTGGGCATATATCACCTTTCCGGAGAAGAAAGGAAACAGCAACAACGCTAATACCAATATAGGCCACCACTTACGCATTTTTTCACCTCCTCCTGAGTATACGATTTTCAAAGTTAAATAGTTTCAACCTATATAGTATCCTAAAAACCCTTTAAAGTGCGTACTTTACTGTTTGCCATTTTGTCATTACTGAAATTTTTAGCTGGGAATCCGCATATTACCTGAATATGTTCTTCCTCAGTAATATGCGTTCTTTACGTTTTTTATTTTCTTTTCGATTTTTTGAAGAGGGAAATACGTCCCAGCGTGCCTACGGCGCTAAAAAAATAAAACGTATTAAAGGAGAGAAAACGTCAGGACGAGTATTGGAAAAGAAAAGCTATCCAAATACTCGTATAATCTCCTGATTTATTAGTCTTTCAATCTGTGTTACCCGAAAATGATAATCCCCAAAAGGAAACACCTGATATAGGCTGATTTCTGGAACTTATGGTGCAACTTGGGTTAAGTTTTGTCTTGGTTTTTGTTGTTGGGAGTTAATAAGGGGATTCCCCTTATAATTTTGGTATATTCAGGGGCGACAGAAGGAGGTGTAGCTCAGAGGCTTATAAGGATAGCATAATCCTGAGTATAGGAAGGAAACAATCTCATTAAATATTATGATAAAATTCAATAAATTTTTGTCTTGCTTACCTTTTTATTAGCAAGAATGGCACTGAATAATTAAAAAGTGGGGATAGGAGCAAATTTGATTTCGTTAGTGTAAACTTATCGTAGGAGTTTTAAAGAAGAATATTTTTAGAGAAAGGAA
>ENA-UPSB01000920-UPSB01000920.1-bioreactor-metagenome-genome-assembly--contig:-NODE-920-length-41427-cov-5.041961_pt1 | contig 41427 bp, 27 predicted proteins | sample MGYA00238182_ERZ773286 | MGnify/ENA primary metagenome ERZ773286 (study PRJEB29026, sample SAMN07631240) | bioreactor metagenome | isolation source: Switchgrass digestor | place: USA: Dartmouth...
CGGGGGCGCCCGGCAGTCAGCCGCTCCAGCGCCTGGACTGCTCCGGGAAGCAGAACGGCATAGGGCGGCCCGGGATGCGCCCGGAGGATATCGCAGGCGCGCGTCTCCAGTGTGACACCCAGCCGGTCCGCTACCCGGGTGAAGATGTCATCCCAGTCCATTGCCAGGACCGCCGGACAGGTGGGATCCGTCTGCCGGGCACGGTTTTCACTTCGCACCAGCGCTAGAAGGGTGTCATAATCCAGTCCGGTCTTGCGAGACAGTTCCCCAAGCACCTGTGGGAACACCAGGGAATCGAAAGGGCCGTCCAGCAGGGTATGATCCAGGTCGATGAAGACCACGCTGTGTCTGTGATCAACCGGCATAATACAGGTCCTCTAACCTTTGATTGCTCCGATACGCAAGCCCTGCATAAAGTACTTCTGAAAGGTGAAGAAAAAGATGATCATCGGCACGGCAGCCAGTGCCGCCCCGGCCATGAGCAGGCCGTAATTGGTGCCGAACTCGCTGGTGTGAATATACGAGAGGCCGACCTGCAGCGTAAACAGGTCTGGGCTCTGCAGCACAATCAGAGGCCACAGGAACGAGTTCCAGTAGCGCTGGAAGGCGAAAATTGCGGTCACCGCCAGCGCCGGAGCAGAGAGGGGCATAATGATGCGCGTGAAAATCGTCCACTCGGAGGCTCCGTCCACGCGGGCGGCCTCGATCAACTCTGATGGCAGGGTCTGCATGAACTGTTTGAGCAGGAAAATACCGATCACGTCGGCCAGGCCGGGCAGAATGACCCCGGTAAACGTGTTGGTCAATCCCATACGGGTGATCATCAGGTACAGCGGTACCAGCGTCACCTGCCCGGGGATCATCAGCGCCGCCACGACCATATAGAAGAGCACCCGCGAGCCGGGGAAGCTGCGTTTGGCGAAGGCGTAGCCGGCCATAGCATCGAACAGCACGTGAAAAGCTGTGCTGAAGAGAGTGATCCATGTAGTGTTGATAAACCACAGCAGCAGGCGCGGCATACGGATGATCCAGCCGGTGTTAAACACATTCAGTTCACCCGTACCGCTGATGCGAATGATCTCCGATATATTTTCCAGGGTTGGATTTTTCGGAATGAGCTGGGGCGGGAGCTGCACCGTGGAACTCGCCGGGGTCAGTGCAGTGACAAACAACCAGTAAAGAGGGAAGAGGCTGACTACAGCCACTGCGGTCAGGATCAGCATGATGAACATGCGGGGAAGCGATCTGATAAATTTATGAGGGCTCATGCGGATCGAACGGTCGGCGGGTTGGGCGGCGATTGATTTCGTTGTCATTCAGCCTGTGCTCCTGAAACCTGTTCTAATGAGAAAGTCTGCGGGCCATCCACTCCTGAGTCAGGGAAACAGCACCTGCTAGTATTCGATATCGCTGCTCAACACCCTGAACTGGATAAAGGAAAAGGCAGCCACAATAGCAAATAAAATCAAGCCCTGAGCGCTTGCGCGACCAAAATTGAAGTCGCTGAAAGCCGTCTGGTAGATCAACTGCACAATGGTTGTGGTCCGGTTTATCGGCCCGCCGCCGGTCATAATGTACACGCGCTCAAAGATCTGGAAACCGGCAATTGTATAGATCACCATCAGGTAAAGGGTGGTGGGATTGAGCAGAGGGATGGTAATGTAAATCAGTTTTTGCAGGCCGTTTGCGCCCTCGACCTCGGCTGCTTCGTAATAGTCGCGTGGAATAGAGCCAATTGCCGCCGAATAGATCACCACACCGCTGCCTGGCACAATCAAAATGGTGCTCAGCACAATACTCCACAGGGCGATGCGCGGGTTCTGCAGCCAGCGCACCGGCTCCTGCCCGAGCAGGCCCAGCAGAAAATTGAAGAAGCCAAACTGAGGCTCAAAAATCCAGATCCAGACCAGCGAAATGACAACGATGCTGATCACATTGGGGAGGTAAAACGCGCCGCGAAATAAAGACTGGATTTTATTCGGGAGCGGTTGAATGAGCGCGGCTACCAGCAGTGAGGTGATCAGCCATGCAGAGACCACACACCCCGCATAAATGAACGTGTGCTGCATCGAAGCCCAGAACAACTGGCTGGCAAAGATATCGCGAAAATTCGCCAGCCCGGCCCATTCACTGCCTCGCAAATCTACTTTTTGAAAAGCAAGCAGAAAAGCGCGGCCTACCGGATAGGCGGTGAAGGTGAAGAAGAGGAGCATACTCGGGAAAATGAAGAAGTAGCTCCACTTGTGTTTATGCCAGCCGCGGATCAAACGCTGGCTCAGAGGTGGCCGAATGCGTGAGGAGGCAGTCGTCATCTATTCATCGCCTTTAAAAATCGATACCGGCGAGCGCGATCAGGACCTGATCGCGCTCGCCTTCTTTATATGCTGGGTGCTACTGGTTGGCTGCGTCTAATTCAGCCTGGTACTGCGGGGCGATGGCGTCCATCGCTTCCTGTGCGGTCATTTCACCCAGGATGATGGCCTGCAGCATGGCGCCGTAGTTGTTGCCCAGTTCGGCGGAAGTCGCCGTGGGAACCTCGTAAACGCCGTATTCCACCAGTCTGGCAATCACTTCACGGGTCGGGGGGGTAGCGTAGCTGGTGTTGCTGCGGCGCAGGCCTGGAGCGAGCTGCCAGCCTTCCACATCCTTGGCGACCTGGCTGCCGGTCAGGTATTTGGCCAGCAGGTGAGCGGCCCCCAGCTTCGCCGGATCGTCGACATCTACCACCGCGTACAGGCCGGAAGCGCCGTTGGTCACCAGGCGGCCCAGATCACCAACCGGAGGCGGAATAACAGCCAGAGGGAAGTCTGCGGCTTCCAGATCCGGAATGAAGCCCGGGGTGCTCATCAGCATGGCAACATTGCGGATGTCTTTGAACTGGCTGCGCACACCGGCCTGGTCAACGGTTCCGAAGTCAGGTGGGGTTACCTTGTGCTCCAGGGCCAGCGAAGCGATTTTATCCAGAGCTGACACGCCTTCCGGCTGGTTCTGGACAAAGGTCTTACCGTCTTCGCTGACAATGCGGCCCCCGTCGATGTACATCAGGGGATAATATTCTACCGCGCCCCACTTCGAGGAAGAGGTGAAACCGTACACCTGCGTGCCGTCTTCCCGGGTGAAGGTGAGCTGTTTGGCAGCTTCGACAAATTCATCCCAGGTCCAGGGGTCTTCAATGCTGGGCAGTTCCACGCCGCGCTCTTCGAAGATTTCGGTGTTGGCAAAGATCGAGATCGCCGTTACCCACAGAGGCCAGGCCCAGACTTTGCCATCCACGGTCGCTATCTGGAAGCCGGACTCGTAGAAGTCAGCCTTGTCTTCTTCGGTGAGGAAAGGAGTGATCTCGGACAGAATGCCCTGTTTTGCATAGCGAGGCAGGTTGGGGCTGGTCACGCGGAAGACGTTGATATCGCTGCGGGCTGCGAGCGCAGCTTCCAGCTTGGTATCGCCTTCGACCGTCCACGGAATACCCACAATATTCACCGTGATATGGGGGTTATCTTCCATGAACTTCTTGACAGCAGCGGCTGTGGTGACCGAACCGGCGTCTTCACCACCTTCCACATAACCACGCTGGTAGAAAGTGATGGTGACCGGCTCGGGGCCTTCAGCCCCGGGCTCTGAAGGTTCTTCGGCCGGGGCTTCGGCCTCTCCCGGGGCAGCGGGGGGCTCGGTTACATCAGGGGCAGCCGGGGTAGCTGTGGCGCAGGCGCTTATGAGAATGCTCAGGATGAGCATCAGGCTAAAAAGCGGAAACAGGCGCTTCATCTTAAATCTCCTTCGCAAATCAACAGGATTATTGGACATACGGATTTGGCTATCCAGTTGTAGGCATTCTTCCGCTGCTGCTGAGGATCACCTCCTTTCAAAACATGCAGTGTTTTCCGGTCTTGCTCCATTGATTTCAACCTGCGGCTCCCGGCCGCATCAGATGTGTACAGGCTCCATACCCGGCAGGTACGCAACCCGCCGCACCCAGGAGCCCGGAGCCATCAGCGCCACTGCTTTGCGAAATCCGCCCAGGCAGCCGCGCACGGTTCCCAATGCGTCGTAATAATCACGATAACGGAACGATGAAATCCCACCGCGCATCAGTTCGTGCGAGTCCAGAACGGCCAGATAATCTTCCCAGACGTCGCTGACATCCAGGTAGATATCAGCTCGCCAGCCCTCCATATCCTCCCAGTTCTCGGGATAGCATATCCCCTGCACACGATGAGGGGGCAGCTCACGCTGCAGACCCGGAAGCGCGGCATAGAAGACAGCGTCCTGCACGATGGCATGCGCGGCGATATGGTCCTTATGAATGCTTCCCTTCCAGTGCGTCAGGATCAGCGTGGGCTTTTCACGACGGATCAGATCGCAGACCTCGAACTTGATCTCTTCATTGACCGGAAGTTCGCCGTCCCGGTAGGGCAGGCAGATTACGCTGGCACCCATCAGGCGCGCCGCTTCCTGCACTTCCTGCTGGCGCTGCAGGGCATACTCTTCGGGCGAACGTGTGGGATGACCTGCGGCTCCCAGCGTCAGGTGAACGACGACGGCCTGATGCCCGGCGCGGGTGTGCTTGAGCACCACCGCAGCAGCCATGTTTTCCGCATCGCCTGCGTGAGCACCGATCACCATCAGTTTTCCAACGCCTGGGTGTGTTTGCATGACCATATCCTTAATCGGGCTGTGTATTGTTGAAGCGCATAATGGCAAACTGGCGCACCGGACGGAAACCGGCAGTGGAATACAGGCGCGAGGCGTCTGGCCCGGTCCACAAAAACCAGGCGCAGTGAAAGCCCCGGGCCCGCTGGGCGGCCAGGCAGTGGAAAAGCAGCACCCGGCCAATGCCCTGACTGCGCAGCGCCGGATCTACACCGAAAGGTCCGAAGCGTTCGCGCCGCTGCTGGCAGTAGCCCACAATCCGCTCCCCCTGACGGGCCACCAGGAAGGTGATCTCGTCCGCCCCTGTACCAAACAGGGTGAGCAGATATTCCTGAGCCGCCCGCACCCAGTCCCAGCCAAAATGCCGGCAGATGAAATCCATCAGCCCGGGGATATCGGCGGATGCCACCGGGGATATGTGGATGTCCTGCTCTTTCGCCAGGCGCGCTTGCAGTTCGGTGATAGCAGCAGGCACCTGGAAAGCCGTCAGGTCTGCCTGCATGGAGATCGGGGTGGAGACGGTATCCCAGCCGGCAGCCTGTAAAAAGGCCACCGCCTCCGGATAGGCGTTAATATCCACGCCGGGGATAAAGTAATTGGGAGTATAGGGAGAGATCAGTACCTGGCGCGGTTTCAAATTCGCCAGTGCCGCTTCAAAGAGCTGTGTGGCGATCCCCCGCCGGCGGTAATCGGGATGGACGCCGAACGCGGTGATCCAGGCCTTTTCGGGTTCCAGGCCCTGCAGGAAGAGCGGCACCTGACGTGTGATGGAAAGCAGAAAACCGGCGATGCGGTTATCAACCTCGGCCACGAGCAGCCCTTCCGGCCGGAAGTTCAGGTCGAGCAAAACCCGGGTACGGAAAGCAGCCGCATCCACCGGATCATGGGTCAGCGTGCGGTTCCAAACATCCAGCAGGGCGGGCTCGTCCTGGCCCCGGTACGGGCGAATCAGCACAGCAGCCATTGTGCGCATCCTACGAGTAAAGAGCGACACGCTGCAGAACCTGGTGGAACTCTTCCAGGTCTTTTATCCAATCCTGCATCATGTCTTCCACCTGTTCACCAGCCAGCAGACCTTCTCGCAAACGATCTGTTCCCGCCAGCAGATCGAAATGGGGGCGACCGCCTTCCCAACTCGATTCCAGGAATTCAAATTCGGCAGGCGCCTGCTTCATACAGGCCCGGATCAGGTGCAGGCCGGTGAGAATGGGGTCGAAGGCTTCGCGCCGGGTGACGTGCACCTGCACACCCTGACAGGTTACCCCGGCATGTTTGCTGCTGCTGGGGACGAAGTTCAGCGGGCGAAAGCGCACGCCCGGCAGCTCCAGCGCGTTGAGATCTTGAGCCAGCCGGTAGCCGTCCAGCCAGGGAGCACCGGCGCATTCAAAAGGCAGCGCCGTGCCGCGCCCTTCCGAGAGGTTCGTACCCTCCAGAAAGCACATTCCCGGATACACGACAGCCGTGCTCAGGTGCGGCATCGCCGGAGAAAGCGGAACCCAGGGCAGGCCGGTCTGGTCGAACCACATCCAGCGCATCCAGCCCTGCATGGGGACCACGGTTAAATCGGCATGGATACCGTACGAGGTATTAAAGTGCTCTGCCAGTTCTCCCATGGTCAGGCCGTGGCGGAGGGGTATGGGAGCGACGCCCACAAAAGATTCGAAGCCGGGTTCGAGGATTGGGCCGCCGGTCACGCAGCCGTTGACCGGATTCGGACGGTCCAGAACGATCACTGCTTTACCGGCCGCAGCCGCGCCGCGCAGCACGTAGTACAGGGTGCTGATATAGGTGTAAAAGCGCACCCCCACATCCTGCATGTCGAACAGGATGACGTCGACATCCGCCAGCATGCTGGCAGTGGGTTCCTTTTCCTTTCCGTACAGGCTGAAAACCGGCAGACCAGTGCGGCGGTCAACGGCATGGTCAACCGGAGCCCCGTCTTCACCGGACGAGTCGAAGCCGTGCTCAGGGCCAAACAGTGCGGTAAGCTGCACCCCGGCCTGGAGCAGAGCATCTACAGCATGAGTGAAATCGGGGAGTACGGCCGGCGGGTGCGTGGCAAACCCCACGCGGCGGTCTTTCAGGAGATGAGATTGTGATTCCAGCAGGATTTCCAGCCCAGTTTTGATCATTATCCACCCTCAAAGGAATGGTTGTACGCTCTGAAGCGAGATCAATGCATCGCTGCCAGAAGGCACATAGATTTCTGGCTGTTTCTGGAAAACTGAGACCGCTTAGAACAGCGATCCCGTCTGCAAAACGGATCGGAACTTGTAGCGATCTCCACGGTAAGTGGAGGGGACGTATTCCACCGGCATGCCGGCGTCGTTATAGGTCAGACGCTCCATCTTCAAAACGGCTGCAGGCGGTTTGAGCGAGAGCATTTCGATTTCGGCAGGTGTGGCCAGCGCGGCTTCGATCGTCTGCTCCGCCTGAACCAGGTTGATCCCGTAATCGTTCTTCAGCACTTCGTAGAGCGATTCGACCTCGAAGTTGTGCTCAAGCAGGTCTGGAAACTGTGCATGAGGGAGGTGTGCCGACTCCAGGGCCAGAGGGACCCCGTCGGAAAGGCGCAAACGTGAGAGAAAAATTATCTGGTCCCCCTCAACGAGGCGCAGAGCACGTGCGACCGTCCGGGATGCAGGGATCACCTTTGCTTCCAGAACGCGGCTGGAAGGATGCCCTCCGCGCTGGCGCACATCCTCGCTGAAGCCGGTCAGCGAGCGCAGCTGCTGGTCGATTTTGGGCGCCTGAACGAAAGTACCCTTTCCCATACGGGTATAGATTTTCCCCTCGTGCGCCAGTTCAAGCAAAGCCTGGCGGACAGTCATACGCCCCACCTTGAACTGCTCGGAGAGTTCACGTTCAGAAGGAATGCGCTGATCTGGCTGGAAAGTGCCCGCTTTAATTTCGTTGATCAGGTATTCTTTGATCTGGATGTAAAGTGGTTCAGGAGCGTCGCGGCGGAGCAGCATCAGGTTCCCCTAAAGGTTGTCCTTACTGGTCTATACCACTATAAACAAGTATAGTGCAGTTCAAAAGGCGAGTCAAGCACCTTATGCTGTCTTTTAGCTTAAAAAATTCAACTCCGCCTTATTCTTTAAGGACGGGAGCCGCAAGCCAGGCACATTTATTCAGAAATTCATTCCTGCTTCTCTGAGCGGTGTTCCACGTAGGCAAAAAACCGGTCAGAACAGTCCGGGTAACCCCTTTTCGGGCGCCAGAGATCAGCTTGCGCCCCACCGCGTCGACGGAATAAGCTTTGACCACCAGGGCGATGGCGTCCCCGTTCCCGCTGTTCACCCGGGCCACCAGGGATGCGCCCCAGAATTTACTTATCGAGGCTGGCTTCAAGCTCGCCGCTCTACGGGTTATCGCGCAGCACTCTGCCTTCCAGGCAGGCGACCGCTTTCAAAGCCGTCTGGTAAACGGCTGTGGGCGGCTGCGAGCAGCTTGTTTCCTGTTTGGTCTCGTACAGCATTTCTTCCCCACATCCTGCTCAAGCCCGATGGCTGCACCCGGCCGGCTTTAACAGGCTCGACCACCACCAGCTTTGCGAGCGCTTCTACCTCATTAACGAGAACCGGCCGCCGTACCGCGCTGGCTGGCCCCAGCGTCTCCGGATGAGAAAAGTTGAAATGGTTTTCTACTTCGTTATGATTATTCGTGATAGTTATGGCAAAACTTTACCTCTTCTGTCATAATATTTTCCAGATACTCTTTACAAGGGAATTCTACCTGTCCGTCAGGCTGGTGAACCACTTCCCAGTGGATATAATTGCAGAATATGAATTATCAAATCGTCGCCACGCTGGGGCCGGGCAGCAGCAGACCATCTGTCTGGAACGACATGATCCAGGCCGGGGTGACCGCGTTCCGTCTGAACACCTCACATCTTTCTACAAAGCAGCTGCAGCAGTGGCTGCAGGACCTGCAGGACTTCTTCCTTCAGGAGAAGGTCCAGATCCCTGTGGTCCTCGACCTGCAGGGCAGCAAATGGCGGCTGGGCCAGTTCCCCCCGTTCGAGCTGATTCGCGGCCAGCAGGTGCAGATCCTGCCGGCCGCATCATTCGACCGCCCGGGTAAGCTGCCGGTACCGCATCCCGACTTTTTCAGCGCAGCCCGCATCTCAGCAGCCGATCTGTACCTCGACGACGCCCGTATTCACCTGCAGGTCAGATCGATTCAGCCGGACTGCATCCTGGCCGATATCGTGGAGGGTGGGGTCATCCGGCCCCGCAAGGGAATTACTTTTTACGCCTCCGATTACCGCATCGAAACACTGCGCGCCAGCGACCAGGCCGTGCTGGAACTGGCGCGTCCCTATGGCTTCGTCCGTTATGCCCTATCTTACGTGAAAGACGGCGCTGAGATGGGGCGCTACCGATCCTTTATTGGCGCTTCAGCATATCTGACCGCCAAGATTGAACGCGGCCCTTCCGTGGAAGAAGCGCTGGCAATCGCCGCCTCAGCCGATGAACTGTGGCTCTGCAGAGGAGACCTGGGCGCCGAGCTGGGCCTGCGATCCATGGCTGAGGCCGTAAGCCGCTTCACCGGCCTGCTGCCGGAGATACAGGTCCCTGTACTGCTCGCCGGACAGGTTTTCGAGCACATGGTCGAGAACCCTTCACCAACTCGCGCCGAAATTTGTGGTCTGTACGATGCCCTGGCTGCCGGCTACCAGGGTGTGGTCCTTTCGGACGAAACCGCCGCCGGCCGCTACCCGGTTGAAAGCTGCCGAACGGCTGCCATTTTTAAGTACGGAACGTGAGCAGATCAACTTTTATCCATAGAGCAGGAGTGCTGAAATGGAACTGAAGCTACCTGAAAGCTGGCAAAAAGTGGTAGGAGACGAACTGGAAAAACCCTACTTTAAAAACCTGATGGCATTTTTAGAAGCTGAGAAACAGCGCTATACAATCTACCCGCGCGAATCCGAAATCTTCTCCGCCCTGGAATACACACCCTATGAAATCGTACGGGTGTTGATCCTCGGACAGGATCCTTATCACGGCCCTAACCAGGCCCATGGCTGCAGTTTTTCCGTTCGTCCGCGCGTGCCGCTGCCCCCTTCGTTAAAAAATATCTTTGCCGAGCTGCAGGCAGACGTCGGTGCTACACCACCCGATCACGGCTGCCTGGTGCCCTGGGCGCGCCAGGGTGTGCTCTTACTCAACACAGTGCTGACCGTACGTGCCGGACAGGCCAACTCACACCAGGGCAAAGGCTGGGAGCAGTTCACCGATGCCGTGTTCAGGGCGGTGAACAAACGCCAGGAGCGTGTCGTTTTCATTCTGTGGGGCAACGCGGCGCGCCGCAAGGCCGAACTGGTGGACACCAGCCGGCATGTCATTATCCAGTCTGCCCATCCCTCTCCGTACTCGGCCTCCTACGGCTTCTTCGGAAGCCGGCCTTTCTCGCGGGCCAACGCCGCGCTGCGCGAAGCCGGCCTGCCGGAGATCAACTGGCAGCTTCCCAATCTGCCGCGCTAGCCCGACCGGCTGCAGGTTGATACAGCTGCTTTTCACGCCTGGACTATCGTCCAGGCGTTTTCTCTTAACGCGCTCTTTGTTGACTAATTCGATCTTTTTGCTATGATAGATACAGGCGAGATTCTCATTGCGAGAATAAACCTCACTTAATAACACCGATCAAACGGCATATCATCCACCCTCATCGCTGGCCGGCACTTTCCTTATCCCGCCGGCCTGACTCAAATCGAATCAGGCTGGCTCTTCTGTATTTAGCACGAAAGGGGGCCAGGCGATGGCTATTGAATTTAACCTCCTCCGGCCGGATGATTTACTGTTCCTGCACATTGAAGCGGTCAATATGCGCCTCGATACCAGCCAGCCGGATGACCCGGCTCTGGCGCCCGACGAACCGCAGCGCCCCTCTTTTCTCATCTACACCTTTCCCCCACAGACCATTACAGAACAGGCTTTTTTCGAGTCTTCTCCCCTCAGCCCGCCGCCGGGCGAGGAAAGCAAGCCTTTTAACACCAACCCGCCCCCCGGGTCAACCCCTGTCCCACCGGTGAAGTCGCGCCTGGGCGGCCCCAGCCGGCTGGTGTTCCGCTTTCCTGCCGGCGCCATGTTCCGCATCCCGTTTCAAGTCGAGAGCCTGCTGAACTGGGAATCTTTCGAACCGAACCTTACCCCGCTGGCGGCCGTTCCGCCGGCCCCTACCTATGAAGAGCGCCAGAACGCGCCGGATATTCAGCGGCCCGGCCGGCTGGAGACGGCCATTGAAATGCCCTACCGCCTGATCATCTCCCCCAACCAGGCGGCCGCGTGGCGCCATCCGCTGCAGCCGGTCACTCACCGGGGATTTACAGGCCTGTGGCATACGCGCCTGGTGCTAAAGGACGAAGAGGGGGAAATCATCGAGCTTTCCCGCCAGCAGACCGCGCCGCTGCGCGCCATCTGGTCTCCCGATTTCAACGCAGATAAGTTCACAGCCGACGACCCGCCAAAATTTGGCGCGCCGGACAGCGACATGGGCGTGCTCACCCCCATGACGCCCAGCGACCGCCACGAACTCGTGGTGCTGACCTCGGCATTTCACGGTTATGTGCGGGACAAAGACGATCTGACCTCGTACATCCCCCAGCCGTTCTATGCAGAGAAATTCATGCTCTCCAGCCTGGGTGCATGGCTGCGCTCGCGCGGCGCCTGGGACCCGCCGGCTCCCTTCCGCTCTTTTCTCGTGGTCCGGCAGGACGGCCGCACCTGGAAATCCTATATCGATGATCTCATCCGGGTCAGGCCGCTCACCGGTTCTCACAATCCCGGCAGGGAGGAGATCGAAAATCCGCCTGTATCTGGCCCCCCCTCAGAAGAGCCCCGGGAAGGCGCTGCCTTTTCTTCAGAAAGCCCGGTCTCCGGTTCGGAAGCCGTTGAACAGCCGCAGAACCTGGACATCACGCTGCCTGAGGCCCGAGAAATGCTTTTCCCGGATACCAGCGTTATCCTCTGGCCGCCCCTGCTTGGGACCACCGGAGACCTGCTCAACATTTCGGAATGGACGCACAACGCCACCCAGGGAAGAGATCACTACGTTCGCATCGTCTACGAAGGCCATCTGTACCCCTTTGGCCACCGGGCCTCCCTGATCAAAGTCACCGAACGGAAGATCAAGGATGTCCCCGGTCCGGATGGGCTTTTCCACACCCTGGCCTACCTGGTCCAGCGCATGTTCATCGTTGTGCGCAAGCCGCTGCGCGACTACGCAAGCCCCGAAATTAAGAACCATTTAGAGGATGAGGGGCGCGGCCTTCCACTGAAGACTATCCGCCTGACAACAGTGGTGACGCCCGATATCGCCAACCCCGAAGACGGCAGCCTCATCCCGGGAAGCACCTACTCGTTCTGGGTGCGGTTGGGAGATGGCAACGAGCCAGAAGACGATTTCAAATTTCATGCCGAGGCGGAGGACTGGAACGGCCACAAGATCGACTTCAATGCATCGCTGATCTTTGTGCCCTTTGGAGAGGGACACCGCGATGTAGTGGCCGCCGCCTACGCGGCCAGCGGAGAAGCGCGCGCCTGTGCTGTCCCCGGGCAGAAGTTGAGCTACGCCCCGGCAAACGGCGCCTCTGAAAACACCACGCTGGACACCACTGCGCTGTACTTCACCACGCACAGCGCCCCGGTGAACAAGGAGTTTGGCGGGTTTCTCCCACGGTTGTTCAAAGCCAGGGTCAATCTGCCGGCTGTGGAAGCGCTCCTGGGCGCACCGGCAGAGACTCAAATTGCCTATGCGGATCCATATCTCAACGCCAGCCCCGGTAACACGACGGGGCTGTTTGCCAGGGTTGTTGAAGAGGTCTCTCCAGGCGTGCTCAATGCTGCTCAACTGGTCTCTGAATTCAGCGCCGATCAGGCCGGGGGCTTCGCCACGCCCCATCTGGCCATCTCAGGCCTGACCAGCCAGCTCGGTCCCCTGGCGGGAGATCTCACCAACGCGGCCGCCGACATTTTCGACCCCGACAATTTTTTCGATGAAGTGCGCGATGCGGCCAAACTGTTCGGCACGCTGTCCCTCGCAGATCTGCTCGAGCCCCTGACCATGAGCGCCGGTGCCCCCAGGGTCCAGCTGCAAAAAGAAGTGATCGCCACCCCGCCGCCCAATGAAAAAATTAAGCTGATCACAACGCTGGACTGGGAGCCCGGGCTTAAAGAATTGAACCTCGGCATCATCACTTTTCACCCGAACAAAAACGGCTCCAGTGCAAAACTGGAAGTGCACGGGCGGGTTGAGAAAGTCATCGAAATCCCCCCTTCGGGCGCGCCTGATCCTGGTGCGGCGGTCATGGACGGCAGCCTGACGAATTTCCGCCTGGAACTTCTGCACGTGGTAGAAGTGCTGTTTATCCGCTTCGCCTTCCATACAGAGACAGGTAAAAAGCTGTCGGTGGCTGTGGAGCTGGACCCCAGCACACCGGTGCGCTTTATGGAAGACCTGCAGTTCGTCGAAGAGCTGCGCAAGAGCATCCCGCCGGACCTGTTTGGCGACGGCCCCAGCCTGGATATCAACGCCAGCCGGGTTAAAGCAGGCTTCAGCCTGGGGCTGCCTCCGGTGGCTGTAGGGGTGTTCGCCCTGCGCGATATTACCCTGGGCGCTTTTCTGGAGCTCCCCTTTCTGGACGGCAAACCCACGTTTGATTTCAGCTTTTCCAGCCGTGAGCGCCCGTTCAACCTGACCGTGATGATCTTTGGAGGCGGGGGGTTCTTCCACCTGCAGATTGACACGCTGGGCATCAAAATGCTGGAGGCGGCCCTGGAGTTCGGCGCCAGCGCATCGATCGATCTGGGGGTTGCCAGCGGCGGCGTATACATGATGGCCGGGATTTACTTCTCTGTTCAGCGGCGCATGATCGATGGCGTGGAGGTCGACGCCGCGACCCTGGCCGGCTACCTGCGCATGGGCGGTGAGCTCTCGGTGCTGGGCCTGATATCCGTCTCGCTGGAGTTTTATCTGGTCTTCTCCTATGAGGCAGCGAAAAATGCCGCCTCTGGCCGGGCCACCCTGACGGTGAAGGTGGAGGTCGCCTTTTTCAGCAAATCTGTAGAGATCACCGTCGAAAAACGCTTCGGTGGCTCCAGCGGAGACCCCACCTTTCTGGAGGCGTTTGATACGCCCGCAGTCTGGGACACCTATGCCGGGGCGTTTGCCTAGCCCGGGCTGCCTGTCTGTCGTGAAGCGGTATTTTCTTCCGGGTTTCATAAGAAAGTGAAGGCTGCTATGGCTCAGCAAACCATCCTTTTTACCGTTATGCCCCGAGCAATCCAGGTTAATCCAACCACCTGTGCGGTGTCCGTCCTGGTTTCCCCCCGCCTGCAGGGCGGCACGCGACTGGGTGAATTCCCCGACTGGTTAAACTGGACTCAGAAACTTAAAGATCAGGGATTAAAGCTCACCTTTCGCTGCCAGGGCGATACCCTGGATCTGAACATCGCTGCGGAGCCCCTGCGGCCGGCCCTGTGGAGGGAGATGTTCAATGAGGATACGTTCGTCCGGCCGCACAGCTTTGATGATTATTCAGAGCGCACCGTTTTCTCCTATCCGGTGCGCCTGGCGCTTTCGACCCTGAAATCCATTTACCAGCAGGCAGGTGTCACTCTAGGGCTGCCTGACCGTACGCCTGCGGACATTGAAGGGCGCCAGGAAGCGGCCAACCGGAGGTTCATCCGCAGTCTGCTGTCCGGGCTGGAAGTCAACTGGAGCGAGGAGCGGGGGGAAAGGCTGCGCGACACCTACCGTTCCGGGTTCGCACTGTTCAGATCCGCAGCACGGTTCCGGCCGCCCCGCTTTTACCTGGAGCAGTTGAACGAGGACGGAACCCTGAAAAATGTCCCCGCAGCGGGCACCACCGCAGCGAAAAACCTCAAACAGTTTGTCGCCACCCAGTTTGCCGTGTATTCGCACATGCCTCAGGGTGCGCCGGTGGCCGAAAACCCGCCGGATTTCGACGAACTGATCGACTTTCACCAGGCGCTGAGTTCATTGAATACTTACCCCCGGCTGCTGCGTGCTCTGGGCCTGGTGTTCGACTTTCAACTTCCAGTCGATTTCGTGGCCGAGACCGCTCTGACCACTCCAGGCAGGCTGGCGGTAGTGGATCTTCCCGGCCAGAGCTGGGAGATCCAGACTCTGACGGTTCCTAATCTGTCTCCACTGGAAACCGCCTACCTCTATTTTTCGGCCGGCGGTCCGGATCCATGGAATGTCTTCACCACGGCGCCGGGCATCCTGGGCGCGGGGCTGACCGATCTGGAGGTCTTCGGCCTGCTCAACCTGGATCCCGCCCGCTACGGGCTGGCTCAGGTGGATGTCGAGAGCGGAATGCACAAGACCATTTTGCTGGCCGAGTCCTGGCAGGCAGACCGGCCGGCAATGTCTGCGCCGGACCATCCTGAAGTTTTTGACGAGACCACCACTCTCCCCTCCCTGCGGTCAGGCGGTTTCTCCCTGTTTGCGGACGGGCGTGCGCTGGGTCTGCTGCACAGGCTGAGTGAAAACAGGCAGTTCAACCAGCAGCTCGAAAGCAGCAGTGCACTCGCAAGGCCGTTTTTTATTGAAGACCTGGTGCAGGGCTACCGCATGGATATCTGGGACTCAGCTACCCTTGCCTGGCACTCCCTGCACCTGCGCGATGCGGTGTACCAGATTGGAGAACAGACCTTTAACAGCCTGCATGAAGAAGGTTTTGTCGAACTGGCCGCCGGCCAGGCTGCCCCGGACCCCGAGAACCCGCCTCCCGACGACCTGTATCTGAACGAATCGCTCGCCCGCTGGGCAGGCTGGAGCCTGAGCGTCCCCTTCCCGGGCAAGACGCTGTCGCGCGATCCCGACCCCGATAAGGCTCTCGAGGAGGATCCCGCCCATCCCCCCAACGAACCGGCGACGCCGTTCAAAATGACGACCCATTACACAGCCGTCCGGGGGTCGCTCCCTGCGCTGCGGTTTGGCCACCGCTACCGGCTGCGGCTGCGCGCCGTGGACCTGTGCGGTAACAGCCTGGAGCACGATTCCCCACTGGCGGCTCTGCTGGCCAATCTGGCGGGCCTGCCCCGCAGCCTGGAAGGCATCCCTTATCTGCGCTTCGAACCGGTGGCCCCGCCGCAGGTCGTGCTGCGTGACACACGGGCGGTCACAGAACCGGGTTCGCAGCTCGAGCGCCTGGTGATCCGCACCTACAACAGCGACCCGTCCCAGGACACAGCTCCGGCAGATTTAACCGCCTCCGACCGCTTTATCGTCCCGCCCAGCACCAGCGTCGAAACAGGCGAGCGGCTGGGTATGTTTGACGATGCCTCGGGAAAGCTGGTGAACAGCCCGGCCATGTACCAGCTGATCGGCGAACGAGATCAGGGCCGATTGAACCATGTAGAAGTGGAGGTGGCCGGGCAGATGCAGCAGTTCCCCCTGCAGGGAGAAGAAACCCTCGATACACTGCCCTACCTGCCCGATGTTCTGGCGCGCGGCGCGGCGCTGCGCGATCTCCCTGGCGCTCCCGAAGGTTCTCTGGCCAGCGTGGAGCCAAGTCCGGGCGCTGAAGCACCTGTGGCCTACGAGCCGCTGTCCAGCGCCAACCCGCGCGCCGGTTCGGCCACGCTGGTCAGCTTTGGCGGCGAAGGGGACTGGCAGCAGCTCCGGCCGTTCCGCCTGGCCCTGGCAGACGGCGAGCAAACCCCGCACTGGGACCCTCAGAACCGGGTGCTGACCGTCTATTTGCCCAAAGCCTCACAGACCGTGGTGCCTCTCAGCAGCTTTTTATTCGCCGACGACTTAAAGCGCATGGGGGTATGGCAGTGGCTGCGCGAGTATATTGATCAGATCACCGTGCAGCAGCCGGAATCGCCCGTTGCAAACCCGGAGCTGGACAGTGAAAAGATCGCCCACCTGCTGCAGCGCGCGCTGGAAGGCGGCCACTGGATGATCACCCCGCCGCGCCTGCTGACGCTGGTCCACGCCGTCCAGCAGCCGGTCGGTCGTCCCGTTTTCACCGCCATTTCCGTACAGCACAAGCCTTACGGGTCGCTGGCTCCCTGGGGTTCCGTGGATGAGAAATACCACCCCGACCCCAGCGTACTGCAGACCGTTCCCGAATCCAGCCCGACCGCCGGGGGTGAACTGGATATCATCACCGCCTGGCGCAAACCCGATTCGCCGGAGTCCTACCTGCTGGGCGGCCTCAAGCTGCACGCGGCCAGCACCGGTAAACTGGATCTGCTGGCCGAATGGAGTGACCCGCTGGACGATATCAGCCAGCCCCGCCAGGCCGGTCAGGAGTACCGGCAGCACAACACGGCGCTGGTCGAAGAAATTCCGGTCCCCGGCGCTGCAGAAGGATACATTGCCACCGGCGAGGGTACGTCCAACTACCGGAGACTCGCCTATTATGATGCCGATCACGACCTGCTGTGTTTTGTGCGCGATGGAGATCAACTGGGCAACCTGAAAAGCGGTGTGGTGATCGCCGGAAATGCGGCGCCGCGCCACTTCTTCAACGACACAAAATATCATCGTGTACACTACCACGCCCGGGCAGTATCTCGCTTTCAGGAGTATTTCCCGCAGGACCAGGAGCTGGACTTTACCCGCACCAGCCCGGTCGTGAGCGTCCACGTCCCTGCCTCATCCCGTCCTGCGCCTCCGTTCGTCGATTATGTCATCCCCACTTTTGGATGGCAGCGCCAGACGGAGACGAACATGAAACGCAGCGTGCGCTTTGGCAGCGGTCTGCGCGTTTATCTGGACCGTCCGTGGTTCTCTTCAGGAGATGGGGAGATGCTGGGGGTGGTGCTCTACGATTACAGTAATGGTTCTCTGGATGACCGGGAGCGCTGGAAACCTTACATCACCCAGTGGGGCGGGGACCCTATCTGGCAAACCGACAGGGTGACCGGCGTTCCTCTGGCGTACCAGTTTCCTACCGCGCCGGTGGTCGAAGACAGGCTGAGTTTGCCCGGCAGGGCCCCGGGCTGCGTTGTGGCAGCCGCTTTTCCGGTCAGCTTTGACGAGGACCGCCAGAAATGGTTCTGCGACCTGGTGATCGACAGCCCGGCTTACAACACATTTATCCGCCTGGCGCTGGCCCGCTACCAGCCCTGCGCGCTTCCGGATGCGAAGCTTTCGCCGGTGGTCCTGGCCGACTATGCCCAGCTCACGCCCGAGCGCTCGGCAGTGCTGACGGCCGACCCTTACCATCCCCGGCGCCTGAAGCTGACCATCAGCGGACCGGCGCCGAACGGGCCGGCCCCGGATTTGAGCGTGCACCCGCCCACACGGGTTACCGTTACCCTGCAGCAGCGCATCCCGGACATACCAACGGACCTCGGCTGGGAGGATGCGCCGGAAGAGGCAGCGGCGATCCAACCCCAGCCCTTCAGCGATCCCGGCGGACTGGTGCGCTGGACGGGCACCGTGAACCTCGCCAGCCTGCCCGACCCCGGCCAGTACCGGCTGTTAATCTGCGAATATGAAGTTTTCTCCCCGAGCCGCTCCACATCCACCGGGGAGGGAGACGGCAGAACACGCGCCCAACCCCGGCGGTTGATCTACGCGGAGACCATCGAAATCGACAGCGCCCTGATCGGAAGCCCCACCAGCAGCACCGGCACCGTGGTCGACGCCGGATAGCCGCTTATCAGGGCAGGATGGTGAACAGCGTGCCCTCGCTGCGGCCCTGCACCTCGGGGAAGTACAGTTGATGGGCCTGCGCGGGCAGCACACGGAAATCGCCGGCCTGCAGGGTGACCAGGGTATAAGTCAGCTCATAGGACCCGGCCGGCAGATAATCCACGCCCCAGGCGATATGATCGTCATACACCTGCGGGTCCTGGAACAGCCACCACCCCCAGCCATCGGCGAATGGATCGCGCGGGTCGTACAGCGGCCGCAGTTCCCCGGGGCTGGGTTCCAGCGCGCCCAGCTGGCTGGTCTTCAGGCTGGCGTTTAAGATTTCGGCGCCTGCCGGGATGTAATCCTCAAGCACCAGGTAATAGACATCCTGTGGCAGGGTCAGCGAGATGCGCACCTCCACCAGATCGCCCGCCTGCACCTCCTGAATGGGCGCACATTCCCTTCCACAGGCTTCGCCAACCGGATAGTAGAGGCGCGACACGCTGATCCCCTGAGAGAGCGCCGGCAGGTCTTCCACCGGGCGGCTGACGAACAGTTCTGCGCTGTAGTACAGCCTGCCCGAACCGTCCTCGCGCGCGATGCTCAACGTGTTAGGCAGGTCGGACCGCAGGCTGCCCAGCCCTGCTGCCGACTGCACCGGGTTCGAAGCGCCCGGCCCGGCGGCCTCGCCGCTGGCCAGAATCGAGCCATTCAACGATGCAGAGAAAGCAAAGTCGCCGCCCAGCTCGCCGGTGCCGCGGATCACCTCGGCCAGCGCCATCAGGGTCCACGCTGTGCTGTGCGACGAGATCCAGGCGCCGTCCGCCTGGCGGTTAGACATTAAATATCGGAGTGCATCGGCCACCAGCGGAGAGCCGGGATCCTGCCGTGCAAGGGCGTAAAGAACGATGGCGCTGTTCGAGAGCGTTGTCACCATGTGACGGCGTTCGGAGAGGCTGTCCTGAGCTTCCCAGTGGGCGCCGGTGGCCGAGCGCACAGCCTGTGAACCGAGATCGGAAAGCAGGGTGCCGGCCTGCGCGGTGCCTGGTGTGATCCGTTCAAAGGTCAGCGCCAGGAACGCATTCGCCCAGGGGCTGAGACGGTCTCGCTCTTCATACAGGGCATCGGCCACAGCCTCTTCCTCGCTGCCGGAGCCTACAATTCCAGCGTTTGCCAGAGCAAACAGTTCAAAGGCCAGCCGGTCCAGTTCCCAGACTTCAGAATCCTCCTGCGGCGGACGGATGCGCTGGAGCAGGTAATCTGCTGCGCTGGACAGGGTGAAGGGTGGCACGTCCAGCCCGGCTTCCTGAGCCCTGGAGAGCGCAAAAATGGCGCTGGCAGTGATATAAGGGTCACTCTCTCCGCCCGGCCACCAGCCCCAGCCGCCGTCAAAATTCTGGCGTGAAACCAGCCTGCGCAGCCCATCATCGACGCTGCTGCTCAGACGCGCCCGCTGGTCTGCGCTTCCGAGCTGGTGCGCCTCGAGCAGGCGGAGAGACTCGATGTTGGGCAGGAGCTGCGCAATGGTCAGTTCGGTGCTCTCATACGGGAAGCGCTCCAGCGCCTCCAGGCTGTCCAGCAGCGCGGCAGTCAGCGAAGGTGAAAGCTGTACCTGCAGTTCACTGTTCGCCTGCAGAATATCAAAAGACTGCGGCAGGCTAACCAGCTCGACTACTTCTCCACCCTCATCAAGGACGCCGGCAGTGCGGAACGTCTGTCCGGCCGTGTACTGCAGCACAGGGATCATCCCTCCGGCCGGACGGACGGTGTCACTCAAATCGCCCGCCTGTGCATTGAACACCAGATCGACCTCGCCCACGTCCTGCACGGTTCCCCACCAGTCCACGCGCGCGCTGTCACCGGCTCCCACCGTCACCTGCTGCACGCTGGCTTCATCCAGGGTAATCCCGGTGGCCCGCAGGTTGACGCTGACATCCAGCGTGTCTGCGGTGTTGTTCTGGACTACCGCGCCCAGTTGAATCCGATCCCCGGTGACCACAAAGCGCGGCGCCACCGGCCTGACGATTAACGGCTGGGTGGTGATCACCCGGGTCTCCGCCTGACCGACGCGTGTGTCGCTGGTCACCCCACGCACTTCGACATGCCATGTTGTGAGATTGTCCGGAAGGGTCAGGCTGACCTGCGCACGACCGTCCTCATCCGTGACCACTTCCGCCGACCAGAAGGCGGTATCGGGGAACTCCTGGCGGACAACTGGAGCAGGGCCAGGGATGCCTCCGCCCCCGCCTCCCCGGCCGGGCGGCTGGTAGGTCAGGCGGTTGCCGTAAGCAGCCAGCGCCACCCCGGTGCGCACGCCCAGCGGCTGCTCATCATAGAAAGCCGGCAGGATATCCTCCGAGTTGGGATCGGCCAGAGCCAGAACTGCCTGGTCGACCACAGCCAGTGAGAACTCTCCCTGCACGGGGTTGCCGTCCGCATCTGTCACCTGGATCTCAAAGCTGACCTCGCCTCCCGGCCCGGTGCGCTCCGGCTGGCTGGTCACCGTCACGTTCAGGGACTGTTCGACTGGCTCCACCAGCAGTTCGATATACCCTTTCCGAAAATCGAGCTGGCCTTCGGCCGCGCTCAGCAGGGTAATCGAGACGAAGATATTGGGAGCATCCTCGCTGCTGAGCGGCAGGGCATAGTCCAGTCCGCTGCCGGTCACCGGCAGGACCTCGTGGCGCAGCAGCGTGCCGCGTTCGATCGAGATCAGAGCAGTGGCTCCCTCCTCAAAGGGGTTGGGAATAAAGATCTGGGCCGTATCGCCCGGCCGGTAGGTATCCTGGTCGGCGGTCAGGCGCAGACGCTGGTTCGGCAGGCTGGGCCATAACGCCTGCCCCTCGCCGCTGACCCAGAAGAGAATGTCGGTGCGCGCCCCGCCGCCTTCCACGGTGATCTGGTAGGAACCGGGTTCCGGTGGAACGAACGCCAGACGCGCCTGTCCCTGTTCGTTGGTTCGAAAATCCGTGCTGGCAACCGGGGTATATTCCGTCGTATAGCTGGGAGCTGTCATCACCGTATTGGCCACATCGTCTCGACGCCAGGTGACTTTCTGATACACCGCGCGCAGATCCTGCGCCCCGGCCGGGGACTGATCCCAGTTGACAAGCTGCACTTCAAAGCTTGCCATTTCACCTGCCTGGGCGGTCCAGGAATCGGGCTTCAGCCCGATATAGAAATCGCTGGGGTTCACCTCGATCGTCGAACGGCCGGAGACCGGCTGCCCGCTCTCATCCTGGATAGTCACCTCGAGGGTATAGCGCCGGCGCTGTTGAGATGGTCCGGTCGGCAGTTCCAGGAAGAAGGTCCCATCCGGGGCGGTCTGCCCTTCGCCCTCCATCACCAGTTCGCCGAGCGAATCGGGGAAAAAGAAGATTTCATTTGCCGAAAGCCAGCTCAAATCCAGGGGGCCCACCTGATAGCCAGGCAAAGCGAAGTAAGAATCGCGAGCATACAGGGACCAGCGCAGCGGCAGGCTGCCAGCAGGGGCGTCAAAAAAGTATCTGGCGTAAACGGCGGCAGTGAGCGGTTCTCCAGCGGCAGCCTGTTCTTCTGCAAAAGACACACGCAGGTCGATCTCCGGCTTACGGTACTCTGCCACCTGGAAACTGAGATAAGCAAGGTCGATCTCCGGGCTGTGCAGCGAATATGTTCCGGGCTGTATCGATTCAGGCAGGTTGATCTGCCCGTGGGCAGTTCCGAAGGCGGAAAGCGATAAATTGAATGTTTCCAGGATCTGTCCGCGCTCATCGGTCAGTTCCAGCTTCAGTGCACCGGTATCGGGCAGCTCATAACGCCCGTTGTAAGCCCTGCGCACAACGGCGCGGAAATAGACGGTCTGCCCCGGGCGGTATATAGGACGGTCGGAGTACAAATAAGCCTGGAGATGCGGGCCGGCCAGATACGTGGGCAGGTTGAACTGCCAGCTGGCAATCCCCTGCTCCCAGTTCAGTGCAGCCAGACCAAATTCCTCAGAGCCAGGCTGGCCAACGACCGCGAAATAGTTTTCGAAAAGTTCTTCCTGAACCGGGATGGAGGTTTTGAAAACTCCATCCGCGTCTGTCCGGCCTTCGGCCAGGGTGGTGCCGTCCTCCCTGTACAGGGTGACCGGCGCATCGGCCAGCGGCTGTTTGCTGCGCAGATCCACAGCCCACACCAGCGCAGCTTCGGCACTGAGCTTGAATGTAATGTGCGTGTTGCCAACTACCAGGATATACGGCGTAATTTCACCTGCTTCGGGAGGCAGGATAAAGCGCAGAAAATACAGGCCCGGCGCCAGCGGCTGCCGGTCAGGAGTCAGGTAGACCGGCACAACCTGGCTGCGGTCTGGCGGCAGGTCCAGTGTCTGACTCCAGGTAGTGGCCCCTTCCGGAAAATACGAGCGCAGGATCTCAAAGCCTCCCGAACCGGCCATGCGCAGGAGATCATCCAGCGGCAGCCCGGCCAGTTCGAGCGTGATGCTGCTGACATTGGTGGCCTGCATGGAAATACTGTTGTCGTTCGGGGTGAGAAACACCGTATTGGTGCCAGTTGTGCCTGTCAAACCGGGGGGCAGCGGTGCCGTATGGAACAGCAGGGTGTATTCACTGCCCAGCGCTCCTCCCCAGGGGTCTTCCAGTGAGGGGTCGATACGCAGGCCGTAGGTTGCGCTTGGGGAAAAGTCACCGTAAAGGAAAAGCGTGCGCTCATCTTCATTCCAGAAGTAATCCAGGTTGGGGACTGCAGGGATGACGGTCAGCTTCGACAGCAGGTCCTGAGTGTTGATTGGGGCGGAAAAAGTCAGGCTTACCCCTGCGTAGTATTCCGACTGCCCTCCCTGCGGCGGACTGCTGGAAGTGATCGCCAGTGCGCCCACCGTCTGAAAGGTGAGGTCGAGCGGCTCGCTCAGGGGTGTTCCCCCTACCCCCAGAGCACTGCTGCCCAGAGTCAGATGATAGGTGCTGTCACGCCCCAGCAGCGCAGACGGCGTGAAGGTGAGCTGCGTGTACTCCTCGTTCCAGGCACTGGTTCCCGATACAGGCTCCCCACCGGGCCCGGTCAGCAAAAGCCCGGCTTCCACACTGGCTGGATCCATCGGCTGGTTAAAGGTCAGCACGATCTCCGTGTCCAGGCGCACGGCGCTGGCTCCAGGAACCGGAGAGACCGAGGAAATAACCGGCCGGGCGGTAGAAAAGCTCCATTCCAGGGTTCCATCCAGCGGCGCGCCGGCGGCGCTTGTGAGGTCTGGCGAAACGCGCACGGTATACGTGACCCCACCCATGAGCGCCGGCTCGGGATAAAAGACATAAGTGCTCGTGTTGATCCATTCGCCGCTGCCGGCCGTCTCAGGTTCAATCTGCAGTGCTGCAGGGAGATCTTCCGAACTGACCCCCAGCGGCACCACCGGGTGGTCAAAGGCGGCGACAATAGCCGAGGTCGGGTCGACATCCTGGGCGTCGGGCGATGGCAGGGCATGTGCCAGCTTTAAAAAGCCGGCGGTTTGAAAGGATACCTGTACGGGCTCTTCAAGCGCCAGCCCGTTTGCGGCGCGCGCCTGTGGGCCAACCTCAATGCGCAGTTCGTCCTGCGGTGTGAAGGAGCGCAGCGGCGTGAAGCGCAGTCTGTAGTCGTCAAGCCACTCCCATTCTCCCTCCACACCTTCGGGCACAGAGAGCGCCTGCTGCACAGAGTCCGGATCCATGGGCTGGTTAAAGTAGAGCGTGATGGGCTGGTCAAGCGCCAGTTCTGCTCCCTGAGGCGGGTCGCTCTCAACCAGGGCCGGCGGCAGCGGGGCAGCCGGAGTCGGTGGGGGCGAAGTGGGTGTAGGGTCCGGCAGAACCTGAGGTACATCTTGCGTTGCGCGCGGCAGCGTTGGAATGGAGCAGGCCATGGAAAGCGCCAGCAGCAAGAAGATCAGAATCCCGAACGTTTTTTTCCCGGTGAGCTTTTCCATATAAACCCCTTTATCAGACCCCTTATCAAGAGCAGCATCTGAGCAGACCTGCAGAAAAAAATGCTGCCTGACCTGCATCAAGCCAGGGCGTGATCCAGGTCGGCGATCAGGTCATCGATATTTTCGATCCCGACCGAAAGCCGCAGCAGGCCATCACCAATGCCCATCTCAAGCCGTTCAATGCGAGGGACGTCCGAATGAGTCATGCTGGCCGGGTGCTGGATCAGGCTGTCCAGGTTTCCCAGGCTGACGGCCAGCGTGATCACCTGCAGGCGGTCCATCAATCTGGCGGCTGCCGGGTAGCCGCCTTTCAACTCAAAGGACAGCATACCACCGAAGCCACCTTGCATCTGTGCTGCAGCAACCGCATGATTCGGGTGACTTTCCAGGCCCGGATAGAACACTCGCTCCACCTTCGGATGCGCTTCCAGAAAACGCGCAACAGCCTGCGCATTGTCGCAGTGGCGCTGCATACGCAGTTCGAAGGTTTTGAGCCCCAGATTGACAAGCCAGCTATCATAAGGACTCGCCGATCCTCCAAAAAGTTCCAGATTCTCCTGTACGCGCGTGGAAATAAAGTCTACATGCCGGCTGACCAGGGCGCCGCCAATCACCACACCATGCCCGGAGAGATACTTGGTGGTGGAGTGGACGACCACATCCGCACCCAGGCTGAGGGGGCGCTGGCAGTAGGGCGTCGCAAAGGTGTTGTCAACCATCAGCCAGCAGCCGCAGCGGTGGGCTGCACCGGCCAGGTGGCGCAGGTCAATCACCGCCAGGGTAGGGTTTACCGGTGTCTCCGCAAACACCAGCCGGGCGGTAGGATGGCCGGCCAGGGCCGCCTCCCAGCCCGCCGGCGACAGGTCTTTCACCCATGCCACGTGGATTCCAAATCGCTCCTGCAGGCTCTTCAGAAAGGTGAAGGTCTGCCCGTACAGCGCCTGCTGCGCAACGATGGTTTCCCCGGCGCGCACACATCCCAGAATACCGGCTGTGACGGCTGCCATGCCAGAGGAGAACACCAGCCCGTCCACTGCGCTGTAAGGATCATGCGGGTTCTCGCCGATCAAATCCAGGCCTTCCAGCAGGGCGATTTTGCGCGCCGTCTGCCTGTGGTTGGGATTGCCACAGCGCGTGTAGTAATACCCATCCAGCTCGCCATTTTCAATGTCGAGGCCGGTTTTCAAATCTGGAAAGCTGAACACCGACGTCTGGTAAATGGGGGTAATATGGGCATTGTGCGGATTACTGCCCTCTTCGACATGGTTTAACAGCGTGCTCAGACCCAGGTTGGCCGGATTCAGTTTCTCCACAATCTCCTCCCGGCATCATATTTAAAAGGAACGGCTTTTACAGATTATACGTCTTCTTATCAGCATGCTGCACAGGAAAACTGCGCTGAGCACATTTGGTACAATAGCCTGAGAAAGGTTAATAGAGCCATAGAGGGGGTTGGCTGCAGGCCTGTTGGTATTTATGTCAGGAACCATCTTAGTGGAGTGTACGCGGTAGTTTTATCAGTGGTGTCCAGGAAGTAAACATGTCTCCATCCCGATCGACTTCTCCATCATCTGCTCCGGCGACGTTCATACGGCTGCTGCTTACCATGACGGGCGGGGTGATCCTGTTCGTCGTGCTGCTCATCGCCATCGCCGTTGGCTACAGTATGGTTTATTACGGCACGATCTACCCGGGCGTTTCCGTCTTCGGGGTAGACGTTTCGGGGCTCACACCTGACCAGGCCGCGGAGCGGATCCAGGAAGAGCTGCAGTTCGCCCAGAAAGGCCGCATCGTTTTCCTGTATGGAGATCAAGTATGGATCGCGCGCCCCAACGAGCTGGGGATGTATCTGGATTCTCAGGCTACTGCGCTGGCCGCTTACAGCGTGGGCCGGCAGGGCGACCCGGTAACCCGTGTCCTGCAGCAGTTCAGGGCCTGGTATTACGGAATCGATCTGCCGCCGCTGGCCGTATACGAAGAATCCAGGGCCTACGCCTATGTGAACCAGATTGCGGAGCAGATTAACAAGCCCACGATTGAAGCCAACCTGGAGATCAGAGGGCTGGAGGTGGTTGCCACGCCCGGCCAGGTTGGGCTCCGCGTTGATGTACCGGCTACGCTGGCCCCGCTTCAAGACCAGCTGCGCAGTTTCTCGGACGGTATCCTGGGAGTGGCCGTGGCGGAAACACCCCCGCTGGTGGCCGATGTAAGCGCACAGGCTGAGGCAGCGCGCAAAATCCTCAGCCAGCCGCTGACCATCACTTTACCAGATGCCGGCGAGGGCGACCCTGGTCCGTGGATCTTCGAGCCCGAAAAACTGGCGAGCATGCTGGCCGTGGAACGGGTTGAGACCGAGGAAGGCGCCCAGCTTCAGCTGCGCTTCAAGTCCGAAGAACTCAAACCGTTCCTGCAGGGGCTGGCGCCGCAAATCGCTCGCGACCCGGAAAACGCACGCTACATTTTTAATGACGATACACGCCAGCTGGAAGTGATCCAGAGCGCTAAGATCGGGCGCAGGCTCAATATCGACGCTTCCATCCAGGCGATCAATGAGGGCATCGCCAGCGGCGAGCATACGATCTCGCTGGTTGTCAACTACCAGGAGCCTGAATTTGGCAATGATGTCAGAGCAGCCGATCTGGGAATCACCGAGCTGGTCAGCTCCCATACCAGCTATTTCTACGGATCCGGCGCCAGCCGCATCCAGAATATTCACACCGCAGCATCGCGCTTCCACGGTGTGCTCGTCCCGCCCGGAGCCACTTTTTCAATGGCAGAAGTGCTGGGCGATATCAGCCTGGATAACGGCTATGCCGAGGCGTTGATCATCTACGGCGACCGCACCATCGAAGGCGTTGGCGGTGGGGTCTGCCAGGTGAGCACCACGCTCTTCCGCACCGCTTTCTTCGGCGGGTATCCAATTCTGGAAAGGTACCCGCACGCTTACCGCGTTGGGTACTACGAACAGACCGCTTCGGGGGGGTATGATCCCAGCCTGGCCGGCCTGGATGCGACCGTGTTCGTCCCCGTCGTTGATTTCAAGTTCAAAAACGATACGCCCTACTACATCCTGATGGAGACCTACTACGACAACGTCAGCCTGACCTGGAAGTTTTACTCCACATCGGACGGTCGCACGGTGGAATGGCACACCAGTGGGCTGAAGAACGTCACACCGCCCCCCGAACCCGTTTACAACGAAAACCCCAAGCTGGCCAAAGGGGAGATTAAAAAGGTGGACTACGAGGTGGAAGGTGCAGACGTAAGCATTGTGCGCAGGGTTTACCGCAATGGGGAACTTTACCTGGAGGACAATTTCGTCACTCACTATGTCCCCTGGCAGGCTGTGTACGAGTACGGCCCGGGCACCAAAATTCCGAAGAACCGCGGCGAGGGCTGATCCGCCGGAATAATCCATACCAGATTGACTGGCGGTGTTGGTACCCAACACCGCCAGTTTCTTTCTGTGTATAATTCCATTTACTGTTTTGCCCTGATTCGATTGCTGAGCCAATCGCTTCAAAACAAACTATCAGGAGAATTCAATGGTCAGTAAAGACTTACTCGAGATACTGCGCTGCCCGGCCTGCGTCCGTGAACGGGATGGCCTGCTGGACTATGTCGCCGAATCGTGGCTGGTCTGCCAGGACTGCGGGCGTAAATACCCCATTCGTGATGACATCCCTGTGATGTTGATTGAAGAAGGGGATAAGTGGCGCGAGGTTGAGGTCAAGGATCTGCCCGTCCCCCCTCCTGCTGAGTAGTCAAAATGGAAACCCTCCAGACCCTGTTCGAGCAGTTGTTCAGCGGCGACGAGGAACAGGCGGAAGCAGCGGCCCCCGCTTTCGCGGCTCACGGCCTGGCGGCAGTGAAAGCCCTGCGCGAACACTGGCAGAGGGAAAACGAGGATGCGAGCAGTGCGGTAGATCGCCGCTGGTGGATTCTGCGCGCCCTGGCCGAAATTGACGACCCGCAGGCTGTGGAGATCCTCATTGAGGCCCTGCAGAGTCCGGATCCCAGCCTGCGGCAGTGTGCAGCCCTGGGCCTGGCGCGCCAGCGCAGCCCCAGAGCTGTGCCGGCACTGAGTGCGGCACTGGACGATCCGGACACCCTGTGCGCAGATCTGGCTAGAGAGGCGCTGATCGCTGCAGGCGAACCGGCCGTGCCCAAGCTGCTGGAAGTGCTGGAGAGTGGCTCCCATCCCGCCCGCATTCGCGCCGTGCGCGCCCTGGCATATATCGGCGACCGGCGCGCCATCCCGGCGCTGTTCAGAGCCCTTGAAGCAGACTCCACGTTGATGGAATACTGGGCTTCTGAAGGGCTGGACCGCATGGGCGTTGGAATGAGCTTTTTCAAACCGTAAAAAACAGCACGGCCGTATTCCGGCCGTGCTGCGAGTTTCTTCCTGCAGGCTGCCCCTGTTACGTACCAGCAGCCCAGACCCACACCCACCAGAGGGCCATCAGCAAGAACCCGATCCCCAGGCGCACAAAGTAAGATAATCCCCAGCCGGCGATCAGCCCGCGCAGGGAGGCCCAGGCCTTTTCCCAATCGCCGATGCGGCGGTATTCCAGCAGCAGCACGGATAACGGCGCGGCGATCAGGCCTCCAAAAGGCGGGAGGATCAGCGTCCCCAGGATTCCGGCTCCCAGAGCAACCCCGATGGTCAGCCAGGAGGCCCCGCTTTTGCGCGCCCCCGCCCCCATCATCAGGTTATCGATCAGGCTGCCAACGATCATCAGGATCGTGATGATCACGAAGAGGACGATCCCCAGAGGCTCCCAGCCGACGATCAGCCCGTAAACCAGCGCGGCCAGCCACATGACCACCAGCCCGGGGAAGATGGGGATGACCAGCACGACCAGGCCCAGGAGCATGAACAACTGGATGACCACAAACAGGGTCATGCCCGATAATTCAGGCATCAGGACTGTTCCTTAACTGCATCCTGCGGTGCCGTCTGTACATCTTCCGGACGGATCACATCGATGCCGCCCATCCAGGGGCGAAGCACCTCAGGCACCACGATCGAACCATCGGCCTGCTGGTAGTTCTCCATGACAGCGATCAATGTGCGCGGCAGCCCCAGGCCCGACCCGTTAAGGGTGTGCACCAGGCGGGCCCGCCCGCCGTCCGCCGGCCGGTATTTGATATTGGCCCGCCGCGCCTGGAAATCGGTCACGTTCGAGACCGACGAGACCTCCAGCCACTCTCCCACACCGGGAGCCCAGACCTCAATATCATAGGTAATGCTCGACCCGAAGCCCAGGTCACCGGTGCAGAGCTGTACAACCCGGTAGGTCAGGCCCAGCTCAGCGCAGGTCTGCTCGGCATCCTGGCGCATCTTCTCCAGTTCCGCTTCCGAGTCTTCCGGTTTGGAGAAGATGTACATCTCGACCTTGTCAAACTGGTGACCGCGCTTAATGCCGCGCACATCCCGCCCGGCGCTCATTTTCTCTCGCCGGAAGCAGGGTGTGTAAGCGGTGTAGCGCAGCGGCAGACTGCGCTCATCCAGGATCTCGTTCATGTGCAGCCCGGTGAGCGGTACCTCCGCAGTCGGCACCATAAACAGGTCTTCTTCATAATCCTTGTACAGGTTGTCGCGGAATTTCGGCAGCTGACCGGCGCCGAACAGCGTTTCCTCGCGGATCATGAAAGGCGGGTACTTTTCGAGGTATCCCTGGCGAGTGTGCAGATCGAGCATCCACGAAATCAGGGCGCGCTGCAGCCTGGCCCCCGCACCGCTGAGCACGTAGAAGCGCGAGCCGGTGATCTTTACGCCCTGTTCGAAATTGATGATCCCCAACTTCGGCCCCAGGTCCCAGTGAGGCAGCGGCTCAAAGTCGAACTCGGGAATCTCGCCGACGGTGCGCAGCACCACATTTTCGTGCTCATCCCTGCCGTACGGCACGCGTGGATCGGGGATGTTCGGTAGTCCGGCCAGAACGTCGTTCAGGCGGGCTTCCACCTGGCGCAGTTCATCGTCCAGCGCACTGATGCGCTCTCCGATGACGCGCATGGCCTCGATCTTTGCCTGGCGCTCTTGCGGGTCTTTTGTACGGCCGATTTCCTTCGATCCGGTGTTGCGCTCCGCTTTGAGCGCTTCGACCTCCTGGATCAGCGTTCTCCGCTGCTCGTCCAGTCCAAGGATGATATCCACCGGTTCCGGTTCCATCTGCCGGTCCCTGAGCGCCTTGCGAACCAGCTCTGGATTGTCACGAATGAGATTGATATCTAACATCACAGCACCTCCTGATGATGGAAGGCCAGGTGACTGCAGGGTGTAACAAATCTCACAGAGTTATGGCCTGACCTTCTAGCGAGAATAAAACAGCCCCCGCTCGTCTGGCAGGACGAGGGGGGCGTTCGTGGTGCCACCTGCTTTCACTGCTCCCCAGAAGGGGAACAGCCTCTTGTACGCGCTAACGGGCGCACCCGTCCCCCTTACGATCAGCCGCAGCAGCTGACCCCTGCGGGGGTAACTGGCCAGTTCAGGCCGACGGAGGGGATTTCCGCTCCCTGATCCTGCTGCCTCGCACCACCCGGCAGCTCTCTGTAAGGTTTGAGAGCGTACTTGTCTCCGCGCTGGTCACAAATACGATCAATTTCCTTAGATTATAACGAAGACACACCGCATGTCAAGCACAACCCGGCAGCGGGCGTTGCGCACCATCATTCCTCACGTGAGCGCAGGTGCGGGAACAGGATGACCTCGCGAATATTCGGGCTGTCGGTAAACAGCATGGTCAGCCGGTCGACGCCGATACCGTAACCACCGTTCGGCGGCATGCCGTAGCGCATTGCACGCAGGTAGTCTTCGTCCATGGGATGACGCTGTTCGTCATCACGCTCGTAGGAGCGCCCCATTTCGATGAAGCGCGCTTCCTGATCCAGAGGGTCGTTCAGCTCGGTGAAGGCGTTGCACAGCTCCATCCCGGCCATGAAGCCCTCAAAACGTTCCACGATCTGGCTGTTGCCCGGCTGGCTCTTGGCCAGGGGAGAGATGTCGCGCGGATAGTTGTAGAGGAAAGTGGGCTGGATCAGGGTGGGTTCCAGGTAATCTCCGAGCAGCCCGTCAATTAACTTACCGCGTGGAGCATTGGGATCCACCTGCATACCGCGGGCGCGCATGGCTTCAGCCAGACTCTCGGCCGTAGGGTGCTCCTCGATATCAATGCCGGTGGCTTCGATCAGGCCCTCACGCAGCTCCAGGCGCCGCCAGGGGGGATTGAGGTCGATTTCTTTCCCCTGATAGACCAGCTTGCGCGTTCCGAGGACCTTGTCGGCCACATATGCGATCATGTTCTCCGAGAACTCCATGATCTGGTAGTAATCCGCATACGCCATATAGAACTCTAACTGCGTGAATTCAGGGTTGTGCGTGCGGTCGACCCCTTCATTGCGAAAATCGCGCCCGATCTCGTACACGCGCTCGAAGCCGCCCACAAGCAGGCGCTTGAGGTAAAGCTCAAAAGAGATACGCAGATAGAGATCCTGCTTGAGCTGGTTGTGATGGGTAATAAAGGGTCGTGCAGCCGCACCGCCGTAAATGGGCTGCAGGATCGGCGTTTCCACCTCGAGAAAGCCGTGTGAATCCAGATATTCGCGCAGGGCGCGCACCACCGCCGCACGGGTGCGGAAGATCTGGCGCACTTCGGGGTTTACCGCCAGGTCGGCATAGCGCTGCCGGTAGCGCAGCTCGGGTTCGGAAAGTGTGGCGTAGCGGATCACCTCGCCGTCGACTACCTGATCTTTGGCGGGCGGGAGCGGTGTGATCGCCTTGGCCAGCATGCGGAAAGATTCAACACGCAGCGTGACCTCACCGGCGCGCGTGCGGAACATCTCACCCGCAGCCTCAATAAAATCGCCCAGATCAAATTCACGGGTGAAGAATTTCAACTGCTCTTTCCCGAGATCGTTGGCGCGGAAAAAGAGCTGGACACGCCCATCACCATCTTCAATATGTGCGAAAACAACGTTCCCCATTGGACGCATCGAACGCAGCCGTCCGGCCAGGGTCACCTGCACCGGCTCTTCGCTCCCGGCTGCTTCAGCCTCTTCGAATAACCGGATCGCCTGCTGGCTGGTATGCGTGCGGTTAACCCGGTTTGGATAAGGTTCAATCCCCTCAGCACGCAGTGTATTAATTTTCTCCAGCCTGGCTTTTTCTAGGTTGGTGTATTCGTATGCCATAACGTGTTCCTTTAACAGAGTAAAAACATTTTAGCGATGATAGCACAATTTACAAACAAAAAGCCCCGCGCAAAGTGAATCTGCGCGGGGCGATTTTGAGCAGCGCCCCAGAATTACTCCACCTTCAAAATACGAACGTAGAAGGAGCCGCCGGGGGCATCCACACGAACGCGATCCCCGGCGCGATGATCCATCAACGCGCGGCCGAGGGGCGATTCGTTTGATATTTTCCCTTCGCGCGGGTTGGCTTCGGCAGGACCTACGATGATGTATTCCTCAGGTTCCGTATCATCCTCCTGAATGGTGACACGCGCTGCCACCTGAACGACATCGCGTTTTCCTGTTTCCTCAATAATGCGTGCATTTGCCAGCAGGATTTCGAGCTCCTGGATGCGCCCTTCGACAAACGCCTGCTCATTTTTGGCAGCTTCATACTCCGCATCCTCGATGAGCTCGCCGCCCTCCATTGCCTCATGCAAACGGTCGGCGACTTCCTGCCGCTTCACCGTACGCAAGTATTCCAGTTCTTCCTGAAGCTTTTGATAACCCTGACGTGTTAAGAAAGATGGGGGCATTTTCAATCCCTACTAGCTGATAAAACGGTCTAAAATGAAAAAGACTCCGACCGGTGTAGTAACTACACGCTGGCCTGAGCAGAAAACGAGAGCGGCGATCCGGAATTCCCCATTCCTGCCGCCGCTGTAGAATTGTAGCATAACTTTAATTGAAGTGCAAGATTTGAACAGCTCCAGCGGCTGCCGTCAGGGATGTGGGGGGACTGCGCCTTTGCGCCACAGCCTTACGCCGTTCATTTCCTCGCAGTACGCCTGCATCGCCGCCCGCATCTCACCCTCCCCAGCCCAGAAGCTGCTGATCTGTGAGCGGTAAGCAGCCACAGCATCCTGCCAGGCCTGCAGCCCCTGCGGGGAGACCGGGAATAACCTGGCTTCCCAACCCTGCTGCTGCAGGCGTTCCAGCCCGCCGTGCTCCTTGAGTATATAAGGGTAATCGGCGTAATACCACAGAGGTACCTGCAGCGCTTCCGCCGCCCGGCGTGTGAGCTGGTGATCCACATGACCACCAATCGTCAGTGGGGATACCACCTGCGCATCCCCGGTCAGGTGCTGCTGCAGTTCGGCGCTCAAAGCGCTCACCAGGCTTTCTTCCGCAGGGTTGAACTCACCGAAGAGCGCTTCCTCGTCCGCATACAGGAAATTGCCTGCAGAATCGCGGCGGTAAATACAGTCGGGGATCGAAAAATGGCGGCATTCCGCCTGCATACGCCGGCAGGCGAGCAGATCTTCCTCGCGGCGCAGCCGGGTCGCATCATCCCCCGTCTCCCACCGCCGGTGCAGCGAGCTTGCAAATGGAGACAGCTCGCCGGCGGGTGGTGAGCCGGCACAGATGGTCCAGACCTGTACCCCTTCACCGGCCTGTGCAAGCTCCCAGACCAGGCCGGCGCAGGAAAGAGCGACATCATCGAGATGGGGGGAGAGAAATATCCAGTTCACAGACTGATTTTACCCCTGATTCCCGTAGAGTGAAGTTACTTTACCGCTGCGTGTGCCCGTGCATGCAGGCTTGCCACACCTGCGGGGCAGTGTTATCATCAAGAAACCACTTGAAGGAAAAAGGCTGCAGATCCAGGAAACATCTATGAGCCTCGACCCGGAAACCCGTTTCCGTATTCGATACATCCTGGTCGCCATTATCCTGGCGACCCTGCCCTGTTATTGTGCAGGTCTTTTTCTGGTTAATCAGGTGCAGCAGCGGGCGGCGCTTCCGGATCAGACGGCTACCCCCACATTCACCCTGACGGCAACGTTCACCGTCACCCCTTCTCCCAGCCTGGCGCCCACCTTAACAGAAACCCCAACCCCCACACTGACGGCGACCCTGACTGCCACGGGAACAACACCTCCAACGGATACCGCCACACCAACCCCCACAGACACCCCGCCTCCCACCGCAACGGATACGCAGCCGCCTCCACCCACAGAAACCACCGCACCTCCCCCACCGGACACAGCTGCGCCAACTACAGAAGCGCCTCCCCCGGAAGATACCCCTGAGGAAACCGGTGGATAGGTACTGCGCGGACGTATCCAGCTCTCACAGAAAGCACATGCAAAAACCGGATCTCCAGTCACTACTCAAAGACCTGATTTCTGTCTCCGGCATATCCGGACATGAAGCCTCTGTCCGCAGGCTGATCGAAGACGCCTGGCAGCCGATAACAAACCAGCTGCTGTCCAGCCGGCTGGGCAGCCTGCACGGCCTTGTCCGGGGCAGCGGGCCGGAACCCCGGCAAAGCCTGCTGCTGGCCGCTCACATGGACGCAATCGGGTTCATGGTCGCTCGTATTACGGACGGGTTTATACATCTGCAGGCCGTTGGCGGCATCGACCCGCGCGTACTTCCCGGCCAGCTGGTGACCGTCCACGGGCGTGAAGACATCCCTGGCTTAATCGTGCAGCCTGCGGCGCACTTGCTGCCGCCGAAGACGGGCAGCGGTGTGGTTCCACTGGAACACTTACTGGTCGACACCGGGCTGCGGGCTGAGAAGGTGGCAGAACTGGTGCGGGTTGGCGATCTCGTCTCCTTTGCCCAGCCTCCCTTCCAGATGGGTTCCGACCTGCTGGCCGGGCATTCGCTGGACAACCGCGCCTCTGTTGCCGCGCTGACGGTCTGCCTGCACGAACTGCGCGGCCGCAGCCTGGCCTGGGATGTGTGGGCCGCCGCCACCGTGCAGGAAGAGGTCACCCTTTTTGGGGCAGCCACATCGGCATTTGAACTGCGGCCCAGCCTGGCGGTTGCGATCGATGTCACCTTTGGCAGCGGTCCCGGCAGTCCGGATCACCAGACCTACCCACTGGGCCAGTGTGTGACCCTGGGTTGGGGACCGAACATCCATCCGGCGCTGTTCGAATCCTTCAAACGTCTGGCAGACGAACTGGAAATCCCCTGGAAAATGGAGACGCTGCCGGTCCATTCGGGCACAGACGCGATTCGCATGCAGGTGGCGTCCGGCGGCGTGCCGACCATGGTGGTGGGCATCCCCCTGCGTTACATGCACACACCGGTCGAGGTGGTCTCCCTCAAAGATATCCAGCGCGCCGGCCGCCTGCTGGCGGAATTCGCCGCCCGGCTGGATGCCGATTACCTGCCAAAGCTGGAAGCCAGCTTCGATCCCGGCTCAGATAACCGTGCATGAGCAGCGGTAGTGGAGTGACAGACATGACCGGTTCTAACCCTGTTGAATCCAATCGCAGCACACACTCACCCACCAGCAGCCTGGATCTACGCATCGGTGAGGAGCAGTTAAACCTGCTGGAACGGCTGACCAATGCCTGCGCCGTATCGGGTGACGAGGGAGAGGTGCGCACCATCGTCCTGGAGAGCGTACGCTCGCTGCCTACCGTCAGTGAGGTGCGCGTGGATGCGTTAGGCAGCGTACTGGTGACCTGCAGAGGCAGCGCTCCGGAGCGCATGCGGGTCATGGTGGCCGCCCACATGGATGAAGTTGGCTTGATGATCACCTCCAGCGCAGATGACGGTTTCTTCCGTTTTGATAAGGTGGGTGGACTGGACGAGCGCCAGCTTGCCGGAAAACAGGTGCTGGTCGGCAAAGACCATATTCCCGGGGTTATCGGGGCCAAACCCATTCACCTGAGCCAATCCGAAGAAAGAAAGCGCGCGATTTCAATCGAATCCATGCGCATTGATGTCGGGCCGGAGAGCGCTGGTCGTGTTAAGGTGGGGAATTGGGCGACATTCGCCACAAAGTTCACCCGCATCGGAGACAGCATCCGGGCGAAAGCACTGGACGACCGGCTGGGCGTGGCCACTCTGATCGAGCTCATCCGGCACGCACCGCCTGAGGTGGACCTGCTGGCTGCGTTTACCGTCCAGGAGGAAGTAGGACTGCGCGGTGCTCAGGCCGCGGCCTATGCCCTTGACCCGCAGGTAGCAGTTGTCCTGGACTGCACACCGGCGAACGATTTACCCCCCTGGGACGCCGGAGACGAGTATTCCAGCGAAAACATTCGCTATAACACACGCCTGGACTGCGGACCCGCCCTGTACGTGGCCGACCGGAGCACGCTCACCGATCCGCGGCTTTTGCGGCACTTTATACAGGTAGCCAGTCGCAGCAATATCCCTTATCAAATCCGGCAGCCCGGAGGCGGCGGCACGGATGCCGGCAGCATCCACACCCAGCGGGCCGGCATTCCCGCCATTTCAATTTCGGTGCCCGGCCGCTACCTGCACACAGCCGCCAGCATCGCGCGCATTCAAGATTGGGAAAATACGCTGCGCCTGGTTCACGCAGGGCTTACGGAACTAAAGCCCGATCTGCTGGCTCAAAGCCGGCAGTAGAGCAGGAGCACAGGTTTTCCGCAAACCGGAAGGATACCGCAGGTTTCGCAAACATAATCAGCAGTCTTCGAACAAACACGGCTTGAGAAGCCGTTCAGACTGCCCGGAAATCAATAATCAATGCAGGAGATCGCATGAAATCCCTTCTTCAAAAACTGACCCAAACCCCAGGGCCGTCCGGGTATGAACATCAGATACGTGATGTAGTCGAGAACGAAATCAAAGACCTGGCCGATGCATACTGGATCGACAATCTGGGAAACCTGATTGCCCGTAAAGGGTCCGAAGGGCCAAAGGTGATGCTGGCAGCCCATATGGACGAACTGGGCGTTATGGTCACCCATATCGACGAAAAAGGGTTTGTGCGCTTTCTTCCTGTCGGCACGGTATACCCGCGCACCTGTCTGGGGGGAAGGGTGCGCTTCCTGAACGGCATGACCGGCGTGATCGGCGCCGAGCGCCAGGAAGATATCAACCGGGTGCCGTCCTTTGACCAGTTGTTCATCGATGTGGGTGTTTCCAGCCGCGATGAGTGTCCGCTGCAGGTTGGTGATGTGGGCGTGTTCGACCGCCAGTTTGAAGACCTGGGCCGGCGTGTGACATCGAAAGCGCTGGATAACCGCATCGGCGTGACCGTGCTCATCGAAGCGCTGCGTAAAATTACTGCTGAGAACATCCAGATCCCACAGCAGGTCTTCTTTGTCTTCAGTGTCCAGGAAGAAGTGGGGGTGCGCGGCGCTCCTGCAGCCGCCTTCGATATCTCACCCGACCTGGGGCTGGCGGTAGACGTCACCGGCTCAGGAGATACACCCAACGGCAGCCGTTTGGAAATTTCACTCGGGAAGGGACCGGCCATTAAGGTCCGCGACCAGGGGATGCTGTCGGACCCGCGCGTGGTGCAGTGGATGGTCCAGACGGCCGAACAGCACGGCCTGCCATACCAGCTTGAAGTCCTGCCGCGTGGAGGCACCGACGCCAGAGGCATCCAGGTATCTCGCAGCGGCGTCCCGGCCGGCGGCCTGGTGATCCCCTGCCGCTACGTCCATTCGCCCTCTGAACTGGCGGACATCGAAGATGCACAAAACGCCGTCCGCCTGCTGGTAGAACTGCTGCGCAGCCCGTTCAACCCTGAAGGGACGGGGGAGCGCAGCGGCTGATCACCCATGAAAGCGGTTCATCTGATCCTCGCCTTCTGCCTGCTCTTTCTGAGCGGCTGCGCAGGCCTCCCCCAGTTTGGTAACGAGACGGGCCCTTCCACGACAGCCACACAGGCTTCCGGGACCGGAACTTCCGGAAATTCTCCGGGGACCGTGGATATCACACCAACCCCAACCGGGCCGGTAACACTGACCATCTGGCTGCCTCCCGAATTCGATCCCGCAGCCGACACGGCGCATGGTCAACTGCTGCGGGCCCGGCTGGATGATTTCCTGGAAAAGCGCAGAGATCTGCGCATTGAAGTGCGCGTGAAAGCCCCAGATGGCCCGGGAGGCATACTGGATACGCTGACAACCGCCAGTGCAGCAGCTCCACTGGCGCTTCCAGACCTGGTCGCCGTGCCCCGTCCCATGCTGGAGGCCAGCGCGCTCAAAGGCCTGCTGCACCCGTATGACGGGCTGTCCAGCGCGCTGGATGACCCCGATTGGTTTGATTACGCCCGCCAGCTTTCACGTGTGCAGAACAGCACCTTTGGGCTGCCCTTTGCCGGCGATGCCGTCCTGCTGGTTTACCGGGAGGATGGCGAGCGCACACCACCGCCCAACTGGCAGGCGGCGCTGGATGCAGGCGACGCAATTTCCTTTGCTGCCGCTGACCCGCAGTCCCTATTCACGCTGCTGCAGTATCAGGCGGCCGGCGGCGCAGTTCGTGATGGTGAAGGCCGCCCCTATCTGGACGCAGAAAGCCTGGAAACGGTTCTGCGGCTGTACCGGGAAGCGAGCCAGGCCGGGATATCTCCCTTCTGGCTGACCCAGCTCGAATCGGACGAGCAGGCATGGGAATCCTTTCAGGACCGGCGAGCCCCCATCGTGATCACCTGGGCGTCGACCTATCTACAGAATGCCCCGTCGGACAGTTCGGCGGCGCCTGTGCTCACCCCAAACGGAGAACCTTTTACCATCACGAACGGATGGGTATGGGCGATCGCTTCCCCTCAATCTGAGAAGCAGAAGCATGCTGCTCAACTGGCTGAATTCCTGACCGAGAGCAGTTTTCTGGCCGAATGGACGGCTGCAGCCGGCTATCTTCCCACCCGGCCCACCGCCCTGGAGAACTGGGATAACCCCGAGCTTGTCCCACTGGCAAACCAGATTCTATCGACAGCCGGGATTTATCCCCCGGCAGACATATTGACCCGAACGGGGCCCGCTCTGGAACAGGCCACCGTTGAGGTCTTAAAACAGGAAAGCAGCCCTGCAAACGCAGCTCAAGCCGCTGCGGAAGCGGTAAATACCCCCTGAATAAGATTAGGCCATCCTGAATAATGCACGCGCGCATCAGGAAAAGGAAAACCGGCATTTGACGAAAAGCGCCAGCAGTGTTATGATCGGCCTAATCTGGAGAATAGGACCACATGCCCGAAGAGAGTTTTCTCGACGAAAGTCCTGGCTCAGAACATCAACAATCTGACAGGCACCTGGATGAGTCACCGTTATCGGAAGCGGTGGACGAGCCAGCTTTTATACAGGACTACGACCGGGGACGGTTAATGGGGGTGTGGGAGGCCATCTCACGCGCTGGCCTTGCTGAAACGACACTGCGAATGGGAACCCATGCCCTGCTGGTGGCCCTGATCCTGATATTCGCCTGGGGTATGCGCGAGCTTTACCTGCATGCCCAGGATTCCACCCCTTCACGAGAATCCGCTTTAGCAGCCGCTCCGCCGACGCCAACCCCTACGGAGGCGCCGCCAGCCCTGCCACCATTCTCCGCAGATATCAATCTTTCTGGCGGCATTCCTCGCATCGTTCGTCTGCACACAGACCTGCCCAGCCTGCCCCGCACCGATGTCATCACGTATATCGTCCAGCCGGGCGACACCCTGTTTGGTATCGCTGAAAAATTCGGCCTAAAACCGGAAACGATCCTGTGGGGGAATACCTACACGCTGGGCGATAACCCCCACAGCCTGCGGCCCGATCAGGAACTTTTCATTCTCCCGGTTGACGGCGTTTACTACCGCTGGTCTGAAGGAGATGGGCTCAACGGTGTTGCCAAATACTTCGGTGTTACCCCGGAAGATATTATCAATTATCCCGGCAATCATCTGAACCCGGAAACCATCGGCGACTGGTCTTCGCCCAATATCGAACCGGGGACTTATCTGATCATACCCGGTGGTCAGCGCGAATTTATCAGCTGGAGCATTCCACCTGGCGGCCTGACCCGCGATAATCCCGGTGTGGCATCCGGCTTTGGATCGGGTGTTTGCGGTGCAGGCGCCTCCGGAGCCATCGGAACCGGGGCCTTCCTGTGGCCTGCTCCGAACCATTTCCTGTCCGGCTTCGACTACAATCCAGGCGCTAACCACCGTGGTATCGATATCGACGGTGAGACCGGCGATCCGATTTACGCAGCAGACAGCGGCGTGGTCGTGTATTCCGGCTGGAACGACTGGGGTTACGGAAATGTGGTCATCATCGACCACGGGAACGGCTGGCAGACCCTGTACGCCCACCTGAACGACATCTATGTTGGCTGTGGACAGAGCGTGGCTCAGGGATCGATTGTCGCCGCGATGGGCAGCACAGGCAACTCCACCGGCTCACACCTGCACTTCGAAATGATCTACAACGGCAGCAAGGTCAACCCCTGGGATTACGTTCAGTAAGCACCAGAACCATCGAAAATCAAAAACCCCTTCTGAAGATCCATCCAGAAGGGGTTTTCTTTTTCAATGCGCTAAGCAGTCGGAGATTTCAGGCGAACATCAGGTGAGCGGCATGGCGAAGAGGGGTACCAGCATCTCTTCCGGGTGAAGGCCGCCGTGGCGCCCCACCATATGGTTTTCTTTACCCGACCACCACAGATAGGCATCGCCGTGAGCCACGGCGATCAGGTCTCCGAGACGTTCCAGCAGCTGGGGGTGACGTTCGCCCGGACCAAACAGGCCGCTGTCTGCGGCATACTGCGGGTCGACCAGGCTGAACTGCTGTGGCCAGGTGCGCTGGATGTACTCATGAACCGCTTCCGTCTGCCCCGGGCGGATATAGAAGTACACCAGCCGGTTCTCGCCGGTGGGGAAGATATGCAGCCGGCGGAGCAGGCCCGGATGGCTGCTTAATTCGTAGTGCGGGTCGCGCCGGGTGGTGATCTGCCCGTGATCCGCAATCAGCAGCATCAGCGTGCCCTGACGGGCTGCCGGGCTCAGGCGCGAGAGGAACAGGCTTTCCAGTGCGGCGCCAAAGCTGGCCATCTCCGCCGCCGGATAATCCGTATCGGGGCCGTAGCGGTGCGAAAAGGTGTCCACCTCGCTCCAGTAGACATAGGCATACAGCGGCTCGCCCGCCCGTCTTTCCAGCACCTCGCGAGCGTTGAGCCACAAATCGCTCGCCGTGCTGAAAGACTGCAGCTCCACATCGCGGAAAAACATCTGCGAGAGGCCGGAATTCATGATCGCGTAATGCTGGAAAACAAAGGTG
>ENA-UPSB01000927-UPSB01000927.1-bioreactor-metagenome-genome-assembly--contig:-NODE-927-length-41060-cov-5.562297_pt1 | contig 41060 bp, 31 predicted proteins | sample MGYA00238182_ERZ773286 | MGnify/ENA primary metagenome ERZ773286 (study PRJEB29026, sample SAMN07631240) | bioreactor metagenome | isolation source: Switchgrass digestor | place: USA: Dartmouth...
AATATTCCTGCTTGAGAAAAAAATTTTATGTAGGAATAAAGACTGGCTTATTTACATTTTTTACTAAAAAGTATATGCTAAACCATTTTACAATAAAACCGAAAATATTTCTAGTACTTTATGTGGTTATTATATTCTCATTTTTTTGGGGAAAATGCAATCCTTAAATAACCATTTCTTGAGCTTTAAAACAAAGATTTGTCTTGATTTCTGGCAAGTACTACCTATAAATTCTCCTAACACCAATATAGACGTAAAAAACGAGGAAAATCTTTCATCTGGCCGTTTCCATAATTTACATTCGAAAACAAAGCATTCTTTGCCTTCCTTATACAGGAATTTAGCAAATTGTGTCGAAACAAAGTTAATCATGTCTTATAATTACTAACGTGTATACTAGACAGCCAAATTGAAAGGAGAGAAAAGATGTTTAATGGTTTACGAAATTTCCTAAAAAAGCCCCTGGCTTTGCTGACCACGGCTGCACTAATCACAGGCAGTATTTTTTACGGGCCGGGCAGCATTTTGCCGACAGCTAAGGCTGAGGAGACAGCTCAATCTATTCAGCGCTTGGCGGGAAAAACCCGCTATGAAACCGCTGTCCAGATAGCAGAAAAAAACTGGGATGAAGCCTACAACGTTGTTTTGACCCGCGGCGACACTTTTCCGGACGCTTTAGCCGGGGCGGTGCTGGCCAACAGCCCGCAAGTCCAAGGCCCCCTGCTCCTTACGGAATCCAACAACCTGCGGCCCGAAGTTCTCAATGAAATGAAACGCCTGCGAACCAGCAAGGTTTACATACTGGGAGGAACGGCGGCAATCTCCGCCAAGGTGGAAAATGAGCTGAAAGATAACGGTATGGACACGGTGCGCATTGAAGGCAGCAACCGTTATGAAACGGCGGCCAAAATCGCCACCACCTCCGTACAAAGCAGTAGCAGGGCCTTTCTGGCTTCCGGGCAGGCTTTCCCCGATGCTTTAAGCATCTCCGCTTATGCCGCCGCCAATAATATCCCCCTGCTCTTAACCGACGTCAAAAATGTGCCGGAAGTCACTCTCAATGCTCTTAAGGAGCTGGGAGTAACCAGGGTTACCTTAATCGGGGGAGAAAGTGTCATCAGCTCTCAAGCGGCAAACCAGCTTTCCGCGGCCGGCTACCAAGTGGACCGCTTAAGCGGCGGCAACCGTTATGATACCAATGTCGCCATTTTAGACAACCTGGAATTTGAAACTTCCAAGATGGTAATTGCCACCGGAACGGATTTTCCGGACGCTCTGGCCGGGTCGGTGCTGGCGGCCCGGGAAAATAACCCTATTGTCCTGGTCCCCCAAGATGAAAATGCCCTGCTTAATTCCGGAACTTTATCCTATCTGAACGACAAGCGAAATGAAGTAAGCAGTTTCTTTATCCTGGGAGGATTAAACGTTATCAACTACAAGGTGGAAAACATAGTGCGCACCGGCAAATTCCACAACCGGATCTCCCTGCAGTACTGGGCCGGTTATGCTAATAACGCCAACTATGAGGAGCAACTCAATCTAGTACCTTCACCTTTTACCGATTATATCCAGATCCTGTCTCCCAACTGCCTGGGCGAGCTCCAGCCCGACGGCAGCTTTGCCTATCGCTTCAGCAGCGCGGAAATCCCTAAATACCTGGTCTCCCTGGGACAGAGCAAAGGGGCCCGGGTGGTACCGCTTATCATGGTCACCGGCAAAAACGGGAGCGACGTCCTGCGCGACAGTTCCAAGCGAGCAACCTTCATCAACAGTGCGGAAAGAATGATCCGGGAAACCAATGCTGACGGTATCCTGGTGGATGCCGAGGCGCTGGACGACGACCTGGCCGACTCCCTCATATGCCTGATGCGAGACCTTTATAACCGGCTGCACGGCCAGGGCAAATTGGTTTTAATGGCTGTGCCCGCTAAAACAGGCCCTAATCAGCCTTCCTGGAATAAGGAGTACGATTACAGCGGCCTGGCCCCTTACGTCGACTATATCCAAATCATGTCCTATGACAAGCATTACTCCACTTCGGCCCCCGGCCCCATAGCGCCTTTGGACTGGGTAAGGGAAGTTATGGCCTATGCCTCCTGCGAAATCCCCACGGAAAAAATCCTTATGGGCATTCCCTATTACGGCCGGAGCTGGCGGGTTAACGATCAAGGAACAGGCTGGACATCGGAGGCCTTCGGCCTGGCGGGAGCCTTGAAGAAGGCTGAGCAATACGGGGCTACCATTACCCGGGAAACCACTCCCACCGATCCCGTAGGCATCCCCACTTTCAAATATGTTGACGAATCCGGCCGCAGCTGGACAGCCTATTTTGACGACCGCTTAAGCTGGGCGGCCAAACTGGATCTCTTAGACAGTTACAACCTGGGCGGAATCGGCGGCTGGGCTATGAACTGGATTATTGACACCAGCGCTCCTGAGCTTTATCCTCTTTTGAAAGAAAGACTCCAATAAAGAAAGGCCACAGTAAGCTTACCGTAAGCTTCAGAAGCGCCCGCTTAACGCGGGCGCTTCTTTATTTAATATATTTATTACAAGTTATTTTTGTTAAATGTTCTTGTTAAACATTTTTGTTAAGTATTTTTGTTAAGGTTTTTAAAGTTTTTGTTAAGTGTTTCTGTTTAATGGTTCTAATTTAAATGTTTTAATATGTTCGGTAATTTGCTTTATTTAATCAGTTCCTGCACTTGTGCCAGTAGCCGGTCGTTTACCGCTTCCCGCCCGCCGAGAGCAACTGCTTTTTTGCCTTCCAAAGGCTCAAGGACCCGGATCTGTGCGGCGGTAAGCCCCTGGGGAGAAAGAAGCAGGATGCCGGTGGAATTAGCCGCCGCCAGGACTCCTCCGGTAAGAGCGTCGGGAAATTTCTGGCCTGTGGCTACATAGAGTATACTTCCTTGGGGTTTATAGACTTTCACCACGGCTGCGGAAGTGGCATAACGATCAGCTCCGGACAATCTTTTAGGATCGGGCAATTGGCGCCAGACCGCATCGCCTACCGCACCTGGGCCTCCGATTACATCCGTGGAGACCACGGAAAACCTGTTCAAGATATAAGCTGTAGGATCGGCCAGACTGCTTGGCGGGGTGAGCAAGATCGGTATTCCGTTCTGGGCCGCGGGAGAAGCCACGGCAATGGCGTCCGGGAAGTTGGAGCCGCTCACCACCGCGGCCTGTCCTTTAATCCCCAGCGCCTGTGCTATTATCGAGGCTGTCTGATAGCGGTCTTTGCCGGCCAGCCTGGTCACTTTGGCTATGCGGCTTAATTTTTGTTCCACGGCCGGGGCCACGGCGCTGTTGCCGCCCAGGATAATGATATGGCGCGGTGCCAGGTCTTTAATAAGCTGCTCGACTTCCGCCGGCAAACTCTGGGGATTGGTCAGCAACATGGGGGCCTGATACCTGTAAGCCAGAGGAACTCCGGCCAAAGCATCGGGGTAACTGTCCGCCCGGCTTAAGACAACGGTATCCGCACCGGTGGGAAAAGCCTCCAGGGCAATGGCCAAGGCAGTATGAATCCGGTCCAATCCCGAGATGCGCTCAGTATCCGGAGCTGCGCTCCAGCCGGCCCGGTAGATACCCGGCTCATAAACCGTAACTTCCATGCTCGAAGCCGAATCCGGCAGTCCTCCCCCCACTCTGAGCCAGCGGGAACCGCTCCAGCGGTATAGATAGGCTATCTGGCGGCCGGAATTTTGGTTTTGCAGGTTGGAATCAGAGAAGGCCTGCTGTGAGGAAGGGGTAAGTTTCAGCTGCAGGCGAAGGGGTTTTTGGGCGATGGCTTCCCCCCAAGGCCCGATCTGGACTGCCGGGCCGGCAGCTTCAAAACCCTCAGGGAAATCCGGTGCGGAAGCAAGCATTTCCAGGCGGAAAGTCATTTTACCTTCCCGGCCATCGGCCGTTAGCGGCATGTCAAAAGCCCCGGCAGGTACGGTCAACACGGCATCCGTTTCTTCCCCCAATCCTGCCGTTACTTTACCCCCTTCCCAGCCCAGCTTGGCCGGGGAAGAAAAAGATCGCGGTTCGCCAAGGGTTTGCAAAGCCCGGTAAACATCAACCCGCCCATAGCCGTATTTTTCGTCTTTTCCTAGCTCTCCCAGGTCATAGGCCGAACTGAAAAGGGCACGGCTGATTTCGGCGGCGCTGAGCCCCGGGTATTTGCTCCACAAGATGGCCGCAGCCCCCGAGACTATCGGGGCGGCAAAGGATGTGCCGCTAAACCGGCCCACACCTATTTCTCCCTCCCTAGTCCATAGGCAGGAAAGAATCCTGACTCCGGGAGCCGCAAGCTTGACCTCGGGCCCGGTCAGGACAAAGTCAGCCAGTTTATCGTTTTGGTCCACGGCCGATACGGCAATGACATGAGGATCGGCCGCAGGATAGTTGACACTGCTGATTTTTTGATTGGACTGAACGGAGGATTGCGGATCAAAGGTTTGTGCGGCGGACTTCTGTAGTTCGTCGGCACTTTTATTGTTGCCGGATGCCCCTATCAGCAAGCATCCTTTTTGGGCGGCATAGGCCAGTGCGTCATCCAGGACCTTGGTTTGAGTGGAAGATCCGATGCTGAGATTAATTATATTGGCCCCATGATTGGCTGCCCAAACAATACCTTCAGCCAGGACATGGTCGTCACCTTCGCCGTTTTCATCCATGGCTTTTATAGGCATGATTTTGGCCTCATAGGCTATACCGGTAATACCCAGATCATTGGCCAAAGCGGCAATAGTACCGGCTACCGCTGTGCCGTGGCCGTTATCGTCCTGGGCGGCGCCTGGTTTGTCTCTGCGGGTAATGGCGTTATAGCCTTGGACCAGGTTGCTTTGGCTGTCGTCCACCAAATCCGGGAAGTCGAGGTCAACCCCTGTATCCACCACAGCCACAATCACTCCCTTGCCGGTGGCACCTTCTCTCCAGGCTTCATGAGCCCTGATTTTTATAAGACCCCACTGTTCGCTGAGGGAAACGGAAGATTGGACCGCAAATTCGCCGGTTATGTCCGGATGCTCGTCCCGGCTATCCATATACTCATCCCGGTTAATTTGAAATTTCCTGCTCCATTCCGCGCTTAACACTCCGGGCAAGGCCAAGACCTTTTGCCGGAGCTGTTCCGGGTCTGAGGCGGAAGATTTATTGTCACTTACCGGCAAAGCCAAAACTATGTAATTGAGCGGGCCGGTCCTTAGGATTTCCCCTCCGCTGACGGAAACTATGTTTTCAATATCCGCTTCTTTCGAAATTTGCAGCACAAGCTTTAAGCACTCATCTTCCGCGATATCTATGGCCTCGCCAGTCCCAATGCCCTCAACTTCATTGTCCGGCTGATTTATAGCCAATGTGTCATCCGGCGTTGCTGCATTAATCGTCGGCGCTGCATCAACCGTCGTTGCTGCATCAACAGGCGGTGCTGCATCGACTGGCGGCGCCCCGGCCAGGACTGTTGCCGGCGGGAACTGGGCAAACACAAACAAGGCAACCAGCAAAATCGCCAAGCATTTTATTTTGTATTTATGATTCATGGCCAACTCTCCTTTGCTATGGATTCATTTTCCACCAAGCATAGCGATTTGTAAAGCTGTTTTGTTGGTCGAACCGGGAAAAGGGTGCCGGCATACTATGGGAGGTAAGGGAAATTGCAGAAGGAGGAGAAAAATTATTAACCAGCAAGCTGTAAGCCGGCCGCCTGCCACAGGGAAAAATAAAAAAATCATCCTGCTGTTCTGGGACGGGTACGGCAACAAAAGCAACTATGAAAAATTACTGGCCCGACTTCCCGGGGAGGATAAAGATTATCTCCGTATTCTGGTACCTAATTTTACCGGCCCTCTGCAAGGGGACGGCAGATTTGGCTATAGTTTTGACAGCGCCGCTATTCCCGCCTACCTGACAGCCCTCGGCCACAGCCATGGGGCTTTAGTGGTGCCCATGGTTTTGGGCAGCGGCCCAAGCGCCAACAACATGCTGCTCAACCCGGACAAGCGCGCCAATTTTACAGCCGGTGTCCTGAAAGTGGTGCGCCAAACTCGAGCCGACGGCTTCCTGGTGGACCTGGAAGGCATAGCCGCCAATACCGGACCGGGGCTGACTGCCTTGATGAAAGAGCTGGCATCGCTCTTACATGCCGAAGGCAAGCTGGCCATGGTTGCCGTCATGGCCAGGACTTCCGCCGGCGCCGAACCTTGGAACCGGCAGTATGAGTATGCCGAACTGGCCAAATATGCCGATTATGTCCAGATCATGGCTTATGACTACCACCATGCAGGTTCCGGACCCGGGCCGGTGGCCCCGCCGGCTTGGGTGGAGAAAGTGGTCAGATATGCCGTAAGCCAAATACCGTCGAATAAAATTCTGCTGGGCATCCCCGCTTACGGCCGGAGCTGGTGCCATAAGGGAGCCAAATGGGTAGTCTCCCATTTGAGTATGGCTAAAGCCAGGCAAACGGCAGGCAAATACGGAGTCCCGATCAAATATGAGGTCACTTCTGACTTTAATTCTGAGGATGATTTAGGAATTCCTATGTTTAGCCACCGGGATGAAAAAGGGGTCCAATGGACCACTTATTTCGAGGACGGGCGCAGTTGGCAGGTCAAACTGGCCCTGGCGGACAAATACAATCTCGGCGGGATAGCCGTCTGGTCCATGCATTGGCTGGATGCCGCCAGCGCACCGGAATTTTTTGCCCTAATGAAATAATTAATAATATCTTCATTAATAAATAGTTCATAAAAATTGCCAAAATTTATTATTTATTAATTTTTTATTAACAATTAATTAATGATGCTTTTTTAAATTTAATGATGATTTCTTTAAATAAAATTCATGAGCTAAATCCCAGGAATCTAAATCTTAATATAGAGTTTTATTTTATGCAGGAACAAAGCCAAGGCTGTCCAGAAAGCAAAGATGATAAAGGCATAGGTTAAATGGGGCTGGGGACTCCAGGAAAATACCCACTGGCTTAAAAGCTCATGGTAAGTCCCGGCCTGATTGGGAACAGAAAGATTGCGCATAAGGGCAATTAGCACGAATTTGCCGAAGAAAACCAAAAAAGCGTTGCGCCCAAAGGCTTCAAAAAACCAATAAACCGCGGCCTTAATTTTAGGCAGAGGCTTATTGTTGACAGTGTGGAACAGGGCATGAGAAATAGCCAGCAAAAGGACGCTGGCCCCCGCGGTCAAGGAGGCAAAGGCCGGAGTCCAGATTTTCTTGGCAAAGGGTATGTAGGCAGCCAGCAGAGGACTTAGCAGGAGAAGCCCGCAGCCCAGGATAATCAGATAAAAGACGGCAGCTATCTTCTTATGCTCCAGGATTAGTTTCCCGGCCGCATAACCGCAAAGGGCATTGGCCGTGGCTGAAAGCATGGTAAAGATCCCCTCGGGATCATAGCCCGCTTGGCCTTGGCGGTAAATATGCTCCGGGCCGAACAATAAGGGATCGATTATGCCGGATAAATTATGATCCGGCTGGGGCAAGCCCTGGGGAAAATGAGCGGAGGTCAAAACCAAAAGACCCTGGTAAGCCAACATGATCAGAAGGCCCGCTCCCAAGGCCGTATACCATTTGCCCGCCAGCCGGGTGATAAGAACCACCAGGACTCCCAAAACGGCATATACTTGCAGGATCCCGGTAAACCTGAGAGTGGAAAGATCAAAATTCCAATTGACGATCATATTGAAAACAAGGCCGATTAGGATTAACATTATCGTCCGGCGCAGAAGCCTTAATTTTTTTACCCCATTGCGGTAGGCAATGGCCATAGCTGTCCCGAACAAAGTGATAAAAACCGGGAAGGCAAAGTCGGACACAGTTAGGCCGAACCATTCGGCATGGGTATTCCAGACGGCAAATTGCGGTGCGGCTAAAATATGTGTCAAAAAGGCCGTGCCGGCCACCAGGAACCCCCGGGCAAAATCCAGGGTGCGGATGCGCGGCTTGGCTGTTTTGCTGCTTTTGCTCATATAAGGTCCATCCTACTTTCCTACTTCCTAATTCCTTACTTTCTATTTCCTGAATTCTTACTTTCTACTTCCTATTCTCGCTTACCGGTCGGCTAATTACTTAATTATAGCACAGATAGAGGTTGCAATGATTATAGCCTTGCAGTAAGCTATATCTGATTTTGCTGATTTCCTGATTTGTCATTGGGATTATTCCGGGAGGCCAAAATAATGGAGGTTAATAAAAAAACTGGGAAAAGGAAAAAAATAACGACCGTCGCTCTCTTGGCGCTAATAGTTTGCCTAATAGTTTGCTCCATGGTTTTTTTCCACTTGGACCGCAGGCTGCCGGGCGGGACGGCCATATTTTATTCCCCGCACCCGGACGATGAGGTCTTAAGCATGGGCTCAGGCCTCCTGGAGGCCCTGGACCGCAATGAGCAAGTAATAATGGTGCTCCTATCCCAGGGAAAAGCCAGCAAGGCCATAGATCAGGTCAATGAGCGTTTGCTGCAGGAGGGCTACCCGCCGATAAACGCGGAAGAGTTCGGAGCGGCCAGGGCTAAGGAATTCCGGGAGTCGGCCCTTCAGCTGGGGGTTAAAGAGGAGAATATTTATTTATATGACTTGCCGGACGGCAGCCTGAATACGGAGGAGATCAAAGAAATTATGACCTCCTTTGCAGCCCGGTACCCGGAGGCCGTTCACCATACCATGACCTACAAAGACCCGCACCGGGACCATGCCGCTGCCGGCAAGGCTTTGCAGGAATTGAAAAAAGCCGGGATTATCCGGCATACGGTTTATTATATTCCTGTGCAGGAATGGGAGAATTTAAAATCCTTGTTTAACCATGTAACCAAAACTCCGCCTTCCAAACTGGCCGGCCACCAAAAGGCCCTTGCCGCTTATAAGTCATGGGACCCGGCGGGCGGAAGATATGCTATCGGCATCACATCCGTACCGGGTTACTTTGAGATTATTGAAGGGGCCTACCAAAGTGTCTGGTCCAAGCGATAAATTAATAGGCGTTTTTCCCGCTCACAACCACCCAAAAGGTTTTGAGCAGTATTTTCAGGTCAAGGCCCAAGCTCCAGTTTTTGACGTATTCCAAATCATAGCCGATGGTCTCACTCAAGGTAAGTTCACTGCGGCCATTGATCTGGGCCAGGCCGGTCACTCCCGGCGGCATGTCCAGTCTTTGCCGCTGTTCCGGCGTATACTGCTCCACAATCTCCGGTACTTCCGGGCGAGGGCCCACCAGGCTCATGGTCCCGTTGATAATATTGAGCAGCTGGGGAAGCTCATCCAGGCTGGTTTTTCTTAAAAAGCGGCCGCTTCTGGTCACCCTGGGGTCGTCTTTTTCCTGGAAAACAAAATTATCCGGGTCAAAGCGGCCTTCTTTTTTCAGCTGCTCGATTTTTGCTTTCATCACCGCATCCGCGTTGGGAACCATGGTCCGGAATTTATAGATCGTAAACGGCTTGCCTTTATAGCCCACCCTCTGCTGTTTAAAGATGGCCGGGCCGGGCGAATCAAGCTTAATCCATATCAGGATAATCAACCATAAAGGAGAAGTTAAAACAAGCAAGAGAACGGAAACCACCAAATCCAAGATACGTTTAGCCAGCAATAAGATCACTCTACTTTATTTTGGAATAATGTTAAATCCCCTCGCAAATATTTGCTGATACTCTCCCGGGAGAACTTAATGGCTATAAGCATGGCACAACTCAACCAGAGCATCGGGTCTTCAAAGAAGCGCCCCTCTCCCTGGGAACTGACAAAGATGGCCAACACCCAGAGAAAGTAACCTGCACCGGCAAAATACTCGTTGACGGAATCATCGAATATATTCTTCAAATCATGTCCTTTGTAGCCGCTTATGCCATAGTATTGCCACAGTTTTCTGATTAATATCACCCATATGGCGGCCAAAACAATAAGTCCCAGCATGCCCAATTCGGCCGCTACGGTCAGGATGGAGGTATGGGAAAGGGTGGCCCCGTCGCGGAAGCCGGACAAAACATAACTGAATTTCTGCAAAAATACTGTCTGGAAACTGCCCAAGCCCGTTCCGACCAGCAAATTATCCATAAAAATAGCTATTGCCGCTTTCCATAAGTATAGTCTTTGGGAATCCCCACTCAAACCCTGAGTGATGGATACCATCCTGTCCCAAATATCCGGGCGTAAGAAAAGCACTATTGCCCCGCAGAACACTCCTAATCCCAAGACCCACAAGGCAGCCTTTTTGTTGGGCAGCAGGATCAAGGCGGCAACCAGGATGACCACCAGGGTAATAAGGCCGCCACGGGAAGAAGTAAGCAGCAATTCGGCCAGCAAAATGGCCAAGCAAGCGTAATAGACGGTTTTTACCTGCTTTTCCCTGGTGGTGAGCTGGAGAACAAAGTTGGCCGCTATAGCCAAAACTATGAAGCGGGCATAGATATTGGGATCCACAAAAGTCGCATTTACTCTGAGGATTTGTTCTCTGAACAGGATTTCTTGCTGCCAGATAAGGTTGCCGGTAATACCCTCATAGAAAGCCAGGGGTGCAAGCAGCAGAGCTGTTATATGTACTGCATGAAAGGGAATGAGAGCCCTTTTTTTATTCATTAAGAGGGCAACGGCCACCATAAGCAGGAACATAAGAACAAGCCTGACCGTTTCAACTAGAGTTTTGCCGGAATCGGCGGAATATAACACGCTGATGGCCCCAAGCAACAGAAAAATAAATAAAACAATGGTCAGGGGGTCCCTAATGATATCTCCGAGCTTTCGCCGCATGTCCTGCTTGACCAGCAAGCGCACAAATCCTGTCAGGATAATAACCACAGTAGTCAAGCGAGTCAAGGTGACAAGATCCAGCATGGCGCCAAACTGGCCCAAACTGGGATACCAGGTGCTCGATATCTCCAAGGCAACGGCTACGGCCAACAGTGGCACCAGCCAAAGCGGTCTACTGACAGCCAGCGCAATCAGGACTATGACCGTTAGGATTAAAATGATCCATTGTATCATTATTTTTTCCCCCTAATATTTTTAAGATTCCAGAGATACTTCCCTATCTTGCGGAAATCCCGATCGAAAGCAACCAGAAGGCAGCAGTAGACGATGCCGGCCAAGACCGCTGCGATAAAGGGATTTAAGCCCTTGACCGGCCAGGCGATACCGGCCATGATCAGGGAAGCAAAAATAATCAACGGCAATTGTCGCCAGATGCGTATTTTATAAACGCCTCTCCTTACCAGAATATAATAACTTAGGAAGATATAACCTTCAACTATTATCAGCGCATAGGCCGCTCCCATAAGGCCCACCAGTTTGGTGAGAACCATGATCAGCACAAAAAGCAGCACCAAGGCCGAACCTTGAACCATGGTCCTTTGCCACTGGTGATTGGTTGTGGTAAGCACATCCCCCAAGGAAAAGCTGATGCATTCCAAAGCGAAGAACCAGGCCACCACCATGAGTATGGGTATGGATTCGTCGAATTTTCCGGCATAAAGCCAATGGATTATTGGCTCGGACAGGACAAAAATTAAGACGCTGCCGGGTATCCCTATGCCGGAGAGAACTTTAAATACTTTTTCCGTAGTGGCCATATGGCTTCTTTTATCTTTTTCACCCAGCTGGTAGAGTATGGGATAAAGGGCGCTGGTGGCCAGGCTGGGCAAAAAGATAAGCATAAGCACCAGTTTGTAAGCTGCGGAGTAGATGCCGACTTCCACATTGCTGACCGTTAAAGAAAGCACCAAGATGCTGAGCTGGGAGAAGGTATTGTAAAACAAGCGGTGGATGCCAAAGGCCAATCCCCTTCTAATCATGGGGAAAACGCTTGCCAGGTCAATCCTGGGCCTGATTTCGTTTTTCAAAGCCAAGGCGATAAGGATACTGATCAGTATGTAAGTGATTAGATGGGTTACGGTTATGGAAACAACGCCCTTACCGGCAATTATAACCGCCAGGGTCAAGATGGCAATGATAAAAGTGGTTAGGAATTGAAAGCCGGCGGCCAGATAAAGTTTTTGCACCGCTTGGTAGTAGTTGTACACCGACTGGTTCATAGCGTTGAAACAGACCGCCACCCCGAGGATTACGATCATGGCTTTGACAGTATCATTGTACCCTGCGGGGAACATAAAAATTACCATGACAATAAAACACAGAACGGACACTATGGCCTTGACCAGCAAGGTATTGCCAAAATACCCGGGCAAAGCGGACGGGTCTCTGGAACAGTCCTGGACCATTAGCTGGCTAAGGCCCAGTTCGGCAAAAAGAATAATCGTGCCTACAAAAGCATAAGCCGAGGAATAATCCCCATAGGGCCCCGGCCCCAAATAACGGGTAACGAAAATACCCACCACGGCGGTGATGGCCTTGGCCAGTACTCCTGATATTCCCAAAGCTGCTGCATTTTTGGCGATAAGGCGGGTATCCATTACTTGCACCTCGAAGAATAATATCCAACTTCAAACCCGATATTCCGCTCTTCTACTTCATACTTTTTCTACTTGCTAAGAACTTCTTCGTAAAGCTTTAGCGTCTTCTCCGCATTATGTTTCCAGGTAAATCCGTTCATTACGGTTTGGCGGCCGGCTTGGCCCAAAGATAAAGCTTTGGCCGGATCGCTGAGCAGTAGATCCAAAGCCGTTACTACATCTTTTACACAATGGGGGCGAACAAGCAGACCGTTTTGATCGTGTGATATAACATCTTCGATGCCTTCCCCCCGTACGGCGATGGTGGGCAGCCCCTGGGCCATGGCTTCAATATAGACTATCCCGAAACCCTCCTGCCAGCTGGGCAGGCAAAAGATATCGGCCTCCGCCATCTGTTTCATGGTTGCGGGATGATCGAGGCGGCCCAGGAAAACCACTCTGTCTTTAATGTTTAGTTCTGCAGCCAGCTTTTCTAAATTCTGCCGTTCCTCCCCGTCGCCAACCACATAATACATTAGATCCGGGTACTTATCGGCAAGCTGGGCAATGGCCCGCATATTTATATCCAAACCCTTTGTTTTTTTCAGGTTGGAGACGCTAAGCACTCTGCGGGCTTGCGTTTTGCCGGATTGGCCGGGCCCACAGTCCTCCGGATTTATGCCGTTGTTTATGACCACGGTTTTGGCGGCAAAGGGCCTGTCCGCAATTATTCTTTTCAGCTTGGAACTGACGGTTATTATCCTGTCTGCCCCTTCCAGGATTGCAAACAGTTTTTGTTTTATCTTGTCTCCTTTATGTATTGTAGATAAAAAATCAACCCCATGGACGGTCACTATAACCGGCAAATTATAAGCTTTTTTAAGCAAAAAAGCGGCATGGCCGTCGGGAAGGGCCACATGGGCATGAATAAGATCGAATTTGAAATCCCGGGACAGACGCCGCACGAGCCTGCGGAGCCCTAAGTACATCAAGCGTCCCGAATGCTGCAGCAGGAAGGAACGCGGGAATTCCAGATAGCGCGGGTAATAAACCTCCACACCGTCCACCACGGCCTGGCTGGGGATGGAGGCGTAATCCCGCCACTTTTTCTTTAGCAGCGGCAGCGGCCAGGGAGCATAGGGAACCGGGGATATTACCTTGACGCTGCAGCCCTGTTCCTGCAATGCTTTAACCTGCTTATGAACAAAAATCCCGTAGACGGGGTTGACAGATGAGGGATACATATGAGAGATTACAAGGATTCTCATCGAAGTTATTCCTCTTAAATTTTTATCTAAATTTTATCTTAAATCTTATCTTAAATTTATTACCGGAATCTTTTTTATCTTTTTTTGCCTTGGATTTTATTGAATGCTTACTTAATTATAATCATTATTTTCTCGGCCGTTTCTAAGTGCATTATATACCAGGCCCATGCTTATGGCAAAAACAGTCATAAGCTGCAGGTGGTAGAGTATCCCGCCCATAAAGTTGAAAACAAATACGGAAGGCAGCACGGCTACATAGGCGGCAACAAACTGGGTGGGCAGGTCAAAGGCCGCTCCCCTCCCCCATTCTCTGCCTTTGGCCGCCAGCTTTTTAAAGCCTAAAACAAAGGGCACCAGAAAAAAGCTAAAATAAACGGCCAAGCCTACAAAGCCGTATCTCCTGGCAAACAGGGCATATTCGTTGTCCACCAGGGTAGTCATCACATATTTTTGGGTACCCCAGCCGAATACCGGGGACTCCCAAATGGAACCGATTGCCTTCCCCCAACGTTCAACATGCCCTATAAAGGAGGTGCTGGACTGGAAATTCAATCCTTCCTGCAACCTGTAGAAAAAGTCGGCGGAAGCGGTAAGGAAAAGCACTGCGGTTAATAAAAACAGGGCGCCTATTTTGATGAGAATCTTTTTCTCCCACTTGTAGTAACGAAGGGCCCAAATGCTAAGGATAATGAAAAGCAAAGCGATGCCCAATAAAGCCGTCCTGGAGATAGTCAGGAACTCCAGCTTGATGACCAGGCCGATCAAAATTAAGAGTAAAAGCGGGAATTTGCCCTTGTCTTCGCCGAAGTAATAGCGAACGGTGAGATAGGACAGGACAATGACCGTAAACATGCCAAAATAGTTGGGATTGTCAAAAGTGCCCAGGACCCTGGCCGGGTTGCCGTAAATCAGGGTGTCCCAGTGCTGCTGGTTAAAGTAAGGCGACAGCCAGGTATTGAGGTTAAAAAGGTTCAAATTCTGTCCCCAACCGAAAACCAGAAGGAAAACCAAGCCTGCCAGCACGGCTTTTTTAAGGAAATCAAATTCTTCTTTCCCTATATCGACGGAAAGGGCCAAAGTAATAAGCAGGAAATACTTGAAATAGGTAACCAGCTCCATGACATCCCGCAAACCGTAGTAGCCCGCTCCTCTGATATATACCCCGTAAAAATTGGATACGGCATAAGAGGCCACGAGGAGGGCAAAGATAAGGCATATGGTTTTGAACTGTTTTTTTTGCCCGGCTATTTCCCTCTTTTGTTCTTCGCTGAATCGGAATTTATTGATTATAAGTAGTAATATGTTTATCCCAAAAGCCATGAAAAGCAAAAGTTCCTCCAGCCGGATCTTGGGCAGAGACGGATGGAGAGAAAATGGCGGTAGTATCATCACTGAAAGTATGGTAACCACGAGCAGGAACAACCTTGTCTCATTTTTTGCCGTAATTCCGTGATTCCAGATCATGTTACCTCCTGTATTTGTCCTGGTAGTATTTTTATTGGGGCAGTCCTTCCAGCCATCTTTTGATAATGTTCTGCCAAGAATAATTTTTAACTACATACTCCCGGCCCTTGGCCGCCAGTTCCCGGCAATAGGCGGGATCGTTTTTAAGTTGGAGAATGGTCCGGGCCAGAAGTTCCGGGTTCTCGGGTTCCAAGACCACTCCCCCGCCGCTTTCCTTCACAATCTCCGCTCCCTCGCCTTCGCCGACATAAATCAAGGGCTGACCGCTGGCCAGGGAAGGAAAGACTTTGGCCGGTCTGACCCCTTCGGATAGTTTATAACGCCTGAGGGTGGAAAGATTGATGCTGCTTAAGGAAAAGTAACGCGGAATGACTTCCAGGGGTTGGAAGTCGATGAATCTTACGTTTTTAAGATTTTTCTCCCGGGCTATTTTCTCCAGTTCAGGCCGCTGGGAACCGTCGCCCACCAGGAGGAAGAAGATATCCTCTTCCTTTTCCAGTATGGCCGCCGCTTCCAAAGCGACCTCCAGGCCATGGGCGTAACCCATGGTGCCTGCATAGAGAATGATAAATTTATCTTTAAGGCCTAGGCTTTCCTCCAGTTCCCGGTCCCTTTCCCTGGGTCGAAACAATTCGGTATCCACTCCGTTGGGCAGCCAGAGAATATCCTCGGCCGGGATACCCTTTTTTATAATCCCTTGAACGATTCCCTGGGATTGGGCGGAAAGCTTTTTGGCCTTGCGGTAAAAAAGTTTTTCCAACCATTCGCAAAAGGAGATCAGGGTTTTATTGGTTACAAGCCCGAGCTGGACAGCGGACTCCGGCCACAGGTCGGCTACGTTGAAGATATAAGGGGCTCTTTTAAGCCAAGAAGCGATAATGGCCGTAAAGCCGATAAATAAAGGCGGAGACTCCACCACAATCAGGTCCTGGGGACCGGAGCGCATGATGCCGTAAAGAGAAGAAAATACGAAGGAAAAATAGTTTAGAAGGCGCAGCCAGAAACGGCCCCGGCGAACCGGGTAAATCCAAGTCCTTAAGACTTTGATTCCTTCCATGTCTTCTTTAAGGAAAAACTTTCCCCGGTATTCCGGCGGGATAATTCCCTCGGGATGATTGGGGAAAGCCGTGACAACCGTAACTTCATGGCCTTCTCTCTTCAGTCCTTTGGCCAGTTCCCAAAGGCGAACTTGGGCCGCCCCTTTCTCCGGCCGGAAATATTGGGTAAGAAGCAATATACGCATAGGAAGCTCCTTTGTTATTCAAGGCGTTTGTAAATTTTCAGCAGTACTTCTTCCATCTTGCCCCAGTTGTATTCTTCCCGTACGGCCATGATGCCATTCCGCCCCATTTCCTCGCAGAGCCGGGGATCGGAAAGCAGGATACCGATAGCCTTGGCAATTTCCTCCGGTTTGGTAGGGTCGACAATTATCCCGCTATTGTAGGGCAATAAAAAACGCTGAATGGGAGGCAGGTTGCTGCCTACCACCGGAAGGCCGCAGCTCATATATTCAAACAGCTTGGTAGGGATGTTTTTGTAAAACTTGGGCACAGGCATCAGGGTGACAAGGCCTATTTTAGATTTGCGGATATAATGCTCAACCTCGGAATGGGGGACTCTCCCTGTAAACTCTATATGGTCCTGCAAATTATTCTCGGCAATATATTTGTCCACTATTTCTTTGCCCAGGGTATCGTTAAAAGCCCCCACAAAAACCATTTTTATGTCCGGGAACTTATCCCTTAGAATTTTAATGGCCTGGACGGCGTGATAAACGCCTCTTTCCAGCGTAATATCCCCCTGGTAGATAACATCGTATTCTTTGTTCCGGTCCGGTGAACTTTCCGGGCCCGGTTCATTTACGTTCTCCGGCTCGGATATTTTTTCCGGGTCCGGCGCCGTTTGTTCCAGTCCGGGGGTAAATTCGGTAAAGTTATAGATTATATCAACCCGTTCGTTGTAGGGTTTAAATCTCTCTTTGGTAGCATCATCCGCCGTGATGATCTGGTCAAATTTTTTGGCATAATAGATTTCCAATTTGTCCACGGCAAAGACAATCAAGGGTTTGATAAATTTAGGAAATTTCCTGGACCGCCTCATCATGTCCGGGTAATGCTCATGAACATCATAAATAAGCTTGCAATGGGGCAGTTTTCTTTTGATTTTCATGACTTTGAAGATCAGTTCATAGTCATGGAAATGATAGACGTCGGCACCTATTTCAATGGCTTTTTTGACAATTTTGCTCCCCAATTTAAAGCGATGCCAGATGGAATAGGTTTTGCTGGGATCGCCCACCCCAATGATCCTGATGCCCTGTTCTATTCTCTCACCGCAGTCATCCGGCACAATCAGGGTAATATCTTCATAAGCTTTTTTCAGGGACAGGGTTTCTTTGTAAAAGATCCTCCCGTCCAGGGCCGGATGGCCGGTTGTTAGAATGCAAATTTTCAAGTCAGATCCTCCCTAACCGCAACCTTAGATTTTGTAGATCTTCTCGCGCATTTTTTTGACGTTCTTGGTAGCGTTACGGGTATCCACAACAAGCTGGGCATGCTCCACAACAAAATCATAATCGATAATGCTGTGGTCGGTGATGATCACTACGCAATCGGACGCAGCCAGTTGCTCCGGCGTTAATTGGGTATTTTCAAGGCGCACGCTGCAGCCGCCATGGGGTTCGATAACCGGCACATAGGGATCATGGTAAGAGACTTTCGCCCCTGCACGAAGCAGTTGTTCAATAATGGCAAGTGCCGGTGATTCCCTGACATCATCGATATCTTTTTTATAGGCCACGCCCAAGACAAGAATATTGGCATCCTTGACGGATTTGTTATGGTCGTTTAAGGCCCGGTATATTTTGTTGATCACATAACGGGAAACTTCCACGTTAATCTCCCAGGCCAGGTCAATAAAACGGGTATGGAAATCATATTCCCGGGCTTTCCAAGTGAGATAAAAGGGGTCGATGGGGATGCAATGGCCGCCCACACCGGGACCCGGATAAAAGGTATGGAAGCCGAAGGGCTTGGTGGAAGCCGCTTCTATAATTTCCCAAACATCCAAGCCCATGCGGTCGCACAGCATCATCAACTCGTTAACCAGGGCTATGTTGATGGCCCGGTAGGTGTTTTCAAATACTTTGGTCAGTTCGGCAGCCGCCGGAGAGCTGACGGGCACCACATGCACGATGGTCTGGGCATATAGGGTATAAGCGATTTCCAAGCAATAGGGGGTAACCCCTCCCACCACTTTGCTGGTATTTTTAGTGTTAAAACGCTTATTACCGGGATCCACCCTTTCCGGGGAAAAGGCCAAAAAGAAATCCTTTCCCACTTTAAGCCCCGTCTTTTCCAGCATGGGCAAGACAACTTCCTGGGTGGTTCCGGGATAGGTGGTGCTTTCCAAAGTTACAAGCTGACCGGCACGCAGGCATTTGGATATCTCCTCGGCCGAAGCTTTGATATAGGAGATATCCGGATCGCGGGTAGCCGTGAGCGGAGTGGGAACGCAAATAATAATCACGTCGCATTCCCTTAAACGGTCAAAATCGGTGGTAGCGCTTAAAGTTTTATTGGCTACCAATTCTTTCAGTTCTTCGTCTTTAACGTCCCGGATATAGTTTTCGCCGGCATTGATTTTAGCCGTTTTCTCGGGATTAATATCAAAACCGAGGACCGTAAAACCAACCTTGGCTTTTTCCACTGCCAAAGGAAGACCCACATAGCCCAAACCGATAACCCCGATCAAGGCGGTATGGTCTTCAATCTTCTTTTTCAAATTAAATGCTATGGTGTCCTCAGCGGTAATCACCGGATTAATTTCCAGCATAGGTTTCCTCCTTATATTCTTCCCCTGTAGCTTCTAATATTCCTGGATTCATGCGCACTGTTTTTCAATAGCCAGCAACCGGTAATAGCGGCAATCAGTATTCAGGTCCGGTTGCCCTGAACCCTGGTATCAAGGTGCGGATCAGGTCTTCTATTTCATCCTTTTTCAGGTAACTTCCTTGCCGGCGGATTGTTTCCAAGGTCTCGGCCAGCGCGGAGCTGTCAATGTTATTGGGTTTGGCCACGAAGATCCGTTTATGTTTGGTGGCCGTGGTCCCTTCCTCCTGGGTCAGGAGTTCTTCATGGAGCTTTTCACCCGGCCGGATACCGGTAAAGACAATTTTAATATCTTTATCGGGTTCCAGGCCGGAAAGCCTGATTAAATCACGGGCCAAATTAACGATTTTTACGGGTTTGCCCATGTCAAGGATAAATATTTCCCCGCCTTTGGCCATGGCACCGGCCTGGATAACCAGTTGGCTGGCTTCAGGTATGGTCATAAAAAAGCGGGTCATTCTGGGATCGGTTACTGTGACCGGGCCCCCGGCGCTGATCTGTTTTTTGAAGATCGGTATTACGCTGCCCCGGCTGCCCAAAACATTGCCGAAACGGACGGCTACGAACCTGGTAGCGGATTTCTTGTCAAAATCCTGAATTACCATCTCGGCAATCCTTTTGGAGGCACCCATGATGCTGGTGGGATTGACCGCTTTATCCGTAGAAACCAGGACAAAGGTTTTGACGCCTGATTTGTCGGCTGCCGCCGCCAGGTTATAGGTTCCAAGAACATTGTTTTTCAGAGCTTCTTCAGGGTTGCCTTCCATTAAAGGCACATGCTTATGGGCCGCGGCATGAAAGACAACCTGGGGTTTATATTTGGCAAAGACCAGATCCACTTTTTCCGCATCTTTAATATCCAAAATTTCAGCTACGATAGGATGGTCTTTGAGTTCTTGCTCGATTTCAAAGATAGGGTTTTCTCCATGGCCCACCAGGATAAGTTTGGCCGGAGAAAAGTTGACAATTTGCCGGCAGAGTTCGGAACCGATGGATCCTCCCGCTCCGGTAACCAGGATTACCTGATCTTTCAAGTAGCCCGCTACTTCTTCCAGGTCGACGGACACGGGGTCCCGTCCCAAAAGGTCTTCCACCTGGACTTCCCGTATGGGGCTTACGGTTATTTTGCCGCTTAAAATGTCATAGACTCCCGGCATTATTTTCAGGGAAGCGGCTTTGGTTTCTTTGCAGATCTCCACAATTTCCCTGATCGTATCCCCGGAAGCGGAGGGAATGGCGATTATTATTTCATCAATTCCATATTTTTCAACCACTTCGGGTATGTCTTGGCGGGAACCGAGAACAGGAAAACCCTGTACTTGCAGATTAATTTTTTCCTTGCTGTCATCGATAAAGCCTACCGGCATTCCTTCCTGGAAATCCCTGTTTTTCAGTTCTCTTAAAGCCAATACTCCGGCATCGCCGGCCCCGATAATCAGTATTTTCTTTTCAGGCTTATTGCGAACAGAAAAAATGGTGTTCTCCTGCCTCACACGCTGAAAGAAACGGAGACCACCTACCAGGACGATGGTAAGCAGCAAAAAGAGGACGCTTACCGTATGGGGAAGGCGTTTGGGAGCAATAAAATACACTAATGAAACTGTTATGGCCGCGCCTACCGTTACGGCATATACAATGGAAAGCAATTCCCTTATGCTGGCATACCGCCAAATATTCTTATATAAGCCAAACAAATAAAAGACCAAAAGCAACACTATAGTTGCTATGATGGAAGCCAGTTTAATTGTGTCGAAATATTCTACAGGCAGGGTTTCTTCGGAAAAACGGATATAAAAACTGCCGAATAAAGCCAAATTTATTAAAACGGCGTCAGCCAACATAAAAAACAGGGTGCGTATGGGATGTGACACTAATTTTTTCCGTCCCTTCCGGACAAATGTAGTTTATTGTTTAACAGTTTACTACTTTTTTTTTTAATTGACAATTAAATAAATTGGCATTAAGGGCGGATAAGGCCAAATAAACGGGAAAAAAAGTGGGACATCAGGACCGTCCCTTTGCCCCACTTGTTTCGTCGAGGAGATATCTCATTTTGAGGATGCTCCTGTCGGAAATTGCCCCTTGGTCGCCGATAACCTTAAGTTCTATGGCTGTATCGCTCTTGGCGGCCAAGGACTCAAAATATTTTTCTGTATAAGATCCCACTGTTGGCCCTTGAGGCGGTATAAGCAGTAGCGGCACATTTTGACTGGCTGCCAAAGCGGCGCCGGTCAAGGTATCGGGATAAGCTTTGCCGTTAACTACATACATCTCAGTAAACTCAGGATAAAAGGCATCCAAGATATGGGCTGAAGTTTCATACCTGTTGTTACCCTGGAAACGCTGGATTTGATCTTCGGCCAGGCCCGTTGCCTCAATTATTTGCCTGATTACTTGCTCGGAAACTGCTTCTGTTCCTCCGGCCACATACACGGTTTCAGGTCCAAATTGAGTCAAGGCGTTGGCCGTGGCTGCCGGCAGGTTATCCTGCTCCACCAGCAAGAGCGGGCAGCCTTTGGCCGCTGCGGCGGAAGCAAGGCTTACTATATCGGATAGTTTATTGGCATTGGCAAGGGCCACCCCGCTCGCTTTTTCTTCGCCCTCAAAGAAAAGGGAAGCGACTTGGGCCGCAGTTTCATATTTGTCGCCGCCGGCTATCCTTTCAATATCCTGTGTCCAGTAAAGTGTTTCTCTGATTTGTTGCTCCGCGTGAGCTGAAATTGCATTTTCCCCGCCCATGATAATAGCTCTTAAGGGTTTAAGATTCAATAGTGACTGTTTGACCCTGGCATCCAATTCAGCCTGGGAATTGAGCAAAAGCGGAGCTTTATATTTCCAAGCCAGGCTTACTCCGGCCAAAGCATCGGAGAAATCCCGGTCGTTGGCTATCACCACTGTGGTGCAACCATAGGGCCAGCCTTCGTCCGCGATTCTGAGTGCGGTGTCAATGCGGTCACAGCCGTAAATTCTGGGAACGGCTGAAAGCAGTTTGTCTTCCTGGCTTCTGGACATAGTCGGCAAGCCCGAAGCAAAAGCGGCATAGTGCACCGGTTGCGGAGTCTGCCAGCTCACAGATTTGGACGGAACACCGCTTTTAGGAATTTGGGATTTAGGTATGGGGGTAACTTGAACAGGGTTAACCACCCCTTTAATATATTCGCTGTTCATAAGCTTATAAATCTGATCCTGAAAAGGTACCCGGCCGTAAGCCTCGGCCACATGGGGATTGTTGTAAGAATCCCAGCGATGGTAAGCCCAAATGGCAAAGTACCAGTTCTCAAGTTTGGCCGGGTCACCGTCTCCGATCCGCGGCGTTGCGTCCCACTTGGCTTTGAGTATGTCTGCTCCATAGGCTATATTATAGGCAATATCGTATTTCAGCCTCTGGACGACTTGCGGATCTTTGGGAGGGCAGACCTGCATTATCCCAAGATAGTATTTCCCTACGGGCTGACCGTTGGCATAGAATTGCTGCCAGTGTGACTCGTGATAAGCTATGGCTTTTAAGATTTCCGCAGGGACTTTTTTCTCCTGGGCCACCCGGTCGAAAATCTTGGCTATCTCTTCCACGGGCGGGTTTTGTCCTGCCATGGCAGGGGCAGGAGTTAAGGGTAAAAGCAAACAAATCGTCAGGACAACGGCCAAAAGAATTCTGGCCGTTGCCTTAGTCTTATGGTTCAAAACTGTTTTCCTCCTTATCGATTGCGAAAACGGCAAAAAGCAATTTGCGGTTGTAAGCTTATTGACGGCAATAAGCCAATTAATAAGCCGATTCTTGGAATATTTTAATATGTTTGCCTGGTAAATTTTGCTTCATATAAGTTTAGCTCGTTTTCCCTAACAGGTTTTTGATTCTGTCCACCGTTTTCTCAGAGATAGTGGCCTCTCCCCCGATAATTCTTACTTGGACGGAGGAAGGCAATTGTGTAAGGTAATTTTCAGTGGGACCGTTTATAGTAAAGCCTTGCGGCGAGACCAGCAAAAGACAGGCATTCCTGGAAGCCGCCCAAGCACCGGCCGCCAGAGGTTCGAGAAAGTCCCGGCCTGTAGCCAGGTATAATTCATAAGCGGCTGGATAAAAAGCTTGAGCTATTTTTACCGAAGTTTCATAGCGGTCGCTGCCCGCCAAACGGGTAATGTTGCCGGAGTTAAGATTTAACACTGTTTTCAGTTGTTCCACGACTTGCGGAGCAACGGCCGCTTCACCGCCGGCAACATAGATACGCGAAGGTTTAAGTTCTTGAAGGACTTTTTTCGTGGCCTCCGGCAAACCCTTGGCTGTTGAAAGGACAAGGGGTATGCCCCTGGCCGCGGCGGCTGACGCCAGACTTAAGGCGTCGGGATAATCCAATCCGGTGGCTATGACCGCTTCCTGTTGGCCCGCAAAATTTTGGGCTATCAGGGCTGCCGTTTGGTAGCGGTCAGCGCCGGCAATTCTGGTGATGTCCTTTGTCCAGGTGAGGGTCTCTTTTAGCTTGGCCAGGACAGCGGGGCTTATGGCCTGCTCCCCGCCCAGGACTATAACTTTCCTGGGTTTCAGGGTATTCAGAACATCAATGACCCTTTGATCCAGCCGGTTAGGTTCGGTACAAAGGATAGGAGCATTATATTTGCAAGCCAGAGGTACACCGGCCAAGGCGTCGGGGAAATTATCGGAGCGGGTCAAAATTACGATGTCGCTTCCATTGGGCCAGCCGGTTAAAGCGATTTGATTAACGGTCTCTATCCTATCCTGGCCGGAGACGCGAACAATTGAAGGCTGCCCTTCTCCCCGGCTGGGGTCGGACCCGGTCCCGACATGCAAATCCCCAAGATGATAGGGTTCCGGGGTACTCCAGACTTGATTCTTGTCCGGCAGGTAATCCAAAGGCAAAAGAGCCGGGTCAATGGGGGTAATCGGTACGGGAGTAGCCAGTCCTTGTTTGGTATAGTCCGTAGCCGCCAATTTCAGTACTTTGTCCTGATAGGCCTCCTGGCCGAGAAGGGCGGCGTTGTTGGGATTATTCTTTACCGACCAGCTATTGTAGGCCCAAATGGCAAAATACCAGTTTTCCAGCTTGTTGCGGTCCCCGTCTCCGATTTTGGGGGTGAATTCCCACTTTTGATTAAGGATATCCGCCCCGCGGGATATGTTGTAATCGATGTCGTATTTAAGCCTCTCCACTTCTTCCGTATTGGAAGCGTCGTAGCTGGCAACTTGCATAATCCCTATGGCCGGATTGTACTTAGGATCGGACGGCATGCTGATAACCACGTTGCCGTTAGCATCAAACTGTCTCCAACTGGATTCTTTAAAGGCAATGGCTTTTAGTATAACACTGGGAATATTTTTTTGCCTGGCAATGGTTTCCAATTTGCGAGCTATTTCTTGCTTGGAAGGATTTTCATACTTCTGCTCCTGCTCTCCCAAGGCCTGTTCCTGGTCTCCCAATGCCGGGACGGAACTTGAAGACAATAAGACCAGGACAGCCAAAAGCACAGTCAGCAGACTTTTCCTCCCAATAAAGAGACTTTTCTTATGGGCAAGCATCTTTTTCAACACGGCAATTCCCCTTTTACCCTTATACAAGAAACAACTCGGGATCGAACTCCCAAGTATAAATTTCAAGTATAAATCTCAGGTTTAAGTTTTCAAAGTGAAAATACCCGAGTTTTTAATATTCGCTGTTTTTCTTCGAATTCCTGCTTGAAATTACTGCTTGCCCGTTCCCAAGGACTCCCTTTGAGTTTAAATCGCTGTTTCCGAGGTTATTTTCCATCTGGAGTCAATTTTTATCAAGTTGGCTTTAACATGAACAAAATGGTTGACCTTTTCCCCAAAAGGATACTGTTCGTCGAGATCATAATCCTGGGAAGTGTAGCGGTAAATGGCGTCGACCGTAGCAGAATACTTGTCCGCCGATTCAATCGCCAGGTGGTCAAAAATAACGTCGGAAACATAAATGCCCACACCCTGGCTAAGATATTTCTCGGCTTTGTTCACGTGGTTTTCCAAGATGTTACCCATGTAAGCGCTGCCCAGTTTGTCCCGGAAAGCGGAGATATCCTTCTCTTTCCAGGCCTCAAACAAAATTCCTATGGCTTGCTTGTAATCCGCCAGAAGCTTCTCCTGTTCTTCCTTGGTAAGTTTGATTTGTTCTTCGGCCGGATCTTGCTGCTGGGCATTCTGATAGAGGTCCGGGTTGCCAGACTGATCAGGGTTATCCCCCTGGGATTGGGCTTGGCTATTGTCCTGCCCACCGGGAAGGATATAGGGGGTGGAATCGATCTGGCTTACTTTAGTGGCATTGGATTTAGGAGCATTTATTCCCGATTGGAAATTGGCCTGCCACACCATATACCCGAACACGCCTACAACAATTCCCAGGCAAAAAACCAATGATGTTATCAACCAATAAATTTTTTTACGCATAAAATCACAATCTCCCAACTAGCAAAATGGAATGTGCTTTCATAGAATACTTTTCCACTTCCGGGAGATTTTATACATTAAAGGCTTTTGCCAGTTGCAAATGAAGTATACAAAATTGGAACCAATAGTAATCACCCACTTTTTTATACATGTTGTAATTTCAAATTATTAAAAGAAAAGACCACAGAATATCTATTGTTAATCGCAAATAAGCAAGTTGCTGCAATTGATGAAAAAGATGAGTAGCCATACAAAAATAACCGAAAGAATAAAGCCGCCGGAAACGGCGACTTTCTTTGTTTAAAAACGCTCGGTAGCTATTTAAGCAAGGGTTTTATTTTTCCCCTTCAAGTTTCTTGAATATTACATAAGAGTAAACCATCGGGACAAGTGCGAGGATCAGCATTATTATTATAAATAAGCCGAGTTTAAATTGGGCCGGGACAAAGCCAACAGCCATCATGAGAATACCGCCTACTATCCAAATAGGGCCGGCCATTTTGTGTGTGCGCTGCCATACTTCTTCATTGGCCAAGGTCCAGGGAGTTTTAATCCCGGCAAAATAGTTGTGCTTTAATCTGCCCATATAGTTGCCGATTACGATTAATAAGACTCCTACCCCCAGCATAATGACCTTGGGAACACTGTGAATACTGAAATAGCCCAAAGTGCTGCCCAGGCTGCCAAACTGCAGCACGGTAAAAAATATCATCATTACCAGAATAATTCCGGAATAAGCTTTTCCCATCTTGGCATAGTTTTTTCTTTTAGGGTCAATTTTGGGGAGAAAAAACATTAATATCAAAACACCGATCATGATAAGGGGTATAAGAAAGGCGCCTTGAAAAGGACTGCCCCAGCCGTCAACCTCTCCCGCAAAATTCCAATGAGTAGGAACCTTTTCGGGAAGACGGGGATAAACTATCACCCCAAATATTAGATTTATGGCGCAAAGAATTATGCTTGTAAATAACACCGGCCGCGTGATCACTTGATTGTTTTCCGTATCATTGTTATTTGTCATACTACCACTCTTTCTTAATTTTTTTTCTTGTCTTTCCTTTACTGTCTTTTTACCTTTCTATTTTTTCTTTATTTAACCTTTATTTTTTATAATTATATTTTATATATTTTATAATTATATTTTATTTTATAATTATATTTCATTTATTTTATAATTTATTTTTTTCTATTTTCAAATTTAACTGTCCGGTTTTTATATAAGGTTTTTGCATTATACCATGGGACAGGAATTCCAATCAAGCATTAGTCCTTTAGCAATGCCATCGCAAAACCACGAATGCAACGCATGGATGATTTGAACATTTCTTTGAGGCAAAAAAATGTTACCCGTTTCTCAGGGAGGCAGTGAGAAAGGGTAACATTTTTACACTCTTTTTAAACCTTATAACAAAAGGTTATTCAGAGCGTTTGGTGGCAAATGGGGTGGCACCGTAAACCTTGGAGCTTAAATCGTCCCGGAACAAATGAGTATCCAGGTCGTGAATTTCCTGATGAAATTGTTCTATTCTAATCTTGTCTTTACTATCAAAGGCATCAATCCCTCTGTTTAACATATTTCTGAAATAAGCGTCAAAAGTAGCGGCTTTGCTGAGGTTTGGTTCACTTTCCATTTGCTTGTCCCATAAGGTCTTATGGAAAACAATATACTTTTTGATATCAGGTTCATTCATTTGAGGTCCGGCAGTGATCCCAAAAAGATATCCATCCACGTACTGGTGGATATTCCAACAAGCCCCAAAAGCAAGAGTTTTCGCCGAATCGCTTAAAGCCCCTGGGCCGAAATACTCTTCAATTGAAGGGGCAAGATTTAAAAGACTCAAATCAGGTTCCAGATATTTTTTAATCCCGCTCTGTTCTTTGACCGGAGACTGCTCAGTTCCCGCAGCCGGTAAAATTTCGTTTCCGGTGCTTGAAGCGGTTGGATCAGCGCTTCCAGAGGACGGATCATTCCCCTCTTCTTGCGGTGTTAAATCCTCAAAATTCACCGTTGGGGTCTGGATTACAACCTGATCAGCCGAGGCTTGATCCGGACCACGAATTACTTTCCAAGCCGTAGGCCCGTAAATACCGCCGACAATTATTGCCCCTGCCAGGATGATGGCTCCGCACAGGGTCAATAAATTTTTGCGGCTTATTTTCATCTGTTTCCCTCCCAACTATTGGTATTTCGTGTATAAGATTACCAATATTAAACAAAAAAGTTTGTCACATTGCGGAGGGCTTTTGACCTATTTTCCTGGAAGTTGCGTTATTTTTCGCCTCAATGTACAAGCCTCGGCTTTTTCTTAATGCTTTCGGACCTCAATTCTGCACATTATCAAAAAGTTTGTCCAATTAATCTTTTACTTATTTCCCCTGAAGATTGCCGGCTGAAAGATTCCCGACCGGGAGATTTTTTGTCGCCAGGCTTCTGCCGGCCGCCGCTTTTTTGGCAGATATTGTTTCCATGTTGCGTGAGGATATCAGACGAAGTTCCTGGCCTTCCCTTTCATATTTTCCGACCAGGTCAATCAAATAATCGATCAAGCTGTTGCCGATATCTTCATGTCTTAAAGCAAACTCCACCGTTGCTTTCACAAAGCCCAGCTTATCTCCAATGTCGTACCTTTTTCCTTCGAAGCAATAAGCATAGACATCCTGAATCCTACTCAACACCAATATGGCATCCGTCAACTGGATTTCCCCGTTTCTGCCGGGAGGCAGGTCACTGAGGATATCAAAGATTTCCGGATTTAAAATATAACGGCCCATGATGGCCAAAGGTATTTCCGGAGCTTCTTGCGGAGAAGGCTTTTCAATCATGTTCTCCGCCTTGTACAAACGGGATGAAATCTTGCTGCCCTCGATAATGCCGTATTTGGACACTTCGCTCACATCAACTTCCTGAACACCTATAATATTTACGCCATTCAGCTCATAATATTTCATCATCTGCTTCAGGCACGGTTCAGCCGAATAGATGATATCGTCCCCCAAAAGAACTGCAAAGGGCTCATTGCCGATAAATTTCCGGGCGCTGTAAACCGCATGACCCAGGCCTAAGGCTTCTTTTTGCCTTACATAATAAATATCCACCATTTCGGCGATATTCTTGACCATGTTCAGTAATTCGAATTTATCTCCTTTGTCCAAAAAAACTTCCAGTTCTACAGAACGGTCAAAGTGGTCTTCAATCGCATTTTTATGGCGTCCGGTCACAATAATTACATCTTCGATGCCGGATTGCACCGCTTCTTCCACAATGTACTGAATGGTCGGTTTATCGACGATCGGGAGCATTTCTTTGGGTTGAGCTTTGGTTGCAGGAAGAAATCTTGTGCCCAAACCTGCAGCAGGTATAACTGCCTTACGAATTTTTCGCAAGATACTTCCTCCTTAATTGGTTATTTGCTTGTAAAAATTACAAGCAGCTTTTTTAGTATTGCAAAATTGAGGGCTTTTTATTTATGAAAAAAAGAGGCGCCTTTTAAGCGCCTCTTTGGCAAAGGAATTATCCTTTTGATCGATTAATTTTGATCGATTTTGTTAAAGCTTAGGTTAGAACTTTTTCTTCTTGCTGTCATGTCCGGGAGCTTTCTCCAGGATCTGGTCCACAATGCCGTATTCTTTGGCTTCTTCGGCGTTCATGTAGTAGTCGCGATCCGTGTCCCTCTCGATTTTCTCCAAGGGTTGGCCGGTATTTTCGGCAAGAATTCTATTTATCTTGTCTTTGACTTTAATCAGGTGTTTGGCATGGATTTCAACTTCCGTAGCCTGACCGGAAATACCTGCACCGGCAATCAAGGGCTGGTGAATCAGGATTTCCGAGTTGGGCAAAGCAATGCGTTTGCCTTTGGCACCGGCGGCCAGGAGAAAAGCACCCATGCTGGCGGCCATACCAACACAAATTGTCTGCACATCCGCCCTGGTATACTGCATGGTATCATAAATCGCCATGCCGGCTGTTATTGATCCCCCGGGACTGTTAATATACAGGAAGATATCCTTTTCCGGATCCTCAGCATCCAGGAAAAGGAGCTGGGCGACTACCAAATTGGCTACTCCTTCGTCTATGGGGCCACCGAGGAAAATAATCCGGTCTTTCAACAGTCTAGAGTAGATATCGTAGGCGCGTTCGCCACGATTGGTCTGTTCAACTACCATTGGAATCAAATAGCTCATATTATAACCTCCATTATCCAGATATTTTATTCTATTGAAATATGGTGACAATTTAATTTTAGTATAAAGGTCAATAAAGGTCAAATATTTTAAGCAAATTTTTACTCCAATATATTTGAGCCATATATATTGTGCCAATAACAGCATTGGCTTAACCATTTATTTGTCTTATGGCCGCGGAAATACAATCGCATATATTTTAGCTTCAAGGGAAAAATATTTTCAGAAATAATCTTAATAAGCTACTACCGATTAATAAGCTACTACCGAATATTTTGTATATATAGCGGCGGTTCTTGTTTTCTGCTGTTGCGGACGCAAGGACCGCCGCCTTGGTATATTCATCTTTTTATATAATCATCAATTCTGTGTTTATTCATCTTATTTCATAAGCCAACAGTTTTGAAATTTGTTATAATAAAATCACCCGCACACCTCTGGAGGAGGAAATAGAATGCCGAAAGCTTTGATCGTTTCTATTGCAACCGGCATGGGACACAATCAAGCCGCCAATTGCATAAAAAGCGAGCTTGAAGCCGCCGGTTACAGTGCTTGCATTGCAGAACCGATAAAGGATGGCCGCATAATAGATTTGGTTATTAACAATGGATTTAAAATTTTAGCCGGAAAAATGCCCAAAATGTACGGCAGGTTATATAAAGTAACGGAGCGCAAGTTGCTGAACCAAGGGATAGCAAAATTTCTTAATGTTACTTTAAGAAATATTCTGCGGGAAATTATTGAAGACCATAAACCTGATTTAATTATCAGCACCCACCCTTTGCTGGTCAATGCGGTTTCCTATGTCAAAGCGTCAGGCAGGGCCGATATTCCGTTTATCGCCGTAGTAACGGATTATATGGCTCATCAGTTTTATGTCAACAAATACGTCGATGCTTATATAGTTGGTTCCAAGTATACAAAGGATACGCTGACGGCCAAAGGGGTCATGGAAAACAAAATATATACTTACGGCATACCTATTCGCAAAGAATTCCGCCAACCCCGCAGGATAAAGCCTGGGGACAGCACACAGAACAATGTCTTTAGTATTTTGCTGATGGCCGGGAGCATGGGCATCCCTCGGATAAAAAAATGTCTCAAAATACTGCTTAAAAACCGGCACAATTTCAGGCTGACAGTAGTTTGCGGGCATAATCAAAAATTGAAAGAAGAACTGGAGGAAAAATACTGTCAGGCCGTCAACGGCAAGGATATTATTGTTTACGGCTTTACCGACGAAATCGCCAAACTTATGGACCGCTCTGATCTTATCATAACCAAGCCGGGCGGGATCACGGTCAGTGAAGCAATCAACAAAAACATTCCCATAATTATTCCTTTTTATATCCCGGGACAAGAGGAAGAAAACACGGAGATTTTAGTTAAGGCCGGAGTTGCCGTAAGTGTGGAGAATATCTCCGAACTCAATAAGATAGTGGATATGTTTTATGAAAATCCTGCCTTGCTGGAAAAAATGAGGTTAAAAGCCCTGGAATTTTCCCGTGAACTATCCCCGGACTCCATAGTCCGGCTGGCAGACGGACTTATTTACGAGTACAACTCCCGCCAACACATGGTACATGCTTAAGAGCTTAAGAGAGTATTTAAGATTATTATTATAGGATTTTATTATAGGATTATTAGGGTTATTATTGAATTATTATTACAGGATTATTATTACATGAAGTATTTTAGGAAGTATTTTAGTATTAAGGTATTATGAGGTATTTCTTCGAAAAGGCAATTTGGGCTTCTACACCGCTATTGATAAGGAATCGGGGGATAAATAAGGTTGAATAAAAGACGTAGAAACAGGAAAGAAATTTTTGAGATTATAGCAGTAGTTTTTTTGTTAGCCTGCGGGATTTTCTTAGGAACGGAACTGTTTAAAGAGGGCAAGCTCGACGGCGGTTTTCACTTTCTCCCTTTTTCCGGCACAAAAGCGGAAGAGCCTTCCCAGTTAAAAGACCCTTCCCGGGTGGAAGATCCTTCCGGAGTCGGAGACCCTTCTCCCGATACCGCTTCCCAGCCGCCTACGGTTAATATTACAATTGCCGCCGTAGGCGATATTTTGATTCATAATACCCTCTACTTTGCAGCTTATGAACCCGACCTGGGGATATACGACTTTAACAGCCAATTCCAGTATGTTAAGCCATATTTGGAGAACGCGGACATAACCATTGCCAATTTGGAAACGACCTTGGCCGGGCCGGAAGCCGGCTATTCCGGCTATCCTAAATTCAACACTCCCGACTCCATCGTGGATGCCTTAAAAAATGCCGGTATAGATATCCTGACCGCAGCCAACAACCATCGTATGGATCAGGGAATACCCGGCTTCTATAGAACTATCCGCACCGTCAGGGAAAAAGGGTTGGACATTATCGGCGTTAAAGCGGAGGAGCCCGAGAAAACTTATGTTATTAAAGATATTAATGGGGTAAAAGTTGCTGTTCTAAATTTTGGCTATGCTTTTCCTTTGGCCAATGGAGGGCTGGATATTAACGGGCTGTTTTTGCCTATGAACATGACCGGGCTTATGGATACCTTTGATCCCCAAAATTTAGAAAAATCGATCAGCACTGTGGCTGAAAGAGTGACGGCTGCTCGCGAAGACGGGGCCGAAGTTATTGTGGCTTGTATGCATTGGGGTTACGAATACCACCGGACTCCCAACGATTTTCAGCAACAACTGGCTGCTGAAATGGTAGCGCTCGGTGTTGACGTTATCTTCGGTGGGCATCCCCATGTCCTCCAGCCCGCGGTACTGTTAACCGACAATGAGGGCAACAAGGTTCCCGTATTTTATTCTCTGGGCAATTTTATTTCCGACCAGCGCAAGGAAACGGTAAATGACATCTATACGGAACAGGGTATGATCGCCAAGGTTACTTTAGCCATTCAAAAAGGTCATAAGCCCGTGCTCCTTTCGGCTGAAGCCATACCGACCTGGGTCAACAAGAAAACAATAAAGGGCAGGTACGTTTATGAGGTCATACCAGCCGAGGACGCTTTGGGCTCTACAAATAACTTTCTCTTACTCAATTCTTCCGACCTGGAGCGCATAAAGTTTTGCCGGGATTCGGTGGGATATTTGTCTGCCGATTTATAAGTGAGAATATAATGTAGCAAAAATCCGCTTAAAAAAGAAAAACAGACAAAAAAGAGAAATAGACAAATAAGTGGAGAAAAAGTACTTGGGAGCCCGCTCGTGGCTCCCTGACTTTGGCTGTTGTACTACTTTGAGCACTCTATTACTGCCGCCCCTCTCGTGAGCGGTTTTTTTGTATGTTAAATAGTAACATTTTTATACCTTCTTGTCTACTTTTTCCCTCTCTTTAAAACAATCTATAACAAAAAAGGCCCCACACTGTTCCGCATTGTAAGTACCTGTTATCAAAAATTATACAAAATAATACCATTTTTTTGCCAAATTATATCTATTTACTTTTGTTCAGACACGTAAAAAATAACGGACCACCTGATCCGTCATTTAACTCTATATCCGCCGTTATCATAGATTATATAAAAGGAATAAGGAAGGTGAGATTATGTACGCCTATCGATTTCCTTACAGCGTGATAACGGCTATTCTATCTGTAATTTTTCTTATTCTGTTTATCTTGGGCTACTTATTCTTATAAATATTCTTATAAATAAGTCTAGTCAAAACTACACAAGGGCTAATCACTACAAAAGATTAATAACAGGATTATCATTTACAAGGTTAATTATCAACAAGACTATTCATTAAACAAGGATTGATCAAAATAGGAAGTAAATTAAATTTAGATTTTTAACCGTCTGATTCCAGGAAGGAACCTATTTTCCTGTATTTCTCGTACCTGCGGCCGGGTAGTTCTTCGCCCTGGGCCAACATAAAATCAAAAGGCACCTGCAGCAGGCAGTCCTTGATGGCGGCTGCTGTCCGGTCCGGATCACGGTGGGCGCCTCCCGGGGGCTCGGGTATGATTTTATCTATCAAACCCATAGCCAAGAGGTCCTGGGCGGTTATTTTCATTTTCAAGGCCGCTTCTTGGGCCCGTCTGGCATCTTTCCATAAGATGCTGGCAAATCCTTCCGGCGACAGGATGGCATAAACCGAATGTTCCAACATCCAGATTTCATCAGCCACGGAGAGAGCCAAGGCACCGCCGCTGCCTCCTTCACCAATAACGATGGATATCACCGGTACCCGTAAGTTTATCATTTCCATAAGATTTCTGGCTATAGCCTCGGCCTGGCCTCTTTCTTCAGCTCCGGCACCGGGGTCGGCTCCGGGAGTATCGACAAAACAAATCACCGGTCGCCGGAATTTTTCCGCTTGTTTCATCAGGCGCAAGGCTTTACGGAAGCCTTCCGGTCTGGGCATGCCAAAATTCCTGCGCACATTTTCTTTAATGTCCCGGCCCTTTTGCTGGCCGATAACCGTTACAGGCAAACTGCCGAGCCGGGCTATGCCGCCCACAATGCTCGGATCGTCGCCGAATTTTCGATCGCCGTGCAGTTCAATAAAACCGTCAAAGATTTTTTCAATATAGTCAAGAGTTGTGGGCCGTTCCACCAGCCTGGAAAGAGCAAGCTTATCCATGGGACTTAAATTGCGGATGCTTTCAGCTTCCATCTTTCCCAGCTTGGCCTCCAGGATGTTGATTTCCTCAGTTAAGTCCGCGTTTTTTTCCAGGGCCATCCTGCGCAGTTCTTCTATTTTATTCTGCAATTCCCGGATATCTTTTTCCCGTTCCAGCATGTATGCACTCCTAAAGCCTGGAATGAAGTCTCAATAAACGAGACAGGGTCAGTTTGAGGTTCTTTCTGGGCACTATTTGATCTATAAAACCGTGTTCCAGCAAAAATTCCGCCCTTTGAAAGCCGTCCGGCAGTTTTTGCTTGATGGTTTGTTCACCGACCCTTTTGCCGGCAAAGCCGATAAGAGCGCCCGGTTCAGCCAGGATAATATCCCCCAGCATGGCAAAACTGGCCGTAACCCCGCCGGTGGTGGGATCAGTGAGAACGGAGATATAAAGCCCTCCCGCTTGGTCGTGCCTGGCTACAGCGGCCGAAGTTTTGGCCATTTGCATGAGAGAAAACATCCCTTCTTGCATGCGGGCACCGCCGGAGGCGGTAAAAACTATGATCGGCAGTTTTTTGGCTGTGGCATATTCAAAAGCCCTAGTGATCTTTTCTCCCACCACGGACCCCATGCTGCCCATAATAAAGCTGCTGTCCATGACCGCTATAACGGTATTATGGCCATTGATCTTACCATAGCCGGTAACCACGGCTTCCTTAAGGCCCGTTTTTTCTCTCTCGGCAGCCAGTTTTTGTTCATAGCCCTCAAATGCCAAGGGATTAAGGGTTGTGAGACCGGCGTCGGTCTCCACGAAAGTCCCGGTATCCATAATAAGTTCTATTCTTTCCCTGGCGCCTAGGCGGTAGTGATACCCGCAGTTCAAACAGACCTTGTGGTTTTTGATATGGTCTTTGGTATAAATAGTGGTGCCGCATTTTTCACATTTGACCCACAGACCGTTGGGTATAACCGGGCTACTATGAGCTTGGGGCTGGGTTGCGGCTTGGTTTTGAGCCGAAGCCCTGCCGGCTGTCGAAGTATTCTGTTGTAAAACAAGATAGCGCGGTTTTTTAAAAACCTTGTGTATTCTAATCATTTCTAATCATTATGCACCAATTGTTTTTAAGGTTTTCTGTTAAAACCATTCTAAAAATTAAATTCTTTGGAAACAAACGATGTATCGAAACGCCCCTCAATATAATTGGCGTTATTTAAGATTTCAAACAGGAAATCAATATTGGTATCTATTCCTTCGATTACCAGCTCACCGAGAGCCCGGCGCATTTTGGCCAGGGCTTCATCCCTGTTTTGTCCCCAGGTTATCAGTTTGGCCAACATGGAGTCATAATAAGAAGGAACTTCATAACCGTGATAGAGGGCGCTGTCCAAACGCACCCCGTTTCCCCCCGGCCAAAGAAGAACACTGACTTTTCCCGGCGAGGGCCTAAAGCCTAGAGCCGGGTTTTCTGCATTGATCCTGCATTCCACTGCGTGCCCTTTGAACTTGATATCTTTCTGGGTTAAGTTTAGTTTTTGGCCGGCGGCAATTTTGATTTGTTCCTGGACGAGATCGAGGCCGGTAATCATCTCCGTTACCGGATGCTCGACCTGGATGCGGGTATTCATTTCCATAAAGTAAAAAGTGCCGTTTTTATCCACCAAGAATTCCACCGTGCCCGCATTCTGATAACCCACGGTCTTTGCCGCCAACACGGCAGCCTCCCCCATTTTTTCCCTTAATTCAGGAGTAAGAACGGTAGAGGGGGCTTCTTCGATTATTTTTTGATTGCACCTCTGAATGGAACAATCCCTTTCTCCCAAATGAATAACATTACCGTATTGATCGGCCAAAATTTGAAACTCGATATGCCTTGGTTGCTCCAGATATTTTTCCATATAAACACCATCGTTGCCAAAGGCGGCTTCCGCTTCCGACCTGGCAGTGTCATAAGCTTTTTGCAGTTCGTCCCTGCTTTTTACTATTCTTATGCCTTTGCCTCCGCCGCCCGCAGCCGCTTTAATCATTAGGGGATAGCCGATCTCATCAGCGACTCGAAGGGCATGGGCATAATCTTCCAGCAGCCCGTTAACCCCCGGTATAACCGGAATTCCCGCTTCGAGCATAATTTTTCTGGCCCGGGCCTTATCCCCCATAGCCTCTATTACTTCCGGCGGTGGGCCGATAAAGGTAATATGGCATTCCCTGCACATTTCGGCGAACTTGCTGTTTTCCGCCAGAAAACCAAAGCCCGGATGAATGGCCTCCGCCTTTTTAAGCACGGTGGCACTGATTATATTTTTTTCATTGAGATAACTGTCCTTGGCCTTGGCCGGCCCGATGCAAACAGCTTCGTCAGCCAGATCAACATGAAGGGCGTTTTGATCCGCTTCCGAATAAACGGCTACGGTTTGGATTCCCATTTCCCGGCAAGCCCGGATGATCCTGACCGCAATTTCTCCCCGGTTGGCTACTAGAATTTTGTTAAACAAAATTTCACCTACTTATCGTTGCCAATAAAGAACATGATTTCGGCTTCCACAGCCTTCTGGCCCTCAACGGTAGCGATTGCTTTCCCGATGCCGGCAGGGCCTTTCATCTTGATAATTTCAACTTCCAGTCTGAGAATATCTCCAGGGACCACTTTTCTCCTGATCCGGCATTTGTCAATACCGGTAAAATAAGCGATCTTGCCCTGGTATTGGGGCATTTTCAGAATGGCAACCGCCCCGGCCTGGGCCAACGCTTCGATAATCAATACCGCCGGCATTACGGGTTCCTGAGGAAAATGACCTTGGAAAAAGTATTCGTTGCCGGATACATTTTTGTAAGCCACAACCCTTTTGCCCTCTTCCAGCTCCTCCACCCTGTCGATCAGGAGAAAAGGATAGCGATGGGGCAAGATTTGCCGGATATCTTTAATGTTTAGCATGATATACCTCCCTTTTATTTGCCCGCAAACAACGGCTGCCCATATTCCACCATTTCCCCGTCATTGGCCAAAACCTCGATAATCTCCATGTCTTCTTCGGCTTGAATTTCATTCATAAGTTTCATGGCTTCAATTATGCAGACCGTTTGCCCTTTCTTAACTTTGGATCCGGGGCGCACAAAGGGTTCCGCCCCCGGAGCGGGAGCGACATAAAAGGTCCCCACTATCGGGGCGGTAATAACTTTCGGATATTGAGGAGCTTCCTCGGGCTGGGCCGTCACTGTTTCTTTTATCTGTTCGGTATAGACTCCTTGGTGAACAATTTCTTGGGATAAGATTTTTCCGGCTTCTTTTTTCATGGATATTCTTAAGTTTTCCCGTTCCATCTCAAATGAAGTTAAACCGGATTTATCGATAAGTTTAATTAATTCCTGAATCTCTTTAAATTCCATGTTTGTTTATCCTTCCGACCATTTCTTAAATATTAAAGTGCCGTTATGGCCGCCAAAACCCAAAGAGTTGGACAGTGCATAATTTACCCTGCTTTGTCTGCCGCTATTGGGAACATAATCCAAGTCGCATTCTTCATCCTTGACCCTATAGCCGATGGTGGGCGGGATGAAATCTTCCTGGGTTGCTTTGACGCAGATTATTGCTTCCACAGCACCCGCTGCACCAAGCAAATGCCCGGTCATCGACTTGGTCGAACTTACGGGTATACTATACGCGGCTTGGCCGAACACCGTTTTGATCGCTTCCGTTTCGTATTTGTCGTTATATTCGGTGCCGGTTCCGTGAGCGTTTATATAGGATATTTGTTCCGGCTTAAGCCCCGCATCCTGCAAAGCCTGGAGCATGGATCTGGCGGCTCCTTCCCCGCCGGGAGCCGGGGCAGTCATATGGTAGGCGTCGCAAGTGGCGCCGTAGCCTACTATTTCCCCATAGATCTTGGCCTGCCTCCGCCGGGCGTGTTCCAAAGATTCCAGAACCAGAACGCCTGCTCCTTCCCCAATCACAAACCCGTCCCGTTCTTTATCAAAGGGGATCGAGGCCCGCAAAGGATCTGTGCTGGTGCTTAAAGCCGTCATGGAAGAGAAGCCGGCAACGGCCAAAGGTGTTATGGGAGCCTCCGCCCCACCGGCAATAATGATATTGGCCTGGCCGCTTCTGATCTTATGAAAGGCTTCCCCAACGGCATGGGCGCCGGAGGCGCAAGCTGTAACGATAGAGGTGCAAACTCCCTTGGCCTTGAATTTAATGGCAATATTGCCCGCCGCCATGTTGCTGATGGCCATGGGTATGAAGAAGGGCGAAATCCTGCCGGGCCCTTTGTCCAAAAGTTTGGCATGCTGCTCCTCAATGGTCAAAAGTCCTCCGATGCCGGAACCGATTATGACCCCGATCTGGCAGCGGTCGGTTTCACATTCTTCCAGGCCGGCATCCCGGTAAGCTTCCTGGGCGGCGGCCATGGCAAATTGGCAGTACCTATCCATTCTTTTGGCTTCTTTGTGGTCAAAGTAAGCCTTTGGGTCAAAGTCCTTGACTTCGGCAGCCAAGCCGGATTTGTAACCGGTGGTATCAAAAGAGGATATGGGCGCGATTCCGCATTGCCCCTTTTGAATGTTGCGCCAAAAATCGTTCATATTGTTGCCCAGCGGAGAAACTACTCCTAAACCTGTTACAACGACTCTATTCATCTTAATGTCCTCCTATAAAGCCATCCCGCCGTCCACACTTATTACCTGACCGGTTATATAGGCGGCTTTTTCCGAAGCAAGGAAGCAAACGGCATTGGCGACATCATCGGGTGTACCCAATCTTTTCAAAGCAATATTTTCCTTGGCTGCCTCTTTTAATTTGTCTGCAAGGCCCGAAGTCATATCCGTCTCTATGAAACCGGGAGCTATGGCATTAACCGTTATTCCCCGGCTGCCGATCTCCTTGGCCAAGGATTTGGTTAAACCGATGAGGCCCGCTTTAGAGGCGGCATAATTGGCCTGGCCGGCATTGCCTACAAGCCCCACAATGGACGTAATATTAATGATCCTGCCGCTGCGCTGTTTGACCATAAGCGGCACCACATGACGGCAGCAGTTAAAGGCTCCTTTAAGGTTAACTTGCAGCACCCGGTCGAAATCCTCTTCCGACATTCTCATAATCAGACCGTCCCTGGTAACCCCGGCGTTGTTGACCAGGATATCCACGGAACCAAAGGCTTCTTTGGCTGTAGCCACCAAGGTTTCGGCTTCCTGAAAAAGGCTGACGTCGGCACAAACGGCCAAGGCTTTCCCGCCCGATTTTTCAATTTCCTGCACCACGCTTTCAGCCAAAGAGCGGTTATTAACATAATTAATTACAACGGCGGCACCTTCGCCGGCCAGGGCAAGGGCTATTGCCCTGCCTATTCCCCTGCTGGCGCCGGTAACTATCGCGGTTTTACCTTTTAACATATAAAATCCTCCGTAATATCAAATCCCCCGTAAAGAATCAGAGCAATCAACAATAGCTGTTATGCTTAATTTATGCTTTCCATCGTCTTGGCCAGGGAGGCCATATCTTCGACGTTTAACAGCTTAACGCTTTTATCTATCTTTTTGACAAATCCTCTTAGGGTGCTGCCCGGGCCGATTTCGACGAAAACATCAACGCCGTCGGCAATCATTTTTCTAATGGTCATTTCCCAAAGGACCGAGCTTTTCACCTGTTGAGGAAGAAGCTCCCTAAGATGGGAAGCGTCCCGGACATAATCTGCTGTTACATTGGAGATTATGGGGTATTTGGGCTCCCGGAGCTTAAGGCGGGATAGATCCCGGCGCAATTTTTCGGCCGCCGGCTCCATAAGCAAGGTATGAAAAGGCCCGCTTACCCGAAGAGGAATCACCCGTTTGGCCCCACGCTCCAACAGTTTTGGGATGGCGGCTTCCAAAGCCGCCTTTTCACCGGAAATTACGATCTGGCCCGGGCAGTTATAATTGGCGATGCCGATAACCCCGGTATCTTTTAAATCCCGCAGGACTTCTTCAACAGCGGGAGTTTCCAGCCCCAGGACCGCGGCCATTCCCCCCAGACCTTCCGGAACCGCTTGCTGCATATAGATACCCCTTTGGCGCACGAGGACAACGGCTTCCTGGAAGTCTAGAACTTCCGCGCAAACAAGGGCCGAGTATTCTCCCAAGCTGAAACCGGCAACGACATCAGGAAAAATGCCGTTGGACTTCAAGACCTGGCAGGCGGCCACACTGGCGGTAAGAATTGCCGGCTGGGTGTTTTCCGTCCTGTCAAGCTCTTCCTGAGGTCCCGAAAAGCAAAGCCGGCTTAAGGCATAATTCAAAACACTGTCAGCCCGGTCAAAGACTTCCCGGGCAAGAGGGCTGTTAACGTACAAGTCTTTGCCCATGCCCACGTATTGCGAACCCTGGCCGGAAAACAAAAATGCGATCATTGCCCAACCTCCTGTCCCTTACCGGCTAAATCGGGGTAAAGATCAGTTTCCAGGTCCCGTGCCCGGCGCAGGCAGTCCATGGTCTGGGCAAACAGCTCTTCGATGATTTCCCGGCAGCTTTTCTCTTCCTTCACCAGGCCGGCGATTTGTCCGGCCATTACCGATCCGTATTCTATATCCCCCTCCTGCACGGCCCTGCGCAAGGCGCCTACGCCTAAAGTCTCGTATTCTTCCAAGGGAGCGCAGTTTCTTTCCAAGTCCAAAAACTTCCTGGCCAGCTTATTTTTTAAGATTCGGACGGGATGCCCCGTGGGTCTGCCCGTGACCACAGTGTCCGTGTCCTTGGCTTTTAAGACCCGCTCTTTATAATTGCGGTGGACAGTACATTCTTTGGCCACCAGGAATCTGGTGCCCAGCTGGACCCCGCTGGCTCCAAGCATCAAAGCGGCTGCAATGCCCCGCCCGTCGGCAATTCCGCCGGCGGCAATAACCGGTATTTTGACTGCATCCA
>ENA-UPSB01000928-UPSB01000928.1-bioreactor-metagenome-genome-assembly--contig:-NODE-928-length-41054-cov-7.222103_pt1 | contig 41054 bp, 33 predicted proteins | sample MGYA00238182_ERZ773286 | MGnify/ENA primary metagenome ERZ773286 (study PRJEB29026, sample SAMN07631240) | bioreactor metagenome | isolation source: Switchgrass digestor | place: USA: Dartmouth...
ACTGACGACCACCGGCGAGATAGTCATCAATCGATCCCACCTCCGTATTTTCAAGATGTCAGTGGCTGATACCTTCGAGACGCGAAACGATCGCTTTCTCTTCTGCAGGTTGAGTAGTCACGAAAAAACGGTTGCCTCTTGGCAGAATATGGAATATTATGGTGTGGGATGTTCACAACAGATTTTCTTCCATATCTCATGGCCGATGCCAGGCTTTGCCCTGCGTCCAAGTTCGTAAGGATACTCTTGTCGCCGTCAAAGCCTCCGTCCATCGCCGCTGTTGATGACTCCTCCGCCCACAGCTGTCACTTTCTGAGGACTCCGGAGCCGAATCGTCAGCTGCTGATGACTGCCTGTAGTGAAGTCGTCTACGGTTGACGTCTCCTCGGCCCGCAGCCGTCACTTTTCGAGGACTCCAGAGCCGAGTCGTCAACAGCTGACAACTGCTTGCACCAGAGACATCAACAGACGACGTACGTCAGAGAGAGTCTGATTTCTGCTAGCCTTCTGTGGCGTCTCGCTCTCTGGGTGCTCCCGCCGTCTTAGACGCCCTCGTAGAGCTCCGGGTCTACCTGGGACAGGAAGGGCGACATTGAACCGTCGCAGTACAGGAACAGCCTGTGCAGCGCCCGGGTGCAGACCATGTGCAGCAGGCGCCTGTCGTCCGGATGAGAGTAGTGGTTCTCATCCGCTCCGTACACCAAGACAGCCTCAAACTCTAAACCCTTAGCCAGGTAGGAGGGGATGACGACTACCCCACGCACAAACCGGCGGTCCCTCGCGCGTACTAGGTGGATTTTGAGCGAAGGCCCCAGGATGCCGCGGAGCCTCTCGTACACCAGCTGAGACTCAGTGGCCGTCTTGCATATGACAGCTATGGACTTCAGTCCCTGACCGGCGAGCTCCGTAAGGTCCAGGGCGATCCGGTTCAGGACGGCATTCATTCCAGATGCCCCGGCCACAAATACTCTGGGCAGAGGACCTGGCCTATCCAGCGCCTCCAGCGGTTCGCCGTCCGGGAGCAGCGCCTTGGCGAATAGGGAAATGTCCCTGGTCGAACGGTAGCTCTTGGTGAGCTTGACCAGTCCGGGGTTTCTGGCCTTAAACACTTCGCCCAAGATATCGTATCCTTGGATGCCGAAGCTGGGGTGGACTGATTGGTTAAGGTCTCCCAAAATTGTCATGCTGGCTTCAGGGAAAGCATCCTTGAGCACTTCGTACTGAACCGCGCTGTAGTCTTGCGCTTCGTCCAGGATGACGTGCCTGGCTTTCGTGGAAGCTGGGCGCGGTTGTCCGTCTTGAGACTCAGGCGCGGAATCGGGCAAGCCTTCAAGCAGGTACTGTAGAAGCAGCAGGGGAGCAAGGTCCTCGTAGGGGACGAAGCCTGATGACAGCTTTTCCGCCGTTTGCTTGCGGATGTCCTGGTAAAACTCAGGAAGCTCCTTGCCGTCAAATACCGCGTGGAAGACACTGTCCTCGGTCCAAAGCCTAAGGTACTCTTGAAAAGCGTTCCGCTGAGTCCAGGAGTCGAGATGCTCCCTGATCTCCCGGAACTCTTGGGCGGTTTTGAACCGGGCCACCGAAGCGATCTCCGACTCAAAATAAAATTCTTTGTCCTTGTTCTCCGACAGCTCTTTGGCCACTTCTTTCCTGCGGGCTTGCTCCAGGGGTTGGAGCAGCCAAAGGATCCTCCGACGGATTCTATCAAGCCTCTTGTGGAGGGGCATGTAACCGTAGTCGGAGGTCAACAGGTTTTGGAGTTCCTCGGCTGATACCACGACCTTGCCCCTCACGACGACCGGCCTCAACTGAACGTTGTCGGCCAGGTAACGGGCGTAATCCTTCATGGCCTGGATGAAGGACGGGGAGGATTTCCACCTTATGCCTTGACGCCGGATCTCGTATTCTTTCTGGGCGTGGCGTCCAGCGTCGGTTATGTCCTTCACAGCGCCCGGGATTCCCGGAGTCCGGTTGCCTATCAGGTATTCCAGCTGGTCGTGGACGTCCTCAAGGACCAGGTCCGGTCCGAGCACGTCCCTGGCGAAATCACGGAAGGTGGTCTGGGTCACGTTGGCCTCGCCCAGTTCGGGGAGGACGGCCGAGATATAGTCCGCGAAAACTCTGTTCGGAGAGAAAATCACTATGTTTTCGGACGTCATGGTGTCCCTGTGTCGGTACAGGAGGTAAGCGGCTCTGTGCAAGGCTATGGACGTCTTGCCGCTTCCCGCGGCTCCTTGCACCACCAGAATCTTTTGGTCCTCGTTTCGGATAACCCGGTTTTGCTCCTTTTGAATCGTGTTTACGATGGCGCGCATGCGGTCGCCGGTGGCCTTGCCCAAGATCTCTTGGAGTATTTCGTCATCAATTTTGAGGCTGTTGTCGAACATGAACTTGAGTACGCCGTCTTCGATGCGGAACTGCCTCTTTAGGAGGAGTTCTCCCGTGATAATCCCTCGAATGGACTTGTACTGGGCGGGGCCCAACTCGTAGTCGTAAAACATGCTGGATACCGGAGCGCGCCAGTCCAGAACCAAGTGCTCGCCCGTAGCTTCGTCCACGAGAGAAGCTATGCCTATGTAAAGACGAACGGCCTCCTGCGAGTTGGATTCCCGAAAGTCGATTCTTCCGAAATAGGGTGAGCGTTCCAACTTGGATAACCTGCGCAGCACCCCCAAGGACAGAGCCCTGTACTTGAGGTAATTGGTCACCCTCTCGGTCTCCGCCGCCATGGCCACGGTGTCTTCGAATTCGCGAGAGGCGATCGGCAGCTCCTCTTCCCACGCGGCCCGGACCGCTTCCGCGTTTATCTTCGCTTCTTTTTCAAGAGACGCCCTGCGCTCGGCGATTTGCCTGCGGATCTCGGCCAGTACAAGTCGCAGTCTCTGTTCTTCGTATTGGCGCTCGCAAGAGTTCATGGCTACTCCTCCGATTGTGTTCTCCGCTTACCTTTTCATTATCGCACGATCGTTTCGGCGGTTGACACAGACCTTTGGCGATTTGTAGTATGAGGCAAATCGTCGCGCCTCAACATCGTCACGAGACGAGGTGTTGTTCCTATGACAAGGTACCTTATAACCAGCGCCCTTCCTTCTCTCCGTGGCCCCCGAATCCAATGACTCTGACTTTACTTGGGAGGCTTTCGCGACCACAGTCAACAAGGACCTTGCGGGCAATTTCGGCAACTTCGTGAACCGGACGCTCAAGCTGACGGCAGCTCAACTGGGTTCCTTCATACCCGAAGGCGGGCAGCCCGGCGAAAGCGAGGCCCGACTGGACGCGGATTGCCGCGCGGCAATGGACGAGTACCGGGAATGGCTTTGAAGAAGCTCTGGTCGCTGGGCAAACACTTATGCTTAACCGGACCGCGACGAACAGTGTTCCTACAACTCCAACTCCCAGATGCCGAGGACGCGGTCGTCGGGGGAGAAACCCAGGCGAGGCAGGATGGAGCTGGCCTGAGTGCCTGCCCTGCAGTTGGCGAAAAGCCTCGCGGCAGGAAGTCCGTCTTTGTCTCGCTTTTCTGCCAGGATGATTTCCGCCCAGTGAACCAAGGCCATGATAGCGGGTTCGTCCCCGAATATGCTTCCCAGTTCGACCATTACGGTCATGAGGCCTCCGCGCTCGTGGTCGGGCTCTACGAAGTAAGCCCCGTACCACGTCCCGCCGCGGATGGCGCCGGAGCTATCCTTTGCCGCCATCACCCGGACTCCGTCCGCCAGGTCTGTCAGTACCCCTCCAATGCTGAGCCTTCGCCAAGTATAATCGCAGCCGCCGTACTTCAGAGTTCTTAGAGCCTCGTTGACCAGGAGGGGGACATCGGAAGGAGAGAGGTCAACCACCGCGATTCCTTCCTCATCCATAGTGATCCCTTCAACGTCTCCTTTGGCTCGCGTCTTCACGTTCAGGGAATCTGCCGCAGCCGGCGTCCTCTCGTTCGCGGAACCCGCCGGCAAGTCCTTGGAAAAAACAACTAATTCGTCAACGGGCACAAACCCTATCGATCGGCTCATAGCCTGGGACTTGTAGTTGTCTCCGTCGATGGCGACCCTAGCCACTTTGGCTCCCCGTTCTCTGGCACCTTTGATGGCGGCCTCGGTCAGTCTCGTTCCGACGCCCATCCTTCTGTAATCAGGGTGTACCCTAATCCCCTCAAACCAGGCTTCGTCAGAAGATAGATACCTTACGTGGTTTACGCCGACCGGCTTCCCTTGGACTTCCGCGACCCAGAGGTCGCCGGGTTCTTTGAGCCAGTCCTCAAGAGCATCGGCCACGTAGTCCCCCCACTCAAAGGTATTCCTGGTGAAGGTCTGGAGAAAAGGCACGTCGTCGGGCCGTCCCGGCCTGACGATGATTTCTGGGTTCATTGTCGTCGGACTCCTTCTATGGCTCGCTTGCTTTGATGAACTTGCTGCGATGAGCTTGCTATGCGCTCATTATCGCACGCTCGTCACGGCGCGCTTGGGATGGGTTTCCCCTCAGAAACCGAGATCTCAGCCCTGCCGGCGGTAAGGTCAGATATCCTCTTCGTAAGCGCAGGCACCGCTTCTTCCTTTACGAAAGCCGAGACCTGGACCGCTTCCCCGTAATCCACGTTGTCTATGACGCACCCTTGGTTTTCCAGTTCGCGCTGCAGCCTTCCAAACTGGTCGTATGCCACGCGGACCCGCATCAAGGAGTGATAGATGTACTTTAGGGCTCCCGCTTCATCTAGAGCGAGGTTCGCGGTTTTTCCGTATGCCCTGAGGAGCCCTCCCGCCCCCAAGAGAGTTCCACCAAAGTACCGCGTCACCACGCATACCACATTTCTCAGCGAACGTTTGTGGATGACGTCCAGGATGGGGTAGCCTGCCGTGCCCTTTGGTTCGCCGTCATCGCTCAAGCGTTCTATAGGGGTGCCCAAACCCACCGAATACGCGTAGACGTTGTGGGTGGCGTCAGGATACTTGGCTCTCACGGACTCCACGAAGCTATCGGCCTCACTCTCGGTAAACGCGGGCGACACCGTCCCGATAAACCTGGACCTCTTGACGATGTACTCAGCCGAAGCCTGTTTCGCGGGGCTCAAGAACTCCACTTGGGTGCTCCTCTCGGACAGGTTTTCCTAGGTATTCTCACGTGTTTTCCCTCAGGTCGTCAACTGGACGCCGGATCCCGTGGGAGCATGGAACACAACAGGCAGCGCGGCGTCAAAAGAGACAAGTGTCCACAACACCCTAAGGAGTGATATAGAGTGTCCACCAAGAGTCTTCGAAACGTTCTCTTGGCGGGATCCGTCCTTCTGGTCCTTGCTTTGGCCATAGGATCGGCGATTCCGAACAAGGCGTTGGCGGAGGAACCCGAGTCCCTAAGGCTCATCTCAGTTACCGGACAAGCGGAACTCCAGGTGAAGCCCGACATGGCCACCATCAACTTTGGAGTGGAGACCCAGGCGAAGACAGCTCAGGAAGCCCAGCAGTCTAACGCTTCCAAGATGAACGCCGTTATCAACGCGCTGGTTGCCTCAGGGATTGCCAAGAACGACATACAGACCTCCAACTTCAGCCTATACCCTGTGTACGAGTGGCAGCAGGGAGAAAAAGAGGGCAGACAGGTCCTTGTCGGTTACCGGTGCAACAACACCGTGGTAGTCCGCCTTAAGAACATCGCCAACATCGGCCCCACCATCGATGCCGCGACGGGAGCGGGAGCCAACAGCATCGGAGGCATCAGCTTCGGGCTCTTGGACCCCAAACCCCATGAAAACACTCTCCTGGCAGAGGCCGTAAAGAACGCCCGCGAGAAAGCGGACATTATGGCAAAGGCCGCGGGGGTCAACATCATCTCCGTCTACAGGATCTCGGACGGATACACCAGCGTCAGCTCAATGGACCAGGGCGGTTGGAGGGCAGCGGATGCCGAGGCTATCAAGACTCCTGTCGAACCCGGCAGCCTCACAGTGAGGGCGACGGTCAGGGTCGACTACTCCTTCTAAGCCCTACTTTCTAAGGTGCGCGATATATAAAGCGGGTCGGGAAACCGGCCCGCTCTCTTTGTTTTCTCCAGTTAACTTAGGTTACCTCAGCCTGTTTAAGGGCGCTGGCGTAGCCGCCGGGTGCCCTGCTTGACCCTTCACTGGACCCGCATGATAGTGAAGCCCCCGCCGCCGTTCCACCCCGCCTCTCGGGAGATGCCGCGGGGGTCAGTGCCGTCCACCACCGATTCCATCCTCTTTCGGCACATTGAAAAGGACTTCTCGTTTGCCTCAACCATTATCCAGCGCCTGTTTAGCTTGTGGGCCACCGCTCCGGTAGTCCCCGACCCGGCGAAAAAGTCCATGACCAGGTCTCCTTCCAAGCTGAACGAGCGGATGAGGCGGCTTAGGAGACGCTCAGGCTTCTTGCCCCGCTTAAGGGCTACTCCGCCTTCATTGGCGATGCCTGTGGCGGGCACTTCGTCGTCGGTCCATAAGTTGTTCATGTCGGCGACCCGGACGACGCGATTGCCCCTGAGCTCACTGATGTCCTTAAGGAACAGGATCACCTGTCCATTCAAGTAGTACCTGGTGCGAAGTCCTTTATGCTTGCCTCTTGCCTGGACGAATTCCGCCGAGTACAACCGGTCCTTGTCCGGCATCTGGGACAGGAGCTGTTGCTGGAAGGTGCTCTCCCTCTGCTGGTTGGTTAACCTGCACAGATACGGGAAAAACGGCTTCATCACGCGCCACGAGTGGAAATAGGCGTGCCTCAGATTCTCTATGCCCGCGGGTTCCATGGAAAACCAATCGTGGACAAAGATATTCACTTCATTGCCTTGGCGGTCGGTGAATTCCGCGACTTTCTCACGCTCTTTGGACATTCGAATTAGCCGTGAGTAGGTCTTAAGGGTTTTCCAGGAGATAGGTTCCTCCTTGGTCGGCGGCGGAAGGTCTCTCCTGAGGGGCCCCTTGGAATAGATGAGGATATACTCTAGGCAATCATTTATCGGAGCGACGCCTTGGCCGAGAAGAGTCCTGTCCGGTGCCCTCTGCCAGGACACCTGGCTCACAAAGTTCTCCCTTCCGAACAGCCCGTCGAGGATAACCCTGACGTAGGCTTGCTCCACTGTGTTGAGGTGGGCGGCGAATACTCCGCCCTCCCGGATTAGTTCTTTCGCGAGCGCCGCACGTTCCTCGAACATGGATAGCCACAAGCCGTGGTCCAGATTATCGGCATAGGGTCCCGAGTTTCTCCCGGTGTTGAACGGCGGATCGATGTACACAAAGTCCACTTTGGACGCGAGAGAAGGGAGGAGCGCCCGCAAGGCGAAGAGATTGTCTCCCTTAATCAGCAGATTCCTTGCCGCATCTATATCATTGCCTATGCCTTCGGACGCGCTTAGCGGAGGAACACTCCCGTAATCAGAAACCCAGGCCAACCTACGCACGGGAAGCGGGTCGGAACCCGCCATACGCCAACCACCTGTAGCTTCGTCGTACAAGACATGCTGCCCCTGCGTGTGCCAAGTGAGTGCCACAGGTTGTTCCATGAGTTCCTCCCCTTAATTCACCCTGAACCTGCTTACAGTGTTCCGCAGTTTGGCAGCCAGTTCGGCCAAGGCGGTCGCCGACTCAGAGACTTCTCTAATAGAGTTGCTCATTTCTTCCGCCGAAGCCGATACTTCCTCGGTCGAGGCGGCGCTTTCTTCAGAAATGGCGGCGACGCTGTCGATCAGTTTTCGTACTTCCTCAGCGCTCACCGTCATTTCGTCCGCCGCGGCGGCATTTCCTTCGGCAAGTTCAACGATGGTCCTAAGAGTGTTTTGCACGCTCTGGCTGGCTTCGCCGACTTGTTTGGCCGCTTGGGACAGGTCTCGGGTGAGCCTTTCGGTTTCGGCGGCACCGTCAGAGATGTGCTTTAGGGCAAGGCTGGCTTCCCTGGCCAGCACGCTGCCGTTCTCAACTTCCTTGACTCCGGAAGTGGCCGTCGCCACGGCTTTTTGCATAGCCTGGCGAATGCTGTTAACAAGAGCGCCGATGGCCTTTGTTTCTCTGGCTGAGTCTTCCGCCAGCTTTCGAACTTCTTCCGAGACCACGGCGAATCCTCTTCCGTGTTCTCCGGCCCTGGCGGCTTCGATGGCGGCGTTTAGGGCCAAGAGGTTAGTCTGGGCGGCGATGCCGCTAATCACCTCAACGATCTTGCCTATCTCTTGGGAATACCCGTCAAGTTCGCTGATGGAGTTTGTCACATGGTCCGTGGTCTCCTTTATGCTATCCATGCTGAGCAGGACTTTCTCGACCGCTTCCGTGCCTTGGACCGCGAAGGCGGCGTTGCGCTTGGCGGCTTCTCTTGTCTCCTCCAGCATGCCTAGGGCAGCTCGCAGGCATTCGTCAGACTGCGTGGCTACGCTCATGGCTTTGTGTACGCCTTCGGTTTGCCCCTGTGTGCCGTGAGCAACTCGGGTAATGGCCGTGTTCAACTGATCAACGGCTACCGCGGTCTTCCCGGCGCTTTCGCTCTGGTCTTGGGAACCCGCCGCTATCTGTTGGATCGCTTCGGCGATTTGCGATGTGACCCGGGTCGATTCCTCGGCGCTTCGCGACAGGTTCTCGCTTGTGGAAGCCATATGAGCCGCGATTTCCCCGACTACGCGGACCGTGTCCGCCACTTTGGCCACGAAGGTGTTAAACCACTTGGCCACCTCGCCCATCTCATCTTTGGATGAGTCGTCAAGTACTACGGTCAAGTCCCCGTCGCCTTCCGCTGCGTTCCGCAAAGCGGCTGTCAGCTTTTGAACCGGTGAAACCACCAACTTGGTCATGACCGCGGTCACGCCCATACCGCCCAACAGGGCCAGTACGGTGCACAGAAAGATCTCCCTCAATGCCCTCGCCCGCGCGTCCGACCCGGTTTGGCGGGTAGCCGCGGCCGCCTTGGTGGCGGCTTTGGTCATGGCGGCAAGAATGTCTCCCATGGCTTTGAACGCCTCTTCGGATTGGTCGAATGAGACGGCGGTGGCACGTTCCCTGGCGTCGGAGCTTCCGCTTAAGACGATGGCAGCGACTTGGTTGGACTGTTCTTCCCACTTCTTGACGGCTTGCTCATAAGCGGGGAGGAGGCTTTTCTCTTCCTCGGTCAGAGCCACCGTCTTGTACCGGTCCCAGGCAAGCCCGGCGGCCCTGAATTCCTCCCGGCGCTCCAAGTCCTCGGCTTTGGCTGTGGCCGGGTCTGCCGACAGCATCGCCCTCTCGTGTATCATGGCCTGGTGCATGTTGACGTTTAGGTCAAGCACCAGGGACACGGATTGCAGGTGCACCGCGCTCATGGATGTGAGCGTCGCGTCCAGTTTCTGAACGCCCAGGACGCTCACTGCTGCCGTCAGGACCACGAGCAGCAAGATAATGGAGTTGTTGAGCATGACCTTATGGCTGATCTTCATGACGCCTCATCCCTCTAGCCGTTTCGCCGCGGGTGTTTTGGACGGCTGGTAATACAGGTGCTGGCGCACCCTTTTGATTTATCGGCTTATTCTGCGGAATGGTGAGGGCGCGAGCGAGCCTCCCCGGCTATACTTTCGGCCGCTGCCTGGTGTTGGAGAGGTTTTGGACGACGGATCTGATTCTCTTGTAGCCGCGAACGAAGAAGTATGCCGCGCGGGTCGAGGTGTGAGTGAAGCCGTATGTGTACTGGCGGTAGTCTCCTCTCAGGAGTCCGTCCCTTCTAATCTTCTCTTCCAGAGGAGAGCCGGTCAACACTATAAGGTCGGATATGATGCCGGTTTCCAGGCCCTTGAGCATATCCGCGTATACTTTGGGGTTTCCTCCGGACGCTTCGTCTATTATCGAAAAAGCTTTCGGTATGTCGCTAAGGCGGCGGTATGGATGCCAGAAGATAAAGCTGTAAGCCAGCTTAACTCCGCTCTCGTACACCCACCTCACCGCTTCCACCATCTGTTGGCGTGTGGTTCCTTTGCCGTATAGCTCGATATCCTCTTCGGTGGGGGCGTCGAGGCTCAAGTACATCATCTCAAGGCCCGCTTCTTTGAGGATCTTCAGGATATCGGGGTCCACTTCGTCCGCCCTGCAGTACAGTTCAAACTTCATCTTGATCCCTCGGGACAGGATGAGGCGCGCTATCTCAATCGCCCGTTCCCGCCCTTCGGGGCACCTTCCGAAGAAGTCCTCGTCCACGAACCGGAAGTGGGTAAACCCGAAATCTTTCTGGAGCATCTCGATTTCCGCCACAACGTTCTCGGGAGACCTCGCCCTCCACCTAGGCCCCGGCGATACCCCCTGGAAAGCGTGGATGGTGCAGAAGGTGCAGTGCCCGCCGCAACCGCGGCTCGAAAGAAGGCTCGCCGCGGCCAAGCCTGGGTTCTTGTTGGTCCTGTACATCTCGGCTTGAGGACGCAAGGGGAACGGAAGGTTGTCCAGGTCAACGCAAAGAGGGTTGGCCTCGGTGCGCACTATCTGGTCGTGCCGGTCTTGCGCCCGGACCGCCATTCCCGGCACATCCGAAAGGTTTCCGCCGCTCGCGAGAGTCCTCACCGCATTGGGCAACGACGATTCCGCTTCACCGATACCCACGGCGGTCAGGTGGGGGAAATCCCGCATGATCTCCTTGTGGGCGATGGTCGGGAAGTGTCCGCCGAGCAATACCGGCTTGTCCAGCCCCCGGAGAAGGTTCAGAAGCTCGGCGGTCTGTGGGAAAAACTGCTGCCAGTTGGCGGAAATCCCAACTACGTCAAAATCCCTCTTTAGGATCTCTTCCCGCGTTTGTTTCGGACCCCACCCGCGGAAAGGGGCATCCAGGATCTCCACAGATATGCCCTCTCTCTCGCAAGCAGCCGCGAGGTAACCGGTCCCGAGGTATTCGTAAAACCCCCGGTAGAAGTTGCCTTTGCCCCACGGCCAACCAAAGTTGTGGGGAGCTGAGACCAACAGAAGGTTAACCTTTGAGATTGTATCCGCCACTTCCAGCCGCGAACTTCGCGTAACCCTCCAAAAACAGATGAATTCCCATACTTCAACCGAATTTCTGCGAGGAGAAAGGAGAATCCTGCCAAGTGATGTCGCAGTTTGGGGAGGGAGCCGGCTCGTCCAGTTTAGGCGTGTTGCGAACTTGTGTGGAACTCCCGGCGCTGGTGCTTCCTCTCGTGTCCCGGGAGCTTTCCCATTGGAAAGACGCGGCGTCGCGCATCCCCGACGGTGAGCTTAGGCGCCAAGCGCTGTCCAGCCTCGACAAGAAACGTTTCCATTGCGTGGGAGGGGCGGTCTTGGCCCTGACCTGCAGGCCCAGGACGCGGGATCTCGTAAGGTGCATTGTGGCCATCCAAACCGTAAGCGACTACCTGGACAACCTGTGCGACCGGATGTCAGGCGACCCTGACCACGCCAACTTCGCCCTTCTCCACGAAGCCATGATGTGTTGCGTCGACCCTGACAGGCCCACTAGAGACTATTACGGTTTGTGCCGGACTGATCTGGGCGACGGGGGGTACCTGGACTCGCTTGTGGAGACGTCCAGGTCCGTCCTCCGCGCGCTTCCCAATTACCTAAAGGCGCGGAAGACGGTATGCGATCTCGCCCGGTTGTACTGTGAGCTTCAGGCGACCAAACACCTCGAGCGGAGCGTGCGGGATGACCTCATGGAAGAATGGTTTGCCCTGAGAGCGGCTCAAGAACCTTGGAGCGGAAGGTGCGGCGGGCTCAAGTGGTGGGAGTTCGGGGCCGCGGCGGGGTCGACCTTAGGAATGTTCAGCCTTATTTGCGCTTCCGGCAAGGAAGACCTTCGCCAAGAAGATGTTCTCGCACTGGATAACGCATATTTCCCGAGCATCTCCGGTTTGCACATCCTCCTGGACTATTACATCGATCAAGACGAAGACAGGCTCGGGGGAGATCTGAACTTCGTCTCGTACTACCCTTCCCTCGACGCGGCGGACGAAGCTCTGGTGAGGTTCATACGGAGAGCTATCGCCGACGCCGACGCCTTGCCGGACCCCGACAGGGATGTCCACCTGGCGGTGGTCAAAGGCCTCCTGGCCATGTACCTGTCAGACCCCAAGATAAAGCGACAGGGATTCTCCCGGCGGGCCGAGAAAATGATATCGGCTGCCGGTCGGGATACCGCGTTCTTGAGGAAGTCGTGCGGAATTGTCCGTAGGATATCTCGTTTTTAGTCCGGCCCCGGAAGACGCGCAAGAGATGCTCTCTTGGATAAACCTCGTGGTTTCAGTCTCTCTAGACTCCTACCTTTTGGCCCGGCGAGCGTAGAACTATAGGGGAGGGAATGCCTGTGCAGTACTGGATCGGATGGGCCATCGTCGCCGTCATATGCGTAATTGCCGAGATTATGACGGAAGGCTTTTTCATCGTATGGTTTGGGCTGGGAGCCGGAGTTTCCGCTCTCGCCGCTTACTTCGGCGCCTCTCTGGCGTGGCAGTTCACGCTCTTCATAGGAATATCCGCGGCTCTTGTGTTGTCCACCAAAAAGCTAACTGCTCAAGTGTTTAAGAGAGGTCAGGAACTCAAGACCAACATCAACGCTCTGCCGGGTTCTATGGCTTTGGTCACTGAAACCATCCCGGAACAAGGTTCAGGGATGGTCAAGGTAAACGGCGAGATATGGGCGGCCAAGTCAAATGACGGCAGCAGAATCCCAGCGGGAGTCACGGTCAAGGTCTTGCGGGTGGTCGGGGTCCACGTCATCGTGGATTCGCCGGAGTAGCGACGGCCGGAACGGACAGAAACCAATAATTGAAAGGGGAGTCAAGACCTATGGAATGGGTGTTCCTGGCGCTTATCGTCTTGGTGGCCGCTTTCGCCGCCACCTCAATTCGGATTATCCATCAGTCCCGGGTCGGCATCATAGAGCGGCTGGGCAAGTTTCACGCCGTTGCCCAGACAGGCGTCAACGTTCTGATTCCCGTCATTGACAACATGCGGGCCATCATCGACCTTAGGGAACAGCTGGTCGACTATCCGCCTCAGCCCGTGATCACCAAAGACAACGTAACCATTCAGATCGACACAGTGGTCTACTTCCAGGTGACCGACCCAATCAAGTATATATACGAGATCGCCCACCCCCGGGCCGCCATTGAAAACTTGGCCGCCACAACCCTTCGTAACATCGTTGGCGAAATGGACCTGGACGAGACGTTGACCTCTAGAGACACAGTAAACACCAAACTTCGCCAGATACTGGACGAGGCGACAGACAAGTGGGGCATCAAGGTAACCCGGGTCGAGATCAAGAACATCGCTCCTCCCAGAGACCTCATGGACGCGATGGAAAAGCAGATGAGGGCCGAACGCGAGCGGCGTGAAGCCATTCTGAAGGCCGAAGGAGACAAGAGGTCCGCGATCTTGCGGGCTGAAGGAGAAAGAGAAGCTGAGGTTCAACGAGCTGAAGGAGAGCGGCAGGCCGCGATCCTGCGTGCCCAAGGTGAGGCCGAAGCTATCGTGACCGTGGAGCGGGCCAAGGCCGAGGGTATCAGAATGATCTACCAGGCCATTAAGGAATCGGATCCGACTAAGGAAGTTGTGGCCATAAGGTCTCTTGAAGCCTTGGAGAAGGTATCCGACGGCAAGGCCACCAAGATAATCATTCCGTCTGAGGCCGCTGGCGTGCTCGGAGCCTTGTCGGGAATCAAGGGGATATTGGAGGGAAAGGAGAAGGCTGAGCCCGAGGCCGCTACGGAGTAGAACACCACGGAGCAGCCTGTCGCGGAGTAGGCCATCAGTCTTTTGACCATCAGAAAAGTGAGCTAGACCGAAGCGTGTGTACAAAACTGTGCACATCCTAATTGGCAGATAAGGGTGCTTATGCTATGATCTCCACAACTATCCGGCGAGGGGCGAGACTGAAACCCCGGCACTGACCGGGAGGTCTCCGGCATCGCCCGCAAGGAGACTGTTCCCATGGCCATCCGCACCGTACTATGCGACATGCTCGGAATCGAATATCCCATAATCCAAGGAGGGATGGCATGGGTCGCCACCGCCGAACTTGCGGCCGCGGTAAGCGAGGCCGGCGGGTTGGGCCTTATCGGAGCGGGAAACGCCCCTCCCGAAGTTGTGCGGGAACAAGTGCGAAAAGCTAGAGAACTGACGTCCAAACCCTTTGGTGTGAACGTGTATTTCTTGTCCCCCTTTGCCGAACAGGTACTCAACATGCTTGTGGAAGAGCGGGTACCTGTCATCACCACCGGCGCGGGTAACCCGGGCAAGTACATCCCGAAACTGAAAGAAGCGGGCATTAAGGTTTTGTCCGTGGTCTCTTCGGTCAACCTAGCCAAGAGGCTGGAAAGGGCCGGCGTTGACGCCCTTGTCGCCGAGGGGATGGAGTGCGGAGGGCATATCGGCGAGATAGCTACGTTCCCCCTGGTGCCCCAGATAGTGGACGCGGTGAAGGTGCCCGTTGTGGCGGCGGGCGGGATATTCGACGGACGCGGTCTTGTCGCCGCGTTGGCCCTGGGGGCCGCCGGAGTGCAAATGGGCACTAGGTTTGTCTGCGCTAACGAGTGCACGGTGCACCCCAACTACAAAAAGGCTATCCTCGACGCCCGGGACAGGTCCACCGTAGTTACCGGCGCCTCAACCGGGCACCCGGTTAGGGTGCTGAACAACAAGTTGGCCCGACGGTTCCTCGAAGTTGAAAAGAGGGGCGCGTCTGTCGCCGAGCTGGAGGCTCTGGGGGCAGGCGCCCTGCGAAGGGCCGTGGTGGAAGGCGATGTGGAGAACGGTTCTCTTATGGCCGGTCAAGTGGCTGCCATGGTTACCCGGGAAGAGTCATGCGCCGAGATGATTGCCAGCATAGTGAAGACCGCCGAGGAGGCCCTATCTCGGGTGGCTTCGTTTGCCCTGCCTTCCTGAGAACTGGTAAGCAGGGTCTAGGTAAAGAGCCCCGGACTAGAAGCGCGCTGAGAAACGCCCGCGAGGCATTGGCTCCTGCCTGGAAAACCCAAGCGCTTCCCTGCCTTGACATTTACTGAGAATTTACTGCATAATGTAACCCGTGGGATACCACGTAGCTCATTCCGTCTGATCGCTGAATCTCCGTTAAGGAGAGCGGGGGACCCAATTACTTGGGGCTAATCACCTGCTGAGACAGGTGTAGGGCCACGCCCTTCGGCCCGAGCCCGTCAGCTAACCTCGTAAGCGTGGTAAGGATTGGCGGCCTCTTTAGGCGGCTACATAACCGCCCTGCGGTTGATCCACCACCTCATGACAGCGGTTTTCAGAGCTGTGGAATCGTCGCCTTGTCTCACTGTGGGCAGATTCGCCCAAGACCTGGCGACGCGGGTGCTGCGGAATGCCCCGTACTAGGTAACCGGGTGTCGCTATGGCGCGGCATTCCGGAGACTCTCGGTATCCTTTTGCGCCCTAGAGCTTGATCAGGCACGCCCTGGATCTTTTGGGGACGTGAGCGCGAGAGCCGGCGAAGAGCAAGAGAAGGAGGAAGGTTGCCATGCGCGTAGCCGTAGTCACCAACCAGATAGGGGACACCCAGCTCAACAGGCTGGATCCCCATGCCGCGGAACAAGCCGAAGTGACCCTCCGAGCGGTCCTTGAGGCGTTACGCGAGTTGGGACACGAGGCCATCCCCGTGGAGGTGCGTCCATCGCTTCTCATTGACCTTCAAAACGTAGCGCCCGACGCCATCTTCAACATAGCGACAGGGTACAGGTCCAAGCGTGACCAGGCCAATATAGTGGCCACTTTGGAGCTCTCGGGGATTCCGTTCACCGGGTCGTCTTTTCGCGCTCACGTGATGGGGCTCCATAAGTATCTCACAAAGTTCATCATGGAGATGGCTGATATCCCCACGCCCGGTTTCTGTGTGGTTGACGCGAACCGGAAAATGCCTTCCCAAGAGCGGCTGTCCAAGCTCAAACTGCCCGTCATCGTTAAGCCGGGAGCGGAAGGCTCCAGCTTGGGCATAACCCAAGACAGCGTGACCGGCGACCTGTCCAAGGTTCCCGGCTTGGTACAGGACCTTTTGGATCGTTTCGGTCCCCCGGTCCTTATCGAGGAGTACATCGACGGGCGAGAGTTCACGGTCGGACTGTTGGGATACCCTGAGCCTGCGGTCTTGCCGGTAGAAGAGATCGTGTTCAAAGAGGGCGCGATGTACACCTACGCGGTCAAGTCGAGGGACAGAGTCACTCCGGTCTGCCCGGCGGACATCCCTGAAGAGCTTGCCCTGGAGATCCAGTCAATCGCCAAGAGGGTCTTTGAGGCGCTAGACTGCCGGGATTTGGCCAGGGTGGATATCAGGTTGTCCAGAGACGGACGGCCCTACGTATTGGAAATCAACACGCTGCCGGGGCTCATGCCCGGTTACAGCGAGTTCCCGCGTATCGCGCAGATAGCGGGCTACGACTACAAGTCTCTGGTCCAAAAGATCTTGGAAGGGGCGCTCTTGAGGCGTGGCGCTTAGCGAGAGGAACTCTAACACTCTACGGAAGGAGGCGTTAAGATGGCAGAGTACTTTTTGACAGAATCGATTCACTCAACTCCAAACTACGTAGTGATTGGCGCGGGGAACGGGGGCCAAGCCATGGCCGGTTTCCTGGCGATGAGAGGTTTTAGCGTCAATCTATGGAACAGGTCCGCGTCGGTCGTGGAGAGGATCAACGAACTAGGCGGCATCCAGCTTGAGGGCCATTACTCCGGATTCGCCGTTCCCAATCTTATAACCCACGACATTGACGAGGCTCTGGACGGCGCAAGGGTAATCATGGTTACCGTGCCCGCGTCGGCCCACAGCGCGGTCGCGCGCGAAATGGCCAGGAGCCTAAAGGACGGGCAGATAGTGGTCCTAAACCCGGGGAGGACCGGCGGAGCTTTCGCTTTCAGGCGTGACTTGGAGAGAGCGGGCTGTAAAGCCGACGTTGTCTTAGCCGAGGCCGGGACTTTCATCTACGCGAGCCGTACCAAGGAGCCGGGCCGGTCCCACGTCTACGGCGTGAAGAAGCACGTGAGCGTAGCCGCGCTGCCAGCTCACAGGACCATGGACGTGCTGAGGGCCTTAAGACCCGCGTTTCCCCAGTTCATTCCCGCGGAGAGCGTGCTCGCTACGAGCCTGGACAACATGGGAGCCATATTTCATCCCGCCCCGACTCTCCTAAACGCGGGCAGAATTGAGAAAAACGAGACCTATGACCATTACAAGACCGGGATTACCCCTGCCGTAGCCAACCTGCTCCAGAAGATGGACGAAGAGCGGCTGGCTATAGCTCATGCGCTCGGGACACCCGCCCGGTCAGCTATGGAGTGGCTAAAAGATACTTACGGCGTAGCCGGCGAGGACCTGTACACGGCCATTCAAAACAACCCCGCGTACGACGATATCAAGGCCCCCAAATCTTTGGATACAAGATATATCACCGAGGATATTCCCTTCAGTCTGATACCGCTAATCGCCTTGGGTCAGGCGGCGGGAGTGGCCACGCCTGTCCTCGAGACTGTCGTGTCCCTGGCCGAGAGCATGTTCAATTGCGATTTTCGGTCCACCGGCCGCGGGGCGGAGGAGATGGGGATTGCCGGTCTTAACGCCCGGCAAATATCGGCTCTGGCTTTGGAAGGAGTGTGCTAGATGATGGCTAACGCGCGTGAGAAAGCCAAAATCAAAGGTTTGATGCTTGGCGCGGCCATGGGAGACTGCGTGCACGTGGCAGGCGTACTGAATTTTCTTAGGCTCGCGTCCGCGGAAGGTTTCAGGACCGAGTTCCTGGGCGCGGCCAAGTCCCCCGAGGAGATCGCCGCGGCAGCGCGAGAACGCAAGGCTGACTACGTGGCCGTAGGCTATCGTTTAGACCCTAAGGCGGCGGAGAATCTATTTGCCAGGCTTCGCGCGTCCCTTAAATCCCAGAACGTCTCTCCCAAGTTGCTGTTTGGCGGTACCCCTCCGGTCGCCGATGCCGCCTCACGCAGCGGTATGTTCGAACGGGTCTTCTCGGGGAAAGAAGACGTGGATGAGGTTATCGCCTACTTGAAAGGAGGACGCCCGGAGGGTAAAGCGGTACGCTACCCTGACAACCTGGTAGACCGGATCTTGGAGAAAACCCCTTATCCGATCCTCCGGCACCATTTCGGATTGCCTTCCGTGGCGGCCACCGTGGACGGTATCAGGCAGATCGCTTTGGCCCAAGTCTTGGACGTTATTTCCCTCGGACCTGACCAGAACTTCCAGGAGAGTTTCTTCAGACCGGAAAACATGGACAGGGATCAAGACGGCGCGGGCGGAGTGCCTATACGCTCGGCTTCCGACCTCCAGAGCCTCTATGCCGCGAGCAGGTGCGGGAACTACCCGTTGATGAGGTGCTACAGCGGGACTCAGGACGTCATCCGCATGGCCGAACTTCTGCGGGACACCATTCACAACGCGTGGGGAGCCATTCCGCTGTTTTGGTATAACGTGCTGGACGGCAGAGGGCCAAGGGAAGTAGAGCAATCGATCGCCGAATCCCTCATGGCCATACGGTGGCATGCGGAGCAGGGGATTCCTGTGGAAGTCAACGAGTCTCACCACTGGAGCTTGAGGGACGCGCCCGACGTGGTCGCGGTGGCGGCGGCTTACTTGGCCGCGTACAACGCGAAGAAGGCCGGCGTCAGGGACTACGTGTCCCAGTACATGCTGAATACACCGCCTGGGACGTCCGCGTCTATGGATCTTGGCAAGATGCTGGCAAAGGATGAACTCATAGGCAGCCTTGTTGACGATAACTTCCGGGTCTGGCGGCAAGTCAGGGCGGGTCTCTCCAGCTTCCCGACTGACCTGGGTTTGGCCAAGGGACAATTGGCTACTTCCACCCTGGTCGGGATGAACCTGCGGCCCCATATCGTCCACGTTGTGGGCTTCTGCGAAGGGGACCATATAGCCAACCCTGAGGACGTCATCGAAAGCTGCAGGATCGCCCGGGGAGTTATCCGAAACTGCCTGGACGGCATGCCGGACATGACCAGAGATCCAAAGGTGCAGGCCAGAAAACGCGAGCTGATAAGGGACGCCAAGGTTTTGTTGGCAGGACTCGCGGAAATAGCCGGTATGCTGAACAAGGACGGGCTGCCGGGTGACGTGAACGCGACCGAAGGCGCGCCCGCGCAGTACGACCCGTACACCGATCCTCATGTGCTCGCGGCAGCCGTGAAGTGCGGCCTGTTCGACGCTCCCCACCTGGCGGGCAACCCCGCGGCGTGCGGCCAAGTCGAGACCGCCATAGTCGGAGGAGCTTGCTTGGCTGTCGACCCGGTCTCTAAGAAACCTATCCCTGAGACGGTTAGGGTGGAGATGGCCCTGGATAAGTTCAGAAGGATGGTAGACAAGATGACCGGCAAGATGACCGCATAACACTTGTCAATCGCCCGGATGGGCGCCGTGACCTGCGAAGCATGTCGCAAGACTAACCGGCACGCAGGTCACGGCGCCGACCAATTGTTTCCATTGACTTCCATCCATTCCTCACGGTAGAATCCTGTGGCTCGATTTGACCCCGGTTGAGATGACCCTCCAATGAACGAACTCTGTTGGCAGGCAAGCGAGGGGATACCGTGTCCTTGATTCTACGCGAGTACAGGCGCGTCTATAGCGGACTCAATGGGAACGTCAGGCTGATGCTCCTCTATTACTCTCTCATCGCCCTGGGAAGCGGGATTTCCGGCGTGCTCCTCAATCTATACCTTCTGAAAGCCGGTTTGGATGAGGCGTTCTTAGGCACGCTTACCTCAGTTCAGTACACGGTCATGGCTTTGGCGGTCCTGCCCATGGGGCTCGCGGCCGACCGGGTCAGAAAGCACTTGCTGGTAAAGGCCGGCTTTTGGATTCTGAATGCCGGCATGACGGGGGTATTGCTTACCACGGACCCCAGAGCCTTGATAGTCGCGTACTGCCTACAAGGACTCGGTTGGGCGATCGCTGCCGCGTCCGAGTATCCTTACCTCAGCGAGAATACCCAAGCGTCCGAAAGGACCCATGTTTTCTCCATGGTAGCGGTACTCTACGCGATAATGCCCTCAATAGGCACACTGACCGGCGGCTATCTGCCCGCGATAGCAGGCGGTATCTTGGGTGTGCAAGGCGACTCATCGCCGGCGTTCCGAGGCGCATTGTCTATCGGTGTGCTGGCATCGTGGCTCGCGGGGCTGGGTGTCGTGAGGCTTACGGATAGTCCCAAGGATGAAGCCGGGCACAACGGTCCTCACGTGTTGTCACTAAAAGTATCAAGACCTGCGGTTGTGCTTGGTTTGGCCATGAACGCGGGGTTCGTAGGCCTAGGAGCGGCCATGTTTGTCCCATACATGAACGTGATCCTAGACTCCAAGTTCGCGCTGGAGACCCATGTGATCGGGTGGATTATGACGGCGCAGAACATGGTGTTGGCTCTCGGCACCTTGGTTGTCCCCAGACTCTCGGAGAGAAAGGGCCCGGCCATGACTGTAGTCCTGCTTCAGGGGCTCAGCGTTCCGGCGCTTCTGATCATGGCCTTTACCTCAAGGCTCCCACTCTTTGTGGCGGCCTTTATATGGAGAGGCTGTCTTATGAACATGGCCGTACCGTTACTCGACACCTTTTCCATGGGAGTTGTGCGAAGCGAGGAAAGAGGCGTGGTAAACGCGACTTTGGGCTTGGCCAGAAACATCACTTGGGCGATAGGAGGCAAAGTGGGCGGCAATCTTCTGCGAGACAAGATGTTCTCAAGCCCGATGCTGTTGGCTTCGGCGTGCTACGCAGTGGGCATTTTGGCACTGTTTGTCATGAGCAACTGGACGCTAACCGGTACCGGCGAAGCGAGAATTGAAGAGGGGTGACACGATCCCGGCTAACCCGCGATGGCTACGGCTGTCGGATCCTCAGTTCCGCGTTCGGGCGAAAAATGCCCACGATCCGCCGCCTGTACTTGGTGACCAACTCAAGGGCGCTGGGACGGTCCTTAAGCACGTGTAGCATTCTCCACTCGTCCACCATAACCCCCAGATGTGTGTATCCGCCGGGGAGATTCATCAGCACTATGTCGTCGGCTTGGGGGATCTCCACCTCGGTACCTATTTTCCGTAAGGCTTCCAAGGCCCTCGCCGGATAATCCTCCTGCTTATCTTCCAGCATTGGGAGGCCGTCGGAGTCAGGTATGTCGTACCCCCTGGACCTCAAGTACAGCCAAATGAGTCCGAGGCAGTCTACTCCAGTGTGGTCGCGGCCTCGGAACTTGAAAGGGATCCCTAGGAACTGGTGATAGGACACGTTCAAGGCCTCCTTAATGCGGCGTTATCTTGGCGCGCTCACAAGGGTAAAACATGAGGGCCATAGGGTTCGCCAGGTCCGCTTAGGATGTCTGATTTCCCGCGCGTCCGGTTTCAGCTTGCACGTCATTGTATGTGGGGAGGTTCCTCTTGGTAACATAATTGGGAAGCAAGGTATTGAGAAGGAATCGGGTACGGGGAAGAGGAGCAGGTGTGAGGACAGATTACGGCGGCGAGAAGGAATCAGGGATCGGTCAGGAAGCAGGGTATCGTTGCAGGATGCAGAGATCGTGCAGGATGCAGGGTGACGATGACGAATAGGCAAAAGGTAGGCAGGAGATGGACATCCCTACTGACAGAGGTGCGTCGCCATGTTTAGACCCAGAGACGAATATGCCGAACCCTACAGGATCAAGATGGTGGAGCCTATCAGGCAAACGACCCGGGAGGAAAGGGAAGCCCTCATCAGTCAGGCGGGGTACAACCTGTTCTCTTTGCCTTCCGAAGCCGTCTACATTGATTTACTCACAGATAGCGGAACCTCCGCCATGTCCGACGCCCAATGGGCCGCGCTCATGAGGGGCGACGAGGCTTACGCGGGGAGCCGCAGCTATTTCCATCTCAAAGAAAGCATCAAGGACATCATGGGTTTCGATTACGTGATCCCCACTCACCAGGGGCGCGGGGCCGAGCACGTCTTGATGGCGGCTATGGTCAAGCAGGGAGACCGTGTGCTGGGCAACATGCACTTTGACACAACTGAAGGGCACATACTGTTGAGGGGCGCGGAGCCGGTTAATTGCCTCCGGGATGTGGGGTACAGGGTCTCCGAGGACGTGCCGTTCAAGGGTGACTTCGACCTGGAGAAACTCAGGCGTGAAATCGAAAAGGACCCCCGGACTGTGCCGTTTGTGCTGATCACAGTCACGTGCAATAACAACGGCGGCCAACCGGTTTCAATGAAGAATATCAAGGCGGTAAGCCGGATCGCCAAAGAGTACGGCATCCCGGTGTTTTTCGACGCGGCCCGTTTCGCCGAGAACTGTTACTTCATCAAGCACCTTGAGGAGGGCTACGCGGACAAGAGCATTCGGGAGATTGCCAGGGAGATGTTCTCCTACGGCGACGGATGCACCATGAGCGCCAAGAAAGACGCCCTTGTCAACATAGGCGGGTTCTTGGCTACCAACAACGAGTCGATTTACCGCAAGGCCATCGAGTGGCAGATTCCCTTTGAGGGGTTTGTGACCTACGGCGGGTTGGCTGGCAGAGATATGGAAGCGATGGCAGTCGGGCTCCAAAGCGTGCTGGACGAACTCTACCTAGAGGACCGCATAGGACAGGTGCGCTATCTGGGCGAGCTGCTCATCGAAGCCGGCATTCCCATCGTCCGGCCTACCGGAGGGCATGGAGTCTACCTAGACGCCGAAGCCATGCTTCCTCATCTTCGCCGTGACCATTTTCCCGCCCAGTGCTTGGCCGTGGAGCTTTATATCGAGGGCGGAATAAGAGGGGTTGAGCTGGGCGGCTGCGCTTTCGGACGCGAAGACCCGGTGACCGGGGAAGCCATCTGGCCCGAGTTGGAGCTGGTCAGGCTGGCCGTTCCTAGACGCGTGTACACAGACCGGCATATGAAGATGGTCGCTTCGGCTCTAGCCCGGGTGAAGGAAAGGGCTCACGAGATAAGAGGGCTAAAGCTGACCTACCAAGCGCCGGTCTTGCGCCACTTTACCGCTAAGTTCGCGAGAGAATAAAGCTCAGTGTTTCCGACCGGCCGCGTTTTTCAGGACCGGTCCGAGGTAAGCCCCAATGAGGACGCCTGAGCCGGTCTGGGCTATGTTGCCGAGGATCTCTCCTGGAACGGCGGCCGGGGAATACAGTTTGGCGGTACCGGCGGCATACCCCAGGACTATCCACACGGCCGCGGCGATCATGGCCAAGGTTTGGGATTTCCGCCCGTGCCTGTTTGCCGCCAATCCTACAAGGACGCCGGCGCCTCCTTTGATGAAGAACGTCCAAGGGGCCCACACCGCGTACCCTGAGAGGATGTCAGCGAGAGCCGAGCCGACCGCGGCCGAAAGACCTCCCAGCTCGGGACCCAAGGCCAAAGAAGCGGCGAAAATGACGCCGTCACCCAGATGGACGTAGCCGGTGGGAGTTGGGATCTTGAGAAACATGGTCGCCACCATGATTATCGAGGCGATGACAGCGGAAAGCGTCAGGCGCTTGAGCCCGCCATTTGTCATATGCGGTTCACCTCAATCTTCTCCCAATCGGACTGTTGCCGTCGGCGCCGGGATCTCACCGGACTCAATCGCTGGGGCTGTCGGGCTCGCAGTCACATCCTGCATTACCGCCGGTCGGGAATTTCACCCTGCCCCGAAGACTGTCCAGAACATTATATCACTGCGGTGAGGCGCATAAGAGCGCCGAAATGCTAGAATACCGGCGTAAGAGATTCTTCCTGAAACAGGTTTGCCCTAAGGCGGCACGGGCCATGGCATTGATTGTGAGCGCTCCGTACAAAGTGAGGTCTTGCATGTGGGCTACATAGACGCGGAATCGGTACGAAAGACGGTCAGGGATCTATGCATTCAGGCGTGCACCGTCTTGCCTGACGATGTCCTATCGGCCTTGCGCCGGAGCAGGGATGCGGAAGGGAAGAGCCTTGCGGGCGACATCATGGACATGCTCCTGGAAAACGCCGAGATAGCTGCCGGCGAAAAAGTGCCCATCTGTCAAGATACGGGTCTCGTCCACGTGTTCTTGGACTTGGGCCGGGACGTGACCATGAAGGGGGACCTGTTTCAAGCGGTTGTCGAAGGGGTCGCCCTGGGGTATACCGAAGGCTACCTGCGAAAATCCGTGGTGGACGATCCCCTCTTCGACCGCGTTAACACCAAAGACAACTCCCCGCCCGTGATCCACTTGGAACTTGTGCCCGGGTCTGACCTCACTATCACAGTGATGCCCAAAGGTACAGGCAGCGAGAACATGAGCCGTCTCGCTATGTTGACTCCCGCTGCGGGGCCTGAAGGCGTGAAGCGTTTCGTGTTGGATACGGTGAAGAACGCCGGGGCCAACGCTTGCCCTCCTATGATCGTCGGCGTCGGGGTTGGGGGGATGATGGATAAGGCGGCGTATCTTGCCAAAAGGGCGTTGCTCAGGAGAATCGGGGAAAGAAACCCTGACGACAGGGTGGCCGCCCTGGAGACCGAGCTTCTTCGGGAGATAAACGAGCTGGGGATAGGTCCGGCAGGGCTAGGCGGCAGTACCACCGCTTTGTGGGTTGCTATCGAGACGTATCCTACCCACATAGGCGCCCTCCCGGTCGCGGTAAACCTCCAGTGTCACGCGGCCAGGCGGGCCACGGCGGTTTTGCGCCCTGAGTCGGTTTCTTGTGAATGGGACCTACCGAAACGAGATGCGCTGAACGGGAAGGGCGGTGGCAAAGATGAGCGCTGATTCCCGCGCCATAGCTCCGGAGCATCCTCAAAGTGTTCATCGGCATGCCGCGTCTGCTCAGTCCTCTTCGTGGGCGGGAGCCAAAGAAATCAGGATGCCCTTTGATGACGAGACTCTGAAGGCTGTCGCGGAGCTTAGGGCAGGGGACAAAGCCTTGCTCTACGGAACCATGTACACCGCCCGCGACGCCGCCCACAAGCGGATCGTAAACGCGCTATCGGAAGGCAAGCCTCTGCCCTTTGAGGTGGCGGGACAAGTGATCTACTATGCCGGCCCTTGTCCGGCTCCTCCTGGCAAAGCCATAGGGTCCCTCGGGCCCACGACCAGCGGCAGGATGGACCCGTACGCCCCAATTCTTATGGCTAACGGCCTTAAGGGGATGGTCGGGAAAGGCGAGAGGAGCCAAGAAGTGAAGGACGCGATCGTAAAGCACGGCGCCGTGTACTTTGTGGCGGTGGGCGGCGCGGGAGCGCTGTTGAGCCGGACGGTAACAGAAGCTACGGTTGTAGCATACCCGGAGTTGGGACCCGAGGCAGTGTACAGGCTGCAAGTCTCGGGGTTCCCGGTGGTCGTAGGGATAGACTCTCGAGGAAACGACGTTTACATCAGGAATTAGAGCAGGGACTAGAGAGGATGAAGCTTCATGAGTCTCAGAGAGCAAGCGTTGGAACTGCACCGCGCCAATCAAGGGAAGCTGGAAGTAAGGAGCAAGGTGCCTTTGGCCAGCAGGCACGACCTTTCTTTGGCGTACACTCCGGGTGTGGCTGAGGCGTGCTTGGAGATAGCCAAAGACCCGGCCGCGACCTACGAGTATACCCTGAAAGGGAACTTGGTCGCCGTAGTATCAGACGGTACTGCGGTCTTGGGACTCGGCAACATCGGCCCCGCCGGAGCCCTCCCGGTCATGGAGGGTAAGTGCCTCCTGTTCAAGGGGTTTGCCGGAGTTGACGCGTTCCCTATCTGCGTTTCGGCCAAGACGGCGGACGAGGTCGTCCAGATGGTCAAGTGGCTGGAACCGACCATAGGAGCCGTGAACCTTGAGGACATCTCCGCTCCCAGATGTTTTGAAATAGAGGAAAGGCTAAAGAAAGAAACCGGCATCCCCATTTTCCATGACGACCAGCACGGAACCGCCGTGGTGGTGCTGGCGGCTTTGCTGAACGCTTTTAAAGTGGTGGGCAAGGACCTGGAAAGCGTCCGTGTAGTCATCAACGGGGCAGGCGCCGCGGGTATCGCCACCGCGAATCTCCTTTTGGATTCGGGAGTCAAGGACGTGGTTGTCTGCGATACCAAGGGAGTCATCTACGACGGCCGGCCTGAAGGTATGAACCCCTTCAAGGCCGAAGTTGCCCGGAGAGGGAACGTCAGGGATGTCAGAGGACAGCTGGCAGACGCATTGGCAGGAGCTGATGTCTGCATCGGTCTGTCCGGCCCGCGGACCATCACTCGTGAAATGGTCAGCGGCATGTCCAGGGACGCCATAGTGATAGCTATGGCCAACCCGGTGCCCGAGATTTTCCCTGATGAAGCAAAAGCCGGTGGGGCCGCTGTAGTCGGTACGGGCAGGTCGGATTGCCCGAACCAGGTCAACAACGTGCTCGCGTTTCCCGGTATCTTGAGGGGAGCGCTTGACGCCAGGGCTTCCGACATAAACGAGGCTATGAAGGTGGCCGCCGCCCGTGCCATAGCCGGCTTGGTGTCCGAGTCGGAACTCTCCCCCGAGTACATCATTCCAGACGCGTTGGACCCGAGGGTGGCGCCGGCGGTGGCGAGAGCGGTCGCGCAAGCAGCCTTGGAGTCGGGGGTCGCCAGGGTCAAGGTTGACCCTGAAGAGGTGTACAGGAAGACAGAGAAGCTGGCAGCAAACAGGAGGTAGCCGCATGGGGCGCGCGTCCAACATGACCTGTACGCAGGACGAACTCTACAGGGGAGAAAGGTTTCTCGCCGCGTTTACCCTAATTGAGCAGACACTTAGACGAAAATGGGGCGAGGCGTCCGGGCGCGAGAGCGTACGGCGCATGGTGGATGTTTTGTCCAAGACCGATCCGGCGGCGCGGCGGTTCAAAGACGACTTAGAGGAGTTTTCGGAGCTTCGCAACGCTATTGTCCACGAAAGGATAAGCCCTGAGTATCTAATAGCGGTGCCTCTTGCGCCTGCCGTAGAGAGGATTGAGGCCATCGCGAAAGCCCTGAGCGAACCGCCCCTCGTCTATCCGCGTTTCGCGGCAAAGGTGGCTCGTTTCCCGACATGCTGCTGATTCGGAGTGAGCTTTGAAGATGAGTTCCCAAGGAAACAAGGTATACCTAATTGGACACCGGAACCCGGACACAGACTCGATTTGCTCCCCTATCGCTTACGCGTACCTTAGGTCAAGATTGGAGCCGGATATCGAGTTTGTCCCCGTGCGCCTGGGCCCCATAAACAGGGAGACCCAGTTTGTCCTGGATTATTTCAGAGTGCCCGTGCCAGCCCTGATAGAGAACGTCTATGCCCAGGTTTCCGACCTGGCGTTCGACAAGTCGGTAAACGTGAACGGGGATACGTCCATGAGAGAAGCGTGGCGCCTCATGACCGTTCATGGAGTGAAGACCATAAGCGTGACGGGGACGCGAGGAGAGCTGGCAGGCGTTGCTACGCTGGGCGATATAGCAGAAGCGCATCTTGAGACCGGTCCTAACCTTGATCTTAGGGACGTGCCTTTGGACAACTTGCTGGGCACCCTCGGAGGAGTAGCGCGGGTAAGGCACGGGAACACGGTGAGCGGGAGGGTGACCGTCGAAGGCCCGTGTCCCGCTGGTACGGGAGTCTACATCTCGTGCGATCCCGCGGCCCTTAGCCGGGCTATCCACTCCGGCGTTTGGGTTGTTGTGGCGACATCGGGGGCCCGCGTTTCGCACGAGGATTTGGCTGCGGCCGTGGAAAAGGGAGTAACGGTTATCGAAGTCGGAATCAGCACGTACGAAGCCGCCCACCTCATAAGCCAGAGCAGACCTGTAAGGGAAATCATGACCCAAGACAACCTGGTGGCATTTGACCTTGACGACTATCTGGACGATGTCAGGGAGACCATGCTCCACTTCAAATACCGGAATTTCCCGGTAATGGATGGTAATGGTATACCCGTAGGCATGCTCGCTCGCCGCCACATCCTTGATTATTCCGGGAAAAACGTAATCTTGGTGGACCACAACGAGAAGTCCCAATCCGCCGAGGGGATCGCGCAAGCCCGCGTCCTCGAGATCATCGACCACCACAGGATAAGCAGTGTGGAAACGGATCAACCCATAGTTTTCATCAACCGGCCCGTGGGATCCACAGCGACCATCGTGTACGGGTTGTTTGAGCAGAAGGGCATTGTTCCTCCCAAAGAAATCGCGGGGATCATGTGCGCGGCGATGCTGTCCGACACCCTTGCCATGAAGTCGCCGACTACCACGGAAGAAGACAAACGGGCGGTTTCTGCCCTATCAGAGATCGCCGGGCTTGACGTTGATGAGTTCACCGCGTTCATGTTTGAGGCTGGGACGTCGCTGGAGGGGAAGACCGAGCTGGATATCCTCATGAGCGACTTGAAGGAGTTTCACGTGGCGGGGTTCAAGATAGGGGTTAGCCAGGTAAACATCTACAAACAGAATCTGGGCCGGCTGAAAGACCGTCTGGTGGATGCCATGGAGCGGGTCAAAGACGAGCGGGGGTTCGACCTGTACCTCATGATGCTCACGGACATCATTAATGAAGGTTCCGAGGTCCTCTTTGTGGGCAACCGGTCGGAGCTGGTCGAACGGGCCTTTGATGTGGACGCCAGGGGGAAAAGCGTTGTCTTGCCCGGAGTGATCTCCAGAAAGAAGCAAGTGATACCGCGGATAATCCGGGCCATCAACTCTCTCTAGGCAAAGTGAAAGGGAGTGGGATACGTGGTAGGTCAGAATGGTGACGAGCTCAGATTCGTGGAAAGCCATCTCGCGGAAATCCGCGGTATGGAAGAAGAGCTTATTGACTTGATTACCAAGATATCCGAGATCCCCGCGCCAAGTCACGACGAAGCGGAGCGCGGTGCTTTCGTCAAGTCGGTGATGGAGGACTACGGGTTCCCCGTCGTCACGGTGGATGCCGTAGGCAACGTGCTGGGCTTCTTGCCGGGCAAGGACCCGTCCAGGACCATCGTAAGCATGGCCCACATAGACACGGTTTTTCCCAGGGGGACGGATCTCACGGTGAGACGGGAGGGCAATACCCTCCACGGTCCCGGCGTGAGCGACAACTCGGCGTCGGTCGCTCAGATGCTGCTACTGGGCAAGCTGATGGCCAGGAACTTGCCGCTTCCCCATCCCGTCCTCCTAATCGCCAACGTGGGAGAGGAAGGCCTGGGCGACTTAAAAGGGGCCCGGTACTTCTGCGATCACGTCCAAGACTACGACTTCGACGGCTTCAAACTGGACCCGGCCAATTTGGTGTTCATCAATATAGACGGCGGTATAGACAGCATAGTGAACGCCGGGGTGGGAAGCAGGAGGCTCAGGATAACCTTCACCGGAGAAGGCGGCCACAGTTGGGGCGCCTTCGGGAAGTCCAGCGCCATCCACGGAATGGGTACCGCGATCGCCGGCATAGCCAGGATCAAGGTGCCGGCTTCTCCCAAGACCACGTACAACGTGGGCGTGGTATCGGGGGGTCACTCGGTGAACTCCATCGCCCAGTCGGCAGAGATGCTCTTGGACATGAGGTCTGTGAGCGGTGAGGAGCTGGCCAAACTCGAACGCCAAGTGCGGGCCATACTGGACTCCGCCGCGGCGGAGACCAATACCTCGTATACCGCCGAAGTTGTGGGCGACAGACCGACGGGCTTGCTTTCCCCAGACTCTTCCCTCGTCCAGGGGCTGGTGAAGCTCGGCGCCGAAAACGGGCTGAAGCTCAGTTTGGAGGCCTCAAGCACAGACTCGAACATACCCCTTTCCAAAGGATGGCCCGCGGTTACCATGGGCTTCAAGAGATCCGAGAACGCTCATAGGGTGTCCGAGTTCTTGTACATCGACTCTCTTATCCCCGGCCTTGAGTTTGCGTGGCGAGTCTACGCGGCCTTGCTTTTTGACAGGTTCTAGTAGCGAACGGGGGTTCTGACGTCGAGAACGTCAGAACTCCCACCGCATTTTTACAGCTGATACGGCCACTTCGAAGAACTCGGTCTCGGCAATACACGAAAAGGTTTCGTAAAGGTCTATCAGTTTGACCTTGGATGCCAGGGAACCCGCGAGTTTGACCATAGTGGACTTTTGGCAGGTCCAAGACTTGGCCGCCTCAATCAACCCATAAAAGTCGATGGCTTCCGGTCCGACGAACTTGAGCACCTCGGGACCTATAGACGCCAGAGTGTATAGCGGCACGAAGAGTTCGTGCGTTGTGTCGCGTACGTCGGCTTTCATGAGGAGCTTCACCAGCGTTTCAGCGTGATCCGGCCCCCGAAAGTAAAGGGTTTGGATCTCCTTTACGAGATCGACCGTCCGGGGATCGCCGGTTTCAGGATCGCTTGTTTGGGGATCCGGGGGTTCATCCGGGCTCAGTTCAAAGAAAAACTCCATGGACTTATCAGGGAACACCTTCTTCAGGGACGCGATAAACTTCGAGCCTGGAGAGCGGAGCCCTCTTAAGACTCTGGAAACCAGGGAGGGGGAAACCCCGGCGGCCTTGGCGAGGCTGGCCTGGGTTATACCCTTCTCGCGCATGGCTTGAAAGAGACGTTGCGGTGAAAAACTACCCAAGACGCGCACCCCCGTTGCCTAAGAGTGACACTCATAGTATACACACGGTGTTGCTCACGGTCAACGCGGTTCGCGGCATAACTTGAGTGTTGCCAGAAGGCAACTCACGGTGTAGACTTGGAGTAAGAAGATACTGGATCAAACAGATATTGGAGCGAACTGGCAAGGGACGATGACTCATGGCGTTGGCTGACTTCATAAGGAAGGCGAGAAAAGCCAAGGGCATAAGCCAGAGGCAGCTTTCTATGCTGTCGGGCATAAGCAACAGCGAGATCTCCAGGATCGAGGCGGGGAGTCGCAAGAGCACGTCTCCCGATGTTCTAAAGGCGCTCGCGGACCCGTTGGGCGTGTCCTATGAGGAACTGATGGTGGAGGCGGGCTACTTGTCCGCTCAGGTCGCGGAGCGCGAGGTTCCGTCCGGCGTTGGGAAAACCCTTGACGACAGCGGCGGTTGGACAGGATTGCCTGATCACGGCGAAACGTCTTCCGATTCTGTGAGCAGGGCGCGTCCTTCCGGTTTCGGTGACGCGACCCTAGACCGGGAATCCGACGCCTGGCTCTACGAAATCCCCGCCGAAATCAGGAAGTTTATCAGAGATGAGGCCGCGAGGGGCTGCCCGTACCTCAAGCTCGCTCAAGGATTCAGCAAGAGAGACTTAGAGCCCGCTGAGGTGGACGCCATCGTGAAGGCCTGGATGAACGCAAAGGAACGTTACGAGAGGGAAAACCGGCCCCGCAAATAACACACACTTGGGGGAGGCGCTTGCCGTGGACAACAAAAGGTACGAAGGTTCCCTTATGGCGAAGACGGGCATGGTGGCTTCGGCCCATCCTTTAGCTTCTTTGGCTGGAATAGAGATCTTGCGGCAGGGCGGGACGGCGATGGACGCGTGCTTGGCCATGGCGTCTGTCACCACAGTGGTACTTCCTCATATGTGCGGACTCGGAGGGGACGCGTTTTTCATCTATCGAGAAGCCTCAACCGGGGAGATTGTTGCCCTTAACGGAAGCGGTCCCAGCGGAGACCTGTTGACCATAGAGAGTTACGGCGGGAAGGGGAACATCTTGCCTCAGGACGGAATAATCTCTGTGGCCGTTCCCGGAGCGCCTTTGGTATTTGAAATGGCGGCGAAACGGTTCGGCCGTTTGGGGCTCACGAAGTGTTTTCAGGCCGGCATCGACATAGCCAGGGAAGGATACCCGGTGCCCCCTCAGTTTTCCAGATTCGTGGCGGCGGAGAAAGAGAAACTCAGCAAGTTCGAGGAGACTAGAAAGATTTTCTTTGCCACAGGCGGCCCTCCCAAGCCCGGCTCCATATTGAGGCGTCCCGATCTGGCCGCCACATTGGAGGCTTTCGCGTCAGGCGGAGCCGAGTACATCTACAAAGGCCCCTTTTACAAAGCGTTCCAGAAGATGCAGAAAGAAATGGGAGGGGCTTTCTCGGGCGAAGAGTTCCCCAGGTACTTAAACGAGCCGCCGAGATTCTACCGGCCTTTGGCTACGGATTACCGGGGATACACCGTGCTTGAGACCGCTCCCGTGTCCCAAGGATTCATCGTTTTGGAAGAGCTGAACATCCTTGAGGCTTTTGAGATGGGAAAGACTGATCCGGCCGGGCCCGAGGCCATACATCTCATGATAGAGGCCAAGAAACTGGCGTTTTCCGACAGAAACGCCCATGCGGGGGATCCCGCCTTCTCCGGTTTCGAAGTGTCCCGCTTTATCTCCAAGGAACACTCCAGGAGGCTTGCCGCCCGGATATCCAGAACGGCGGCTTCGGTCCAGGAACCGTCAGGCGCGGAAAGCGGTTCCGACACCACCTCGTTCGTTGCTTGGGATGGGGAAGGGAACGTTTGCTCTTTCATTCACTCCAACGCTTTCGCGTTCGGGTCGGGCATTACGGTGCCGGGAACGGGCGTGCTCCTTAACAACAGGGCCGGACGGTCCTTTGTGTTGAAACCGGGACATCCGAACTCGCTCATGCCCGGGAAGCGGCCAATGCACACCCTTAACTGCTACATGGTCTTAAAGGACGGGGAGCCTTTCATCGCCGGCGGTACCCCAGGAGGCGACGGCCAGCCCCAGTGGAACATGCAGATGCTGTCACTGATGCTCGACCACGAAATGGGACCGCAGGCCGCGGCCGATTTCCCCAGATGGATTTCTCTGCCCGGGACCGATGTGATTGGCTTGGGACAACCGTTCCAGGTGCAGATGGAATCCAGATTCCCCGAGGAGACGGTGAAAGCCTTGAGGGAGAAGGGGCATACCGTCCGCACGGTAGGGGCCTGGGCGGGAGGCGGAGGCGCCCAGATCATCATGAAAGACCCGGCCACCGGCGTACTCTTGGGCGGTTCGGACCGCAGGGTGAATGGCATGGCCCTTGGGTACTAGTTGCCTGAGACGGAATAAGCGCGGGCACAGGGGTCTAAGGCGAGCCCTGTGCCCGAAGTCGTGTCTACCGTCTTCATCAATCATACGGTTACTTAGTCGTTAGCCTTTCCGGTTACCACGTCCACCTTAATCCTTACGACCGTTGTCCTCTCAACTCCGGCGTCGTCGCAGGGGAACGGAACTCCGGGGCCAAGGCGGGCCATTAGAGCATGAAGCAGGCTTTTCTTTAGTTCAAAATCCGTCACGATCTCCGCTTTCCCGAAGGCTAACGCGCTTTCATACTCGGTGGTAAACCTCTCCGGGATGAGCCGGTTGCGCGTCGTCACCGCGTAACACACCGAGGGATTTGACCTGATATTATCCAGCTTCTGTCCTTCGTGAGCGCAGTGAAACACGATATAGCCGCCGGTGTATACATGGTTAACCGGCACGACATAAGGAGTTCCGTCGGGACAAGTCGTGGCCAGGTATCCAAACTCGGCATCCTCCAGGATGGATTCGGCTCGTGCCGGGTCCAACTGCCTGTCCTTGCGCCTCATCTCTCTGTGCAATTGGATCATCCTTTCTCGGTTGGTCCGTAGACAAGCCCTCCAGGCTTTCGCAATGACCTGCCTGAACTCCTTTGTTATACTGGACATGATTAGCGCGCGCAATCGAAGGGGCACAATCCGGATCTTGTACGGGGGTTTTGAGTTGAAGAAGACACTGGTTCCCATCCTAATAGTGCTTGGCCTCTTGGCGGGGAGCCTGTCCACCATTGTGTTGGCCCTGCGAAGTGGAAGTGTATCTCCGGACCCGTGGGAAGGTGTGCCTCTTCCTAAGATAAAGTCTCAAAAATGGGCGGATTGGGCGGGCAAAGACGCTTCAGCCGTAGATTTCTCCGGATTGGGCGCTCTACTTGCCACCGTCACTTTTGACGGGGCAACCAAGTGGCCCGGAAGCGACATGATGCCCAAAGAAGTTACGCCCGAAGAAATCTTGGGGCAAGGCAGGTACCTTGGGCTGGGCCTAAGAGGACTCCACGAGAAGGGCATTACCGGCGAAGGGGTATCAGTGGCCATCATTGACAAACCGCTCTCTCCAAGCCATGAGGCCTTCAGGGACAACATCACCTACATCGATGTTAACCCGGAGATGAGCAAGGAGTTCCCAAGCGATTCCCACGGGGCCGCCTGCGCGGGCATTTTGGCCGGCAAGGACGGAGTGGCGCCCGGGGCGCGCCTCTACTACTTCGCCGTGCCCGATGACGGCCAGCCATACCTGAGATGCATAGAAGCGCTGGAAAAACTCATGGAACTGCAGGAAGAGCTTCCTGAGGAAAACAAGATCAGGGTGTTGTCAGTCTCTTTGGGGCTAGATCTCCAGGCGGTAAAGGACAACACGGGAGGGGCCGCGGATTGGCTCGAAGCTATCTCCCGAGCGAAGAAGGCCGGAATCATAGTGGTCTACCCCGGCATGTCCGGGTTGCAGTACACCGGGGCGGGATGCTTGCCCGGAAAGGACCGGGATGACCCCAATCAGTACGACCTGTGGTCGTGGGCCGCGGTGAAGGCCGAGATTGTCGCCCAGCTGGACGCAGCCAAGGCAAATACCTGGCATAAAGCCCGCCAAGAACTCATCCGCCTTCTTACAGAGGACCCGTTGCTTGATCCTTTGAAGGCCGACGCGATCGAGGCTTTCATTTACCTCATAAGCCTGTACCGGGGTTCAACGGTTTACAAAGAGTGGAAGGAAGCCATGGCCGACACTCTCCCGGAAGCGCTTGCTGTTCCCGCCGACTTTCTTACCGTGCCCAGCCTGACTTCTGATGACGCCTACGCGTATTTGGGCGCAGGAGGGACTAATTGGTCCACGCCTTATCTTGCCGGACTCATGGCCTTGGGGCTTCAGGTGCGGCCCGACGCGACCGCGGAGGACTTGTACGGCGCCCTGAAAGAAACCGCGACCACGGTTCGGGTGACAGTGGGAGGCCCTTCAGGGCGTCAGTCTACCATGAAACTGGTGAATCCGCCCGCGTTCATAGACCGGCTTGCCCGCTAACGCATGCGCCTGTCAGGGGATTCCCTCCTGAGAGTGCGCTCGGGCGGGGGATTGGCCGGACGGTGGCCGATGACAGTCTGCCGCCCCGCGATGAAAGAAGGTTTGGACAGCACGTCATCGTGAGACTGCGTGCCTCCTGTACCCTCCTGCGGCGTCGAGGCTCCCAGCGTTCCGGATAACGGCCCCGCTGAAGGTCCGGTCGATGGTCTCGACGTGGTCACCGGCGCCGAGGGTGTCTTTCCCGGTTCGGCGGGCTTGGGCGAACCGGTTCCGCCCGCCAGCGGGCCGCCGCCCTCAAACAGCCTCATATAGTCTTGGATGGTCAGCCGGACTTCCCTGGGCTTGGAGCCTTCGTAAGGCCCGACGTATCCTTTTACCTCCATGGCGTCTATCAGTCTGGCGGCGCGGCTGTAACCTATGGGCAGCTTTCTCTGGAGCAGGGAGACGGAAGCTTGCTTGGCCTCCACCACTATCCGGAGCGCCTGGGCGAAGAAGGGATCATCTGACATCTCCGATTCCTTCTCCACAGTCTCAGGCTGCGCAAGTATTCCCTCAGCGAACTGGGGTTTGGCTTGGCTGGAGACAAAGGAAACCAGTTCGTCTATCTCCCGTTCGGAGATGTAGCACCCTTGAGCCCGCAGGGGCTTTGACGCCCCGATCGGGTAGAAGAGCATGTCGCCCCTTCCGAGAAGTTTCTCGGCACCGGCCATGTCGAGAATGGTCCTGGAGTCTATCTGGGAGGCTACGGCGAAAGCCAAGCGAGACGGGATGTTGGCCTTGATGGTGCCTGTGATGACGTCTACCGACGGCCTCTGTGTGGCTACCACCAAGTAAATGCCTGCCGCCCGCGCCATCTGCGCCAAGCGGAAGATGGCGTCTTCCACTTCAGCAGGGGCAACCATCATAAGGTCAGACAACTCATCGATGATGATGACGATGTACGGCATCGCCGGTTTTGCGCTGTCAGGCGGGGTCGCTACCTGGTTGTACCGGTCAATGTCCCTGGTGCCCACCTTCGTGAACTTCTCGTATCTGGCCTCCATCTCCTTACAGGCCCACCGCAGGGCTCCCGCCGCCTTCTTCGGGTCGGAGACCACCGGGGCTATTAGGTGCGGGATCCGCGACCAGACAGACAACTCAACTCTCTTTGGGTCGATCAAGACCATTTTCACCTGGTCGGGACGAGCCTTAAACAAGATGCTGGCGATGAGCGTGTTGATGCAGACGCTCTTGCCCGCGCCTGTCGCTCCCGCTATAAGCAGGTGAAGGGTGTGATCCAGCGTCGTGACGACGGGCCTTCCCGAAATGTCCTTGCCGAACGCCACCGTCAGAGGCGACTTGGAGTTTCTAAACTCCTTGGTCTCCAGGACATCCCGCAAGTGCACCATAGACACTTCTTTGTTGGGCACCTCAATGCCCACCGCGCTCTTTCCGGGTATGGGCGCCTCAATGCGGACATCTGGGGCCGCTAGCGCAAGGGCCAGGTCTTGGGACAGGTTGACTATGCTGGCTACTTTTACTCCGGGACCCGGCTGGAGTTCGAACCGGGTTACAGTCGGACCCTGGGCGTATTCGACGACCTTGGCCACGACGCCGAAGGACAAAAGGGCCTTCTCGATCACTTTGGCGCGCGCTTCCAGATCTTGACTGGAGCGCGGGCGTTTGGGCGGCTCTGATTTTTGAAGGATGTCCAGGGTCGGGAATTCGTAGAACAGTTCTTCGTGGAGAGACGGCTGTTCCATCACCGCGAATTCGTCGTCAGATTCGTCGGATTGTCCGGCCGAAAGGTTCTGTTGTTCCGGGCTACCGGTTCGGTATCCCGCCTCATCTTGTCGAGCGAGCTTCTCTCTCAGACTAGCCGCGGCTGTGGCTATGCTCGTGGACGTCGCGGCAGCTTCGTCTTCGGACGCATCACCGGCTTGCGCTCTCCTTCTGCCGGGTGTGTCCCCGTCGAGGAGGGCCGCGAGGTCTAGTCCGTCATCAGCTTCGGCGGTTCCGGCCGTCCCGAACTCTGGATCGGTTTCGTCTATCGAAGGACCTTCGGGCCTGAAGAAATGGGCCACGAACTGGCGGAACCACTGCCACAAGGATACGACTCCCATCCAGATGTACGAGAATGGGAGCCAGGGGGACCGGTTCAGCACTAAGCTTACTCCGGATGAAGCTCCCAGTGCCAACGCGATAAGGGCGATCACCCGGCCCAACGCTATCCGGAAAAACCAGTCCGCGGACGCTCCTACTATGCCTCCTCCGCCTCCGGTCCTGGCGAAGGCGAATGTGCCTTCCCATGGCGCCTTGAAGTCATGGTAAATGCCGGCGCCGAACACAAAGATGGTCCAAAGCCCCCAGGCCAGCCTGGGAAGGGGTTCGTCCGGGCTGAACAGCTTAAGCACCGAAGTGAGAATCAGCATGAAGCAAAAGAACATGGCGAAGGAACCGGACAAAGCCGTGACTTGCCTGGCGGTCCAAGCCGCCACCTTGATGGCAAGCCCTCCCCCTTCAGGTTTGGAACTGGAAATGCCGATGGCCACAATCAGGGCCATTCCTAAAAGGCACAAGAGAATCCAGGGCCAGCGGACAGGTTTCTTCTTACGCCTCTGCCTGGCCTGCGGTTCTTTGCCTCCATTGTCACCGTTGGATTCGGCTGAACGTCTTACGCGGTAAGTTCTGCTCAAGTCTCGTAACCCTCCATCGAGGGGTTTCTATCCCGGCGGGGTTTTTCCCTCCGTCGCGGGCTTGTACGCTTACTTATTGGACGTGTTTTGGGACTTCCGGGTTCTTCTCCTCCGTGGGAGGCGTTTCGGTGTCGTTTCGTGGCGAAAGCTGCTTGAGCGGGCGCTCGCCTGAAGGATAATGAGAAAGGCGCACAGAACCGAAAACGGAGCGTTTTTTCGCCATTGGCGCTCTGATTGGAGGTAAGACATGGATACTGACAGGACGGGAGAATGGTCAAAGGGACTGGTTATGGTCTATACCGGAAACGGCAAAGGCAAGACCACGGCGGCGTTGGGATTGGCCTTACGCCAGATAGGATGGGGAAGGCGGGTCTTGTTCATCCAGTTTATGAAAAGCAAGGACAACGTTTACGGAGAACGGATGGCGGCCGAGAAGTACTTGCCCCTTCTCGAGATGGAGCAGTACGGTCAGGATGAGTTCGTGGACCTCTCCAGTCCGGGCGATAGGGACGCCGCCCTGGCGGCAGCGGCGATGAAAAGAGCCTCGGAAGGTCTGTCCTCCGGCGAGTACGGACTAGTTGTCCTTGACGAGATCAACGTAGCGGCGGCCTGCGGACTGGTGGAAGTCGAGGACGTGCTCGCGCTCATCGCGAAAAGGCCTCCTCACGTAGACTTAGTGCTTACCGGCCGCTATTGCCCGGACGCCATCATGGCGAAAGCGGACATGGTGTCGGAAGTAAGAGAGATAAAACACCATTACGCCAAAGGCGTTCCGGCCAGAAAAGGAATCGAGTTCTAGATTGAGTTCCAGGTCTAAGAGAATCGGAGGGACAGTCATTGGGAGTCAACGTATCCAACAACATCCCCAACGTTCCGGACATTGAGTTCATGACGGACAAGCTCCTCGCCCTGTGTCGGATCCCAAGTCCAAGCGGCGATACGGAAGAGGCCATACTGTGGACAAAAGCCCAGTTTGAGGAACTAGGATACACGGCTACGGTCACCAACAAGGGAGGGCTTTTGGTCACGGTTCCGGGAAGGCTTTCCGGGATGGAGAGAAGCCTTTCGGCCCATATAGACACTCTCGGGGCCATGGTCTTCGAGATAAAGAGCAACGGGCGGCTCAAACTGACCAGTATCGGCGGGACCCCGTGGACAAGCGTTGAAGGAGAGCGCGTCATCATAAAGGCGAGTTCCGGCAAGAGGTACACCGGGACGATCCTGGTGACCAAGGCCGCGAGCCACGTTTACGGTCAAGAGACCAACAAAATGGAACGGACCCAGGACAACATGGAAGTCCGGATCGACGAGAAGGTCAAGACCAAAGACGACGTGTTCGAACTCGGGATCAAGCCCGGCGATTTCGTGGTGTTCGATCCGCGGACCGAAGTGACTCCATCCGGCTTCATCAAGTCGCGCCATCTGGACGACAAGGCCTCGGTTGCCGCGGTTTTAGGATGCGCCAAGTATCTGGCGGACAAAGGCCTGAAGCCCGCCTACACGACCCACTTCTTTATCAGCAACTATGAGGAAGTGGGGCACGGCGGGTCCTACGGTATCCCGGAGGCTACCAGGGAGTTCATCGCCGTCGATATGGGGTGTGTGGGAAATGGGCTCTTGGGCAGCGAGTTCACCGTGTCCATATGCGCCAAAGACTCCGGAGGCCCCTATGACTTGAAACTCCGCAAGAAACTTGAGGCCATTTGCGAGAGGGACAACATCCCATACGTGGTGGACATATTCCCGTACTACGGTTCTGACGCGGGAGCCGCTCTGAGGGCAGGCCTCAACGTAAGGACGGCTTGCATCGGAACGGGTGTGGACGCTTCCCACTCCCACGAGCGTACGCATAAGGAAGGCTTGCTGGCTACTGCCCGTCTGATCCTTTCGTACGTCTTGAGCGAGTAGCGGAAAGATGCGCGGCAGGGCTCCTAAGAGGGGTCCGCCGCGCTATCCTCTCCTGTGACGCGCTTCATCTGCCGGTTGAGTTCTTCCAACTCCCGGCTTATTTTCTTCATCTCGGCCTCGGCCGTCCTCATGTAGAATTCGAGTTCGCGCCTCCGTTCGGGACTCTGCTCTTTCAGGAGGCGGCGGCACTCCCTATAGACGTCGAGGGTGCGGTCCATCTCCTTCCAAAGAGCCTCGGACTCCTCTTGAGCGGCCGTGACCGCGTCTTTGGCGTACGAAGCCGAGGGCAAGAGGACTTCCTGATACCAAGGAGTCTCCTCCGCGTGGTCGAAGTCCAAGGATACGCAAATCGGAGTGGATTCGGAGCAAATCGCCCTTACCAGGGTGTATGTGTTCGGCATGTTGACGCCCCTGACGGTCGCTTTGAAGGGGTCGCGCGGCCATATCGCCGTCTGCCTGGCCGACAGCCTGATGGCGATCTCGGCGTCACTTAGATCTCTCACGAAGTTGACCCTGTCTATCTGGCCGACGAGGAAACCTATGAGGAAGGCGAACCACGGGTTTTGGCCGACCATCATGCCGAATTTCAGGATCGCGTCCAGTTTCTTGGTCCGGTTTGGCATTCCTCACACCTCGAAACGTATTGTACCGCAGAAGGACGCCGCGTGTAGCAATTTGATGTTCCTCATCGTTATCCCGGCAGGATTCCGCAAAGGACGCGACGAACAATACGAAGTGAAAAGGCAGAATTTGTATGTCCTATAATATCCAGCCATTATTCACAGCAACTTGAGCAACTCGCCTATCGGCCCATTCAGGTTCGTGTCTTAGCAAGCAAACTCCGATTGTTGTTATCCCAAGGCGTTCCTCCGGTCCGTTGGAAGGGGGGTGGGGTAATCGGGATGAGCATGGACCTACCGGGCCGTACCTTGCCCTCTCAAACCGGCCCGGCGCTTGGGTCGCCTCCCGACCGAGAAAGCAGCTAAAAAGCCCAAAGAAGTGGATGCGGCGGTGTGTTGATCCCTTTTTCTCTTATTCCTATTGGGGGTGGGCAAGTGTTCCGAGCACTGCATTCAAGAAGTCTCTTTGGCTTCACACTTAAGGCGTTGCTGGTGGCCCTGCTTTTGATCGGGATGGTTCTCGGTGTTGCCGGTTGCGCTCCAAAGGAACAGGAACAGGGCCAGCCGGAGCCACAGACGCCAAAGACCATCAAAATAGGCTGCTTCTATCCCTTGACCGGGTCAAACGCCGGCCAAGGGACAGCTGAACAAGAATGGAACCGAGCTGGCTATTAAGGACATCAACGACGCCGGCGGAGTCCTTGGCATGAAGCTTGAGGTGGTCTACGAGGATACCCAGTCCAAGAAGGAAGTTGTTCCCAACGTCGTCCGCAAACTTATTGAGCAGGACAAGGTCGTAGCCCTGATCGGAGAAGTCGCGAGTTCCAACTCGATCGCGGCCGGACCTGTCGTCATGGAACTCAAGGTACCGGCCATCGCTCCCACCAGTACCAACCCCAAGGTTGTGTTGGACCCCAACGATGAAACCAAGCTCAACCCCTACTACTTCAGGGCGTGTTTCATCGACCCCCTGCAGGGAACGGTCATGGCCAACTT
>ENA-UPSB01000929-UPSB01000929.1-bioreactor-metagenome-genome-assembly--contig:-NODE-929-length-40986-cov-914.135154_pt1 | contig 40986 bp, 33 predicted proteins | sample MGYA00238182_ERZ773286 | MGnify/ENA primary metagenome ERZ773286 (study PRJEB29026, sample SAMN07631240) | bioreactor metagenome | isolation source: Switchgrass digestor | place: USA: Dartmouth...
ATGTCCGGACAATTAACGACATCTATTGCTGGACACTATGCGTCAGCAGTAACAAATAATTTCCTTGTGTAGATTTCTTCATCATCCTCATATCCCTTAAAGTAAATTTCCTCAATTTCATTATGGTTAAAAAAGACATTATACTTTTCACTTAGATTACCTTCAGGATATAAGCAACCAACATAATCCCACTTTTTGTTCACTCCTGACTGTATTTGTTTCCTTCCATAAATCATAATTTTTTTAGTACCGCCAAACAAACGCACCACGGAACCTATCGGCAAATATTCTGACATAGATTCACACCTTCTTTACTTCTTTATATAACTTTTAACTCAATTCTATATTTTTCGGCAACACTTCGTATCCGTTCTATAAGTTCAGACTCTGAGATTTGTTCAGGGTCAATGGTTATTTCAATTCCCATCTTGTCCCTTGCAGACTCAATCCTTAAAGCATAATCTTTTAATTGTTCATAACTATCTAACTTTTTAAAATCGAAATCTGCTTTTTTTCCATAATATGCCGCAAAAAATATTGGTCCATCCCAATCCCACATACTCTCATATGCTTTTATCAATTCTGTTACTATTCTGTAATCAATTTTATTGCATGTTAAAAAAATTGTTCCATCCAAAATCTCATAATAAGGGTATATACTTTTAAAATCTTCCTTCAAACTTAAAGCATTCTCCTTATCTGGCGTATAAATATATACAATATAATCAGTTAAAACTGAAACTATAACATCCCTTAATATGTAATCCCATAGATACAGATTTTCATATACAATATTACGCTTTCCCATGCTGTACTTTTCCAAGGTTAGAAAGTAATTTGTTGCCACTTTATCATTTTTTTCAAGAACAACGTGTTTTATTGACTCATATACCAGTTGGGTTGTCTTCTTTTTAAAGAACATTTATATCACCTCTTCTATCTGTATGCAGCCTTTGCTATTCCCTCCCCGGCTGCTCTGCCTCCCAGTGCTCCGGCTATACCTCCAACTAATCCTCCTACAAATCCTCCAATTGCGGTTCCTAATCCAGGGCATATCGCAGTTCCAATGGCAGCTCCTCCCATTGCTCCCACTTTGGCACCTGCAACACCTCCTGCCCAGCTTCCGGCAACACCTGGGCAGCTTCGCTCGACTTTGAAGATAATCCCAGCGTGCCTGCGGTGGCACATAGAATACATTTTCCGCACGATACTCATAGGGATCGTCAGGGTCCGCTCCTTCGTACTCGCCCTTGCCTTCTTTAAGTTTATAATATAAATCATAAAAACTGTCTGATATGTATTTTAAAAAAATAAGCCCGAGAACAACGTGCTTATATTCCGCAGCATCCATATTTTTGCGGAGCTTGTCCGCAGCTGCCCAAAGTACCTGTTCAATAGGCTGCTCTTTTACTTCATTTTTTGATTTTTTTACTTTTGCCATTCTACTCTACTCCTCTATTTTTATCTTCTTCATCCGCAAATCCGCAGGTTTTTCAGCATCCTTAGGTATCGCCCATGCCCATCCCAGACGTACAGCGCCCTTAATGCGCCCTTGTTCGCATAAAACTTGAACTCTGCGCAGGGATATATTCCATTTTTCAGCAGCTTGTTTTGTCGTTAAGTAATCCATTATGAATACCTCGCAGAACACAAAATTCCAATTTTTATTATATGCGAAGAAACGAACAATTTCAACATATTACAACTTTATACATAATAAATAAAGTCTTTTCAGAAAATGAGTATACCTGCATTAAATGTACATCCATCCTGTCTCCTCAACCCCTATGAAAAAAGGCCGTTATCTATTCTGTCAACTCAACCCTACCAATTTTTGAGTTCAAATTTTACCCCAAAATACCTCGTCGATATGTTTCCATGTACGTATTTTGGACCTTTAGGTCGAGTAGACAACTTTGATGTAAATTCGGGAATCCGCTTAAATAAAGGCTTACAGCCTTTTTATCAATACCACGCACTCCACGTGGCTTGAGTGGTCATTATTGATGTCTGCGGACCATTTTTATAGTATCTGTTCGTGGAAACAAGTCAATGAGATTTTCGGTCAAAAAATCGCCGTTCGCGGTTACATATCAAAAATCTATACCATTGTATAACCATTCATATTTCCATGGTATGCACATTACTATACTGTAAAACTTAATTATTATTTCACGATACAGACAGACTATTTATTCAATCATCGACAGAGCAGTATCAATATCCATGATTATATCATCAATCCATTCCTTTGGTGGGTTATCTGAATTAAGAAAAGAAAGCATCCCCGGAATGTCAGCCAGACGCGCAAGTAATAGCCAATAGTCCGGAAGGTGGTATTTTGCCTTACTGTTATACGCTTGGGCAAAACACTTGTAGACATTCTGGTCTATGTATTTCTGTATATTATCAGCTTTTCTACGAAAAAACTTAGCAATGTCATGCAGCCATCCTGCAGAGAAAGCATATTCAAAGTCTATGAACCAAACCCGATCGCTTTCATCTACCAAAATATTACCGTAAGAAAAATCTCCATGAGATAAAACATAATGCTGATCGATCTCTGCATACAGATCATTTCGTTTGTCTAGAAGATCAAGTAGGCGTTTCTTTTGTCTTCCAGGCAAATGATTACCTGGTTTATCATTGAGAAGATTCCTGGTTTGGACACTTAAAGTCGGAACATCTTTCTTATAATTAAAATTACTATCCAATAAAGCTGCACGCTCAAATGTCGTGTTATGTATTTGAGCAAGTCCTTCTGCTATCTGAGTTATCAGTTTGGTCGGATAGCACTCATGTTTTCTGATATATTCATTAAGTGTAACGCCCTTGATAAATGAAATTATTACATATGGAAAGGGGACAATTTTCCTAGAAAAATCATGAAATAAAACCTTGGGAACGGAGATCTTCCCTGATAGAAAAGAGTACATTGATAACTCAATGTTTTCTATCCCATTGCTATACAATTTAAGAAGAAAGCTCTTCCCACTGGCTTGCAGAATGAAATTACTTGTGCTCATGCCATTATGTATTGGTATATGTGATTCATAAGTGAGACTGTAATCAAACATTCTGCATATTCTTTTCGCTTCATTTTCGTCTATTTCGTAAAACTTATACAACCTATCCATGAGTTTTTGTGCCTCCTTTAAGGACGCAGTTTTATTTTTGAACTTAACAACAAGATGCATCGGAATTACTTATAAAATAATCAAAGTTATTAGGTATACGAATATATGCTCGTATATGTTCATCTTTATCCCTTATTAATACTTGTGATATATTATCATTGTTACCTTCGGCAACCATAATGGAATCGAGCATATTCTCTAGTACAATACCAATATGATCATGTTCAGCGTTAATAAAAACTCTATCATATAATACAATGTCTCCTGCTTCAGGAATAAAAGTATTATCACTGCCAAGATGATACTCAATCCGCTCATCATTGATAGCAAAGTCCTCCCACCCTCCGCAACCTGCCAAACTGCAGGATACGCACTCCTTTGGACTATATGGGATTTTAAAACCTGCTTTTATACAACAGTAATAAACAAATGCAGCACACCAATTTTTATCAGCTTGTTTTATAGTCCATTTTGGAAATAATTCTACTATTTGTTGAATATTAGCCTCTTTACTTTGCAATATACCATAAAACGGCATCTCTGCAGCAGCTTTTGCAACTTCTGCCAGTCTTTTTCTTGTACACATATTGATCTCCCTTCAGTTAAACTATCATTATTTTTCATTTACTGTGCCTTGCTTAAGCAGTATAATACAATGCCATCTTCCGGTACATAAATCTCGCCTTCCCCACTCATCACATTATCATATCCTGCCTGTTTTGCATAATTTTCTAGTTCTTCAATCGAAAATGTCTCCCAGTAAATCTCGCGTTCAATATATGGATAGAATTTATCACCATCAAGACAGTCATTATGATGCTCTCTAAGATATTGCAGGGAATGTCCTGAGTAGCTCAATAGTTCTTTCGGTCTTAATACCCGTTTGCATTCCTTTAGAAAGCTATCCTTATTACTTTTACCATATAATAATCCAAAGGTCTGACTCCATATGATTACTACGTCAAACATCCCATCACCAAATGGAATATGTTCTCCATCATAATGATAAAATTTCACATTACTACCGTGCTTCACCGCCTCTTCATTTGCATTATCTACTGCAGCTTTCGAAATATCCAGTCCAACCACCTCAAACCCCTGCCTATATAGTGCAAATGCTTCCCTTCCCATACCGCTACCTATATCAAGTATTTTTGCTCCAGACGGAAAGTTATTCGTAACCTGCTGCTCCCAAATCTTTAACTTTCCCTTATCCCAGCCTTTCATTTCGTCAATATGTTCCTTTTTTTCATACCACGCTATTACATTTGAATTCATAGATAACCTCCTTGAGTTAGGATTCTTTATACCGGTAATTACATTGTACTGCGCACCAAAAAAATTACTAGACTTCAATTTCAACTTATGGTATGATGTATAATGTACTATGCTTAAAAAAGCTTCTTCAAATACCGAAGAAGCTTTTTATTTATATAGGTTTCTATAATAATGGCAAATAATTAAAAAATACCCTTCGATATGTTCCCACAAACACATACCAAAGGGCAAAAAATGTCGAATTATTAACTTTTATATAACACCATCTCTCAAACCCAGTATTTTCAACCGTTCCAGCACCCACTTATTTCGACATTAACACCACTGTTTCGACATGTTCCGTCCATGGGAACAGGTCCACGGGCTGAATTTCCAGGATCTCGTATCTATTCGCGGTGAGGTATTTCAGGTCCCTTGCCAGCGTGGACGGATTGCAGGATACGTATACGATCCTTTCCGGCTGCATTTTAACCATCGTTTCCAGGAGTGCTGCATCGCACCCTTTGCGTGGGGGATCCACTACAACGACATCTGCCCTGGCACCTTTTTCATATAATCGGGGCACGATCTCTTCAGCAGCGCCGCAATAGAACTCCGTGTTGGTAATATTGTTCACCTTTGCATTTTTGATTGCTGCATCAACGGCTTCAGGCACTATTTCAACACCTATCACTTTACCGGCTCTTTCAGCCAGAAACAGCGAAATCGTGCCTATGCCGCAATAAAGGTCAAATACGGTCTCACTCCCAGTAAGGCCTGCAAACTCCACAGCTTTTTCATACAGCACGACTGTCTGCACTGGGTTCACCTGGTAGAACGACAGCGGTGAAATGTGGAATGTCAGGTGCCCGAGCCTGTCGATCAGTGTATCGCCCCCATACACGGTCCTGACGGTATCTCCGAGTATCACGTTGTCCCTTCTTTTGTTGATGTTCAGAACTATGCTTTTTACTTCAGGCACTTCGCAGGTGAGTTTTCGGATCAGCCTGTCAAGACCGGGAACGTTTTCTTTCGTTACCACGAGTATGACCATGATGTCCCCGGTCGCGTAAGAAACCCTGGTAACGATGTGGCGCAGGATCCCTTCTCCTGTTTCTTCATTATAAACAGGTATTTTCAGTTCCCTGACAGCGTCCATGACCGCGCTTCTCACTTTTTCGCTGCCGTGATGCTGTATCCCGCAGCTTTCGGAATCGATGATGGTATGGCTGCGTCTTGCGTAAAAGCCTGCGATCGATCCGCTGTCGCCAATGCCGACAGGGTACTGGGCCTTGTTCCTGTAATTCATCGGATCCACCATCCCGATGACCTGATTTACACGTATCCCCCTGAACCCGCCTATCCTTTCGAGATTGTCGGTCACGACCCTGTGCTTGAACTTAAGCTGCATGTCATATGTCATATGCTGAAGGCTGCAGCCGCCGCATCTTTTGTATACCGGGCAGAACGGCTCCTGCCGCCCATGGCTTTTGGTTATCCATTCTTCCACCCTTGCCACGGCATAGTTCTTTGCGACCTTTATAATTTTAGCAGTGACTTTTTCCCCTTCTATGGCTCCCTGGACAAATACCGCCATGTCGCCAACTTTTCCGACGCCCAGAGCTTCATGCGTCATTCCTGTGATCTCTATTTCGTATATATCATTTTTATTCATAAGATAGCCTCTCCTCAGTCATATGCATATCATATCACAGCAGGAAGTCCAACTACTGCATAATTTTAATTATATTATTGGTACGTAAATGCGGAACTATTTTTTTCAAGGCTGGAACAACATTCTGTGCCGTTTTACAGCTTCTGGGCAGTCGTGCCTCCGGTTTTTGGATGCCGATTTTCAGGTTTTAGGCACTCACAATCGGAATCCCTGAATTGCTTGTTGACATAAAGCGTGTAAATCCAACCTTATGTATGCCATTGCTGTAATAACAAAGCCCATCAAACAGAAAATCCATCCCAGAAGTTGAAAAAAAGCACAATAATCTCAGCAATAACCCATAAGAAATTTATCGCACAGCATCTTTGATTTACCGGTTGACAGCTCTCCATTCCGGAGGTTCCTGGACCATTCCTGGAAATTATATCCTGAACCTTTCCAGCAACTCGTTGAGCGCGTCGGTGACTTCGTCGAGTTTTTCCGTCACTGCTTCCATTTCCTTAAGCGTCTTCTGATGCAGTTCCAGTTCAGCATCGAGTTCCTCACCGGATGCGGCCGTCTCGTTTGCCGCTTTCTCAATCGTACTTATCGTCCCGGCCAGTTCCGCCGTACTTTCCTGTCCGGAGCTTATTGCATTGGCCGTAGCCTTGAGGGTCTCAACTATCTGGCGTATCACGCCCGTCATCTCAAGGATGCTGTTCCTTGCATGGTTTATCTTGCCGACGCCTACATCCACGCTCGCCGCTCCGTCGCCTATTCGCCCGACCGCGTATTGGATCCTTTCCTGTATCTCGCTTATCAGGTGCCTTATTTCCTTTGCGGCGGCATTGCTCCTCTCCGAAAGTTTGCGTATCTCTTCCGCCAGCACGGTAAATCCTTTGCCCTGCTGTCCTGCCCTTGCCGCCTCGATTGCGGCATTCAACGCCAGCAGGTTGGTCTTTGAGGCTATTTCCGTTATGGTATCAGTTATATTACCGATCTTTCCCGAGGAATCTTCGAGTTCATTTATTGAAGCTGCTATCTGCTTCACGGCGTCGGTCACGTTGCGGATCACTTCTTCCGCTTCCTGTACGGATCTCTCCCCGTTCGCGGCTATCTCGATGGCTTTAATGCCGTCCTCCACGGCTTTCCCTGCGGTCGCGGCGATTATATCGGTGTCGTCTGCCGCCGCTGCTGTTTCGGTCCCGGAAGTTTTTATCACGGCCATCAGGCCATCCATTATGCTCCTGAAACCTTTCGATACCTTGCCGGTGTTCTCCCTGCTGTGCGAGAACAACTCAACGAGGCTGTTCCTGAGCTTTCCGATGCTGGTCGAGGTAGTCCTGACCTGTTCGAGCATCTTTTGCTGTCCGTCCAGGACTACATTGACCTTTTCACCCAACTCGCCCAGCTCGTCGCGTCTCCTGTCCCTGACCCTGCCCGAAAGGTCGCCCTTGCTGGCTTTGTCCAGCAGGTTCGTCATGTTCCGTATCGGCCCGAGTATATTGCCCGAAAGCCATAAAGCCGCAAACATGCCGATAAACAGTGATATGAAGGAAATAACCGCAAGCGTAATCAGCAGGTTGTTTTTAAGTTCCTGTGAGCGTTCCAGGTCGTCTGCAAGGTAAGACTTGTATGAAGTTTCAAGTTTGCTAAGCAATTCTATCTGTCGGTCATACAAATCGGATGCACCGGCAAAACTCTCGGAAAGGCCGTTATCCTCAAGACCCTTTTTAGCCTCCAGCAGCGATCCGATCGCCTCTTCCATCCGGCTGCACTGTGCCGCTGCTTCCGCAGCAAGTGCGGCATGCTCGGAATTAAGTTCAGATCCCAGTTTTTCCAGTTCAGCAGCTGCGCTTTTTATTGCATTCCTGGCCGATTCCGTTTCCGGACTGCCGGCAACCGCCAGCCCGGCCTGTGCCCTGCCATATGCTTCTGCCGTCAGCGTCAGCGCCGCATTGACGGATGACAGCCTCTGCAATGCTTCCTGGAGGCCTGCAGCCGACAAGCCGCTGACAATGTTCCTGATATCCGTTCCGCTGGCCAGCACGGCATCCAGGTATGTCCTTACACTATCAGCAAGCACCTGGTCGTAAACCGCAGGAGATATGCCGGAAGGAGAAGATGACCCAGGCTGCGTTCCCGTCGGTCCGGCTGCAGGCAGTTCCACTGAGACCGGTGCAGCAGACGTATCAGCCGGCTGTGTTCCGCCCGCACTGTACGCAGTTCCTGCGGTACTCCGGCCAGTGTAACCGGCAGGCTGCTGTGCCTTCAGCACCTCCAGCTCCGTCTTCAGCCTGCTTATCTCCTCTAGCAAAGCATCAATGTTCGTCTCAAGTTCGTTTATCCTTATCTGCTGCTTATCTTTCAGAAGCAGCAGACTCCCGTTGGCTTCCGCCGCTGACTTGTACTCCTGCAGTACCTTTTCGGCTGCCGGCAGCAGTTCATCCAGCGCTGCAATCTGCTCCGCAGACAGAGAACCAATACCTGCCGCATCCTTCGAAAGTTTTGCAGCGGCAGCATCGATCTGTTTAAGTATTACGCTTTTCAGTTCTGTTTCCTTTTGGATCAGCGAATCATACTGTAAGGAGAAATCAGCCAGAAGAGCGTTATAACCTGTTGGATCCGACTTTTCGATCCCCTTGGAGATATCTGTCTTGCACAACCGGGCAAACTGGTCCGCCAGGATCTTCAGATTATCGAGCTCTGCCCGTTCGCTGTCCTCGGACTGTGAAGCCAGCCTGTCGACAGCTTCCCTGATTTTGCTGTTTTCAGCCTCGACAGCGTCTGCCGGCAAGGCATCCCTGCCGACCACAGCACTGGACAAAGCCTGGTACTGTTTGTGTACCATACCGCTGATCTCACGGACGCTTATGATGCGACTGTTGTTGCTGTCAGCACTTGCGGCGATCTCCGACACCATCATGTTGTAACCGCCGAGTGTAACTGCAAGCGTTGCTGCTGAGCATATCAATATCGTCGCTGCAAAAGCAAGGATCAGTTTCGCCCTGATTTTTATCATCATTCCATCTCCGCTACCCTGAAGATCAGCCGCCAATAGTTCAAATGCGGGACATTCCTCAACTATAAAGGAATACCCTCCACTGAGGAGTGTCACCACACCTTATTCATGCGGGACATTCCTCATCTGTGAAGGAATGCATCTCTGTAGAGGAGTGTCCCCATACCTCTTTCTCACCATTACGCTTACCATTATTTATTCGATAAAGTCTGACAAATTCCTCCTTAATTATGTCCCGACTTGCGTTCCGGCAAAAAATTTGACATTGTTGCCGATTTCAGATATTAATAATTGTTGTGATATATTATCCGAAAAAAAGAGGATTATTTATTGCGGTGTAGAATTTATATATTGCCTTTTTTTCGGACATCACTGTACAAAAGACAAGAATACGGCTGTTTGGGCATTGTTGCAGGATGGTTCGATATGAAAAAGGGAAAGGCTAAAAGAGCGCAGAAAAAATATCTTTCAATAGTTCTTGTCCCTCATTCGTCAAGTCGTGTAAAAGTATTGAGATTTAATTTATTTTACGCCAAGTTGGTCACATTCTTCGTGGTACTTATCGCTGTTTTCGTGTTCGGCGGCTTGTACATATCTAAACTGCTTGATGAAAATAATATGCTCAAGCAAAATGTCAGTAACCTTTACAGCACGACTGCGGAGCAGAGCACGCTCCTTCAGAAAAAATCGGAAGAGATCGAATCGCTGAAAAGAGAAAGCGAAGCGTTCAGGGAAACCGTTAATGACAGGATAGAAGAATTCACCGAGAAGTTCAACCAACTGACCGATGAATACCTGGAAGAGCAGAGCGCCAGGGTAAGCCGTTCCGGCGAAAGGACTGAAACGGCTTTCGCCTCCGACATGCGGGAACTGAAAACTTCCCTGGACAAACTGATCCAGTTATACAGCAGATCCAAACGGCCGGACGCTGATATTGAAGCCGTAGAAGAAAAGATAAACGCATTTATGGAAGTGATCCCTACATTATGGCCGACCGAAGGCAGGATCACCGATCAGTTCGGCTACAGGAAGGATCCTTTCACACGCAGGAAATCATATCACAGCGGACTGGATATAGCCGCCGATGTAGGTACATCCATAAAGGCTGCCGCAAGCGGAAAGGTTATCTATGCCGATTACACATACGCCACGGGACGCACGGTCAAGATCGATCACGGCAATGGCTTCGTCACAGTATACGGCCACTGTTCAAAAATCCTCGCAGAACCCGGCCAGCAAGTGAAAAAAGGCGAAGTTATAGCAAAAGTGGGAAGTACAGGCCGCAGTACAGGTCCTCACTGCCACTTTGAGATCCATTTGTTCGGAACAGCCATCGATCCTCTGGAGTATCTGGAGAAGAAATAAAGACAGCGGAAAACGGCATTGCCAGCTCCGGAATCGGCAATGCCGTCAGGAGGTCGATCAAAGAAAATCAGGGGAGGTAATCCATGTTGAAAAGGAAAGCAAGTTTCCGTGAAGGAGTAGACACGCTTGTCGGCAGCAACTCGGTATTCAAGGGGAATATCGAGTCCGAAGGCACTGTGAGGGTGGACGGAAAAGTGATCGGCGATATCAAGGTCGAAGGTGATGTGTATATCGGCAACGGCGCTGCAGTTGAGGGAAATGTGGATGCCGGCAACGTATATCTTGCAGGAATGATAAAAGGAAACATCGTGGCCAAGGGACTTCTCAAGATACTTTCCACAGCCAAACTGTATGGCGACATCAAAATCAACAGCTTCGTTGCTGACGAGGGCGCTTTGTTCCAGGGTAAATGCGAGATGATCGACGGGACAGAATCCGAGAAACCACCCGAAAAACACAGAAGGAACTATAAAAAGAGCACCGTGCTTGAGGATATCTACGAAGACAGCCACAGCGCCGGGACCGACGCATGACGGCAGCCCGGATCATGATGCGTCCTAAAGCGCAATAAAGCCGTCTATGTACAGTTCTGCGAACAGCAGAACGGCGCCCATGATAAGCAATGCGATCAAGAGGCGGAGCAACAGGCGGATCCTGTTGATGTTCCGCCTTTTTATATACCACCATCTGCGGTAGAGGTTACTGTTCCTGATCACGCCGGCACCTCCGCTGCACCTTTTCCCCAACTGTCCGGATGCAGCACTGTTTTACGATCATAATATGCCGTTTGCATCATTTTGGTTACAGGTACCGCAGTCCATATTTTTGAGTATCTCTACCGACATACAGCGTTTGAAAGTGATTTCAGTCCGGACGCAGAGATCAAGTTTATTTTATAAAAGGCAGAATAAAATAAGTATGGCGCAGGCAATAGGAACCGAATTTTACACCCAATCTCCTGATGTGTTATAATGTAGTTTGGCATTTTTGCTGTTGGAACTGTCAGTACGGCAAAACAGTCTAATCAACCTGAATAGCACGTATTAGCTGTTTGTTCTGATAGGAGGATAAGATGAAATTCGAGAAGAAACCTTCCGCAGGCGGAGCGGAAAAAAAACATAATAAACCGAAAAAAGCTGACAAACCGAATAGAAAGAAAAATTCTTCATTCATAAAAAAGTTCGCATTGACTTTGATCGCCTGCATCCTTCTGTTCATTTTTGCGATAGGGTGCGCGCTGACCGGCCTGGTAGGCGGGGCCGTCTATGCATATATCGAGACGGCAGAACCCATATCCGACGAACAGCTGATCGCCAAGGCGTCAAGCAGGACCACCCTGATCTATGACGCAAAAGGCAACATCATACATAAACTCACAGGCAAAGACAATATGGACAGCGAACCTGTCACCGACAAAGAGGTGCCCCAGTACCTCAAAGACGCCATCATTTCTATCGAGGACGAGCGTTTCTTCCAGCACCCGGGCGTCGATATCCAGGGTATCATTAACGCGGGCCTGGGATTCGTCAAGAGTATCATCACCGGCAACGATGAGGGGCTCAGGGGCGGCAGCACCATAACGCAGCAGGTGGTAAAGAACATAACGGGCAATACGACGCGTTCAATCAAGAGGAAAGTGCAGGAAGCATACGCGGCGATACTCCTTGAGCGGAAACTCGAGAAGTGGCAGATACTCGAACTTTATATGAACCTCGGGTACTGGGGCAACAGTTGTACCGGCGTCCAGTCGGCTTCCAAGAAATACTTCGGGAAGCCTGTAAGCGAGTTGTCACTGGCCCAGTGCGCGCTGCTCGCCGGCATAACGAAAAACCCGGCCAAGTATAACCCCTTTACTGAAAAGGGCCGCGAGTACGCCAAGGAACGCCAGGAAATAATACTCGGGAAGATGCTCGAACTGGGGAAAATATCCCGGGAAGAGTATGACCAGGCTATCAAAGAAGACCTGCGGTACGCCCTGAATACAGGTTCGCAGAAAACCGCGAATGTCCAGAGCTATTTCGTCGACCAGGTCATAGTAGATGTCCGCAACGCACTGATGGAAGAAATGAACATATCGTCGACCATGGCAAATTACATGATATATGGCGGCGGACTCGAGATATATACAACGATGGATCCGAAGATCCAGGCAGATATGGACTCGGTGTTCATGGACGACACATACTTCCCGCTGGTGAATGAAACGGCCAAAAGGCAGATGGAACACCCTCAGGCAGCAATGGCAATAATAGACGTCCATAACGGCCAGGTAAAAGCCCTGTACGGAGGCTACGGGAAGAAGGAAGCCAGCAACACGCTCAACAGGGCTTCATCCTCGCTCATGAAAAGGCAGCCCGGCTCCACTGCAAAGCCCATCGTGGTCTATGGTCCGGCCATAGATCTGAGGGTAGCGACAGCTGCTACCGTCGTCGATGACAGGGCCGTTTACATGCTTGGAGAAAAAAACCCGGAAAAGCCGTACCCGACCAATTACAACAACAGGTATGACGGCCTGACGACCATACGCAACGCTATAAAGAATTCTGTCAATGTCGTCGCGGCAGTAGTGTGGAGAGATATGCTGGGTGCGGACAATTCCATAGAATACCTTAAGAAAGTCGGGATCGACAGGGAAAAGGAAAAATACATCTCGCTGGCCCTCGGCGGATGGGAACAGGGCATCAATCCGCTGCAGCTGGCTGCCGCATATGTGCCCTTTGCAAACCAGGGCCTTTATTATGAACCTACGACTTTTACACTGGTAAAGGACAGCAATGGAAAGGTCATCATCGACAAGACCAAAAAAGAAGCAAGTATAGTATACAGTGAAGAGACCGCTTTCATCATGACCGAACTGCTGAAAGAAGTAACCAAGGGCAAGACGTCGCCATATCCTTATTCCGGAACGGCGGCTTCGAATATCAATGAAGAAATAATAGGCATGCCTGTGGCTGCCAAGACAGGTACCACGCAGAGCAATATCGACAAATGGCTGGTCGGCTACACACCCTACTATGCCGCTGCGGTATGGTACGGCTATGACAACTCCGGCGGCGAACCGATACCGGTAAAAACCGAGGAAATGTACCAGGCACACAAGATATGGGCCGCTGTCATGAAGAAGGTGCATGAAGACCTTCCGCGGAAGGAATTCAACGAAATGCCGGAAGACATCGTTACGAAACAGATCTGCATCTATTCCGGGAAAATTGCGACGGATCTGTGCAAACACGATCCGAGGGGCAACGCCACGATAAAGGAATATTTCATAAAGGGCACCGAGCCGCGTGATGACGATGTCTGCACGGTCCATGTGGAAGCGCAGGTCTGCACGGAAAGCAAGGATACCATGGGCCGCAATCTGCTGGCCGGACCCTATTGTCCTGCCGACAAGGTCGAAACGAAGGTGTTCATACAGCGCGAAACTCCGTATGCGCCTCAGACGCCCAATGAGAAAGCGCCGAGAGATGCCGTTTACGAACTGCCTGCAGGCGAGTACTGTACGGTCCACGGCGCGCCGCAGACACCGGAATCCGGTGATCCGTCCGGCGACCTGATCGACTGGCTGTGGCCATTCGACAGGCAGGAAGGCAGCACGCCGACGGACGACATCCAGGACGGAAGTTCATGGTATGAAGAGATGCCGGGCAGCAGCACCGGAAATATACCCGGAGAAAACAGCGATTACGATTGGCCTGAAGATATGCCCCTGGAATGATGCAGGGGACATCACCCATAATTATTACAAAGAAACTTCCATAGTTCCATTGTATGGTCGTGGATGGACAGGTATTATGTTGGCAGGAGGGATACATCTATGAGCATGAAAGACGCGGCCATGTTGGATGTCGATCTTGAGCAATTCTGGAAAGACGATGAACTGGCGCACAAGGACAACTGTTTCAGCCCGGAAGCACCCCAGGTTGCCCTGGGTATCAGGATGAGCGAGGAATGCGTCTTTGCAGAACTCGGAGAAGAGGGCAATCCATGGGGATATACACCACGTGAAAGAAGGATCGAACTGAATAAACGGTATAACGACAAGGCAGAACAGATCGTAGGACGCAGGCTGCTCCCCGAAACCCTTCCGGAACCGGATGCCGAGTTCCCGTATGTTAAAAGGATAGGCGAAGTTTTTGAAGGTAAGTACATACACAATGGAATCGCCGAATGGCTCGAGGGCACGGTCAGCACACCGTCCGAACTCGAAAAGCTGCTTGACAGGGTAGAGAAACTCGACCTGCGCGAATTCATGCTCCCGCCGAACTGGGAAAGCGAGAAAAAGCGCATCTATGAGAAGTACGGGATCAAGCCTCCGCTGCTGAGACACATCAGGGGTCCCGTAACGCTCGCCACTTCGATCTACGGTGCTGAAAACCTCATATTCCTCATAATAGACGAGCCCAACCTGGCAAAGAGGTTCTCAGACGTCATATGCAAGGTCATAATCGGGATGGCGTCGATCATGGACGAAGAAGCCGGATATGACGAGACGAACCGTCCGGGCGGATTCAGCTTTGCTGATGACAATTGCTGCCTGCTGACTCCCGAAATGTATGAGATGTTCGGGTATCCGATCCTCAAAGCCGTGTTCGACCGGTGGTCCCCGAATCCGGAAGATATGCGCTATCAGCATTCCGACTCCGATATGGGGCATCTCCTTCCAATACTGGGCAGGCTGAACCTCACAGGCTGCAACTTCGGCCCAAAGGTACTCGTGGACGAGATAAGGAAATACATGCCGAGAACAAGAATAGACGGCTGTCTGTCCCCGATCACATTCATGAACAACGATATTGATGCCATCATCAGCGAAGTCAGGCGCGACTGCGAGATGGCCAGGGAATGCAGGGGACTCAATCTCTCGACAGCCGGATCCATCAACAACGGCAGCCTTCTGACCAGTATGCGAGCAGTCATGTACGCGATACAGAAATATGGCAGATATTAGGGCCGGTTCTTGGAGGCTCCAGGGATCCCGGCAGGCAAATGTGCCTGCTGTGCTGATAATATTGCCTCATAAGGATTTGGTCCAAGATGATATATGCTTCATCTATTATGGCTCCGCCAAGTATTATTTTTCAGGAAAGGGTCACCATGTCAGAATCAAACATGAATAGTCACAACGGCTACAAAGCCTGGCTGGCGTACGATCAGCAAATATGGAAAAAGCCAGACTTAAAGGGGATATTTTTTGACAGCATATGTGTGGAACCGATGCAGCAGGAACTTGAGATCCCCGCAAGAGAACTGAAAGAAGCGCTTACAGCCATATTCGGCAAAACACCGGAAATGGTCCGTAAGCCTTCATCGGACAGCACAGTACTGATCCATCTCGTTCCGCACGGAAAGGCGCCGCAAACCGCCGATCGTGCAAACGAACCTGAACACGACGGGTATGTTTCCGACAGTGAAGCATCCCGGCTCGGCAGTGAAGGTTTTCTCATAAAGCGTTACAGATCGGGTGATGCCGATCTTACGGTTATCGCGGCAAAAACCGGTGCCGGCGCTCTCTATGGCGTATTTGCCCTCATAAGGCAGATCCTGTGCGGTAAATTCAGCAAGGATACCTACATGCTGCAGAATCCTGCAGTCAGGCTCCGCATGCTCAACCAGTGGGACAACATGGACGGCAGCATCGAAAGGGGCTATGCCGGAAAGTCGATCTTTTACAAAGACGGTCAGATCGTCCGGGACCTGGAAAGAGTCGAGGACTATGCACGGCTCATGGCTTCTGTCGGGCTGAACGGCATCGTCCTCAATAATGTCAACGTGCACTGGCATGAAACCAGGCTGATAACGAGGGATCAACTCCCCAACGTGGCAAGGATCGCTGACGTTTTCCGCAAGTACGGCATAAAGATATTCCTCAGCATCAATTTTTCAAGCCCCATCGAACTTGGCGGCCTTGACACCGCCGACCCGCTGGACAGCAGTGTGCAGGCATGGTGGCGCGAAAAAACGGCTGAGATATATGAATACATACCTGACTTTGGCGGTTTTCTTGTCAAGGCCGACTCTGAATTCCGCCCAGGCCCCTTCACATACGGCAGGAATCATGCTGAAGGCGCAAACATGCTGGCCGCTGCGATCAAACCATACGGCGGCCTGGTGATATGGCGCTGCTTCGTATACAACTGCAGGCAGGACTGGCGCGACAGGAAAACCGACAGGGCCAATGCGGCCTATGACAACTTCATGCCCCTGGACGGCCTCTTCGACGACAACGTGATCCTGCAGATAAAGAACGGTCCCATGGACTTCCAGGTCAGGGAACCTGTTTCCCCCCTTATAGGCGGACTGAAGAAAACGAACTTCATGCTCGAACTGCAGATAACACAGGAATACACTGGACAGCAGCGCCATCTTTGCTACCTGGCGCCGATGTGGAAGGACGTGCTGGAATTTGACACTTACAGCCGCGGAAAGGGAAGCACGGTGGCACGATTGCTGTCGGAGCCGGCAGACGGTATGACAGCGGGCATAGCGGCGGTTTCCAACATCGGGGACGACATGAACTGGACCGGCCATGACCTGGCACAGGCAAACCTTTACTGCTATGGCAGGCTGGCGTGGGATCCGCAGTTGACAGCCGAGGAAATAGCAAAGGAATGGGCAATGCAGACTTTCGGCAGCGACCCTGTCGTCATCGATACGGTGACAGGCATGCTGCTCGATTCGTATCACATATACGAAAGCTATACGACGCCCCTGGGGATCGGCTGGATGATCAATCCCGGCCATCATTACGGCCCGAATGTGGACGGATATGAATACTCGGCATGGGGCACATATCACAGGGCCGACCACAAGGGACTTGGCATCGACAGATCGGTCGCCACAGGCACAGGCTTTGCGGGCAAATACTTTCCACCCAATTCGACGATGTATGAAAGTATCGAAACATGCCCGGAAAAACTGCTGCTGTTCTTCCATCGGGTCGAGTACACGTACAGGCTAAAATCAGGCGTAACGCTGATCCAGTACATATATGACTCGCATTTCGAAGGCGCAGCCAGGGCTGCCGAACTCATAGACAGGTGGAAAAGCATCGAGGGACGGATCGATCCCGGCTGCTTCGAGCGTGTCCTGGCAAGGCTCAGGGAACAGGCGGAACACGCCTGTGAATGGCGTGACGTTATAAATTCGTATTTCTACAGGAAAAGCGGGATCCCTGACGAGAAAAACCGCCCGATCTACTGAACTCGGTCTGCCGATTTACCGGTCAAATTGCTATGTAAGGGATTTACTCTGTTATATAAGTGACCTGTCAAATCTCCGATCTGCTAAACGGGAAGCCCGGCGGATATGCTGACATAATAAAAAGATGGTTCGACCCGGACCATCTTTTTTATATACTAATCCTTGACCGATTTGCCAATCCATGATCCCAGCTTGCGGTTAAAGCCAGTGATCCTTTTTATTCTCAGCCTTTGACGGCTCCTATGGTAAGGCTCTTTATGATCCTGTCATTCAGGAAGAAGTATGTGATAAGGCTTGGCAGGACCATTATAACTACTGCGGCAAGCTGTATCGTCCAGCTTGTCGAATACTGCCCCTTGAACCTGGTGAGGCTGACGGGCAGCGTCATCTTTCTGTCTTCGGACATGAAAATCAATGCGAACATCAGCTCATTCCATGCGTTGACGAAATTGAATATGGAGATGGTCGCTATCGAAGACTTCGACAGCGGGAATATGATCCTCCAGAATACGCCCTTCATACTGCAGCCATCGATCACTGCAGCCTCCTCTATCTCTCTCGGGAAAGTGGCCATAAAACCGCCGAGTATAAAGATGGAGGTGGGCAAAGCGAATGCGACATAGGGCAGTATGAGCGAAATATAGCTGTTCAGCAGTTTTATCTTATTGAACGCCATGAACAGCGGGATCAGCGTCGAATGGATCGGTATCATGACGCCGATGAGGAAAACTCCCATTACAAAGCCTGAAAGCTTCCATTTGAACCTTTTCAGTGCAAATGCTGCCATTGAGGCAACGACTATTGTCAGACCCACAGATATCAGCGAAACCATCACGGAGTTAAAAAAGCTCGTGCCTATTTTCCCCGACACCCATGCTGTCGCGTAGTTGCTGAACTGGAATGACGGAACGACCGACCACGGATCGGTGAACATCTCCGTATCTGTCTTCAGCGAGTTGATTATGAGCCATAAAAGCGGATACAGGTACGTGACCGACACAAGAGAAAGCAAAGCGGTAATGACGATGCTCCGTATCTGTCCGGCTTTCAGTTTAGGCTTCTTTTTACTTTTCTCTGCATGCAAGCCCATTTGTCAGAAACTCTCCCTTGCCAAAGAAAGATTGATATTTCATCATCGTGTCGGCAGACTTCACAAGCATGTCAGCAGAAGGACTGCCGCTTCCGTGCTTCAGTAGAACTGGATCTCCTCGGATTTGAACAGCCTGTTCAGCACCACCGTCACAAGCAGGCACATACACAGCAGGACCACGGCAATGGCGCTGCCATATCCGTATTGCATGTCCCTGAAGGATTTATAGTACAGGTAAAGCGCCATTACTTCGCTGGAGTGGTTCGGACCGCCGTTGGACATGACATATATAAGGTCAAAATAGCGCAGTGATCCGGTGGCGATCAAAACCGTGTCGATGCCTATGATAGGCCGTATCAGCGGCAGGGTTATGCTTTTGAACCTTTGCCTCGGGCCGGCTCCGTCGATGGTGGCCATCTCATTCAGGGTCGGCGGTATATTCTCGATCGCAGCCAGATAGATGATCATGTGATAGCCGATGAACTGCCAGCATATGACGACCATGATACAGCCCAATACGGTTTTTTGGTCGGCAAGCCAGAGGCCGGTGTACTCCTCGAGCCCGACAGCCATGAGCAGCCTGTTGATCAGCCCGAATTCAGCGTTGTATATGAATGACCACAGCAGGCCGACAGCCACGCTTGCCAGTATGTTCGGCATAAAGAAGACGGTCTTGAAATACCTCTTCCCTCTTGTCATGCCCGATATCGCCGTCGCCAGCAGGATCGCAAGAGGCACCTGTATGACGATGGACAGTACCAGCAGCAGAAGCGTGTTGCTCAGGCTCGTTCTGAATATCTTGTCGATAGTGAACAACTGGATGAAATTATTGAAGCCGACGAACCTCCTGGCATCAACAAGGCTCCATTTGTGGAAACTGTAATATACGGTGCTGAACACCGGCACGGCCACGATCGCCAGATATATAACAAGCGCCGGCAGCAGGAAAAGCGCGATCGTCTTTTTGTTCCTTACCATCGAATCCATTTCGTGACTCCTTATGCAAAGCAAAAGATGATGTTCATGACCGGCATAAGCAGGTCCGGAAAAGATCCGGGCACTCCGGCCGCCATGCTCTCGTGTGTCATGGCGTCAGGAAGACAGCCTTGTGTCGGAAGCAACGGCCAGAGCACCCGCAATTTGACCATCCATTAACCGGATCCGGCGGTCAGGCTGCCCCGACCGCGCAGATCTCAAATACACATCGCTGTATTACTCTTCCCTGTTCTGTTCTGTGAACTGCTGCAGCGCTTTGAAGGATTCCTCCACGGACTGGCCTGCAGTAATGGCCTGGATCGTGTTGTTGTATTCGTTTCCTATGGTCGCTCCGAGACCTACATCGTAAAATACGAACAGTTCTTCCATTTCTTTGAGCAGTTCGCTGACCTGCATGGCAACAGGGTTCACCTTGTCAGGATCCGCCTTGACATTGGTAGCCACCAGGTTGCCCGCTTCGACGAGTTTCAGCTGGATCTCAGGATCCGAAATCGTCTTGATGAACTCGGCCGCAGCATCCTTGGCATTGGATTTCGCAGCTATGGCAAAGCTCTGGTCAGGCTGGCCCAGCCAGTGGTTCGCATTCCCTTTCCCGCCGGGTATCTCCGGGAACTTGCAAACGGCCAGTTTGTCCTGCATATCTGTATACAACTGCTGGATAGCCCAGCTTCCCATGACCAGCATCGCACACTTTCCTGCTATGAAATCTGCCTGCGCAGGATCGTTGTCAAGAGCGTTGAAGCCTTCGGGGAATGCCTTCAGGTTTACCAGTTCCTGCATGATCTTTCCTGCTTCGATGAATGCCGGGTCTTCCCATGTGCCTGTTCCGTTGTAGACCTTGTTGTACGGTTCAGTGCCGCCGATCCTGTTTATGACCAGCTCGCTGAACATGGCGCCTACCCACGGAGCCTTGTTTCCGAGTGCAAACGGAGTAATACCGTTATCATTGAGGACTTTGATGATATTCTTCAGATCGTCGTATGTCTTGGGTTCCTGCAAGCCATACTTGTTGAATATCTCCTTGTTGTAGAAAAGGCACACGACTGTCTGGGTCGTCGGCAGGGCATATACTTTCCCGTCGAACTCAAGAGCCGAATAAACACCGGGCACGTATCTGTCTTTCCATTCCTTGTCGCTGTTCAGCTTATCAGTCAGGTCATATACTTTTCCAGCCTTCACAAAGGGTTTCAGGAATCCTGCAGCCCATGTGTTGAATACGTCCGGAACCTCGTTTGCGGCCATTTCCGCAGCGATTTTCGTCTTGTACTGTTCCTGTTCCGTGAATACCACAGTAGCAACGGCATTCATGGTGTTGCGCTTATTGAACAGTTCGACCGCATCTTTGATGATGACTGAGTTGGGATCCGTTTCGATGCCCCAGCAGGATATTTTGATTTCAGTTTTCTTACCGGAGGTGCCGCCCTTGTTTTCAGAAGTGGCGCCGCATCCTGCCAGAAGTGTGAACATTATGCAGGCGCAAAGAAGCAAGACAAAGATCCTTTTCATACGAATACAATCCTCCTTTTAAATGATCTAGAGTACTCCGGATTAAATTGTAATATTACATGGGTTTGAAGGAAATGCCACAATATAAACAATTAACTTGAAAAAATCAACTTTTGTTATGCAGACCTGTTTCCGGCGCTGATGTCCTGGCCGGCAGGACAGCCTTCACACTCGTGCCTTCACCCAGGACTGACGATATGGAAAGCCCGTAACCGGCCCCGTAATACATTTTGATCCTTCTGTCGACATTTATCAGTCCGATATGCGTATGCATGTCATCTTTCGATCCGATATCCTTCCTTATATCGACTTTTGCACTGCCGCCGGAGACCAGGGTCCCCTCATGGTATTCTGAAAAAAGCCTGTTGAGATGGTCGGCCTTTTCCTTTTCCATGCCTACCCCGTCATCACAGATCATGATCACCACATCGCCGTTTTCCAGTTTGCCGCTGATTTTGATATGCCCGTCTTCAAGCTTTTCTTCAAGGCCGTGCACGATCGAGTTTTCGACTATGGGCTGGAGTATCAGTTTCGGCACGATGATCTGCCCTATATCCGGGCTTATGCCGATGCAGACGCCCAACCGGTCCCCATACCGGAACTTCTGTATCTTGAGATAGTTTGTGATGTTCGTTATCTCATCGTTCAGCGTTACGAAATCGTCACCGCTTATGCTGGCACGCATCAGGTCGCCCAGCGCCTTTACCATGTCGCCTATTTCAGGGACGTTCCTCGTCCTGGCCATCCAGTTTATCGATTCCAGCGTATTATACAGAAAGTGGGGATTGATCTGGGCTCGCAGTGATTTGAGCTCTGCTTTCTGCTTGAGATACTGCTCCTGGTACACTTCCTGTATCAGTTTCTGGACCTGCTGCACCATTTTGTTGAAATGTTCGCTGAGCACTCCGACCTCGTCATTGGAGTACGGCTGGATCGAAACGTCGAAATTGCCTTTTCCGACTTTGTTCATCATTTCCGAAAGGTTTCGCAGAGGCCTCGATATACTGTCGGATATCCGCAGCGACAGCAGCAGCGACATTATGCAGCAGGCGCCGCAGATGCCCAGTATCCAGTACCTCAGCAATATTATGTCTCTCTCGTACTGCTCAGTGGGTATGATCGCTATCATCCGCCACTGCCCGTTGTTTATGCTCCGTGATGCTACATAATTGGAAGTCCCGTCGATCCCGACCGTGGTAAAACTGTTATATATGCTGTCTTTTGTAAGTCCGGCGGCAACATCGCCTATGAACTCGTCCAGTTTGCTTTTGTCCTTGTGGGAAATGATCCTTCCGTCAAGATCGGTGATGAGTATGTCACCGCTTTTGAACAGGTCGGTCCTCCTGTAAATGTCATGGACCGAGCTTTCCCTTATCTGGATTATCTCGTATCCGATAAGCTCCTGGTTGACTATGCTGTTGATGGCCCTTCCGACCCTTATGGTCTGGGAAGACGGGTTCGTTCCGAACCACACGGCGCCGCCTTTATGCTCTTCCAGGATACGCTTTTCGGAATCGCTGATGTCTATAGTTACTGATCCGGGATTGACGTAATAAACGGTGCCTGACAATGATATGACCTGGGCGGAGGCAATATCGAGGTACAGCGGTACGAATCCTTTGAGTTGGCTGTCTATGGCTCTTTCGACAAAGATCTTCTCATATTCGTCCTTAATACCCATATTCGCTTTTTTCAGCGCTTCCTGGATGGTCATGCTGGATACGATCTGGAATGAGATCCTCTCTATTTCCCTGAGCTTCACATCGACATTTTCGCCTGTCTCCATGAGTATATCGTTGGTGTACTGCTCGGTTTTCTGCTTCAGGAGCCGCTGGGACGTGTAAAATGAAAAAATGCCTATGGTTATCGCAGGCAGGATTATCAGCGCCAGGAATGAAATGATGAGCTTATTGCGTATGGGCATATCCCTGAATCGGATCATGGCCATCCGTCCTTTACATACCCGACTATTGGGAGTTTATTATCTTTTCCCTGTATTCCGAAGGGGTCATCCCGAAATATTTCCTGAAGACCTGGCTGAAATACCCCGCATCTTTAATGCCTACCATTTCAGCCACCTCATACGTTTTCATATCCGGGTCGCCCAGCATTTCGCAGGCCTTCTGGAGCCTGATGCGGGTAAGTATATCGAGGAAGTTCTCGCCCGTCTCCTTTTTTATGAGCCTGCTCAGGTAAATGTGGTTCATGTACACATGCTGGGCAACACTGTGCAGTGTTATGTCCTTCATATAATTCTTTGATATGTATTCGATCACTTGCCTGATGACGGCATTCCTGACAGGGTACGGAGAACATCCCGGGTCGGTCTCGGTCCTGCTGCCGTCCGGGTCGTCCGCCTGCAATGAATCGAACTTTTTCACCATCACCGCGTTTCGGACGATATCCTGCATGCAGTTTATCTGCTGCAGGGCCTTCTCCTTCTCGAGCCTTTCCATTTCTTCCTTTTCGATCTGGCTTTTCGCTTTCAGGACTACTTCGATTATCTCGTTGGGGTCCGACGGCTTGAGGATATAATCTATGGCCCGCAGGTGGATCGCGGTCTGGGCATAGCTGAAATCCTGGTATCCTGTCAGGAGTATGCTTTTGATATCCGGCACGATCTCCCTGGCAGCCCTGATCAGCTTCAATCCGTCCATTCCGGGCATCTTTATATCCGTAAGCAGGATCGAAGGCATGACAGACTTGACAAGCTCCAGGGCTTCGATCCCGTTGGCCGCCACCCCGGCAAGCTCTATCCCGTAGTCGCTCCAGGATATGCTCTGAAGCCCCTGCCTGATCAAAAGCTCATCATCTGCTATGACCATCCTTATCATAGTCACACCGCCGGCAAAAAATTGTACAGTTATCAACACAAGTATACTATAACATGCCATAAATATACAACCTCTATAGTGCCTGCAATATTCCCGGCCGCAGGAAACCGGAACGGCCCGCGGCCGGCCCGTGCTGCATGAATTTTTGCCGTCTGGCGCCTATGCAGTCCGCCGCCTGCCGCATGTGCCTTCCGCCGTCCCCCGGCAGCCGCCTGCGTTTGCCTCCGTCCTCTCACAGCTTGATATGGGGCATCGCATTTGATATACTTATAAAAACCATCGATGCGGGGTGTTTTGAATGAGTATTGCCGAAACCTGCCGTAATGTAAAATCAGCAGCCATAAAGCTGGCGGCATGCTCCACTGAAATTAAGAACAGCGCTCTTGCGAAGATCGCACAGGAACTTGCCGCCCATAAGGAAGAAATATTCAGGGCAAACCAGGAAGACCTGAGAAGAAGCGAAGCGGAAAATATACCGATGCCGCTCCTGAAGAGGCTCAAATTCGACGAATCGAAGCTTGACGATGTCATATCAGGCATAAACAGCCTCATCAGGCTTGAAGACCCGGTAGGCAGAACGCTGCTGTCAACTGAGCTTGACGATGGTCTCGAGCTGTACAGGGTGACCTGCCCTGTCGGAGCGATCGGCGTGATATTCGAATCGCGCCCTGATGCGCTGGTGCAGATATCGACGCTTTGCCTCAAAAGCGGGAACGGCGTGCTGCTGAAAGGCGGTTCCGAAGCCATCGAGACAAACAGGGCACTGGCCCGGATCATTATCTCCGCATCGGAAGCCGCAGGGATACCCAAGGGATGGTGCAGCCTCCTGGAAACCCGCTACGAGATAAAAGAAATGCTGAAGCAGGACGAATACATCGATCTGATAATACCCAGGGGCTCAAATGAATTTGTCAGGTATATAATGGACAATACAAAAATCCCTGTCATGGGCCATGCAGACGGAATATGCCACTGCTATGTGGATTCCTCCGCCGATCCGGAAATGGCACTGCGTATCGTCATCGACTCCAAAACCCAGTATGTGGCAGTCTGCAACGCTCTTGAGACGCTCCTGGTCCACAGGGATATAGCTAAAACCTTCCTGCCCATGCTGAAGAAAGCGGCAGATGAGAAGCAAGTCGAATTGCTAGGCTGCAGCGAAACAGCAGCTGTCATAGATGTCAGCCCTGCGACGGAAGACGACTGGAAGACGGAATACCTGGATTACAAGCTGTCCGTGAGGGTCGTGGGCAGCCTTGAAGAAGCCATTGACCATATAAATACATACGGTTCTGGACATACCGACGCCATTGTCACCAATGACAGGGGCAATGCAGCACGCTTCATGTCGCTGGTCGACTCAGGCAGTGTCTTCTGGAACTGTTCCACCAGGTTCAACGACGGGTACAGGTACGGCCTCGGGGCAGAGGTAGGCATCAGTACGGGAAAACTCCACGCCAGGGGCCCTGTCGGTCTTGACGGCCTTGTCATATATAAATACTTGCTTATAGGCAACGGGCACATAGTAGCGGACTACGCCGAAAAACGCAGGACTTTCACCCACAGGAAACTCAACAGGGATTTCCCGCTTCATTGATGTTCCGCGTTATGGATTTTAAAATCTTCGGTTTTGGTGGTTGCTGCAGTATTAATTAAGGAAAGCCTCCTGCGCTTCTGATGCAGCCGGCATGGTATCAGGCCGCGTATGTCCGGCCTGCTGACTGCATCTGTCCGGTTAGTCAAACCGAAGTCAGCCGAATAATAGTAAAAATCGCGAAATTGGTATCAGCTTAAGAAACATTGCCGCCTGTTTAACATAATATGAACGTAGGCGGCGTTTTTGCTATGTTTTGCTCCGCATCAACGCGACAAAACATTGCCATATGCATCATTACGTTGTGAACGGTGATACCATGAAAAACTCGATAAGTATAGATGATATTACCAATGGACTGCTGACCATACAAAAAGTAAAACAGCTTTACAGCAGAGACCACAGGGACTCTGAAGACGGGTCGGGCCAGTACGTCCAGCCCGACAGGCTTACTCTCATGCGCGAGATTCTCACGACGATATCCAGGTTCGTTCCGCAAACAAGGAACGGGACTTTCAGCAGCGCATTCGAACAGGGGATGCGTTTCAGCAGCGCTTACAGGGAACTGAAACGGCATGTCGGGAGCATGAACAGGAGCTCGCCCGGCCAGGAAGAGGTGCTGAGGTTCCTGAAGCTGCTCAAGCCGGTGCTCGACATGCGCCAGCAGGTTTATATGGATAAGGCTGTAAATATAATCGAAATACTGAGATCGTAAGCATCAGGATCACAGGACAACTAATTCCCCTTACTCTTGACCTATACACGCAAAAGTATATATCAATCGCCATGCAGGTAATATCCCCGGATCTGTACGCCGGGCAATTTCTGATCATCAAGGAAGTACCTGCGGACAGTTGAAACGCTCAATCTGTACACAATGCAGTTCCTGCCCCAAATCTGTATGTTCGCCGGCTGCTGCCTGCCGAACCTGTTCTGATATTCAGCAATGACACAGGTCACCACCTGCCCATCAATTGCTTCATATAGTCCACATACGAAAAATGCGCGCGTCATGGACCCGGACCCGCCGTAAAATTTGCCTTCCATACCGGTATATCTTCTCAAGTTTTTTTTGAAAAATATTATTGACATCAAATATATTATGTGATTATAATAAATTGCTTTTTGCATTTTGTTTAGTGATTGTAAACAAAATGTTTAGATATAACTTATAAAAGCAAAAAGATCCGGTAGGCGTCTGGATAGCGAAAGGAAAATAATGGTATGGAAATAGGCCACAAAATCAAAATGCTGAGGATCAAAAACGGTTTGACACAGGAAGAGCTTGCAGACAGGAGCGAACTTTCGAAAGGCTTTATTTCGCAGATAGAGAGGGATCTCACCTCTCCGTCGATAGCGACTCTTGTGGATATCCTGCAGTGCCTGGGCACAAACCTGAGGGATTTCTTCAACGACAGTTTCGATGAGAAGATCGTATTCAGCAAGGATGATGCCTTCGTCAAGGAAAACGACGACCTTAAACATGTGATCAGATGGATCGTGCCGGATTCGCAGAAAAACCATATGGAGCCGATACTGCTGGAACTCGCCCCGGGCGGATCTTCGGAAGTGGATGATCCCCACGAGGGTGAGGAATTTGGTTATGTACTGTCAGGCAGCGTTTATATCCATCTGGCAGCAAGGAAATACCGGGCGAGAAAAGGCGAGAGTTTTTACTACAAGCCCAATTTCGTCCATTATATATCAAACGCCGGGAAAACAGAGGCAAAGGTATTGTGGGTATCCACCCCGCCCAGTTTCTGAGTTGCCATAGGAAACACCGGCATACTTGACTATTTGGTATAAGGAGTATGCGCTATGTCAAAGCACATTATCGAATTGGTGGATGTGGTAAAAGATTATGACGGAACCGAAGCACTGAAGGGTATCAACCTGTATATCCGTCAGAACGAATTCATAACGTTCCTGGGTCCCAGCGGATGTGGAAAGACTACTACCCTGCGTCTGATCGGCGGTTTCGAAAAACCCACCTCAGGCAGGATCCTGTTCGAAGGCGTCGATATTACGGACATGCCGCCGTACAAGAGGAAGGTCAATACCGTCTTCCAGAAATACGCCCTGTTTCCCCATATGAATGTATTTGAAAATATCGCATTCGGGCTCAGGATCAAGAAACTCGACAAAGACGTGATCCGTGAGAAAGTTTCCAAAATGCTGCACCTGGTGAACCTGGAAGGCTACGAGAAGCGTTCTGTGGATTCGCTTAGCGGCGGCCAGCAGCAAAGGGTCGCCATAGCGCGCGCGCTGGTCAACGAACCCGAAGTGCTTTTGCTGGACGAGCCTCTCGGCGCGCTTGACCTCAAGCTCCGCAAGGAAATGCAGCTTGAACTCAAGAAGATGCAGAAGCAGCTTGGGATCACGTTCATATATGTCACGCATGACCAGGAAGAAGCCCTGACCATGTCAGATACCATTGTCGTGATGCAGAGCGGTACGATACAGCAGATAGGGACTCCCGAAGACATATACAACGAACCCAGAAATGCATTTGTCGCCGACTTCATAGGCGAAAGCAACATCATCGACGGGATCATGCTGAGGGATTTCAGGGTCAAATTCGCCGGGCACGAGTTCGACTGTGTCGATAAAGGCTTCGGTACCAACGAGGATGTCGACGTGGTCATCCGCCCCGAGGATATAAAACTGGTGCCGATGGACCAAAGCCCGCTGCACGGCACGGTCAAATCGGTGATATTCAAGGGAGTCCATTATGAAATGCAGGTGGACGACCGCAACGGTTACAGCTGGATAGTGCACAGCACAAGGATGGCCCCGGTCAATACCGATGTGGGGATGTATATACATCCGCAGGATATTCAAATAATGAAAAAGGTGTCGCCAGTATGAAAAAGACATGGGTCTCATATCCGTATATATTATGGATGATAATATTCACTATCGTGCCGCTGTTGCTGGTGCTGTACTACAGCTTTACCAAAACAGAAAACGGCATGGTGGTATTTACGCTGGATAATTTCATAAGAGTGATGGAGCCAACATATCTGAAAGTTTTGTGGAGATCGATAGTGCTCGCGGTGATCAGTACGGTCGTCTGCTTCATTCTGGGATATCCCGTGGCAATGATACTTGCCGGCAAAGATATCAGCAGGAAAAGTACATTGGTCATGCTCATGGTCGTACCGATGTGGATGAACTTCCTTCTGAGGACATATGCATGGATGACGCTGCTGGACCGCAAGGGCGTTATCAACTCCATCCTGGGGACATTGGGCCTGCCGCAGGTACATCTGCTGTATACAGATTTTGCAGTCGTTCTCGGCATGGTTTACAATTTCCTGCCCTTCATGGTGCTGCCGATATACTCTGTGCTGATAAAGATCGACAGGAGCCTGATCGAAGCCGCTGAAGACCTTGGGTCGGACAACTTCACGGTGTTCCGGAAGGTCATATTCCCGCTCAGTCTGCCCGGAGTCGCTTCAGGCATAACGATGGTGTTCATGCCGGCCGTCACCACATTCATAATTTCTAAGCTGCTCGGCGGAAGCCAGTATATGCTGATAGGCAACCTGATCGAAGACCAGTTCATGAGGGTATACGACTGGAACTTCGGTTCGGCCGTTTCGATCATCATGATGCTGCTGATACTGCTGAGCATGGGAGTCATGTCCAGGAATGACAAGGAAGGTACAGGAGGTGCGCTGTTTTGAAAAAGGCAATCAAAAGGATCTACCTGATTATTATATTCGTCTTCCTGTATGCGCCGGTGCTGACACTGATCGTTTTTTCGTTCAACAAATCAAAGTCGCGCGGCAACTGGGGCGGTTTCACACTGAAATGGTACGGAGAGCTTTTTCATGACAGACAGGTCCTGTCTTCATTGTATAATACGGTCATAATAGCCCTGCTTTCGGCGCTGGTAGCTACTGTGGCAGGTACGGCCGCAGCAGTCGGGATACACAATATGAAAAAGACGGTCAAATCATTCGTGATGAACCTGACCTATCTTCCGGTAGTAAATCCCGACATAGTGACAGGTATATCGCTCATGATCCTGTTCGTTTTCATCAAACTGGATCTGGGCTTTACGACACTGCTGCTGGCCCATATAACGTTCAACATACCGTATGTCGTGCTTTCAGTGCTTCCGAAGCTGAAACAGCTGAACAAGCATATGTATGAGGCGGCGCTCGACCTGGGAGCCAAACCGGCGTACGCTTTTTTCAGGGTCATTCTTCCCGAGATAATGCCGGGCGTCGTGACAGGATTCCTGCTGGCCTTTACGCTGTCGCTGGATGACTTTATAATAAGTTTCTTTACTACCGGTTCGGGAGTCTCCACGCTTTCGATAACCATATATTCGATGGCAAGGCTCGGCATCAGCCCAAAAATCAATGCACTGTCGACACTGATGTTCATCGTGGTTCTCGTTCTGCTGCTGATCGTGAACAAGCGGTCATCGGCAAACGGCAGGAACGGAGCCCCGATAGTGAATATATAGAGATATTTGAAACAATACTGAGGCAAGGAGATTTTTCTACAAGCCGAGGTGTTCAACTACTACACCAGTAAAGGAGAAATGAAAATGAAAAAAAGGATGACTTTTTTGGCAGTATTGCTGCTTGCTGTAGCGGTTACACTTTCAGCTTGCGGCTCACCAGGCTCTGACGGCGGCGACGGGGCGGAAAGAGTTACCCTCAACGTTTTCAACTGGGGAGATTACATCGACGAAACAGTTATAAAGGATTTCGAGGATAAATACCCCAACATCAAGGTCGTTTACGAGACGTTTACAACTAATGAAGACATGTATGTCAAGATAAAGACCGGCGGTTCCGATTATGACATTGCTATCCCGTCGGACTATATGATAAAGAGGATGATCGACGAGGGCCTCCTGAAAGAGATCAACATGGAGAATATACCTAATTATAAATATATAGGCGACCAGTTCAAGAACCTTGCATTCGATCCGGAAAACAAATACTCCGTGCCTTATATGTGGGGTACGGTCGGCATACTGTACAATAAGACTATGGTAACGGAACCAGTTGACAGTTGGAAGATACTGTGGGATGAAAAGTACAAAAAGCAGATCATCATGTATGACAGCGAGAGGGACAGCATCGGCATAACGCTAAAAATGCTTGGGTATTCCATGAATTCCAAAAACATCGATGAACTCGAGGAAGCAAAGCAAAAGCTGATCGAGCAAAAGCCGCTGGTGCTCGCATATCTCGTGGATGAGGCAAAAGACATGATGATTGCCGAGAGTGCCGCCCTGGCAGTGGTATGGTCGGGAGACGCCCTTATTGCAATGAGGGAGAATGAGAACCTCGCCTACGTGATCCCGAAGGAAGGCTCCAACTACTGGTTCGATTCGATGGTGATCCCGAAAACGGGCAAAAACCAGGAAGCCGCCGAACTGTTCATAAATTTTATGTGTGATCCCGAAATAGCTCTCAGGAACGTGAATTATATCGGTTATGCAACACCCAACGTCGAGACCATGAAGTTGCTCGATCCGGAAGTGATCACCAATTCCAGTGCATATCCGACCGAGGACCAGCTTGTCAACTGCGAGATCTTCGAATATCCGGGAGACGAGATAAACAGGGTATATAACCGTATCTGGACGGAAATCAAGGCGGGTTGACACAGTCATCGGAAGTCAGGCGAGGCGGCAGGGGATAACCCGCCGCCTCATTATGTCTCAGCCGCAGTTTGAATGGTGCCCTGGCTCAGAAAGAGTACCGAAGATCGAAATCCTGTACAGCACTGGTGACAGAACCGGATCAAAACCTTTTATGCAGAATTGGAAACAGCAACGGGGCCGGGATCAGATCCGGCAGGGATTTCCCGTAAATGAGAAATTTCCGCCGGTCCTTTATTTCCAGACAGGGGCGGAAGCGCCGGATGGCCTGAAAATGCCGGGATATAAGCCATTATGGATATAATGGCGGCCAGGCGCGTAATTATATGCTTCTCTTTTCAGCAATTAAGAAGTATAATGGAAGTAGGATATAATCAAGGCATTATGATATGCCGACTGGACCGGAGTTGCCATGAAGATAGAAAGAATAGGCGATAATATCATAAGAGTGACAATAACATATAATGACCTCGAAGAGAGGAACGTAGATCTGGAATCACTTAATTATAATTCGCCCGCGGCCCAGGAATTCTTCTGGGACCTTATGGAACAGGCGGAGGAACAGTTGGGTTTCAGCCTTGCTGATTCACAGTTGATCATAGAACCTGTACCCGATTCGGACGAAGGCTTCGTCATCAATATCACAAGGATCGACGACGAAGGCGAATTCGAGTCCATCCACAAGTATATCAAGAACAGGATGAAGAAAAGCGACCTGCGGGTGAAGAAGAAAAGCAGGCGGGTTTCATCTCCGTTCCTTATATATTCTTTCAAATCGATGGACGACATGAGCGAGCTTGCGCGCAGGCTTGAAATGCATTACAGCGGTGAAAGCACGTTGTACAGGTGCGGGGATTCCTATTATCTCCTGCTCACAAAAAGCGGCCTTCATACGTACGGCGTGAGGATGTTCGAACTGCTGCTCGCAGAGTACGGCGTCAAAATAACAAACAACAGCTTCATGGAAGGCTATCTGAACGAGCACGGCGAGAAAATAATAGAAAGCAATGCGCTGGAAGTCCTCAGAAGATTCTACTGATTCCGTCACTTGTTTTTGATTTCCGGATCTGTGTTGGGACCGATCTGCACGATGGAAGATTCCGCTTCATATGAATCCGTGCTGATCAGTTCGTTATTCCTGTAAACCCTTACAGTGATCCCTTCCTTTCCGGGGTCCAGCACTGCCTTCTCACCTGGTTTCAGATCCCTGTTCTCCACATAGTAGACGGGGGGTGCCGATTTGCTTACGATCTGTGTGCTGATCACGCTCTTTTCCGGCCTGTCATCACGATTGCCGGCGATAGCTACTGTTACGACAGTTCCCTTCTTCACAGCATAGATCGCCAGGGTATTGCCGAACGGGTTCGAGAATCTGAGGTCGTATGCATCCTCAGCGACACTCGCGTCCAATCCCGGTTCGATATAATCCACGGTCAGTTTGTGAGGCAGCCTTATTATATTCTCCGTTGGAATCCCTGCCTCCAGCAGTGCGGCATACATCGTCGACGCCACCTGGCAGTAACCTTCGTCAAAGGTCATGTCCGGATACAGGGAAAGCATCGTCTCGGCGAACGAGAATTCGCTCCTGCCTGAAGGATCGCCTCCGGGAACGAGCACGATCCCATTTATGCCTTCCACCGCGCTCTCTATACTGTCTTCCAGCGTTCCATCCATTATGCTCGTAGAGTATTCGCCAAGCACGACCTGTATCGCGTCGAAATCTTTCATAGTAACATCTGCGTAAACAGTATCAAGGGCTTTCCCTGCCCTCAGATCGATGATGCCGAAGGGATCGGTCGAAAGCTGTTTGCGGATAAACTCTGCAGCGTTGTTGACATTTAGCGATACCCCGGGGTCATCAGGTTCCTTTTCAATGAGCCCGTCCTTATAATAGATCCGGGCGTCGACCGGGTCCCTGTCGATGCTTTCGGACAACTCTATCAGTTTCATCCTGAGCTTGCTTTCATTGAATTTCACCACAGGTGACAGAACGGTGGTATGATTACCGAAATGAGCCCCGATCAGGCGTGGTATGTCTTCTATCCCATCCATGGACATGATCGGCTCTATCGTAGCCATACCGTCAACAGTTGCTTCGATGCTCGAGAAAGGTATCTCGTATATCTGATCGTCGTCTGCCTTCAACCGGATATGCTGAACCCCGAACCTGGCTTCATACTCCGCTTCGATGGCCCTGGCGGCTTCCTCGAATCCTTTGCCTCCTATATCCAGGTCTCCCGCATATACATTGACCGGGATATCCCTGCCGGAAGCATTGAACAGGACAGCAATCCCCACTCCCATTGCCAGCAAGCTTTGTACCAGTATTAGCAAAAAGATCAGCAGTTTGTTACCGGTTTTCTTCACAAGAAACAACTCCGTAAATCTTTTCTTTTGTTATCCGGCTCTCCGGACTATTATCAAAAAAGTATAAAGCACCAGGTACTTTATACTTTTTTACTCTTTCATGCCCTGTTGTTCATAACCAGTTCCACGAGCCTGCCCTTTTTCTTTGCTTCATCGATCACTGCGTCGTCTATCTGCATTCCTTCGTATATGATCACGTTCCCGTCATTGTCCGTTATGGTCTTTGTTGCGTATCTCCCTTTCAGATACTGTCTCTGCCTCTGTTCGAACAGGATCGACGCATTGTCCATGTCATCTTCTGCAGGCTGATCCGCAGATCCCGACGAGACGTCCGCATCAGCAGCGATTTCCGGACCAGTCTCTCCGACGGTGATGGCTGCCGTTTCGTCAAGCGCTCCTGCCAGGCCGTCAACCGCCGAGTCGCCATACAGGTCTGCATTTATTTCCGGTTCTGCATCCTGTGCGCTCAACTGGCTGAACAGATCAGTTATATTTTTTTTTTCGGATTCAAAGGACACGCTGTCACTGTCAAGCTGCGAGGGTGTATCGAGAAGTCTTGATTCCACGTCCTCCGTAACTACCGTGAGATTCTTTCCGAATGTTATCACCGAATCCCTTGGTATGAGGCGTATCTGCTTCTGTGTTATGTCTGCTATGAATTCAAGGCCTGTTATCCTGCATCCGTTATTCTCATCAACATATATGTCTCCGATCTCGCCTATCAGGCTGCCCTTTTTGGTAAGTACCTTGGTTCCCTTTACCCTGATGTCTTTCTGCAGTAACTGTATCGCTGAAGGTATCTTGCTGATATCTGTAATGACGTCTTCATTCTCGATAGTCAAGGCATATTCGCCTATTCCAAGTATATCTTCCGTTGCTATGACCCTGGCACTGAATATCTGTATCCCGCTGTCGACAGCAATATAGTCAATGGCTCCCTTCTCAGCGTTTATGATGATACTCTTGACCTTTCCGACTTCCATGCCGTCGGATATGCTGATGATAGGCAATCCAAGTATTTTTTGAGTTTTTTTCATTTAAAGATACCCTCCTTAATATTGTAACAGACCATATTGTCCGTCAAGCGTCTGCATCAGTCAGATTCCTCATGATCTCGTCCCTGAGGCGGACATCCATCGTGTCGCCGTAAGCCTCATAATAGCCATTTAGTATTTCCAGTGCCAGGTCCTGCTGACCGAGAGTTTTATACATGACGCATATGTCAAGTATTATCCAGAAGGTAAGCTCCTTTTGAGGCTTTTTATCAAGAGCGTACATGAAGTACAGTATCGCTCCTTCCAGATCGCCGGCTTCCTTGAGCCGGAAAGCCTCTGTTATGCATTCCTCGATAGTCATAGCTTCGCTATCGTAAACTTTATTTTCTATACCCATTTTATCAATAATTTCCGCACTGTCAACAAATTTTTCTGCATTGACCGCCGCCTCGCCGGATATTTCGCCGGCATCTTCCTGCGATTCGTCATCATGCGCGACATAATTCAGGTATATCTGTTCCAGGTAATTGTCTCCGGCAAGCAAAGGCCTCTGCTGCTTCACATCCGGGGGATCCTGAACTTCCGGCGTCTTCGCGGCTTCATGCTCAGGCTGTGTTCCGTCCGTTGACGAAGATGTTTCCGAAACCTGGACCGTATCCATGCCGGATCCGGCATCAGGTACGGAGGCCGCATACTGCTCTGTTCCCGTCTCGGAAACAGCTGCCGTCTCCAGCCGGGACGATGTTCCATTGTCCGGGATCATGCCTGCTGAATAAAGCTGATCATCAAGGGCATACGACATATCACTGCCGGATCCAGGCTGATCCGGCATACCCGAAGGCGTCTCCGGATGTACTGCCTCTGCCGTGATCTCTGCCATGCCGGCACTCGCAGCCCCAGACCCGCCAGCAGATCCCGCAGCCGCCCCTGCCTGTTCTTCTGTGCGTTCTCCTGCCTTATCATTGAAGTAAAGCGCTCCAACCTGTTCAAGTATCGTCCTCTCACGCGTACTTCCATCGGATTTTGCATCTTTTTTACCTGTCTTCGAAGCTTTCCCGTCCTTATTCCGGGGTTTTACACCTGGAACGACGATGGAGATCAGAATGCTCAGTATCAGTACTATGACCACATAAGCAACAAATGCTGCCACTGTTGTCATTATAATGACCGTCGGATCGGCTTTACCAGTTTCACTGCCGGAAATAGCGCTGTATATGGCCGGCATGATCAATGCCGTGATCAGGGAAGCCAGAGCGATCGAGGTGACAGTCCTGAAACTCAGGACCTCCAGGCGGTGGAAAACCACCAGCATTATGATGCCGCTGACCGCTACCGCACTAATGACAGCAATCATATAATCAAACATCGTTATCCTCCTGGTTTCGGCCTGCAGAGCTGGAGCGGTTTTCAGGGTTTGCATCTGCAAATGCCTTTATACGTAGATAACATTCCTTACATAATTCGATACTAAATGCCAGAATTCCTTCATTTCCTTTATATTTTTTAGCAGCCGTCCAACAAAAAAAGACGCTTCTGCAACGGCAGAAACGTCTCTGGTAACCCCGCAGGATCACATCCGATGCGTACTGCTCTGTTCGTCCACGGCAGCGCTTTCTTCTGCAAGCAGTACGGTTTCCTGGTCCTCGTGGCCGCTTTCGATGTCCCTGTGGCTCTTTTCCGGGGTCAGTGCAGTATTCAGGACCGTATCCATCTCCTCCACGAAGACGAATTTCAGCCCCGACCGTACATTCTCGGGTATCTCGTCTATATCCTTCCTGTTTTCCGCAGGCAGTACCACGGTATCGATGCCTGCCCTGTGGGCGGCAAGCACTTTTTCCTTCACACCTCCTATTGGCAGTACACGCCCCCTGAGTGTTATTTCACCGGTCATCGCCACGTTCCTTTTTACAGCCCTTCCTGTAAGGGCCGATACCATCGCGGTTGCCAGCGTTATGCCTGCCGAAGGTCCATCTTTCGGAGTTGCGCCCTCGGGCACATGGATGTGTATATCGTATTTCTTGTGGAATTCCCTGTCTATGCCGAGAAGTTCGGCCTTTGAGCGTATGAAGCTCACGGCAGCCATTGCCGACTCCTTCATCACGTCACCAAGTTGTCCCGTAAGCTCCAGTTTTCCACTCCCGTCCATGATCGTGACCTCTATCGCAAGGGTATCCCCTCCGACTGGCGTCCATGCCAGTCCCGTGGCAACACCCACTTCATCCTTTTCATTGGCCTTGTCAAACCTGTACCTCCGTGTCCCGAGATACTTCTCGATATTGGACGGGGTGACAGTTACCGACTTTCTGCTGCCTGAAACCAGCAGCTTTGCTGCTTTCCTGCAGATATTGGCTATCTCTCGCTCGAGGTTCCTCACACCGGCTTCCCTGGTATAGTAATTGATGACACACCTGATGGCGCTCTCGGTTATCTTCAGGTTTTTCTTATACAGCCCGTGGGCCTTCATCTGCTTGTCCACCAGGTACCGCTGCGCTATCTGGACTTTCTCCTCCTCGGTGTAGCCGGATATCGTGATAACTTCCATCCTGTCGAGCAGCGGACGCGGTATCGTATCAAGCGAATTGGCCGTGGTAAGGAACAGCACGTCGGACAGGTCCACAGGCAGTTCCAGGTAGTGGTCCCTGAAAGCGAAATTCTGCTCGCCGTCAAGCACCTCCAGCATCGCAGAAGCCGGGTCTCCCCTGAAATCACTGCTCATTTTGTCGATCTCGTCGAGCAGTATCAAAGGATTGAAGGATCCTGCCTGCCTTAGCGCGCTTATTATCCTTCCGGGCATCGCGCCGACATAGGTCCGTCTGTGGCCTCTTATCTCGGCTTCATCCCTTACGCCGCCCAGGGACATCCTGACATAGTTCCTGTTCAGCGCTCTTGCTATCGACTTTGCGATAGATGTCTTCCCGACCCCGGGAGGTCCTACAAGGCAGAGTATGGGACCCTTGAGGTTGTTCGTCAGTTTCAGTACCGCAAGGTACTCCAATATCCTTTCCTTGACCTTCTCAAGTCCGTAGTGGTCCTCCTCGAGTATAGCCTCAGCCTTCTTCAGGTCTATCATCACTTCAGTCTTTTTGCCCCACGGCAGATCGAATATCCAGTCCAGGTATGTCCTGATGACCGAACCCTCGGCAGAACCCGACTGCATCTTCTGCAGCCTGTCAAGTTCCTTCAGGACCTTTTTCTCCACCTCTTCCGGGAGTTTCATCGTCTCGAGCTTTTTCCTGTATTCATCCACTTCGCCGGCAACGCCGTCCTTGTCTCCCAACTCGGACTGTATGGCCTTGATTTGTTCCCTGAGGTAATATTCGCGCTGCATTTTGTCTATCTGCTTACGGACCCGGATGCTGATGTCCTTTTCGACCTCGAGTATCTCTATTTCGCTCATCAGCAGTTCCAGGAGCTTTTCCATCCTTTTTTCCGGGTCGAACTCATTGAGTATTGCCTGCTTCTGTTCTATCCGGAGATGCATGTGCGATGCTATGACATCTGAAAGCTGCCCGATATCATCGATCGCCGAAACAGAAGAGACCGTTTCGGGAGTGATTTTCCCGCTAAGTTTCGCATAATCCTCAAAGGTGCTTGTTACCTTCCTCTTCAGCGCCTCGTCAATTATGCTCTTCTCCCTGTTCTCCGGAAGGATCCTTTCCGCGACTTCGACTGTAAAGAATGGTTCGGTCTTGACATATTTCATGATCTCAGCCCTGTTCAGGCCTTCCACCAGCACCCTTATCGTGTTGCCCGGAAGCCTCAGGAGCTGTTTTACCCTTGAAATCGTTCCTACATTATATATATCATCCACATCCGGCGAATCATTCTTTGCATCCTTCTGTGTCGTCAGGAAAATAAGCTGGTTGTTAACCATCGCCTCGTCCAGTGCGTTGATGGACTTTTCCCTTCCGACGTCGAAGGTCAGGATCATGTGAGGAAACACTGTCAGCCCTCTGAGCGGCAGCATCGGCAGGATCCTCTTTTTTATCATCTTTCTTGATCCAGGCATTTGACCATCCCCTTACTAACCAAAACAATTTGCAATGGTCTTTATTATATCCTGTACAAACTGCTTTTTCAATTGTTTTATATGGTATATCAGTTAAACTTAACAAGACATATGTATACGGTCCTGCAATGCCATAAAGGCCATACCGGTACCGCCTGTCACATGGATCTGCCGCTTATCGAATCATACGCCTTTTCGTAATGGGCCTCGGCCTCTGCCAGCGTTTCTTTGTCCGGCACCATACCGCCATAGCGCACATGGTCATATATCGCGGTAAATGGATGCAATCCGTCCGTCCCGCCGGCTTTTGCAAGTATCTCTGCGGTAGTGTCGCTCGGAAGCGGTTTTACGCCGCGTAGGGGAAGCGCATCCAGTATCAGGCCGTACATGTACCTGACCCGTTCCGAGGGATCCTTGATTTTCCTGAGCTGCCTGCCGGTCCTCCGCTTCCTCTTTCGTGCCCCGCGGCTATCCCTTTCCGTTCTTTCGGGCAGGACGATCTCGGCCTCATCGATGTAATCGGATTCTTCAAAATCCTGCTTGTCTGTCCTGATCCTGAACAGTTTTTTCAGAAACTTCGCCAGTGCCGGGACAATTGCAGGTATCTTCGAGATGATGAGGAAGACCAACTTGTATGACAGATAAAGTACTATAAAATACTTAAGTATGTTGAAAACCAGATCCAGGTACGGCGACGGCGGTGCTTCTCCCAGTTGGGGCACAAGTTCCTCGGTTTCAGACATACCGCTGCCTCCGGCATCCGGCGTGACCTGTCCAAGGAAACTGACGACTGCGATGATGATGGTGCGGACAAATCGCCCGGCCAGATGGATCAGACCGGAAACCACCGCTTTGAAATTCGACAGGAACAGCAACACAAGAAATATGAATATTGCCGCGCCAGTATTGACACGCCTGAGATTCTTCGGCAGTATGGACTTTTCCACGAACTTTTTATTATAAATGTTCTCGTCTATATCATCCTGGTTCCTGACTACCAGGTATGCGAAGATCAGAAAATACAGCGCCCGGAAAAACCATGGGCGAAGATATGTGACTATTTCCGCCAGGTGATGCACTTCAAGGCATCCCCCAAGGATCAGCAATCCTGCGTAGAAGCCGCCTCCGCCTATTATGTCGGCCGGCTCCATCCGTGTATGCCTGAATGTAACGATAAATGCACAGCATGCTGCCGCTGATTCGAGCAACGGCTTCAGGATCCCGTCACCTCTGAAAATGGCAAAGGGCAATGCCGCAGGCACGGTCAAGACAGACCATGCGGCCAGTGAAGCTATGGCCCGGTCCATCCTCCTGATATCAAGCGCATATGCAATAAACCTGGACACTTTCGTACGGGACAGTTTTCTTGCAATATACGGGGATCTGCCGGCCAGCAGGCATCCGGACAGGTAAGCGGCCAGAAAGCCGCATGCATATACCAGGACGGACGCGGCGCCGCCGTCGTCATAGAAAAGGATCGTCCGTACGGTGGTAGCAAGGGCATATATGTACATGTTCACAGCAAGCGACGACAACAGGCGCAGCAATGCCGTTCTGAAGCCCCGCCTTGCTCTTCTTCCCGCTCTGCTTTTGCGGTATTTACTATTATCGGATTTGGATGTGTCCTCTGTCATGTAATTCGTATCGATCACCCTCGGATTTTTGTCACTGGCTGCGCTTTTCATGCTTTTTCTGCATTACTTACTGTAAGTATGGCGTTCCGTCCGGCCTGTTCAATATGCCGTTCCATTCAGGCCAGTTTTTCAGCCTCTGCCCGCATACGGTCGGATAATACGTACAGATCCGCATGCCTGGGCTCCGAACCCCTTTCATATACTGTATCGAGCAGAACGACATGCACATCGTTGCCCTCAGAAGCTATCCGGTCAGCGAGCCGGCTTATCTCCACGGTGAGATAAGCTGTGATGATGACGACCTCGGAGTTGAATATATCTGATGAAGTATCTTCCAGGAGTACCCTGAAATCTTTTACGTTTTTCATCCTGAGACCTGCGAGGATCCGGAGGAGCGAAGTTATATGGTCCCTGTCCGCTGCCTCGCCGGTCACTATCGGCTGTTTTTCATCGGGATCGGTACATCCGTTGGTAATGAACCTGACAGGATTCCCTTCCCTGAGGGCCCGGTCGAATAATGTGGCGGCGACCTTTATGCCCAGTTCCGCGATAGTTTTGTCCACCGTGTCAAAAAGTTCGTAATGCCGGGATTGCATGTTCAGGATCACAGTAAGGTTCTGCTGCGTAGTATACTCGTTTTTTCTGACCATCAGCCTTCCGTTTTTTGCAGAAGCCGGCCAATGCATGCGGT
>ENA-UPSB01000930-UPSB01000930.1-bioreactor-metagenome-genome-assembly--contig:-NODE-930-length-40972-cov-62.032089_pt1 | contig 40972 bp, 41 predicted proteins | sample MGYA00238182_ERZ773286 | MGnify/ENA primary metagenome ERZ773286 (study PRJEB29026, sample SAMN07631240) | bioreactor metagenome | isolation source: Switchgrass digestor | place: USA: Dartmouth...
GGTCCTTCTTTCAAAACCCCCTTTTTCAACCTTATTACTTGGCGTTCACTGAGGTCTAGAAGCTCAGCAGCTTCTCTGATGGTTATAACTTTGTCGATTGTTTGGTTTATGACTCTTAGACGGGTCATTTCTTTTTGTGTCATATTGAATATCTCCTCTTTCATACATGACATTATATCAGAATAATTTCAATATGACATTATCACAGAATAACAACAGCCGATTATTCCTGTAGTCCAACAAATTGCCGTTGGTTATTGTTATTTAGCATAGCCGTGTGGTATTATAGACTATAAAGAAAAAATTAAGGAAGAGGAGTAGTGGCCATGTTCGACGTCAAGGATACTATCGTACAGGCAATACATAAACAGCTTCCCGAACTTAGCCGTGAGCAGCTTTACGATATGCTGGAGTATCCGCCCAACCCCGAGATGGGCGATATAGCCCTTCCGTGCTTTAAACTGAGCAAAACGCTTAAAAAGTCTCCGATGATGATTGCCCAGGAGCTGGCATCGAATATCTCAAATATGGAATTCATCGATAAGGTAGAACCGGTATCCGGATACCTCAATTTCTTTTTCAACAAGTCCCTGTTTGTAGAGCAGACTTTAAAACGTATATTAGAAGAGCGTGAAAAGTACGGGTCCCAACCCATAGGGCAGGGCAAGACCGTCGTCATAGATTATTCGGCCCCAAACATAGCCAAGCCCTTCCATGTGGGCCATCTTCGGTCTACCGTTATCGGCAATTCTTTGCGCAAAATATTCGAATTTATGGGTTACAGGTGCATCGGCATAAACCACCTGGGCGACTGGGGAACCCAGTTTGGCAAGCTCATAGTGGCGTACAAGTTATGGGGCAATAAAGAGGAAGTTGAAACCCATGGCATAAAAGAGCTCCTGCGCCTGTACGTAAAATTCCATGATGAAGCCGAAAAGGATCCAAAGCTGGAAGATGAGGCCAGGGATTGGTTTGCCCGCATGGAAAAAGGAGATGGCGAGGCTTTGGAGCTGTGGCAGTGGTTTAAAGATATAAGCCTTAAAGAGTTTGAAAAGGTATACGACCTTCTTGACGTCCATTTCGATTCATATGCCGGCGAAAGCTTTTATAACGATAAAATGGATGCCGTGATTGAAGAGCTCAAGCAAAAGAACTTACTTGTGGAAAGCCAGGGCGCCATGATCGTAGACCTGGAAGAATACGGGATGCCCCCCTGTATGATACTAAAAAAGGATGGCAGCAGCCTGTATGCCACTCGTGATATTGCGGCAGCCATATACCGTAAAAAGGAGTATGATTTCCACAAATGCATATACGTGACGGGCGCGGCACAAAGCCTTCATTTCCAGCAATGGTTTAAGGTAATAGAGTTGATGGGATATGAATGGGCAAAGGACCTGATACACGTTCCCTTTGGGCTTGTAAGCCTGGGCGGGGAGAAGCTGTCCACCCGCAAAGGAAAGGTTGTGCTGCTCGAAGATATACTGTCCGAGGCCGTCAAGAAAACCCGTGAAATAATCGAAAACAAGAACCCCGACCTGGAGAACAAGGAAGAAGTGGCCCGTTACATAGGGGTAGGCGCCATCATATTCAGCGACCTGTACAGCAATCGCATTAAAGACATATCCTTCTCCTGGGATGAAGCCCTGAACTTCGACGGAGAAACCGGACCGTATGTACAATACACTCATGCAAGGTGTTGCAGCGTCATTAGAAAGGCTTCCGAACATGACAGCCTCTTTAATCCCGGTTTAATAGAAACCAAGGAAGAGTATCAGCTGTGCAAAACGCTGTACCAGTTCCCCGAAAAAGTCATAGCGGCCCTAACCCAGCTTGAACCATCGATCATAACCCGCTACCTTGTAGACCTGGCCCAGGATTTCAATCGCTTTTACCATGAACACCCCATCCTGGTAGAAGATCAGCAACTGAGATGCGCAAGGCTGGCTCTGGTGGAAGCCACGCGGATCACACTGGCTAACGGGCTTAAGCTGATAGGGCTCAAACCGCTTGAAAGGGTGTAGGAGGTAACATCATGAAGAGAATAGTGCTGACCGGTGGGGGCACCGCAGGGCATGTAACCCCCAATATAGCTCTCATTGCCGAGCTGAAGCGCGATGGCTGGGAAATCCATTATATAGGCACAAAAAACGGTATCGAATACAACCTGATATCAAAGCAGAGCGGAGTCATATATCACGCAGTGCAGTCCGGCAAGCTAAGGCGATATCTGGATGTCAAAAACTTTACCGATCCCTTTAAAGTAGCGTACGGAATAGGCCAGTCAGTACACATAATACAAAAGATAAAACCCAATGTCATCTTTTCAAAGGGAGGGTTTGTTTCCGTTCCGGTTGTAATTGGCGGATGGGCAAACCGAATCCCGGTCATAGTACACGAATCCGATATCACCCCCGGCCTGGCAAACAGAATAGCCTCGTCGTTTGCACAGGTTATATGTACCACATTTCCGGAGACCGCCGCCCAGTTTAAGGGCAATAAAGCCATATATACCGGTACCCCTATACGTAAAGAGCTGTTTCAGGGAAATGCCGAAACCGGCAAAAAGCTGTGCGGCTTCATGCAAGAAAAGCCGGTAATAATGGTGATGGGCGGAAGTTCCGGGGCGGTAGCCATAAATAACTGCCTGCGCAGGATAGTCAAAAAGCTGACTACCCGGTTTCAAATAGTGCATATATGCGGGAGGGGCAATATAGACCCCAGCTACGAAGGTATACCCGGCTATGTCCAATTCGAATACCTGGATAAGGAGTTACCCCACATCATGGCTTTAGCGGATGTAGTGATATCCCGGGCCGGATCCAATTCCATCCACGAATTTCTAGCCCTTAAAAAGCCATGCCTTTTAATTCCTTTACCGCTAAAAGCCAGCCGAGGGGATCAAATCTTAAACGCCATGTCTTTCGAAAAGAAGGGCTATAGCAAGGTCCTCCTGCAGGAAGATATGACCGAAGATTCGCTGTACCTCTCAATCCTGGACCTTTATAGCAAGCGGCACCAATACATTAACGCCATGTCTGCGGAGGATCATACTTCCGGTACGAGAAACATCATGGAGATAATCAACAGATATGCATGATTTTAGCATAAAATAGCAAATTGAAAGGGCTCCTCGTTTGAATCGAGGAGCCCCTAATTTTTTTGTCGAATATGCAGCTTCACAAAGCGTTATTTGCCTGCTGCAATTCTTATCGCCGCCTGGTGATCCGGATCTACCCTGTTTGTACCATGAGTCCGGCTGCCATAAAAGTGTATGCAAAAATGGCCCGGAAAACCGTTATCGCTTATGGTAGATCCTCCATGGGGCATACCATTCATGGACGCCGCCATCTTCTTCCCGTTGACCTCAACTATTATAGGTTCACGGTTCCATCTGAATTTGCCTCCGTATATACGCTTAATAACGGCCGTGTCGGCGGCGGTCAACGGCTCGCTATCGGCATGGTTTGTTCCACCGCGGCGCTTCACATAAAATGTCAGTCCCGTTTCTACGTGGGTAACTTTGGCGATAGAACCCCTGGTAAAAATCTTATCTGCTCCGCCAAACCAGGGCGTCATCTCCACACCGTTTTTTGAAATAGGCGTCAGGTCTGACGGCCTGGTATAATTGCTGCGGTTGGATGTATTAGAAGCAGGTCTGCTTTTTGTACCTATCAGCTCTATTTGATCCACGGGCTGCTTTAACACGGTTTCGCCTATCTTCTCACGGGATACCTCTACCCCGTTTTCCTTCGTTACATAAACCTCTATCTTCTTCTCGCCCTTCTGGCCCTCCTGCTCTACCTTTTTCTCTCCTTTATAAAGGTCAGAAGTATTCTTCGTAACAGTGTTGAACGGTATCTCCTCGGTATACGTCACCTTTTCGCGGGTTACTACCGTTACAAGGCTTTTGAGGGCTTGTAGCTTGAGCTTTTGCCCCGGCCTTATTATCTCGGTATCCAAATCGGGATTGGCTGCCTGTATATCTGTTACCCTCATGTCATGCTGCCGCGCAATGCTCCACAGCGTATCCCCTTCTTTTACTTCATACTCCTGAACCTCTGCTGTGCCCGTGGTTACTATCTTAAAAGCTTTATCCACGTCAACGATGTTGCTATACAGCACCGTTTCGGGAGTAATCTCAACGCTTTCCTTAAACCCTATATCCTCCAGTACCGTATTTTCGGACTGCTCAACCATCGACCGGTACGGGTTCATAACTCTTTCCAGTACTTCCTGAGCTTCCTCGTAAGTCTTCAAAAAGCATGCAGGCTCTCCATCAACTACTATGGCATATGCATCGATTTTTACTTCCACGGCTTGCTGGATATTTTTAGCCAACTCGGATTCATCGGTAAACAGGCCGCTGTGCATCTCCCTCTCTTTAAAATAGACTTCTGCTCCTATGTATATTTTCTGTCCCGCATATTTATCCTCTATACCCTTTATAACTTCGTCGTAGATGCTGAGCCCTTTTGCTGCTGATTTCAATACACCAACTTCCACATCGTTCACGTACATAGCATAAGCCGTGGTGTTACTTTCCATCTCATCGCTATAAGTAAAACCCGTCAAAAACACAAAGCATAACATCACCATTACAGCAATACTTCTCTTCATTTTGCCTCGCCTTCCACTACACCCTCTTTCTCATTTTTAATTATTAAATATTTTTTACAAAATTATTACGAATCTATACTTCTATAGTTCTACAAGTTTCTCAAAAATCCTTCTTTTCAGTTAAATTTTTTCACAAAATTTTCGATTTATTAAAACTCGATTTTAGGAAAAACTATTCAAAAGAAAGGAGGATAGGCAAGGATGGAGCTTACAAACAAGGAACGGATATTGCTGGAAGATCAGCTTCGAGCAGAATACACGTGCATTAACAAATACAGGGCATATGCCGCACAGGCTGTGGATCCGGAGATCAAATATCTCTTCGAGCTGGTAGCAAAGCAGGAAGAACAGCACGCAAACACCATTAAAATGCTGCTTCAGCAGGGCGGTTTTAGCCCGCCAAATCAGCAGTAAAAATATTAGCGGGAGGGAAGACCATGCCTCAAAATCAACTGAGCGAAAGGGAAATGCTCTACGATTCCATCATGACGGAAAAACACGTTACGGACGCGTACAACAACGCAATCATGGAATCAACTAACCAGAATATAATCCAGGCCTTACAGCACATTCAGCAGGAAGAGCAAAACCATGCGCAACTGTTTTTTGAAGCCATGCACCATCGCGGCTGGTACACGGTAGAAGCCGCCCATCCCAGCCAGGCCGCCAAGCAACAGGTGGAAAAGCAAATTTCAAACCAAATGCAAAACAGGCGCCAGGAACTGGAGCAAAAATTACAGTACCATGGCTTGAAACAGTAAAAGGGGTATGGACGCCATTACCCCTTTTACTTGATATTAAACCATCAACAAATCTTTTTTACCCAGCCGAATTTATCTTCCTCTCTGCCGTACTGAATACCCGTTAGCTTATCGTACATCAGCTTTGAGAATTCACCCATCCTGCCATCGTTTATCCGTATTATCCTGTCATTCCAGTTGAGCTCGCCAACGGGTGATATGACGGCGGCGGTACCGGTGCCGAACACTTCTTCGAGCTTGCCCTTATCATGGGCTTCAAACACCTCTTCGATGGAAATCAACCTCTCCTCCACTTTATACCCCATGGACCTGGCCAGGGTAATCACCGAGTCCCGGGTAATACCAGGAAGTATGCTGCCCCCTTCCAGAGATGGCGTCACCACTGCTCCATTTATCTTAAAGAATATATTCATGGTACCAACTTCTTCCACATATCTGTGCTGGCATGCATCCAGCCATAATACCTGGGTATACCCTTTTTTCTTTGCCTCTTCGGCGGCATAGAGGCTGGCGGCATAATTAGCAGCTGCCTTGGTATAGCCCAGGCCACCCCTGGCGGCGCGTACGTACTTATCGGTAACATATATTTTAACCGGCTTAAAGCCTTCGGCATAGTATGCCCCCACAGGCGAGAGTATTATAAACAGCTTATAGGTATTTGACGGCCTTACGCCCAAATAAGGATCGGTAGCGATTATGAAAGGCCTTATATACAGGGCCGTACCTTCCGCTTCGGGAACCCAATCCCTTTCGATCTCCAGCAGCATCTTTAAACCTTCCCATAGCAGCTCTTCATCTACCTGGGGAATACACAGCCTTTCGGCCGACCGGTTTAGACGGGAAAAATTGTCCATGGGGCGAAACGTTACCACTTCTCCTTTTATATTCCTGTATGCTTTCAAACCTTCAAAAATGGCCTGCCCGTAATGGAATACCATGATAGAAGGCTCAAATCTCACCGGACCGTATGGTACTATTCTGGGATCATGCCATCCCCTCTCTACGCTGTAATCCATGACGAACATATGATCGGTAAATACGGTGCCAAACTGGAGTTCCTCATCCTTAGGCTTTGGCTTTGGATTTTCATTCCTTATAAACTTAATATCGTTCATAAAGACGCCTCCCGTTGCTCTGATGTAGAGGTGCATAAAAATTCATTTTGGTAGATTATATCACTTCCATGCAGCTTTTTCCATACGGTAAATTGATTTTTTTAATTTTCATAAAAATACACCGGTGAAAAACGGCAGGCCTATCAACCTTCCGAATCCTCTGAACGTCTAACCCTTGCAACGGAAACCACCGATACGCCTTCATCCAGCTTCATCAGCATAACGCCCTGGGTATTTCTGCCGGTGCTGGCAACTTCACCGGAATTTATGCGTATAACCGTTCCCTCGGAGTTTATAATCATGAGGTCTTCATCGGTAACCACCTTCAAAGCCACCAGTTTGCCCGTCTTCTTGGTGATGTTCATGGTTATGATGCCCTTTCCACCTCGGCCCTGTATCCTGTATTCATCAATGGGCGTCTTCTTACCATACCCGTTTTCGCTTATGGAAAGGACGTAGGCCCCCTCCTTTACGAGCTCCATTCCGATGATATGATCCCCTTCATCCAGTTCCATGCCCTTTACCCCCATAGCCGCTCTGCCCATGGGGCGTACCTGCGATTCATGGAAGCGAATGGCCATACCGTTGTGGGATGCCATTATTACCTCCCTATCGCCATCGGTAAGCTGTGCCTGTATCAACTCATCATCGTCTCTAAGGGTGATGGCCACAAGCCCTCCCTTGCGTATATTTACAAACTCATCAAGGGAGCTCTTCTTGACGTAACCTTTTGAGGTGGCCATCATGATATACTCCTTGTTATCCACGTCCTTTACCGGGATGACCGCCTGTATCCTCTCCCCCGGCGCTACCTGGATCAGGTTTATTATGGGCGTACCGCGAGCCTGCCTTCCGGCTTCCGGTATCTCATAAGCTTTGAGCTCGTAAACCTTACCCAGGCTGGAAAAGAATAGCAGCCTGTCATGGGTGGAGGTGACATATATGTCTTCCACAAAATCATCTTCCCGGGTTTGAAGGGCCACAATTCCCCGTCCACCGCGGTGCTGGCTCTTGTACACGCTAAGAGGGGTCCTCTTTACGTACCCATAATGCGTTAGGGTGATTACCACATCCTGTTCCTGAATCAAGTCTTCGATGTCTATTTCATCGGACGCTGAAGATATTACAGTCCTTCGCTCGTCGCTATACTTTTCTTTGATGGCAAGCAATTCCTCTTTTATAATGTTGTACACCATGTATTCGTTGGCCAAAACTTCCTGCAGGTATTTGATGGTGTTTTGAAGCTCTGCATATTCCTGCTGAACCTTTTCCCGCTCCAGTCCGGTAAGCCGTTGCAGGCGCATATCCAGTATAGCCTGGGCCTGCTTTTCGCTCAAAGAGAAATTCTTCATCAGTCCTTCTTTTGCAATTTGAACGGTCCTGGAGCTGCGTATCAATGAGATCACCGCATCTATATGATCCAGTGCAATGAGCAAGCCCTCCAGTATATGGGTCCTTGCCTGCGCCTTATCTAGGTCGTAGCGGGTACGGCGTGTTATGACATCCTTTTGATGGAGAATATAATGATTCAGCACTTCCTTCAGGTTCATGATCTTGGGCTGTCCATCCACCAGGGCCAGCATTATGACGCCAAAGGTCTCCTGCATCTGGGTATGCTTGTACAGATAATTTAAAACCACATTGGGATTGGTATCCTTCTTAAGCTCGATTACAATTCGCATCCCGGATTTATCCGATTCATCCCTTATGTCCGATATGCCCTCTATGCTCTTATCCCTTACTAGTTCGGCAATCCTCTCTATCAATCTCGCCTTATTTACCTGATAAGGTATTTCCGTGACCACTATTCGAGCTCTACCGTTTTCCATCTCTTCGATCTCGGCTTTTGCCCTGGTCTTTATACGCCCTTTCCCGGTAAAATAGGCCTCACGTATGCCGTCCCTGCCGAGAATTATGCCGCCGGTTGGAAAATCCGGCCCCTTTATATATTTCATCAGCTGTTCGATGGTGATGTCTGGATTGTCGATGAGGGCGACGGTGCCGTCTATCACTTCTCCCAGGTTGTGAGGAGGAATGTTGGTAGCCATCCCCACTGCAATGCCGGACGAACCGTTCACCAGCAAATTGGGGAATTTGGAAGGAAGCACGGTGGGCTCCTTTAAGGTCTCATCGAAGTTGGGCATGAAATCCACCGTATCCTTGCCTATATCGGCCATAAGCTCCATGGCAATTTTAGATAGCCTTGCTTCGGTGTAACGCATGGCAGCGGGGGAATCCCCATCTACTGAGCCAAAATTGCCGTGGCCATCCACAAGAGGATACCGTATGGAGAAATCCTGGGCCATGCGCACCATGGCATCGTAAACCGCCGCATCTCCGTGAGGATGATATTTACTCAAAACGTCGCCCACGATTCTGGCGGACTTTCTATACGGCTTGTCAGGAGTGATACCCAGTTCGAACATGGAATACAGTATCCTTCTATGAACCGGCTTCAAGCCGTCCCTGACATCCGGAAGCGCACGGCTCACTATAACGCTCATGGCGTAATCGATAAAAGATCGCTTTACCTCATCCTCTATGTTTACCTCTATTACTTTCTGGTTTGCAAGCTCCATAACGAACATTCCCCTCTACTTCCAAAAGTTTTATATATCCAGATTCTTTACCAGCTTTGCATTTTTCTCGATGAATTCACGCCTGGGTTCAACCTTTTCCCCCATGAGTATGGTGAATATCTCATCGGCTGCTATGGCATCTTCCATCCTGACCTTTAATATGGTCCTGGTTTCGGGGTTCATGGTGGTCTCCCACAGCTGTTCGGGGTTCATTTCACCCAAACCTTTATACCGCTGTATTTCAACGCCATCACGGCCTATCTCGTTTAACAATCTATCCAGTTCCGCATCGCTATAGACGTAATGCTCCTGTTTGCCCTTGGCCACCTTGTACAGCGGCGGTTGGGCTATATATACGTGCCCGTTTTCTATGAGGGGCCGCATGTATCGATAAAAAAACGTAAGGAGCAGCGTGCGTATATGGCTTCCATCGACGTCGGCATCGGTCATGCATATGATCCTGTGATACCGTAGCTTGCTTATATCAAACTCATTGTCGATGCCCGTCCCAAAAGCCGTCACCATAGCCTTTATCTCCTCATTGGTCAGTATCTTGTCAAGCCTGGCCTTTTCAACGTTTAAAATCTTACCCCTCAAGGGCAATACGGCCTGGAAGCGCCTGTCTCTGCCCTGTTTTGCGGAGCCACCTGCCGATTCGCCCTCCACCAAGAATATCTCGCTGAGGGCTGGATCTTTTTCGGTGCAATCCGCCAGCTTGCCGGGCAACGATGTGCTCTCTATGGCGCTCTTTCTCCTCACCAGCTCCCGTGCCTTTCTGGCCGCTTCTCTGGCCCTAGCCGCGCTTATGGCTTTTTCGATTATTGCCCTGGCAATTACAGGGTTCTCCTCCAAAAACGCAGTCAGCCTTTCATAGACGATGCTGTCTACCAGCCCGCGTATTTCGGTATTGCCCAGTTTTGTCTTGGTCTGTCCCTCAAATTGCGGCTCAACCAGCTTCACGCTTATGATGGCCGTAAGCCCTTCCCTGATGTCCTCCCCTGTCAGGTTATCTTCGGTCTGCTTCAGGAGGTTATACTTTTTAGCGTAATCGTTGAGCGCACGGGTCAGAGCCGATTTAAAGCCTATAAGGTGCATGCCACCTTCATGGGTGGCGATGTTGTTGGCAAAGGAATAAATATTTTCCATGTACGAATCGTTATACTGAAGCGCCACCTCTACAGATGTAGTATTTCTCTCGCTGGAAATATATATGGGCTCCGGGTGCAGGGTATTTTTATTTTTATTAAGATACTTAACAAAAGAGGCAATTCCTCCATCGTAATGGAATTCCTTCTTTATACCCTCGCGCTCATCTTCGAATACGATGCGCAACCCCTTATTCAAAAAGGCCAATTCGCGCAGGCGATTTCCTACCGTCTCGCTCACAAAATTTACTTCTTCAAATATCTCGGCATCGGGTTTAAAAGTTATGGTGGTACCCGTCTCATGGGTATCGCCGATTACCTCCAATTCCGAAACGGTTTTACCGCGCTGGTATCTCTGCCTATAGATGTGGCCATCCCTCTTTATAACCACTTCCAGCCATTCGGAGAGGGCATTCACCACCGAGACGCCCACGCCGTGAAGTCCGCCCGATACCTTATAGCCCTGTCCCCCAAACTTTCCCCCTGCATGCAGCACGGTAAGCGCAACCTCAACCGCCGGCTTACCCACCTGGGGATGAATGCCTACGGGGATGCCCCTGCCGTTATCTATAACGGTAACCGACAGGTCCTTATGGATTATCACCTGTATATGATCGCAGAAGCCCGCCATGGCTTCGTCGATGCTGTTATCTACAACCTCATAGATGAGGTGATGAAGGCCCTTGATGCCCGTACTTCCAATGTACATTCCAGGCCTTCTCCTAACCGCTTCTAACCCTTCTAAAACCTGGATTTGAGTTTCGTCATATACGGGTACGTTATCTCTCCTGTTTTGCTCCATTTCATGCTCCCTCCGTCTCTTTGCTGTCCAAAGCAACGCCCTCTATAAATGAACTCCTTTTAAGAAGGGTAGAAGAAGAAATTGGCGACAAAAACACCACGCTTTTTTTATCGACTTCGGCCAGTACAAAGGTTTTGGGCTCGTCATTCGATACCCTCCGTACGAAGCCCTCTTCCTCGGCAATATGCAAAAACTCCCGGTTTATACGGGATGCATTGATGGTATCCATATCAAAGATTGCGATGATATTCCTCATCGAGACCACTACGTCTCCTCCAAGGTGTAATATCATGGTTATTCCTCCAATTTTGCCTAAAATAACGCTCATAGCCTTATTATAACTGTTTATTGACCAATTTTAAAGCCCTATTTTGAATATGGTCCATTTAGCTCATAAATTTGCCTTTTTTACCACTTTACCTTCCTCTACCTGGTAAACATGAAATTCTTCTAGTTCGGGCAGCGGTATGCTATTCACATCGGTTGCCGTGACAAACACCTGAACATCCCCCAGTTCTTCAAACAACCTTCCAAGCCTCTGCTCATCAAGCTCAGACATTACGTCATCCAATAATAGAACGGGGTATTCCCCCGTTTCCCTATACATGAGCTCAACATCGGAAAGCTTGAGCGACAGCGCTACCGTCCGTTGCTGCCCCTGCGAGCCAAATATCCGCACATCCGCACCGTTTATCTCAAACCCGATATCGTCACGGTGACAACCCGCTCCCGTACTTCCGTGCCGTATATCTTCCGATCTATTTTTGTGCAGGGCTGCAAGAAATTCTTCCCGGATATCGCCGATATCCAGGCTATTGTTAATCCTGATGGATGGCCTGTACCTTATATCCAGCCTTTCAGCCTGGGAGGAAATCCTTCCGTGAATTTCCCTGGCTATTTTAGAAAGGCTCTCTATAAATTCATACCTTTGCTTTATTATGAATGCCCCGACCTCTGACAGCTGTTCATCAAAAACCGGCAGCATTTTTTTTGCATCGGGGTTTTTCACAATCTCCTTCAAGAGATTATTGCGGTGAGCCAAAATCCTGTTGTACTGCTGAAGGTTATAGAAATACTGGGGTTTCATTTGGGAGATCTCCATATCCATATACCGGCGCCGTTCGGAAGGTGACTCTTTCACCAGCCTCAAATCCTCCGGCGAAAACATCACGGCATTGAAATGTCCCATCAACTGCCCCAACTTCTGTATTGTTACCCCGTTTATCTTTATCCTCTTCTTATCTTTGAAGCTCAAAAAAACCTCTATTGAATTGATCCCCACCCTTCTCTCAACCAGTACCTTTACATAACTGCTTTCCTCCCCCCACCTTATAAGCTCGCTATCCCTGGGCGTCCTGTGGGAACGCCCGGTACAGGTGAGGAACATCGATTCCAGTATATTGGTTTTACCCTGTGCATTCATGCCAACAAATATTATTCTACTGCTCTCAAATTTTAAACCAATATTTTGGTAATTTCTGTAATTATTCAGGGTCAGTTCCTTCAGATACACCCTCGGTATTTCCTCCCCCGGTAATTCTAAATAAGCCCGCTCCTCCAACCTGGACACAATCGCCAGGATACAGCTTTCTGCCCCTCCTTAATTCCACCTGTCCATTTACGATAACCATACCGCTTTTTATCATTTGGTTGGCCTCGGACCCGGTAGCGGCTATGTTTGCCCACTTTAAAAACTGGTTGAGCTTTATATATTGGGTGTGTATCCTAATCTCCCGCATATTTTCCTCCTCTAACTGTGCAGTCTAACAGGGAGCACGAGATAGCAATATGCATCCCCCTCCAGAGGACGCACGATGCACGGGCTGACGTTAGTGGTAAAATCCAGGCAAATTTCATCGTCCTTCACAACCCGCATCACGTCCAGCAGATACCTCGCATTAAATGCTATCTCGATGTTTTTGCCTTCCACAATTATTGGGATCTGCTCGTATATCCTGCCTATATCCGAATTGGATGTAATCGCCAGCTTATCGTCCTGTACGTTCAGCTTTACCAGGTTGTTTTCAAGCTCGCGCGACATCAAAGATGCCCTTTCAAGGCCCTGCTGTAAAAGCAGCCTATCGACTTTAACCCGCGTTTTGTACTCCTGGGGTATTATCTGCTTGTACTTTACAAATTCTCCATCCAATAGCCTCGATGTGATCTGAGTATTCCCCAGGTCGAAATGCACGTGCTTATCTCCTACATTTATGTATAGGTCGAGCTCCTGGTCTTCCAATATCCTGCTGATCTCGTTGAGGGCCTTGCCCGGTACAATTATGCTAGTATTTGCAGCGTATTCGGGGAGGGCTTCCTTCCTCAATGCCAGCCTGTACCCGTCAAGGCATACCATTACAATAGAGCCGTCCTCCACTTCCAACAGAGCGCCTGTCAGGATGGGCCTGGTTTCATCCGTAGCTACGGCAAATATAGTCTGCTGAACCATCTTTTTGAAGATATCCTGCCTTAGCTTTATTTGTTCTTTTTTCTCCACCCGCTGTATTTCGGGATACTCGTAAGGTTCCAGCCCTCGTAAGGTGGTATGTATGCTGTCTTCACAGACTATATCCATTAGAAATCTTTCGTTAAGCTGTACGGTTATATCGGCTTCGGGAAACTTCCTTATGACGTCCCCAAAAATGTGCGAGGGCATTACTACGGAGCCTTCCTCCATTACCTCCGCAGATATGCATGTTTCAATCGTAATATCGATATCGGTCCCCGTTAGCTTTACCGTATTTTCTTTTGCTTCCACCAGTATGCCCTGTAGTATGGGCATGGTGCTGCGGGTTGGAACAGCTCTCTGCACTTTAGCTATAGCATCGGATAGATCCTTTTGAAAACATTTGAACTTCACGGCGTACCTCCTGATTGTGGATGTTTATTTAAATAGTTAGGAGTAATAGTAATAAGGCTTGTGGATATGTGGATTTTTGTGTCGAAATGGGTAAAATCCACATACTACCTGTGGATAGCCGTGGGGATATCAGGCTTGGTTTTGGCATACTTTGTCCACAGCTTGTGCATATCAGCCTTCCCTGATCTTTTTCTTAAGCTCATCGATGACCCTCCGCAGCTGGCTATCCTTTTGCATGTCATCCTGAATTTTTTCGCACGCATGTATAACCGTAGTGTGGTCGCGCCCGCCAAACTCTTCGCCGATTTTTGGCAGCGATTGGTCGGTAAGCTCTCTGCACAGGTACATCGCAATCTGCCTTGGGTACGCTATTGGCCGGTTTCTCTTTTTCGACTTGAAATCGTCCACTTTTAGATGAAAATAATCGGCTACTACCTGCTGTATCAATGGTATGGTTATTTCCTTGGGCTGCGCGGTGGCCAATATATCCTTCAGTGCTTCCTCGGCTATGGATATATCCAGCTTATTGTTGGTGAGGGAAGCATACGCCATAATCCTTATCAGCGCCCCTTCCAGCTCCCTGATGTTAGATTCGATGCGCTTGGCGATGAACAGGAGTATTTCATCATCAATCTCTATGTTTTCCAGCTCGGCCTTCTTCTTTAAGATGGCTACCCGGGTTTCAAGGTCCGGAGGCTGTATATCGGCGATTAATCCCCATTCAAACCTGGAGCGCAGCCTGTCCTCAAGCGTGGGAATTTCTTTAGGCGGGCGATCGCTGGATATTATGATTTGTTTATTTGCTTCATGTAGGGCATTAAAGGTATGGAAGAATTCCTCCTGTGTCCTTTCCTTGCCCGCTATAAACTGTATATCGTCTATAAGTAGTACGTCGATGTTGCGGTAACGGTTGCGAAATTCAACGTTTTTGTCATCGCGTATGGAATTTATCAGCTCGTTTGTAAATTTTTCAGATGTAACGTAAAGCACCTTGGCTTTGGGATTGCGGGCTAAAATATAATGCCCTATGGCGTGCATGAGGTGGGTTTTTCCCAATCCTACGCCGCCGTATATGAAAAGCGGGTTGTATGCCTTTGCCGGGGCTTCGGCCACCGCAAGGCAGGCAGCATGGGCAAACCTGTTGCTGTTACCCACTACAAAGGTATCAAAGGTATATTTTGGGTTTAATATGCTGTATGTCTGGGTGTTGTCCATGTTTTTGCTATTTATGCTTTCAAGGTAAGCTTCCGCTTCATTTTCCAAGATAAATTTAACGTGAACGGGTGCTCCCGCTACTTCTTTTAGCGAACCTGCTATTGTCTCTATATATCTCGATTGAAGGATATTTTTGGTAAATTCGTTGGGCACGCTTAGTACGATTTCGTTGTCTTTTAAAAGCAACGGCTGTATAGCCCTTATCCAGGTATCGAAACTTACATCGGATAATTGCGCTTTCATGTATTGAAGAGCCCTTGTCCACAGGTCATCTACGTTTTTGCTCATCAAAAAAACCTCCTAAAGTTTTGGGAAAACTTTCTAAGTTATATTTTTGCCAAAATTACCAATAATAATATCAGCCGGGCAATTTTAAACAACAGCTAGAGCCAACTATCAACATTATCCACATGGGAAAAATCCTTATTTTTTTGGTATACCTGGGGAAAATTCAGAAGTTATACACAAAGTTATCCACAACATGTGTATAACTTTGGGGGATTCTTTCCTTATTATATATTCTGAAGTTATCAACAGGCAATACTATAATAACAGATTATTTGTGGATAATCAATGTTGTGACGTCTGATTTTCTTGACATGCTGTAGATGTTTCGCTTATAATACTATCGTATTCAAGTATTGTAAGGATTTTGTGAAAGACAAAAGGCATTTTAGCGGGAAGGAGGGTCGAAAGAGATGCTAAGAACGTACCAGCCCAATAATAGAAAGCGAAAGAAGGTGCATGGTTTCAGGAAGAGGATGAACACAAAGAACGGTCGTTTGGTGATCAAGAGGAGAAGAAAAAAGGGCAGAAAGGTATTAACAGCATAATAAGGCCGCTGGGAAGTGGCCTTTTCTGACATTAAGCGGTGGCTTGCTGGAGGAAGAAGTGAACAGGATTTACAGGTTGAGAAAGCGTAAGGATTTCAACTATATTTATAAAAAAGGGAAATCTGTCGCCAATCAGTATCTGGTGCTGGTGTATCGCCGTTCGAGCTTTTATGTCACCCGCGTGGGTTTTTCTGTAAGCAAGAAGTTTGGGAACTCCGTTAAGAGAAACAGGATAAAGCGCCAGTTGAAGGAGATATATCGAAAAAGGATTCCGTATGTGAAGGAAGGGTTTGACCTTATCTTTGTGGTAAGAAAAAATGCTCGGGATGTGGAATTTTCCAAGCTTGAAGAGGCGGTGGACAACCTGTTAAGAAGAGCCGGGGTTTTCAGGGAGATGGAATGATTTGTTGTCTGCGTTTGTGAAAATGCTTTTAATAGGTATTATACGTTTCTACCAGCGAGCGATTTCGCCTTTGCTGCCTAATAGTTGCCGTTTTTATCCTACGTGTTCCGAGTATGCCGTACAGGCGGTAGAGAAGTATGGCGTTTTAAAAGGCCTCTATATGGGAATAAAAAGAGTGTTGAAGTGCCATCCGTTTCATCCGGGAGGCTATGATCCGGTAGAGTAGTCGATGGGGGTAGTGAATATAATGGATAATCTAATAGCAGGTATATTTGTCATAGCAGAGGCAGCCAATCCAGGGTTATGGGGCTCATTTGTAAATTTTTTGGCCAATGTGCTTCAGCTTATAAATAATGTGACCAACAATTATGGCCTTTCAGTGGTGCTGTTCACCGTATTAATGAGGTTTGTGTTGCTACCTTTGGATTTAAAGGCAAAGGCATCCACCAAGAAGATTAACGAGATACAGCCTCTGCTTAAAGAGATAAATGAGAAGTACAAGTATGATCCAGATAAGAGGAATAAGAAAACTGCTGAACTGTATCAAAAGCATGGTGTGAATCCATTGGGAGGTTGCCTTCCTTTATTGATACAGATTCCGATATTTTTTGCACTGTTTGCTGCCCTAAGGCAGATTTCCAGCATGGAGCTTGGAGGCTTTTTGATAGATGCCATCAAGCATTATGATCCTTCTATAGTACCTGTCTTGGATGAAATTATAAAAGCCGTTGAGGCTTCAAGCGCTGTCAAGCAAAAAATGGTGGATATCATACCTCAATTATTTATTAGAACGGATTTGCCAATCGTTGAGCAGATGAAAGAGGTTGCAGGAGCCGAAAATGTTTCACTGCTTTTAGAAACCATTAAGAACATAAGCAATAAAGACATATACAGCTTTCTCAATGCCCAATATGGAGCTTATAAATTTCTGTGGATAAAAAATGTATGGATTGCCGATTCTCCCCTTGTAAGCGTTGTGGGGAGACCTATAGATCTATTGTCAGGTGAGTGGAATGGCTTGTTCATACTTCCAATTCTTGCAGGCATTACCTCTTATTATCAGGCAAAGCTGACCAATGCTTCAACATCCAATCAACAGACGGGTGGTTTTGCAGCCATATTTCCTATTTTATCGGTATGGTTTACTGCTATGTATACAGCGGCATTTGGCGTATACTGGGTGACCAATAATATATTCCAAATAGTACAACAAATCATATATAATCGAACAAATTCACCTGAAGGGGAAGGTGTAAAATCGTGAAAAGCGTGGAGACCACGGGTAAAACTATTGAAGAAGCCATTTTGATGGCGGTGGCAAAGCTGGGGGTACAGAGGGATAATCTGGAAATAGAAGTTCTTGAACAACCTGTGAAGGGTTTATTTGGTATAATAGGTGGTAGGGATGCCAAGATCCGGGCAACCATTAAAAAGAGCGTAAAGGATGAGATAAAGGAGTTCTTATCCAGAGTTTTGGAGCTGATGGGAGTTGAGGCCAGGATAGAGATGGTCGAAGAGGATTCGCAAATAACGGTGAAGCTCAGCGGTCAAAATATGGGGTTGGTGATAGGCCGTAGGGGAGAGACTCTGGATGCACTTCAGTATATTACAAATCTTGTTGTAAACAGGGGCAAGAGCGATGGTAAGCGGATTATCATAGATACGGAAAAGTATCGCAGCAAAAGGGAAGAGACTTTGAGAAAGCTGGCAAAGCGGCTGGCCAATAAGGTGCAGCGCACAAAAAAGAGCATAGTACTTGAACCGATGAATCCGTACGAGAGGCGCATCATACATTCCACCCTTCAAAATCATCCTTACGTGACCACATATAGCGAAGGGGAAGAACCCCACAGAAAAGTGATTATAAAGCTGAAATAATGTTTATATTTAGAATTAATGGTATTAACCCAGTAAACAATTACTGGGTTAATATTTATGTTTAAATGGGAAACTTAAAGTGAGTTTATTTTATAAAGCAAGCTTAAGGCTAGTAAAGAGGATGAGATGGGATGACGATAGCATTTGAAGATACCATAGCTGCAATTTCGACGCCTATCGGTGTGGGCAGCATAGGCATAGTAAGGATGAGCGGAAGCAAATCCCAGGATATCTTAAAGAGGATATTTAAAGCTAAGGGCGGCAGGCAGATTGAAAATTTCGAAAACCGCCGGCTTTATTACGGGCATATAGTGGATGGAAAAGGACGGATCGTCGATGAGGTGCTTGCGGTGGTTATGAAAGCACCCCATTCCTATACCAAAGAGGATATAGTAGAGATACACTGCCATGGTGGTATTGTTCCGCTTAGGCAGATCCTGAAGCTGGCTGTAGAGCAAGGGGCAAGGCTGGCAGAGCCGGGAGAATTCACCAAGCGGGCATTTTTGAACGGTAGGATTGATCTGGCCCAGGCCGAGGGTATAATGGAGCTCATATGTTCTAAAACGGAGGCCCAGGCCAGAGCATCGATACGGCATATGGAAGGCCTTTTATCCGAAAAAATTCGGCATATAAGGGGTAAGCTGCTGGATATTATGGCCCATATGGAGGTTACCATCGATTATCCGGAAGAGGGAATAGAAGATTTACCCGTAGAAGATTACTTGCAGATGTTAAGCGACGCGGTAAAGGAAATTGATTACCTGTTGAGTACGGCTGAACGAGGTAAGATAGTAAGGCAGGGGATAAAGGTAGTGATAGTAGGTAAACCCAACGTGGGCAAGTCTTCGCTTCTCAATGCTTTGCTTAGGGAAAACCGCGCTATCGTTACCGATATACCCGGTACCACTAGGGATATAATCGAAGAATCGCTCAATATAAACGGCCTTTTGGTGAGGATCCTCGATACGGCGGGCATAAGGGAGACCGCCGACTTAGTGGAAGAGCTGGGGGTTGAACGGTCGAAAAAGAGCATAGAAGATGCGGACCTGGTGCTGTGGGTGTTAGATGCATCAAAGCCGTTTGACGATGAGGACAGGCGGATTATGAAGGAAATATCCGGGAAAAAAGTGATCGCCGTGCTCAATAAAACCGACAAGCCCATGGTTTTGGATTTTAAGGATGTTAAGCTAGATGTACCCGTCATACATACTTCTATGGTTTTAAATAAGGGGATAGATGATATCGAAAGGTGCATATACGATAGCGCTATGGAGGGCAAGGTAGAAGCCGACGATGGGATTCTCATAACCAATTTGCGGCATCAGGAAGCTTTGATGAGGGCAAAAGAACACGTTGTGGAAGCGCTGCAGGCTTTTAAAAACGATATACCGCTGGATCTGGTATCCATCGATATTAGAAGCGCTTGCGATGCGCTGGGAACCATAACGGGAGAGACGGTAACCGAGGATTTGATCGATAAGATATTCTCTGAATTTTGCGTGGGGAAATAGGAGTTGGATGCGGCTATGGAGTTTTATGCAGGAGATTATGACGTAATCGTCATAGGAGCTGGCCATGCAGGGTGTGAGGCAGCCCTTGCTGCGGCGCGATTGGGCTGCAGAACGGCCGTTTTTTCCATAAGCCTGGAAGGAGTAGCCCTTATGGCATGTAACCCTTCTATAGGCGGTACTTCCAAAGGACATCTGGTAAGGGAGATAGATGCCCTTGGGGGGCAGATGGGTATAAATACCGATAAGACGTTTATTCAGATAAGGATGATAAATACCGGAAAGGGCCCTGCCGTTCATTCATTAAGGGCTCAAGCAGATAAGAGGGACTATCACATACAGATGAAGCAGACCCTGGAAAGACAGGAAAATCTCGATTTAAGGCAGGGGGAAGTTATTTCGATAAAAGTAAAAGGTGGAGCAGTGGAAGGCGTCGTTTTAAGTACCGGGGAGTATTATACCTGCCGTGCGGTTGTGGTGGCTACCGGCGTATATTTGAAGTCCAGGGTGATCATAGGCGAATATTCCGCAAATAGCGGTCCTTCTGGCCTTTTCCCAGCCAACTACCTATCCTCCTGTTTGAAGGATTTGGGGTTCAGGTTGAGGAGGTTTAAAACAGGAACTCCCGCGAGGGTCAATCGCAGGACCATAGATTTTTCAAAGATGAAGGAGCAGCCGGGAGATGAGCTCGTAATACCCTTTTCGTTTCTGCATGATACCATAAAGAGAGAGCAGGTATCATGCTGGCTCACCTATACCAATGAGCGCACCCACGAGATCATATTGAAGAATTTGGATCGCTCACCCCTATATTCGGGAGTTATAGAGGGCATCGGGCCAAGGTACTGCCCTTCCATAGAGGATAAGGTGGTAAAGTTCAGGGATAAGGAGAGCCATCAGGTGTTTATAGAGCCGGAAGGACTGAATACCCTTGAGATGTATGTACAGGGAATGTCCAGCAGCATGCCCATTGATGTGCAAATTGCCATGTATCGTACCATTGCCGGGCTGGAGAACGTACAGATCATGCGCCCGGCTTATGCCATAGAATACGACTGTATCGATCCTACTCAGCTTAAACTGTCGCTGGAGAGCAAAGAAATAAAGGGTTTGTTTTTTGCAGGGCAGATAAACGGAAGTTCGGGCTATGAGGAGGCTGCAGCCCAGGGGATAATGGCCGGCATAAATGCGGTGCAATATATAAAAGATGAGCCGCCGTTAATTCTGGATCGTTCACAGGCCTATATAGGAGTATTGATTGACGACCTTGTGACCAAAGGTACCAATGAGCCGTACAGGATGATGACGTCCCGTGCCGAATATCGTCTGCTGCTAAGGCAGGACAATGCTGATTTAAGGCTTACGGAAATAGGGCGGAAAATTGGGCTAGTGGATGACAGGAGATATGATTTGTTCATGCGCAAGAGGGAGAAGGTGGAAAAGGAACTAGCCAGGCTTAAGGAAGTAATTGTAGGGCCCACCGATAGGATACTCGACTTTCTAGAGAAGAAGGGAAGTTCGCTGATTAAAAGCGGTATTACGCTGTATGAATTACTTAAAAGGCCCGAGATCCAGTACGATGATTTTGAAGAGCTGGGACTGGCAGATCCCGGGTTAACCAGGCAAGAAAGAGAGCAGGTGGAGATACAGATAAAATATGAGGGATATATAAAGAAGCAGGTCCAGCAGGCCGAGCAGTTTAGAAAGATGGAAAATAAACTGATACCCGAGGATATAGACTATGACGATATATCGGGGCTTAGGAGTGAGGCCAAGCAGAAGCTAAAGGAAATAAGGCCGCGTTCCCTGGGACAGGCTTCCAGGATTTCAGGCGTCTCCCCGGCGGATATCTCCGTTTTAATGATATATATGGAAAAGATGAGGAGGAAAAGAGCCGGTGAAGAACCTCAGCAGTGAAATGGAGCTTTTTAAGAATGGCCTTAAAGAGATGGGCATAGAGATGGATGATTTTAAGGTTGAACAATTCGGAAAATACCTTTATCTTTTGATTGAGTACAATAAAAAGATAAATTTAACTGCAATTACTGAACCACGGGAAATTATAATACAGCATTTTTTGGATTCCCTTTCCGTGATGTCAATGAATGTTTTACATACCGGGATGCGGATTTTGGATGTGGGTTCGGGTGCGGGTTTCCCCGGTATTCCTATAAAGATCGCGGCTCCCGAGTTGGATGTTACGCTGCTTGATGCATCTCAAAAGCGAGTGACGTTTTTAAACCACGTGATAACCTATTTGGAGCTTGAAGAAATTACGGCCGTTCACGGAAGAGCAGAGGAATTTGGCCATTCAGAATATCGTGAGGCTTTCGATGTAGTGGTATCAAGGGCGGTGGCTCCGCTCAGGGTACTTTGCGAATACTGCATTCCTTTTTTACGCTCCGGAGGGATTTTTTTGTCGTATAAAGGGCCCGGGGCGTTAAAAGAGCTTGAGGATGCAAAAAACGCCATAGATGTATTGGGCGGAAGCTTTATCGAGATAAAAAGCGTTAATGTACCTTTTTCTGAAAAAACTCACAATATAGTGGTAATAAGGAAGGAAAAAATGACGCCCGATAGATATCCTCGATCGCCCGGTAAACCCCAAAAATCGCCATTGTAATGGCGATTTTTTTGTTTCCGTAAATAAACATGGTGAAAAATGAAGAAAAGTGAAAATACAGTGAGTAAGATTTTGAAATATAATAATAAATAAAAATAATAAAAAAATTTAAACAAATAAGAAGGAATTTAAAAATTTATGGCGAATAGTATAAATCGAATGGGGGCGATAGAGGTGTTAAGGGTTATTAAAAAAAGCGTTCCGGAAAGCTACATGATGGTTCAACAAATCCCTATAGATAGGGTAAGGCCTAATCCTTATCAACCTAGAAAGGAATTTTCAAAGCAGGGTCTAGAAGAGCTTTCCCAGTCCATAAAGCAGTATGGGGTGCTGCAGCCTATCACCGTTAGAAAGGTCGGTTCCGATGCTTATGAGCTGATTGCTGGTGAAAGGCGTCTACGTGCCTGTCAAATGATAGGAATGAAATCCATACCAGCGATAGTTTTGAATATTACCGAAAGCGATTCGGCTATTGTGGCAATGATAGAAAATCTTCAGAGGGAGAATTTGCATTATTTAGATGAAGCGATGGGATATGCCTGCCTGATAAACGATCATGGTTTTACGCAGGAGGAATTGGCAAGGAGGATAGGGAAGAATCAATCAACAATTGCCAATAAGATGCGCCTGCTCAAGCTCCCAGACAGCGTAAAGAAGATATTGATGGAAAATAATCTCACAGAACGGCATGCCAGGGCATTGCTAAGATTACCAGATGACGATTTAAAGTTAAAGGTATTGCAGCAGGTAATAAACAAGAAATACAACGTAAAGGAAACCGAGATGCTGATAGAAAGGGTATTGAAAAAGCTGCAAGCAGAAAAAGTTACGGATATTAAACGTAAAAAGGTAAAACAGCCCTATAGCAAGGATATGAGGATCTTCATAAATACCATTAAAAAGGCTGTAACTATGATAAAGGAATACGGAATAAATCCGCAGATGACGCAGATCGATAACGAGGATAGCGTGGAAATAATTGTAAAAATACCAAAATATTTATAATGATATATCCTTTATCATTTGGCCGCTAAAAACTCTGTTCGATATACGGCATAACCGTTAATATGGTAATGCCGTTTTTTGTTTTTTGTTGCCCTTTAAATTGGCGTTATATTTTTATATAATATAAGTTATAAAGAAAGCATTCCATGTGGTACAAAATGAAATGAAGGAGTTGTTATTTCATGTCAAAGGTAATTTCTATTGCCAACCAAAAGGGAGGCGTCGGGAAAACGACAACCAATATAAATTTAAGCGTATGCGTAGCGGCCAGGGGCAAAAAGGTGTTGACCATTGATATAGATCCTCAGGGCAATACCACTAGCGGATTGGGAATCGATAAAAATGAACTGGAATATTCTATTTACGATGTATTGATTAACGGGGTTAATCCGAAGCAAGCTATAATATCTGCTAAGGTAGGGAATGTGGATATTATACCCTCTAACATACAGCTTGCCGGGGCGGAAATAGAGATGGTTCCTATGATAGCCAGGGAAACCATACTCAAGAAGGCTATCGAGTCCGTCAGGGAAGAATATGATTACATATTTATAGATTGTCCTCCTTCCCTGGGGCTTCTTACGATAAATGCCTTGACTGCTTCGGATAAGGTTATGGTACCGATTCAATGTGAGTATTATGCCCTTGAGGGATTGAGTCAGCTGATGAATACAATAAGTATTGTAAAGAAGAACTTAAACCCGTCTCTTGAACTTGAAGGCGTCGTACTAACCATGTTTGATGCTAGAACCAATCTTTCAATTCAGGTTGTGGAAGATGTTAAAAAGCATTTTAGGGATAAAGTATACAGGACTATAATACCCAGAAACGTCAGATTAGGCGAAGCGCCAAGCCATGGGATGCCTATAATTCTTTATGATCCAAAATGCGTAGGGGCTGTTGCATATAGTGAGCTGGCCGAAGAATTTATAGAAAATGATGAGGAGGCGATTTAGTTGGTTAAAAGAGGTTTGGGAAAAGGGTTGGATGCACTCCTTCAGCCTTATGATGTAAAAGTGGTCTCCTCTGGCAGGGAAGCCATACAGGAGATTAGAATAAACGATATAGATCCCAATGTAGATCAGCCAAGAAAGCGATTTGATGAGCAAAAAATTATGGAGCTAGCCCAGTCCATAAAGCAGCACGGTGTGGTTCAGCCTATTGTAGTAAAGCCTAATAGTGGGAGATATGTAATTGTCGTAGGAGAAAGAAGGTGGAGGGCTGCCCGACTTGCCGGTTTAACCCATATACCGGCTATTGTGAGGGATGTGGATAGGCGAGAAATAGTAGAGATAGCGTTAATAGAAAATTTGCAGAGGGAAGATTTAAATCCGATAGAAGAAGCACAAGGAATACGTCAGTTAATAGAGGAATATGGCCTAACGCAGGAACAGGTTGCAGAAAGGATAGGCTGGAGCAGGCCGGCTGTAGCCAATGCTTTACGGCTGCTTACCTTGAGTGACGAAATAAAAGGATATTTAGAAGATGGAAGATTGACCTCGGGACATGCTAGAGCGCTTCTAGCTATCGAAGATCAACAGATGAGGTTAATGCTTGCAAAGAGAATAGTAGAAAAAGGCCTGAGCGTTAGAGAAGTTGAACAAATAGTAAGAAATCTAAAAGGTAGTAATAAAAATAAAGGGGAAAAAAAGGGGAGAACAAATAAGCCCGGTTATATTTTAGAAATAGAAGCCAGCCTTGAAGAATGCTTTGGAACCAGGGTTCAAATCACTCCGGGGAAAAAGAAGGGCATCATTCAAATTGAGTATTACAGCGACAATGATCTTGAAAGGATAGTTGAGAAGCTGATGACATAGAAATGTTTCACGTGAAACATTCCAAAATTGTTTCACGTGAAACATTGAAATAGCAAGGGGATTCGTTTATACGAATCCCCTTACAAAATTGGTAAATATGTTTACTTTAAAAAAGAATTTTCCAAATAAAGAATCTTCTATTAACGAATAAATGATATCAAGGGGAGCTAAGACCAATATAAGCGGCACTATTGAAAACAGCAGGAACATTAAAAAAACACCTCTTAGCAGCCCAACTCCGGCACCCGTAAGCCCATCGAACTTTTTTAAAACAGGTAATCCTACTACTTCTTTCGCGATGGATATGCCAATTTGACAGGTAATCCTGATTATCATAAAAAGCGCTACAAGGCATACTATATTGAGAATTATATATGCTATGCTGTAGTTAAAGTATTCGCCAACGGTAGTAAGATTGGGCAAGGTCTTATTTAACATATTATACAACAACAGCCGATTAAAAGGTGGGGGTAGCTGAGCCCGGGTTACTATATTTACTAGTTGTTCATGCGTTAGGGATGACACAGCGAGTGCCTGTTCTTCAATCGACTGAACTTTCGATGCACCCTCAGTGTAATATATCAGGTTCTTGATCAAGTCCGGGTATTTATGTACCAGGAATTTGGAGAGCAATGGATAAAATATAAGCGAAGTTAGCCACGAAAAAAGGGAAGATAAAAAGCTTAAACCCGAAGCCACAAAACCGTTGTATATCCCGATTAATAAACATATCGATAAAATGGATAGTATTATGTAGTCAATATAATTCATGTCTTTTCATCCTTTCGAGAATCAGCTTTATTTAGCGTATATATGTACAGCATATTATCCCTGCTTAAAACATAAAAATCATCTGGGGCAAAAGACGACCAATATACTTTTATCGGGTGAACATCCAATGTATAAGTTTTTACCGTGTTGCCGGCTTTCCCTATTACGACTAAATTAGCGTTTTTGTCAAGGGCAATGAGCTGCTGGTTTTTGTACGGCTGTATGTCGGTCAGCCCGTAAGGCAGTTCAAGTAATTCTTTTTCTCCGTTGCTGCGTACGTAAACCGCATTGGCTCCATTAAACCTTGCCTTTGGGAAATAGAACATCATATCATTGCCCAGGGGTACATAGTGATGGATATAACAGTTTGGAGCATTGATGCTCCATTTTATTGAACCATCAATATTGTAACATATTAGTTGATGTATGCCAACAAGGACAAAGCTTTTTTGGGTTCTGTAAATTTTGTAAAACATCGAGTCATTCAACGACAACATTCCCTGGGGAGAATTATTATTGGTAAAGTTAAATACGCGGGAAGACGGATACGGAGTATCGGTAGCTAAAGTTAGTATGGAAAAATCCTTTGTAATGGGATCATATGATGCATCCAGATAATGTGAATGGTCCGTACCCTCCATATTGATGGTATATGTATCGCCCTCCCCCATAATTATTGGTTTTAGAAGGTTGTTCTGCGTCTTTAACACTATTAACAGCACATCACCCAGTTCACGTATATCAAATCCTTCACTCCCTTCTTCAATGGCATATACCGGCTTAAAAGGTATATGGGTGGTATCATACACAAATTTGCTATTTATTAGCGCATAGCGGGAGGTAGACTGATTGATTACGGGAGAATTACCTATCAGCGCTATGTCTTCTGGCGTAAAAGGTAAGCTCATCTCCTTACCATCATATGTGTAAAATTTGGTATTAGTACCCGAAACTGCAAATCCACTTTTGAAAAAATGGACGTGAGCTTCTTGTTCCACCTGAATGGGTGCGTTCAACAAGTTGTTGCTTTGCAGGCTATTGTACTTGTAGAACAGCAATTCAAACAGCTGAGAGTGCATTATTATACCGGCAGCAATAACAATTAATACTACGAATAAAATTATCTTCGCTTTTTTCATCATATACGAGCGCAGGAGGCTCCACCTTCTTTAAGATGGAGATAAATGCGTTCTTTCCTCCTTTCTAATAATCGAATCTTTGCTTTCCCCACCTGAAAATGAGAACTTTAATATTGATATTTCGCCAAAAAAAGAAAAAATCCTGCTTTTAGATTTGTCAATTATTTTTATCCAAGTATATTTATGAGAAAATTTCATAAGCTATATTGAATGATATTTTTTAAGATACGGAAGAGAAGCAAAAAACGGGAGGAGCAGGCGATGCGGACGATAGACAACAGCATTATCGATATTAAGGATCCGATGGCGTTACCGATGTTCGTTGAAAGGTTCACTTCTATATTTAAAGATACGTATAATATGCGATGTACCAATATTATCGTTTTGTGTATAGGTACGGACAGATCAACGGGAGATTGCCTTGGTCCCCTGGTGGGATATAAGCTCAGCTTGATGAATAAACAGCAAAACATATTTATATACGGTACGTTGGATAATCCCGTACATGCTAAAAACATTCACGATACGCTTGATGCCATAAAGGCAAACCACCAGCACCCTTTTATAATAGCTATTGATGCCTGTCTTGGAAATCATGAAAGGATCGGAAGTATAATAGTGGATAAAGGGCCAATTGTTCCCGGGGCAGGTGTCAATAAGAAGTTACCCAAGGTAGGGGATATGTACGTGATAGGAATAGTAAATGCCAGCGGGTTTGCAGAATATCTAATATTACAGAATACCAGGTTGAGCCTTGTCATGAAAATGGCCGATATTATAAGCAAAGGAATATGTCTGAGCTTTTCAAGACTTGCAGAAATTTCAATTTGAAATTAAAATAAAGGACTATATGCACGTCTTTCTATTATTTGGACGATCTCGTCAATGCTCTTATTCTTCGCGTTGATCAGAATAGTCCCTGAGCGGTTATAAGCGGGATTTACCATAGAAAACTGTTGAGATAGATATTTGTTAATATTTAGAAGAGTATTATCATTGTTTTCTTCAAGGTATATCAAAGCGTCAACAGGAAAGCTGGCTTCATCATAAAACACAACTTTGTATCCCAGCTGATCCAGCTGGTTTTTTATATAATCTAGCCCCCTTTGGATGGCTATAATTTTCATAAAAAAACACCTCCGTCAATATTTTTTCTCAAGGAGGTGCTTTTTATACACTTTACGCTGCAGAATTAAACCTATCTGGGCTTAATAGGGGTACTATTTTGATTAATAGCTCTATTTATAGCCTCGATTTCTTCCTCCGACAAAGGGTAATTGGAAGTGCCGTTTTGGATGGGCTTTGCATATATAGAAGAGCCGGTTCTGGAAAATAGCCCGGTCAGGACTACCCCATTATTGTTTTTATCAAGCAAAGCCACTGAAAAGCTTAAGTCGCTCCCCATCTGTTCAAATGGGTTGTATCTTATAATCCCCACCCTTTGTACGCATGATCGCAGCTCTTTTTCCAGATATTGGTATTTATGCTCTAGATTTTCGATTTTTACGGCATTGTTTTTGACGCATTCAAGGTGATGCATCAGCAGTGCCTCAAGGTTTTTATTATCCATGCCCCGCATTAGTCGTCTATATTTCCTCATGACCTTCCTGGTTTTCGATGAGTAAACTATTGCGATGATAAAAGCCAGGACGGACAAGGCAGCCGAAACAGCTGTGATTAAAAGGCTGTATTCTTCCAAAATCGTGTATAAGTCCATATGCTACCCTCTCCTCCAGTAAATCTCTAGCATAGCACAAGGATGCCCCGATTCAACACGGAAAATTGGATAGGAGTTGTGGCAATTATATCTCCATCTCCGTTTACAGGAAGGCTACCGTTGCTATGTATTTTTACGTTTTTGCACCTGTAAGCCTTAACATAAGGCAGATCCAGGTACTTTCCCGATACGAATTTCCAAAATAAAAAGGGAAACTTAAACCGCGGTACCGGCGTAATTAATATTGCTTCCATGTATCCGTCGTCTATGGAGCCGTTAGGGTTTACCTTCATCCCCCCTCCGTAGTGGGTGCCGTTAGCAATGGCAAAAAGCAATATTCTGGTACTGATTTTCGCATTATCGATCTCCAGTATTACGTCTTTATGCTTGTAAGTGATGAACTTGAGGAAAGCCGCTAAGTAGTATGCCGCTTTTCCCGAGACCCAGCGTTTGACTTTTTGTATATCGCGGGCTATTTCGGCATCAAAGCCTATGCTTGCGACGTTGAAGAAATAACCGTTGCCGTACGAGACTGCATCCATATATTTGGGTTTACCGCGCGCGATGACTGACAGGGCGGGATCTATCTTGAGAGGGATGTTCAGGCTTTTTGAGAGATCATTGCCCGTTCCCATGGGCAGGATGCCCAGAGGGGTTAATGAACCTACCAGGCCGTTTGCCACCTCCATAACGGTGCCATCGCCTCCCACTGCTACGACGACATCGTATGGTAAAGAAATAGCGCTCTTTGCCAGCGCTGTGGCGTGACCCTTGTATTGAGTTTTCGTTATCTCATATTTAAAACCATACTGTTTGCAAAATTGCGTAATTGAAGGTACGGCACCAAGCGCTGCACCTTTTCCTGCAGCAGGATTTACAATGAATAATAATTTTTTCATAACTACTCCCCTATTGCTTTAAAATATATATCTTCTCTTCCTTTTGTTTCTCCGCCTGCGTATCATATAAATTATTGACAATAGCAGCAATATACTTAAAAAAACTAATTCCACTGGGATATCATAATCGAGTATACGGATGTATTCGCTGCTGTCGTCATCGATTTCCTGGCTGTTTGGGGATTCTACCTGTTCATCTACGGGTTGGTCCGATTCCTCTGATTCCTCAGAAGGAGGTGGTAGAGGGGAAAGCCTCTTGATCTCATCCTCCACCCATTTTATAAAAATGGCGTTGTTTTTTAAAGTAGGCTGTACCTCTTTAAGATAATCCAGGATTTCCTGCTCCCTGCCCATGAGTTTCATAAGGGAGATCCTGTCATAGATTATCTTGTTGCGAACCACATTGGAAAGAGGCTCTTCGAAAACGGGAGAGCTTTCAAGCTGATCAAATATCTCAAGAGCTATTCCTGGTTGATACAGCCCCATATGGCACAGGGCTTTTAGGTACTTCAGCTCATTGTTTAGTTCGAAAGCAGGATTTGCTTCCAAAAATTTATCGATCAACGTAATGGCATCGTCATAATTCGTCTTTTCATACAAGTTAACAATATTGATCACGTCGGGATTATCCTGTGCCTTTTGTTTTAAATAGCTTGCGACAGCAAGCTCTACGGGATAAAAATACAGCTGGAAGTCTTCAGCCTGCCTTACATCCAAAAAATGCCAAATCAACTTGCCTCCACCATCGTATTCGGAAGGAAAAGTTGAGGGATTGAGCTCAAACACGTAAGGCGGATAAACGTCCAGATCCGCTACAACCCTGATGTAATTAATAGGCCCTTTCCAAAGGTTAAGGAGTTTTAGCGGAACATATACTATTCTAAGCTGATCCTGATTAAATTTGTTATCTATCGTAAAGCTAGATTTAATGACTTTGGATTGACCGGGGGCCAATTTTACCGCAAAGGTACTCCAATTGGGAGGTGAAAATATATCTCCCAATTCGGGGTTCTGCGAGGCGCGCAGGGTTGTGAGCTTTTGGTTTTGCCCCTCAACTACTACTGAAAGCTGTTTTACCGTCACTATATCGTCATATTTTGATGGAATACCTAAAGTAATGTTTGCCTCTGCAGGGCCGTCATTTCTTATGACCATAGATGTATTGATAACGGTGAAGTTGGGCTGCGCTTTCAGGGTGGCCTGAAATGAAACCAGGGTTATATTATCGCTTTGAACCGGGTAGGCTCTTTTTCTGGATATCTCCACCGGAACCTGTATGGCATATGCGGGGATGTCAAAGATAAACATGCATAAAAAAATTATGCCCCAGATGAACAGCCTTCTCCTCAACTCATATCCCCCCGATCATTGCTGCATAAAACGATATCCTTTTAATTAGTCTAGCATATCTTGCTGCAACGGACAAGGCGTGTTTTATAGGGACAAAGTCACGATTATAATTACTATTATCTTATAAATCTATTCGCAATCAAAGCCCCCATGACTCCCAGTACGGCGGTCAATAGAAATCCCCATGCCAAACCCAGCATATCGCTTATAATGCCGGTAAAGGAAGGACCAAGGAACATGCCTATAGCGTATATGGCCTGGAAAAAGCCCATGGCGGTGGCTCGTTTGGAGTCTTCTACCGATTTAATGCTCAGGGCCATAAGCAGGGGATATACAAGCCCCCGACCTATTCCGCCGATGGCCTGGGATATGTATAGCAAATATATATTTCTGATGAGCGGGATTACTGCACAGGTGGCAGCAATGATGATAAAGCCCACAACAACCATTTTCTTTTCCCCGTAACGCTTTGCGAAAAACGAACCGCTTGCAGCCGAGATGAATACCGCGGGGAGGGCGGAAATGGTGGCCAGAAGCCCCAACTGGGCATCGCTGGCACCTATGTTTTTGGCTGCAACCGGAGTGAACCCGTAGGTGGTTGCAAAGGTGATAAACTGGATGAGTATTGCGAGGCCTGAGACCAGCAGCAGATTCCAGTCCTTTGATACCGAAAGGAGTTGCGATAGGGTAAGGGGTTGGCGATCCAAGTTTTTGTTTTCTACTATGAACAGGCTCAATAAAAGGCCGATTAAACCGCCGAAGGCCGCTATTGCGAAAGTGCTGGCTTGTCCCAACTGTTGCGCTGCGTAACCACCTATCAGCGTAGCCGACATCTGACCTATTGTGGTGAAGGAGTTTATTATTCCCACGGCCTTAGGGGCGTCTTGCGGGGCAAAATAGCTGGAGAACAGGACTGTATATGCTACCCAGGCCGAGGCGGCACAACCCGCCAAAGAGCGAAAAACCAACAGCCAGAATGGCGCCTTGAAAAGCCACATCCCTACTGCGCTTATGAAAGAAGCGACAATGCCCATGATTATAAAAAATTTACGATTGCGCATTTTGTCCGAAAGAATTCCCAAAGGAATTCTGAGAAGCATCTGGGTAAACCCATACGATCCGACTATGAGGCCTATCATCTTGTACGATGCACCCAGGGATTTAGCATAAGGCGACAAGATGGGCACGTATGAATACATTGAAAACCAATACAGGCTGGTGACAATATAAAACAGCGGTATGCGGTAAGAACCCTTGTTCATTGTACCCTCCGATTATATAAAGATTTCAAGACCAATTATTCTAAATTATACCATTGACCATGCATAAAATCTATAAACTTTTTTACCGCTCAACTGATTCATGAAATAAGCTAATCAAACCAGCGAGTATAGTTGTAGCCTTTGCATTTCAATACAGCACGCTTTATAAGTCAAAAAAGAGTTAAACAAGGTGTAAATGGTACAAGGAATTAATTGATTCATGGAGAATATATTAAATTGATACTGAAAAAGGAGATGGTAACAAATGCGATTTGATCATATTTATGAGCTGGCTGAAAAGGTAAAATCGAATATACAGCGGGTGATTGTGGGGAAGGAGGATATAATAGAACTTCTGCTGGTAGCATTGATTTCATCAGGACATGTGCTCCTGGAGGATGTACCGGGTATGGGCAAGACCTTGCTTGCTAAATGCCTGGCAAAGTCGCTGGACTGCACTTTTAAGAGGGTTCAGTTTACGCCCGATCTTTTGCCCAGCGACCTGAGCGGGATAAACTATTTTAATCAAAAAATTGGCGAATTTGAGTTCAGGCCAGGCCCGATTTTCACGAATATACTACTGGCTGATGAGATAAACAGGGCTACTCCCAGAACGCAGTCAAGCCTTCTGGAATGTATGGAGGAAAGACAGGTCACCATAGATGGGGAGACTATGGAGCTGCAGCAGCCCTTTATGGTCATTGCCACACAAAACCCCATAGAGATTCAGGGGACTTTTCCACTACCCGAGGCACAGCTGGATCGCTTTCTGCTGAAGGTTGAGATGGGTTATCCATCCACTTCGGAAGGGATTGAAATATTGAAAAGGTTTAAGGAGAAAAATCCGTTTGATGAGATTCCACCGGTTGTCAGCCGGGAGGAGATTTTGGCCGCTCAACGGGATTATGTAAACGTCTATGTGAGCGATGACATTCTCAGGTACATAGTGAGCATTGTAGAGAAGACGCGTAAACATAATGACGTGCATTTAGGCGTAAGCCCCAGGGGAAGCCAAGCACTCCTTAGGGCATCGCAGGTATATGCAATACTTCGGGGAAGGGACTATGTCATTCCCGATGATGTCAAGGCTATGGCAAAGCCCGTGCTCAGGCACAGGATGATATTGAGAAATGTAATGGCTGCCAAGGGCGGCCAGCAGGATGAAATCATAGCTCAAATACTTAGGCAGGTTCCCGTGCCTACTGAAGAACGGCTGTGGGAAAGGGAAGGTTAAACCATGTCTATTCAGTGGTTTATATTTATAACCGTTGTTATTGTGTTGATACAAGGGCTGATATTTAGGAAGTGGGGGTTAAAAAACCTCAAATACTACAGGTATTTTAGCGCTCCGGCTGTGTTCGAAGGACAAGAGGTGGAGATGGTCGAGGTTATATCCAACGAAAAGCTTATGCCCGTTCCGTGGCTCCGCATAGAATCCAAAATTAGTGCCAATTTGAAATTTCAAAAGCAGTTCAATCTGGATATACAGCATCAGCAGTTTCACAAAAGCCTATTCAGCTTGATGCCATATACCCGGATTATCCGGCGACACAAAGTGAAGTGCTTGAAGAGGGGATGTTATTATCTCAACTCGGTTACCATGACATGCGGTGATCTGTTTGGTTTTCAAGAAGTGTCAAAGGAGTTTCAGTTATCGGCCCAGCTTTTGGTATATCCCAGGCTTATACCGATGGAGGAGATTCCTTTGCCGTCTCACAGCTGGCAGGGGGATGTGACGGTAAAGCGCTGGGTAGTGGATGATCCGTTCATGGTGGCGGGAGTAAGGGAATATGTTTACGGCGATCCTTTAAACCGCATCAACTGGAAAGCCACTGCCCGTACCGGTAAGATAAAGGTAAACAACCTCGATTTTACGGCCAACCCCAGGTTAATGATATACTTAAATATCGATATTTCTGAGGATATGTGGGATGCCGTTACCGAGCCCGAAAGGATTGAAAATGGTATATCATATGTCGCCTCGATTGCACAGCATGTTATTTCCCGGGGAATAGAGGTAGGATTCGGAAGTAACGGGTACCTGATAGATAGGCCGGGCGAACCGATACGCATTTCTCCGCAGTGCAGCCTGGAGCACCTTACTGCCATATATGAAGCCCTGGCAAAGCTGGTTATAGCAAGAAGCATGACATTTTTTACATTTCTAGAACAGGACCTGGCAAGCGGAGTTACGGGCATGGACTTTCTCATAATCACCTCTTACGTAAGTCCCAGGATGGAGAACCAGATAAGTAAGCTGAAAGAATATGGCAATGCGGTGGAATTCCTTTGGCTAAGCCCACAACGGGATACGAGGAGTGAAGATCATGAAGAAACAGATATTAGCCTTTCTTAAGCGGGCTGCGCAGGCTGCGGTAGAGTTTATCGCATTTTTCCCCGTAATTTTAATGGTAGCAGTTTTTATCTTTCCCGCCTCTGAAGTGCTTGGCTGGGTGACTTTTTTGGAAGTATATCATGTTATAGGAATTCTCTCCAGGGCGATTTTAAGCAGAAAGCACAAGATTATACCTTTACTATTGGGGATTGCTGTGGCGTTATGCCTGGCCTATAGCGTTTACGGGTGGAGCCTGCCGCTGTGGGTTTCGTTCAGCTTGGGGATTGTGCTGCTTCTCAGAGGGATGGCATTGGTTGGGCGCAGGTGGGAGAATGTCTTTCCACCCGCTGCCATGTGGGCTGGGATATTGATATATTTTGTGGCCTATTTCTTCTACAAACGTATAGCGGAGTTAATGCCTTATGCGGGTTTGATTGAATGGATGGGCTTTATTTATATTGCCATAAGCCTTATAGTATTTAACATACAGCAGCTCAAAAGAGCTTCATTATCCAGAAACGGCGAATTCGTGCTTGCTTCGGCGCTTTTGAGGCATAACAGGCTGTTGATTATCCTGACAATTGTATTGATAAGCGTCCTGTCGAATTTGAATAGGCTTAGGGAAGCGGTTTTATGGCTGGCTAACGCCATATTTATGCTGGTTGTAAAGATCATCTTGTTTTTAAGCAACCTTGTAGCTATGGATGAACCGGAGGGGGCGCCGCCGGATGGTGGCGGGATGATGGATATGTTACCCGGGGCCGAGCCCAGAGCTCCAAACATTTTTGACTACATATTCGAAGTTTTGGCTTATGTTTTGGGCATAGCCTCTATAATTGCGCTGGTAGTTGCGTTTGTTGTGGTGATGTATAGAGCCATAAGGAGGCTTATCAAGCTGCTGGCAAAGTGGATGAGGGAAGGGGAGTGGATTGAGGCCGATGCCGGTTACGTGGATGTCAGGGAAAAGGTGGCTGACCTAAAAACGCTGGGTAAAGAATATGCCGGTAGATGGAAACAGTGGTTGAGTTCGTTGCTTGAGAGGGAGCCAAGGTGGGAAGACTTATCTGATGTCACCCAGAAGGTGCGGTATCTTTACAGGAGATTTTTGATTAGCTGTATGGGTCTGGGGTATAAGCCCCAAAGCTATATGACGCCCAACGAAATAAAGGAGGATTTAAAGGCATGGAATGAAAGTAAAGGGCGTCAGGCGGATGAGCTCATCCCGCTGTATAACCTGGTAAAGTACGGGAGAGATGCTGAGAAGCTGATCGGCCAAACAAGCCTTGATGACCTGGCAAACATGATCGATAAACGCACCAATGATTGATTTTTAACAAGATTTATTGCATTTTTGGCATTCGGAGTGAAAAGACGAGGGATAGCAGGGGTTTACGTGAACCATGACATCTTTTACATCTCTCATTTTCGATACTATATCATTTCTTACTGCATTGGCTATGTTATGCCCATCCAGCACGCTTATGCTGCGGTCAACGGCTATGTCTACATCCACATATATCATGTTGCCGTGTCTGCGGGTCTTCAAAAGGTCTATGCCTTTGACGTTTGGCACCGAAAGTATGATCTGGCGTATGGCTTCTACCTTTTGCGGGGGAGCCGATGAGTCCATCAGCTCCGAGATAGACCTTGCATATATTTCATAAGCCATCTTTAATATGAACAAGGTGCCCAATATGGCTGCTACGGGGTCAGCCGCAGTATAGCCCAGTCTGGCTACACCGATCCCTATAAGGCTCACCAAAGAGGTCAAGGCATCCGACCGGTAATGCCAGGCGTTAGCTTTTAGCGCCGTGCTGTTTATTTTTCTGGCGGCATAGATGGTATACTGAAATAGCATTTCTTTCACGGCTATGGTCAGGACGGCCGCGTAAAGGGCAAGAATCCCGGGCTTTTCGGTGTTGCCTGCGATGAGGCGCTGTATGGCCTTCCATCCGATAGCCAGGCCTGCTGCCAGCAGGAATCCGGCAACGAATTTTGCCGCTATAGCCTCAGCTTTTTCATGGCCGTACGGATGTCCCTGGTCTGCCGGCTTATTTGCTATTTTCAATCCCAGCGCAACGATTGATGTTGTCAATATATCCGAAACCGATTCCATAGCATCGGCGATCATGGCAGTGCTATGGGATACAAAGCCCGCGATCAGCTTCAGCAGCGTCAACAAAACGTTCGTTATAAGGCCCACCCTGTTAACTCTCTGTCCCGCATTGTATCGAGCGTCTTTCATGTTTAAGCCCCTTTCATTTTCAATTAAGAATAAAATTATTATTATATTATTTTATTTCATCCAAAAAAGCAATATAAAATGGCTTAAAATCAATAAAATTTATTTAAACCCAGATAAAAGATAATATTCATCATTATCAATTGATAATAATTATTGAATCTTTTTACAAAAATTAAGGGAATAAGGCAAAAGAATGTGATAAAATAGTTTCTGTCAATAGGCTAAAATGTAGTGCAAAACAGATAATTACAAAGGAATTCAGGGTTGCATAACATGGCATAAAAGGATATTATGATGAAAAACGGGAGTGTAAGCAGCATGAAGCCTTTGATAGGTATTACTTGCGATTATGATTTGAATGCCGACAGGATGCAGGTGCACAGCGATTACTGCAGGGCAATATATGCGGCCGGAGGGCTGCCCGTGGTGCTGCCATATATAGATGTCCATGATCTCTGCTCCTTGGCCTCCAGGTTAGATGGCATAGTGTTTACGGGAGGGGGAGATATAGACCCCCATTATTTTGGGGAGAATCCCCATTACGCTCTAGGACAGGTAAATCCAATCCGCGATGAGGTGGAAATAGGGCTTTGCACCTGGGCTATGGATAATGACAAGCCTATATTGGGCATATGCAGGGGGATCCAGGTAATGAACGTAGCCATGGCTGGGACTCTTTATCAGGATATAGCCGCTCAGTTAAAGTCCGAGGTTACCATAAACCACAGTCAAACGGCGCCCGGATGGCATCCCATTCATGATGTAAGGCTTGAAGCCGGTTCCAGAATAAGCTCCATAATGGGGCAGCAGCATATACGGGTAAACAGCTTTCACCACCAGGCTATAAGAGAAGTGGCTACTCCTTTTTGCGTTGCAGGACGAAGCGATGACGGTATAGTTGAGGTCATCGAGTCCAGAGTGCATACCTTTGCGCTGGGGGTCCAGTGGCATCCTGAACGGATGTACAGGCATCATAAAAACATGCTACTGATATTTAAAGCTTTTGTTGAAGCATGCAGCAGGAACAGGCCATAGAGGAGATTTAATGAATGAAGGGGGAAGATAGACGTTATGAGTGAGTTTTTGCTCGGCATGGGCAGGGAACTGAATGATTGGATTAAAGGGCTTAAACTTCAAGACTATCAGCATCTGCTTTTTATCTTGCTGAAAATATTGCTTGTACTGTTTTTGGCGTTTGTCGTATACAGGATTGGCAGGGTATTAATAGATAGATTTTTTAATGCGCAGAGCCAGCTAAAGATTGGAGTGGATTTGAGAAAGGTAAATACTCTTCGAGCTTTGGCCCATAGCATATTAAGATATACCGTATATTTTGTTGCCGGCCTTACTATTTTGGGGCAATTTGTGGACACTACTTCTATTTTAGCTACGGCCGGTATAGGTGGATTGGCCATAGGCTTTGGGGCTCAAAGTTTAGTAAAGGATGTGATCAGCGGGTTTTTTATATTGTTTGAGGATCAGTATGCCGTAGGAGATTTTGTTACCATAGGCGATACCACCGGCACGGTGGAGGAAATAGGTTTAAGGATTACCAGGATACGCGGCTTTAAAGGCGATTTGACCATCATACCTAACGGGCAGATACAAAAGGTGGTAAACTATACTAGGGGTAACGTACTGGCCGTGGTAGACATAAGCGTACCCTATGAAACCGATATAGATAAGGCCATTAAGCTTATAGAGGACGTTGCAGGGAGATATGCCAAGGAAAATGAAAATATAGTTGAGCAACCCCAAGTTTTGGGGGTTATGGATTTGGGGGATTCTCAGATAACCATCCGGGCTGTAGCCCGTACCTTGCCCTTGAAACATTGGGAAGTGGAACGGGAGTTAAAAAAGCGGATTAAAGAAGCCTTTGATGAAAACGATATAGGGGTACCTTATCCCCGTACGGTTATAATTCATTCCGAAAAGGAGGAGAAACGGTGATGCCAACTCAGTATTCAATAGGCGATATCGTACAGACGCGTAAGCAGCACCCATGCGGAAATGATCAGTGGGAAATAATAAGAGTAGGTGCGGATTTCAAGATAAAGTGCTTAAAGTGCGGCCGGATAGTCATGATGGACAGGGAAAAGTTTGAAAAGAGGGTAAAAAAGCTGATAAAGGAGGGAAAATAAAAAAGGGTTATTCTTTTGGAACCCCTTTTTTTAATGCATTATAAGTTTCAGAGTAATAAAGCTCAATCAGCCTGTCCAGCTTCTGGCTGTATTTGACTACCGGTTCACTGCACAGCTCTTGATTTTTCAATATTATATCGTGCAGCTCTTGACGCATCGTATTTATCTCTGCTACCAAATTCATGTCACTCACACTCTTTCCCTATTAATAGTCAACATTAAAAAGTCAACGAATCGAATTATAGCTTAAAAATACGAAAGGGTCAAGAGGTTTGTCATCATTATTAATAAAATTTTAACAAAAATTTAACAGGTTTTTTTCATCAAGCGACATAATATACCCAAGCCTTTATGAGGTTTTAGGCGATAAAATTAGTTTTACGGCAGGGGATGCCGGTTATATTTAAGATACAAATTTATTTGTTTTTATGTGAGGAGCCTACGGAGGTGAAGGCCTGTGAACTGTCTATTGGTCATATTTGGCGGTACGGGCGATTTGGCTCACCGGAAGCTGTATCCCGCAGTTTACAACCTGTTTTTATCGGAGCAGTTGCCCGAGCATTTTGCCTTGGTCTCGGTGGGGCGCAGGGATAAAACTGACGAGGAGTTCAGGCGGGATGCCGTTGAAGCTATAAAGAGGTTTTCAAGGCCCAACAGCGGTACCGATGAAGAGCTAAATGCCGTTGTATCCAGGTTCTATTACTATAAGCTGGACATAAATGATTACTACGGATATGCGGACTTAAAAGAATACCTGTCCAGGCTGGACGAACGCTATGGAACGCAGGGCAACAGGGTATATTACCTGGCGGTGGCGCCCGAACATTTTAAAACAATAACCCAGCACCTCAGATCTGCCGGCATGGTGCTGAACGATGGGGTGAGCTGGCAGAGGCTGATTATAGAAAAGCCCTTTGGCAGCGATTTAAGATCTGCAATAGCTTTAAACGATGTCATAACAAGCGTGTTTAGCGAAAGGCACGTGTACAGGATAGACCATTATCTGGGCAAAGAAATGCTTCAAAACATAATGGCCATACGCTTTGCTAATGCCCTCTTTGAGCCGTTGTGGAATAACAAGTATATCGACCACATTCAAATTATATCCAGCGAAACGTTAGGGGTTGAGAATAGAGGGCCTTATTATGAAAAGGCAGGGGCATTGAGGGATATGATACAAAATCACATGCTCCAGCTCTTGATGCTGACCGCCATGGAACCTCCCGCAAAGCTGGATACCGAGTCTATAAGGGACGAAAAGGTCAAGGTGCTAAAATCGCTGTCGGAAATGACTCCAGCTAAGGTACGAAGGGATGTGGTGAGGGGACAGTATGGGAGAGGCTATATAGATGGAAAGGCCGTTGTGGGATATAGGGAGGAGAGCAGGGTGTCGCCGTTCTCCAATACCGAAACCTTTATTGCCATGAAGGTGGAGGTTGAAAATTTTAGATGGGGTGGAGTGCCGTTTTACCTGCTGACGGGTAAGAGATTGCCCGAGAAATTTACCGAGATAGTGATACAATTCATATCCCTACCCGAGGTGCTTTATTTTAAGGAACTAAAGGGGTTGAAACCCAACACCCTTTTGATAAGAATTCAACCCCGTGAAGGGGTGGAATTATATTTTAACGCCAAGAAACCCGGAGTCAAAAACGAGATAATACGGGTGGGAATGGACTTTTGTCAGAACTGTGCCGTTGATGCCGTGTCTCCAGACGCCTATGAACGGCTCTTGCTGGACGCTATGAAGGGCGATTCCGCCCTTTTTACGCGCTGGGATGAGGTGGAATACGCCTGGCGCTTTGTGGATAATATAGCCGGGGTATGGGCAGAAGAAGAGCCCGACTTTCCGAACTATGCTGCCGGAACGTGGGGCCCTTCTGCCGCTAGGGAGCTTATAGAAAGGGACGGTAGAAAGTGGAAGATGATGGAGTAATCTGTTAATTATGAAG